>Ga0310123_10001922_pt1 | contig 16830 bp, 17 predicted proteins | sample CB6_AW_1057_MG_FD_203505 | JGI IMG/M metagenome (GOLD analysis project Ga0310123, IMG submission 203505) | Marine microbial communities from Western Arctic Ocean, Canada - CB6_AW_1057 | ecosystem: Environmental > Aquatic > Marine > Oceanic | place: Canada: Western Arctic Ocean | collected... | reverse complement strand
GACTCCGCAGCGTCTCGACCGCCGACGTGAACTCGCACTCGCTGGGCACCAAGGTCACCGACCCCAAGGACCAGCAGAAGAAGAACCACATCATGATTTCCCGGAATACCGGGCTGCCCTTTGACGTCACCCGCAAGTTCGCCACGACCTCGGACAATCAGCAGCGGATCCACGTGACGGTTCTCGAAGGCGAGGTCGAGGATCTGGAGGCGTGTGCGACGATCGGAGACTTCTGGATTACCAACCTGCCACCGGACCTGCCCAAGGGGTCTCCCGTCGAGGTGACTTATGCCTACGACTCCTCGGGTCGCATCAGCTGCACGGCCAAGGAATTGACCACCAACAACGCGGCGTCGATCGAAATCGTCCGCGATTCGGGGCTCGATTCCGATGGTGTTCAATCGTTCGAGGTATTGGCCGAGGGATACGTGGTCGAGTAGTCCGGGCGGTTGCTTCGGTGGACTGTGCTTCGAGGAAGTTGAGACGTGCCGCTGGATGTCTACAAGGACTGGCTGGGGATTTCCGAGGAGATCCCACGGCCGCCGGACCAGTACTCGCTCTTGCGGCTGGTGATGTTCGAGGACGATGTCGAAAAGATCCGCGGCCACTACAAGAAGCTCAACGGACACGTCCGCAGGTACGCGAGCGGGACCTACCAGCTCGAGTCCCAGGAACTGCTCAACGATCTTGCCAAGGCGATGCTGTGCCTGACCGATCCCGAGCGGAAGCGTGAGTACGACGAGAGCCTGGGGCGTGTGTACAAGGAGTCCGAGGACCAGGTCCGTCCGACGGTCGCTCAGAGCCTGGTCCGCAGTGGTGGACTCAGCCGGGACCAGGTCCAGGAGGCCGAAGATTTTGCCGATCGCCGCGGGCTTTCGCTCAGGGATGCCGTCGTGCAGATGAAGCTGGTCGATGCCGAGATCGCTGCCGAAGTCCTGGCCATGGAGCTTGGGCTCCCCTACGTCGACCTCGAACAACTCACCCCCGACGACTCGATCCTGGCCAAGATCCCTCGAGCCGTCGCACGTCGGAACACGATCCTGCCGCTGTTTGTCGACGACGACATGCTGCTGGTGGCGTGTGTCGACGAGCCGACTCACGATCTCGAGGACGAATTGCGGCTCCGCGTGGGTGTGCCGATACGGAGACTGATCGCCAGCCCGCTGTCGATCAACCAGGGCATCGCAAAGTTCTACGCCGGGCTGGAAGCCGATGAGGAGTCGGTTGCCGATGCGGGAGCGGCGGCGAAGAAGAAGAAGAAGAAAAAAGAGCAGAAGGCCGAGCGGAAGGCTGAGGTTGCGGTGCCGGGCAGTTCCGAGGCGAAGGCGGCCGAGCACAAGAAGTGGCAGATCGGGACGATCCTGATGTGCTGGAGCGTGATCGTGCCGGCGATGATCGACGTGTTCGTGCTGCCCAAGTCGTTCAAGGTCTTTCAGATCATGGACCTCAGCCTGACGCTGATCGCCTCCCCGATCCTGCTGTTCCTGGTCTGGAACAGCTGTTTCCGCCGCAAGTAACGGCGGTTCAGCCGCCGGTGCCCGCGGAGTTGCTCCAGATGGCCCAGTAGATCCTCTTGTCGGCCAGCTTGTGGTAGCGGTCGACCAGTGGCCCGATGTAGTGCTGGTCCCAGGGTTGCTCGAGTGCGAGTCGGTGCACGTCTCCGGCCCGGAACCGTTCGAGGTTGCCTCCGAGGTCCGAGTAGAACTCGTCGGCGACCTTGGTTCGAGTTTTTCTCGGGTTGTAGTGGGCCACGTAGAGGGTCGATGCGACGTCTCCCTCGCTGCGGTGGACCTCGAGCACTTCGTACTTCAGCACGAAGGCGTAGTTGTACAGCCCATCGTTGGGCAGGAACTCACCGGGCAACTCGACCAGTTTCGCGGTGACTTCAAATCGGCCGGCCGTCCCCACCTCTCCGGCGACCGCGGCCTTCTGATCCTTGTCGCGGGAATCGGCTGAGGCGGTTGTCGTGGCCGAGTTCCGCACCGCGGTGGCGACTCCGATCGCGGCCACCCCCACGAGGATCACTCCCAGGAGGATGATCCTTGCGGCGGCGTGGCTCGACGGGGGATCCGGTGTTGTTGATTCGGAATCCGGCCCGTCAGCCTCTTCCATCGCCGGCATCTCGCTGTGGGACATGTTCGGTCTGTTCCAGCGAGTCTACCGCCCAGCGGTGACGTCGGTGTAGGTCCAGTGGGGTTCCCAGAGATCCGGAAGTTTCAGCACCGGGCCGTCGTGGGCCTGGGGATGTAGCTTTCGCAGTGCGGGGCTGTTTCCGCCGATGATCGGTGCATCGGCCAATCGCATCAGTCCTCCCGGCGCCCCGGCTCGCTCGGAGCCTCCTCCGTCCTTGGGACAGCGAGTGAACAGCACGTAGCGTCCGTCGGGCGAGAGTCCTCCGCCGTAGATATGACGGTTTTCCTCACCGTAGATCATGCGGCGTTTGCTGCCTTGGCCCGGTGCGATCCACAACTGGGTCCACCCGTACCCCTGCTGGTTGCTGGGTCGGTTGCTGAAGATGATCTGCTTTGAGTCCGGTGCCCAGTCGGGGGTACAGTTGCGAAAGCGACTGACGACGTTCCATTTCCCGGTCACGACATCCATGCGAACGATGGTCCAGAGTTCGCCTCCGACGTTGGCAGTGCCGCAGAACCACTTGCCATCGGGTGACCAGAACAGTTGCTGGAAGTATCCGGCTCGACTCAACCGTCGCGTGACCTTCGAGGTCGCCAGGTCAATGATCTCGATTCCCTTGAGCGAGAGGGTGGAGATCTGTTTACCGTCGGGGCTCCAGCAGCCCCACGTGTGTTTTCCGAGCACGCGTCCGTTTCGTGCCAGGGCGTCGGCCATCACCAGTTCGCCCTGGAAGCCCCAGCGGTCGTGGCTGATCACGGTGCCGGCCTTGATCCGTCGGTACAGCAGTCGGCGGCTGTCGGGCGACCATCGAGGAGCGGCCTCGCTCCAGGCGGGCGTATCGGTCAGTTTCCGCTGTTTCGAGCCATCCGGCCTCATCAGCACCAGGTCCCAGTCGCCACGCTTCTGCTTGATGCTGGCGACCAGGTAGCCCTTTCCGGCGACTTCCTTGCGAAGCGACGCGACGGCCTGGGCGTCGGCAGCTGTTGCGTCAGGCTCTGCCGAGAACGCCCAGAGGGCTGTGGCGAGGACCAGCATGCGGGAGCTGTGTGGCATCTAAAGACTCCGTCAATGCGGACAGCAATCGGCCGCTGTGAACCGCTCGGCCGACTCACACTAATCCATGCCACCTGGGCCTGTCCACCGCCCGGGCGGCGGGCCGCTTCAGTCCGAATCGACGAGGTCGGTTCCGGAATGCTCGTACAACGCCGGACCGACCTCTTCGTCCCGCTGCCGGGCTCTCATCAGGATCTTGATCGGCACTTCGCGGAACGGCAGTTCCTCACGGAAGACCCCCAGCAGGTAGCGTGTCCAGTTGGGTGAGAACAGCTGGGGGTGGTTGCACTTGAGCACGATGGTCGGCGGGTAGGTGTCGACCTGTGTGGCGTAGTAGATCTTGGGCCGTCGGTTCTTACGGTAGGCAGGCGGGTTGGCGGCGACCGCGGCTCGGACGATGCGATTGAGTCGCCCGGTGCTGACCCGCTCGCCAGCCTGCTTGAAGACCGACTGGGCCAGGTTGATCAACTTGCGGGAGTTCTGTCCGGTCTCGGCAGTCACGAACGCCACCGGCGCAAATCTCAGCATGCCGAACGTCGTGATCAGGTACTCCGACCACCGGGCCATTGTCATCTCGGCCTCGATCGCGAGGTCCCACTTGTTGACGACCAGGACACAGGGCGTGTGCGCTTCGACAATGCTCTCGACCAGCTGTTTGTCGACTCGCGAAATTGTCTCCTGCGAATCGAAGAACATCAGCACCACGTCGGCCCGCCGGATGCTCCTTTGGGATCTCACGAGCCCGTAGAACTCGATGTCACTGGCGATGCTCTTGCGTTTCCTGACCCCGGGCGTATCGATAGCGACAAACGTCCGGCCGTCCATTTCGAATCTCACGTCGATGCTGTCGCGGGTCGTTCCGGGCACCTCGCTGGTGATCACTCGTTCGTCGTCGGCCAGCGCGTTGATGAAGGTACTCTTGCCGACGTTTCGTCGTCCGACCATCGCCAGTTTCAGTTCCGGGTCAGACGTCATCCCCTGCCCACAGTCGGCCTCGTCGGGGTCCGCCGGCGGCAGCACTTCCAGCAGTGTCGCCAGCAGTTCTCCGCGGTTGCGGTGCCCGGTGACGCTGGTGGCGACCACTGGTGCGTCGATCAGTTCCAGGAACGCGGGAGCTTCGTGGTCGGTCCGAGGGGAATCGCACTTGTTGACGACCAGCAGGGTCGGTTTCTTCAGCGGCCTGAGTCGGCTGGCGACCTCGCGGTCCAAGGGCGTGATGCCCTGCTGTCCGTCGACGACGAACATCAGCAACTCGGCCTCATCGATCCCCACCTGGATCTGTCGCTCGATCTCGTCCTCGAGCTGATCGGTGTCGTATAGCCCGATGCCGCCGGTGTCGACCAGTTCGAGATACCGTTCACCGGCCTGTATCACGAAGGTCACCCGATCGCGGGTGACTCCGGCCGTCGGATCGACCACCGATACCTGCCGCCGTGCCAGCCAGTTCAGCAGCGAACTCTTGCCGACATTCGGTCGGCCGACGATCGCAACGCGGGGCACAGGCATCGGACACTCGCAGCCAGGGGCGGTCTTCTGGTTGATGGCTCAACTGTAGCCGATACGGGCCACAGGACAATTGCCCCGACCGGTTGCTTCACGAGGCAGCGCGAACCGACGGCCGGCTGCCGGGTCGAATCGAGCGCGAACGTAGCCCCGTTTCTACGAATTCGGCTACGTTGCTTGTGGCGGGCTAGCGGCCGAAGCGATCCGGCTGCTGTTGGAACTCGGCCAGGTTGGCCTTCGTCGCGAACAGGTACAGGCGATCCTTGTACCAGGTGGCATGATCGAGTTGTCCCATGCGAGGACGTCTGCGGCTGGCACTGACCAGGTCGGTGCCCCCGGCCACGGGCAGGTACGCTTCGGGGCGGGCCAGGAACGCGGTGCGGGCGTCCTTTGAGGAGAACAGGATCATTCGTCCCTTGTGGGTCGCGTTGAACTCGGGGCGGGCATCGACCAGTTCGCGGCGGTCCTTCAGGGCGACCGAGCAGAACCCCTTGAGCCCACCACGGTGGCGGCGGCCGTTGATCTGCTCACGCTGGTGGAACCGCTTGAGAGTGGCCTGGACGTGAGTCGGATTGGGGATGGGTGTCGGGGCCGAGGCCGGCGTATCGAGGGCAGTGGGCAAGAACTTGATGGCCGGCATCGGCGGCAGTGCCGCCGGTGCGGCGGGTACAAGGTGCTCGGTCGGCTTGACGGTCGAAGGTGTCTCGAGGCCCTGCTGCCGGCGGTCGAGTCCTTCGAGTGTCATCGGGGGCATGGCCAGACCGTTCTGACGGTAGATCTCGCGGAGTTCCTCGACGACGGCGTCCGAGGGGGCTGTCTTCTGAGGCGGTGTCGGCTGGGCGGCCAGGCCTTTCAGCAGTGAGGGCACCGGGAATGTCAGCCGAAAGGTCGACTTGGCCGGTTGAGCAGGTTGATCGGCGGCAAGAGAGGGACTCAACAGACAGGCCCCCAGACAGATCCCCAGCGTGGTTCTGCGAACGCTTTGCCACTTCCCCGTTTGCGTTCTGATCCGAAGCATCGCACCCGCCCCCCTCGGCTCTGACTGGTCATTGCACGAGTCGACATGGTGCCCGATAATCGGGCGTTTCGAGCCGCTCGCGTGGTTTTTCGTTCGCTGCCTGTCCCGCATCGTTTGACCGCGGTGGCAGCATCCGCTGTCGGTATCGACTCTTGCCGCGTGAGCCGTACAGATTGGAACAATCGTTTTGATTGGGGTGAACCGAACCGCCGGTGTCGATTGTCAGCACCGGAGGAACCCTCACGACTGGATTAACCAGCAGAGTCGGTCCATTGTGATGGTCTGATGGTAGGCCGCATGGAGAGGGAGCGTTGATGACCGGCGATTCGTCCGACCAGGCAGCGAGCTCCGCGGAAGCGGTTGAATCGTCCTCGGGGGTCGCATCCGAATCGGAGTCTCCTTCGGATGCCTCGAGTGGCCCGGAGAGGACGTGCTGTCGGAGGTATTCGCGGTGCTGGCGAGTGATTGGCTGGGCGGTGCTGCTGCTGCTGTTGGCATCGCTGGGAGTCAACTGGGGCCAGTACCGGCTGTGGCAGGCGACTCGAGGCGGTGGACCTCGCGAGGTGCATCATTCGGGTGATGCCGACGCGGAGAACAAGCTGGCGGTGGTGCCGATCACCGGGGTCATCATGCCGCCGTTGACCGGGCGGGTGATCTCGATGATCGACCTGGTTGAGGAGGACGAGTCGGTTCGCGGGCTGGTGCTGGCGATCGACAGTCCCGGAGGCATGGTCGCCGACAGTCACAAGATCTACCATCGGCTCGAGCAGTACCGCAGCGAGACGGGCAACCCGGTTTCGGTCACGATGTCGCGGATGGCCACCTCGGGGGGGCTCTACGTGGCGATGGGATCGGGTCCATCGGGGCGGATATTTGCCGAGCCGACGACGTGGACCGGTTCGATCGGCGTGATCATTCCTCGCTACGACGTCAGCGCGTTGGCCGACCGTTTCGGTATCGCCATCGATCCTCTGAAAACCGGCCCGCTCAAGGATTCGCTCAACCCCTTCCGCAAGCTGAGTGACCAGGACCGCGCCGTCTGGAAGGAGATTCTCGACGACTCCTTCGACCGGTTCATTGGCGTGATTGCCGAGAACCGCTCGCGGCTGAGCGAGGCCCGGGTGCGGGAACTGGCCACCGGCCAGATCTACACCGCCGGGCAGGCTCTCGAGCATGGCCTGGTGGACACGATTGGTTACGAGGAGGACGCGATCGAGTCGCTGAGGGCGGAATTGAAACTCGAGAGTGTCCAGGTGGTGACCTACCGCGTGCGGCCGGGCTGGGTCGACCTGGTACTGGACCAGATCGAGACTCGTGATCCCGAGCAGCAGCTGGCCAAGTGGCTCGAAACCGGAGTCCCCCGCGCGATGTACCTCTCGAGCTGGGGTGCCATGCCACCGAGTCCGCTGAAGTAACGGCTGCGGGGGCTAGAGTTCTTCGATCCGGTCGCCGAGTTTTCGCCTCAGCCTCTGGGCCAACTCACCTCGTCCGCGATGGATACGGCTGCGGACGGTGCCGATGGGGACCTGGGTCAGGCTGGCGATCTCGTCGTAGCTCAGAGCATCGAATTCCTTCATGACCAGCACCGTCCGAAACTCGTCGGGCAATTCGGCAAGTGTCTCGCGGACCACCCTGCGGTGTTCATCTCGCAACAGCGACGCCAGCGGCTGGCTGTCACGGTGCTCGGCGACCACCTCGTAGCCGCTCTCGTCGTGCAGCGCATCGATCGAGACCGACGGCACCTTCTGCTTTCTCAGCCAACTCAGTGCCAGGTTGACGGCGATGCGATACAGCCAGCTGTAGAAGGCCGAGTCACCTCGGAAGGTATCGAGTTTACGATGTGCCTGCAGCAGTGCCGACTGGGCGATGTCCAGCGCGTCCTCTCGCGACTTGAGCATCGAGAGCAGCGAGTGGAACAGCCGGTCCTGGTGGCGGACGACCAGCACGTCAAACGCGGTGTTGTCACCTCCGCGGCACAGTTCCACCAGTTGATGGTCGTCGAGGTTCTTCACGAGGGCCGTTTCGCAATGCGGTCGGTTCAGGGTGTGATCGAGGTCGAGGGTGTTGGCGGGGCGGGTTGCCGGAACAGCCAGATTGAAAACCCGATGCCCAGGCCAAACAGCAGCAGGCTGAAGCACTGCGAGATGGTCAGCCCGGTGCCGAATTGAGTCATCTCGTCGGCTCGCAGGATTTCGAGCAGGAACCTGGTGAGTGGGTATGCCATCAACGCCACCGCCAGTGCCTGGCCTGGCCGGAGGCTGTTGCGGAAGATCGTGGAGGTGACCAGGCAGAGCACCAGGCCATTGAACGAGCTGTAGACCTGGCTGGGGTGCACTCCGAAGGTGGCCGGGGCATCGGGATCGATGAAGCCCCGAGCGGCCAGTGAATTGAAGGGCACGCTGTCGTACGGAAACCGGATCGCCCAGGGCAGTTCGCAGGCATCGCCCCAGCAGCAGCCGTTCATCAGGCAGCCGATGCGTCCGAAGGCGAGTGCCAGGAAGAAGGAAGGTGCGATCAGGTCGAGCAGTTTCAGTGGTGGGCACTCGTGGCGATGCCGCCTGGCGAAAACGACGAGTGTTACCAGTGACAGGGCGACTCCGCCGTAGAGCACCAGGCCGCCGGAGGTGATGTCGACGCAGGCCTTGAGGTGTTCCAGCAGGCCGGTCTTGCCCGCAAACAGCCGCTGGCGGTACTGCAACACGTACCATCCACGAGCTCCGACGACACCGGCGACGAACAACCAGATCGCCAGGTCCCAGACCAGTTGTTCGGGAATCCCGGTTCGACGTGCGTGACGGACGGCGAGCATTCCGGCGGCGACGCAGCCCAGGAAGACCAGAAATCCATATCCAAAGACCGGCACGATCGGCCCGGGTGCTCCGCCTCGAGTCACCAGGCTGACGGCAACCAGGGCAACCAGCCCGATCACGAATTGAATCGAGAGTGCCTTTCTCTCGGTCCGGGGATCCTCGCTGGCGCGCGAGCGCCAGATCCAGTAGACGCTCAACACCGCCCAGGGCAATGCCATCCACCCGATCCCCAGCACCGGGATGCTTCGAGACGATTCGGTGATCCCGAACAGCGAATCGAGCTGGAGATTGATGAGCTCTTGGCGCATGGGTGGTGCGTGCAATCAGGGTTCGTGGGTGGCCTGGGTGTCGGTGTCCAGCGGCAGGTTGTCGATCAGGCGGATGGTGCCGACGGAGGCGGCGACGAGTGCGACGAGCGACCCCTCGGCCGTGGTGGTTTCTTCGAGTGTTTCGCAGTCGACGATCGTGGCGTAGTCGAGATCGATCCCGGGGATTGACTCGAGCCGATTTCGCAGCTCCTGCCGCAGCGTCACCACGTCCCGGGTGCCGTTTTGCCACTGGTCACAGGCGTGCCGCAGGGCTCGAGAGAGCGAGGTGGCGGTGGCACGCTGATCGGGATCGAGCAGCACGTTGCGGCTCGAGAGCGCCAGTCCATCGTCGTCTCGCACGGTGGGACAGGTCACGATTTCGACGGGCAGGTGCAGGTCGCGGCAGAGTCGGCGGATGACCAGTTGCTGCTGAAAGTCCTTTTGGCCGAAGTAGGCCGCGTCGGGCGCGGTGATGTTGAGCATTTTGACGACGACGGTGGCCACGCCCTGGAAGTGGCCCCGCCGGTGCTCGCCTTCGAAGATGTCTCCCAGGGGGCCCACGTCGATGGTCGTCTGGCCGTCCGGGGGGTAGACGGTCTGGTCGTCCGGAGCAAAGACCAGGTCGACGCCCAACTCCAGGCAATTCGCCAGGTCGTCCTCCAGTGGTCTCGGATACCGCTGGAAGTCGTCGGAGTCGTCGAACTGAGGTGCGTTGACAAACAGCGTCACCACGACGAACCCGCAGTCGGCCACTGCTGAGTGGATCAGGCTGGTGTGCCCACGGTGCAGGGCGCCCATGGTCGGCACGCAGCCGACTCGTCGCTCGTCACGCCGCGCCTCGGCGATCAACTCGCGAACCTCTTCGACACTCCCGGTCGTCCTCATCCGCCCCGCTCGCGCCTCGTGCGTACCAAGCCAGTCCGCGTTCGATCCGGATTTCGTGCCGACAGGTTCCGGATCTCGTCCAGACGGATTCTAGGGTTTGGGTGGCAGTTTGACGAGGTGTGAGCGAGCCGGCGCAAAGACCGACGGCACGATCGGCCGTAGAGGGCCAATCGTGCCGTCGGGTTGGTGAGCTCGTTTCGTCACGGAACGGCTCGCGTGAGCCTGCTCCTTGGGAGCGGGCCTAGTAGCCGTACCCGGGGTTCTCGTGGTCGAAGTCCTTGCTGCTCAGGCCAAGGTTGGTCTTGAGATTCGAGTAGGTGTATTCCTCGATCAGCGACGGCTGTCCGCCGGACTTCTTGGGAAAACCATACTGCTGAACGCGGATCGGCAACCTGGTGGCGTTGTCGATGTAGAGCCGCGTCATGTGGAACGGAGTCGTGGCGGACCGCTTGGGGTGGATCACCTGGATCACTCGTACGCTCTTCTTGCCCAGCTTGGCGTTGGGGAAGAAGCGGACCCGGGAGTTGTCGGCCTGTTTTTCCCAGCCTGCGACGACCGCGTCGAGCATTTTGAAGATGCCGATCTGGGTGATCGGGTACCGGTTCTCCCTCATCACCATCTTGCTGGTCGGCTTGAGTTTGAGGGTACCGAGGATCTTCTGGAAGCCGGTCCCATGCGCGATCAGCTTGCCGCCGTTTCGTCCGTCGACGTAGATCACTTCGCGGCCCTTGTGGGGCTTGGCGAACTTCAGGTAGACCGAAAATGGTCGCTGCCGCATCTTCAACTGCATCGTCTGCTCGATCATCTTCTTGCCGACGACTTCCTTCTTGGAGAATGTCGCCGAGTAGTCTCTGACGGCCTGAAGCGCGGTGTGGCTTTCACCGACGATCTTCAGTGCCTGCTTGAGAGCACCCGAGCGTGAGCCCGAAGGTTTGACGGCGACGCGATCGGCGGCGGTCGCCTGCGGGGTGAGTGTGGCAGCGAAGAGGGTGGCCAGGCACAGGGCCGACCAGGTCGTGGTGGTGGTGCGGGTCATGCGGGTCATCCGGTCAATGGTGTACAGTCAGGGACCTCGGTCACGCTGGAGTCACCGGGGGGGGATCGCCTTTTGTGAGAGGATCCCGACGAGGGGTGTATCGTCGCGGCCGTGGGCCGAGCTTGGGTGGAAATGGTGGTCTGGAACCGGGCCGGGTCGGGTGTGGGCCGGTCAGTCAGATCGGTCGGAAAAAACCGATTCGCGCGGCCCCCGAACACTCCAAAAAAAAACCTCACCCACGGGAGGATGAGGTCTTTGAGGATGTTCGGAGTGGATCGGACCCGGTGTCAGGGGCTGGCAGGAACGCCGGACAAGGACAATGCGTCGATCTGATCCTCGAGATCGTCGATCTTGTCATATGTCGCGCTGGCGACGATTACGGCGGAGACCGAGGATGCGACCATGAGCAGCGTGATCACGTCGAGCTGATCGATGGCCGATTCGATGTTCTGGCCCCGCACGAGCGGGTCAGTTTCGGCGACCAACACTGCCAGTTGGCGAGCCTGGGGCGGCGCTGACTCGGCGGTCCAAATGCGGTAGACGGCTCGGGTCGTGCCGGCGTCGAGCTGGTAAAGACCCGCGGGGATGTTGACCATCGCGAAGCGGCCCTGCGAATCGGTCAGCGTCCGGGCCACCTCGCGGTGTCCCTGCCGGAGCACGACCAGCATGCTGTCCCGTGACTGGCCCTGGCCATCGACGACCTGGCCGACAAATCGACCGGTCTCATCAAGTGTCACGTCGGTGATCAGCGTGGCTGGCCGTGCGTGGGGTTCCGGCGGTTGATTGGGTTGGGCCGGACCGAAAGCCCAAGCCGGGAGTTGTCCCATCAGCAGGCCCAGGCACGAGAGTGTGACCAGGGACCACGTCCATTCGCTGCGGTTGAAAACTCGTTTCATCGGTCCGATCCTCTTGCAGGCAATCCGTTGGCTCGGGACTCTTCGCGTTCTGTGCGTGGGTCGCTGTCATCCCTGACAGACGGACTCACCCGATCAATAGGTGCAATCCGGATAACCCGTACACCCCTTCGTATCGGACCATTCCAAGAACAACTCCAGTCGGAACCACGCAGCGGCGTGTTTTTCGGTCTCCACCAGTCGAGCGTGCCGTCAGCGTGCCGTCAGCGTGCCGTCAGCGTGCCGTCAGCGTGCCGTCAGCGTGTAAGTTGGGCCAGGTGCGTCTTGACCTGGCCTGCGGCCGAGGGGAGTCGCGTTTGGAGAAAGCGACTGAAGTGGCCGGGGGGCCTGCCGTTTCTGATCGCGGCCAGGTAATCGGCCAGTGCCTGACGTGCCTTCGGGGGACCGTGCAGCAGAAAGTGCACCCAGGCCCAGGCTTCGCGATAGTCGCCGGCGGTGATCTCAGAGAAGCTGCGACGGGACTCGAGTCGTTTCAGCGAGGGGTTCCAGCCCAGTCGCATCGACCAGCGGAGTCGTCGGAGGTGAGGGTGCGGTCCGGCCGCAGTCGACGCCGGCCGCTCGAAGTACTCGGCCAGACCCTCGTCGAGCCATAACGGGAGGTAGGGCAGGGCGTTGTGGATTAGTGCGTGCGTGCATTCATGGAGGAGGTCCTGGCCCCAGTCGTCGTGTCGGTAGGCAAAGACGTACCCACGGTCCCTGGTCTTGAGGTACAGTGCCCGACGCTTCACGGCTTGGGGAACCCGTCGGCGGACGTGGTCGCGGTAGCGGCGCCGATTGGATAGCAAGTGGACCTCGATCGGTTGATCGGTAACCGGTAAGTCGAGAGTCTTGTGGAACCGTGCGGGAAGCTCTTCGAGGCGGCGGATCTGCGGGAGGTACGGTTCGAGAGCGAACTCGGAGTGGAGTAGAAACGGGCCGCAGCGGCGGACGGTGTGCCATCTTGGCGAGTCGGCTGCATGGGCCGTCGAGGTGCCCAGCAGCGCGATGGCGGCGGCGAGAAGCAGGTTGAGTTGTCGATTGGCGGTGAGCATGGGACCTGGGCGGCAAACGGGGGGGGCCGGATTGTATTGCGGTCACCGCCAAGGTCAATAGCCGCGGCTGGGCCGGGCCGGGCCGTGACCTGATTGCAATTGCCCCTCCGGGAGGCCTGCCATATCATCCTCGCCCCCGTGTTGGAGAGGAACGAAAGTGGCTCGATCGATTGAACGCTGCCTGGGAGCGATCGTGATGCTGGGCCCGTTGGCGGCGATGTTGGCGATGATCGTCTACGGTGTGCCGCGGATGGCTCCGGCGGGGGATGGGCCGGGGTGGCTTGTCGGCGACGATTCCGCTCCCACCGCTCCCACGATGTCCTCGACCGCCTCCGAACGTGGCCCGGGCCAGCCCTCGGCCGGGGAACCGGCCACTCATCCCCGGTCGGCTCGACCGTTGCCGGCCACCTCACGTCGACCTCGACAGGGGCAACCGATGACCGTGTCCCGGTCCACTCGGCTGACCTGGAACCACGTCAGGACCGCTTTGGCAACGCACCGAGTCGAACAGTTCAGGATCCAGCCGGGCAGTCGCCCCGGCGAGGTGCACTTCAGTTGCGTACAACCGGTGCCCGGTCGAGTCCGCGTGGTGCGGCGATTCGAGGCCGAAGCGGCTGACCCGGTGCGTGCGGCTCGAGATGTCCTGCAGCAGATCGAGCAGTTGGACCGCGGACTCTCGCAGCTCGTTCGCGCGAGATAGTTTCGACGAGGGCAACCGATGTGGCAGCGGTCGAGCCGTTCGTGGTCCAGTGACGGGGCAGGCCTGGGCCTGCAGCCAGCCTCCTCCGGAGATCGCAGTCGGCAGTTCTTTTGCCAGAGAGCTGTTGAAACGGGCCCCGCCGCGGTGGCCGCGGTCGACGCGCGACGCAGCCAGAAACTGGCTCGACTCGAGGCCGTGCTCCTGGTCGCTGACTCGGCCATGTCGTCCCGCCGACTCGCCCAACTGGCCATGCTCGCCTCCCCGGGTGAGGCGACTCAACTGATCGATCGACTCAATCAGGCCTACGACTCCGGTGAAAGTGCGTTTCACGTCGAGCAGGTGGCGACCGGCTACCAGCTGCTGACTCGGCCCGAGTTCTCGATGTGGCTCGACCGATTACACAACAGACAACTCCAGCTGAAACTCTCGACCCCCGCACTGGAATCACTCTCGATCGTCGCCTACCGCCAACCGATCACGCGGGCCGACATCGAGGCGATCCGGGGTGTACAGTCGACTGACATTCTCCGGCACCTGATGGAACGGGGACTGGTCCGGATCGGGGGCGAGGAAGACTCGTTGGGCCGACCCTACCTCTACGAGACCACTCGACGGTTTCTCGAACTGTTCGGACTCACCGGCCTCGACGAATTGCCCAACGCTGTTGTGTTGAGGCGACCGCCGGATCGGCTGGAGGCTACTGGGACAGCGGACGCCGACGAGGCATTGGTTGAGGACTCCGAAGCGGTGCAGCACACCGGAGACGAAGAGGCGGACGAGGAGGAATCGTAGCGGAGCGGGCGAACTGTGCCGTGGCCGGGGAATCAGATTTGCTGCGAAACCGCGTCCCACACTTCCTGGGCGATCTGGTCAATCGTCCGTATTTCTCCGGTGCCGGGGTCCAGGCCATCGATACGGGTCCAGTGCGGTCGTCTACTGGCCAGTGAGCCGTAGACTTGGTGGACTCCGAGTTGATATTCGAGGTCGGCTTCCTGCAGGTCGGCGGCCTTGTCGGTATAGCCGCGTGGTGCCTTGAGCCGGATCAGTTTCTGGCTGAGTTGCGGTGGCAGGTCGAGCCAGAGGACGGCGTCGGGTCGAGGTAATTGAAACACGTCGTACTCGATCTTCTCGATCCACTCGATCAACTCCGACTGCCGCTCGACGTCGACTCGAGAGCCCTGGTGTGCGAGGTTGGAGGGAACATAGCGGTCGCAGACGACGACCTGCCGGTCGGCCAGGGCCTCGAGCAGCGGGCCTCGAGATTCGAAGCGATCCCCGGCGTAGAGCGTAGCGGCCAGCTGCGGTGCGACCGCCTCGAGCGGGCCGAAGTCTCCATTGAGAAACCTGCCGATGGAATCTCCGAACAGCGTTTCGGAGTACCTCGGGAAGCTGAGCAGGGTGTTGGAAACCCCCTCGTTGTCGAGTCGCTCGACGAGCCGGCTGGCCTGGGTCCCCTTGCCCGACCCGTCAATGCCCTCGATGGCGACCAGCAGACTCATCGCGGTCTCACCTTGATGATCCGAGCCGGGTGAGTGCACAGTCGCGTGAGTCGGTGACCTGGAAGTACTCGAGCAGGTTGCTGCGCCGCATCACCGCTTCGACCGATTCCTGCAGCCCGCACAGCACGAGTCGACCGTCGACACGGTGGAGGCGTCGGTGCAGGGTGATGAGTTTCCCGAGCACTCCGCTGGTGACGAAAGGAGTTGCCGAGAGGTCGACGGCGATACGGCGGAAGCCGTGTTGGTCGACCAGCTGGTACAGCGATCGTCCCAGTTCCTCGATATTCTGTTCCTCGTCGAGTCTTCCTTCGTGAAAGCTGGCCACCACGCAGTCGCCGACCTCCTCGGCGTGGAAAAACCTCGAGTCGAACTCTTCGAGTCCCATCACCGTGCTCCCCGGATGCCCGTTTCGTCTCCGGAGACCGCGACGACTTCGACGAGCCGGCCCACGTCGCCCTCGTTGCCGGGCAGGGTGACCGGCAGATAGCGACGATCGGTCCCTCGAAGGTAACCGGGTTGGTCGGCGGCGGTGCGCTCGACGAGGACTTCCAGCCTGTGGCCGACCTGCGAGGCGTGGCATTCGGAGGCGAGTTGGCGTTGCACCGAATCGAGTCGTTGGGCGCGTTGCTTGCGGATCGCCGGGGGCACCTGGTCGGGCGACAAGGCCGCGGGGGTACCGGCTCGAGGGCTGAACGGGAAGACGTGGATCTTTGAGAATCCGACCTCTTGGCAGACCGAGACGGTCTCTTCGAATTCCTCCTCGGTCTCACCCGGAAACCCTACGATCGCGTCGGTGGTGAAGGCAGGCTGATCGAGTCGATCTCGCATCGCAGCGATCGTGTCGAGGAACTGGGCGGAGGTGTAGCGTCGCCGCATTCTCTTAAGCACGCTGTCGGAACCGCTTTGCAGGGCGGGGTGAAACTGGGGACAGAGGTGTTCGCAGTTGGCCGCTGTGTTGATGAAGTCGTCGTTGATCTCACGGGCCTCGATGCTCGAGAGCCGCATTCTCCAGCGGCCGGGGATCCGGTCGAGGTGTTCGAAAAGGTGCTGGAGTCGGAAAGGGGGGCGACCGGACCGTCCACGGGTTGTGTCGACTCCGTAGTGTCCGACGTGGATCCCGGTGAGTACGATTTCCCGGAATCCCGCTCCCAGCAACCTCCGGACCTCCTCCTGGATGTCCTGCGGCGAGCGGCTCTGCAATCCGGGCCGGACCTGGGGGATGATGCAGTAGCTGCAGCGGAGGACGCAGCCGTCCTGGACCTTGACGTAGGCCCGTTGGCGGCCGTCGAAATGGGTGATGCCCCTGGGGAGTTCGACGATGCCGAGTCGGCCGAGCACGTCGGGGAGTTCCCGCTTGTCACGGACCACCTCGAAGACCCCAGGCAACCCGGCCACCGCGGCCGGGTCACGGGTGGCGTAGCACCCCATCACGATTGTCCTCGTGCCGGGGTTGCGACGGGCCAACTGTCGGATCAGCTGCCGACCCTTCGAGTCTGCGGTGGAGGTGACCGTGCAGGTGTTGACCACGCAGATGTCGGCCGACTCGTCCGCGTTAGCCTCGCGGTAGCCCCCCGAAATCAGGGCCTCCTTGACGAGCTGCGTTTCGTACTGGTTGACCTTGCAGCCAAGAGTCACCAGTCGGCAGGTGGGTCGATCAAGAGCGACGGTCATGGGGACCAGTATAGTGACCTCGAGAATCGGCGGCGACCGATTCTCGAGAGCGGCTCATTGGCCGCCGCCGTCGCTGCCCGCGGAATCGGGTGCATCGGGTGCATCGGGTGCATCGGGTGCATCGAGTGCATCGGGTGCATCGAGTGCATCGGGTGCATCGAGTGCATCGGGTGCATCGAGTGCATCGGAACTTTTTCCCCGACGCCGCCGTCGGCGTCGCTTTCGGCCTCCCGAGTTCTTCGCTGAACCGCTCGAACTTCCTCCACCAC
>Ga0310123_10001921_pt1 | contig 16834 bp, 11 predicted proteins | sample CB6_AW_1057_MG_FD_203505 | JGI IMG/M metagenome (GOLD analysis project Ga0310123, IMG submission 203505) | Marine microbial communities from Western Arctic Ocean, Canada - CB6_AW_1057 | ecosystem: Environmental > Aquatic > Marine > Oceanic | place: Canada: Western Arctic Ocean | collected... | reverse complement strand
GGCTGGCGGGAAAGCGTCAATCACCTGTTCGTATTGGACGCAAATACTGCTGAATTGGAACTAGTTGGCCGCATTGACGATATTGCGCCGGGCGAACAGATTCGCTCGGCGCGTTTCCAGGGCGACGAGGCGGTAATCGTCACGTTTCGGCAAGTGGACCCGCTGTTCGGATTGGATTTGTCCGACCCAGCGAATCCGCAGATTCTGGGCGAACTCAAGATCAATGGTTTTTCCAGTTATTTGCAGTTCATCGGTGAAGACCACTTGATCGGAGTCGGATACGACGCCGATCCGGAGACCGGTATGACTTTGGGTCTGCAGGTATCCGTCTTCGATGTATCGTCCTTATCATCCCCCGTGTTGGTGGATCGTTTTGTTTTTACAGACATGGCACTGCAAACCGATGCCACCCACGACCACCACGCGATAACCTACCTGCCCGAGGACGGACTGTTGGCCATTGGCTTGTCCAGTCAGTGGTGGTCGAGACTTTGGGGATGGCCAGGTGATCAGGATGAGTCTTCGGGATCGCACGACCTCTACATCTTTGAAGTCGATGCGGCAACCGGCATTGAGCTGGATGCCATGATCGAGCACCGATCCGAAGTTTCACGCAGTACTCAGATTGGTGACTCATTGATCTCGATGTCCGATACGGAGGTTGTTTCAATTAGCCTGGCGGATTATCAGGTTCAGGATCGGTTGACCACCCACACAGTGGCGATCGCTGACAAGGTGGTCGTCGACGGCAACCTTTCCCCCCATGACGAACCACCAGCAGATGAGCGCGCTGGTGAGCCGATGGTGACGATCACAGTGGAAGTTGTCGATTCCAATGGAGAACGAATCGATGAGCTTGCAGTCGACCAGCAGGCTACCATCAACATTTATGTGGAAGACATTCGTCCGGACGCAAGAGGCGTTTTTTCAGCGACGGTGGATCTGAATTACGATCCGGGGCTGGTCACGTTGGATGAGACGGTCGAGTTTGGAATGGAATATCAATCCGCCACCAACGTCGATTTTTCGACACCCGGTCTGGTTGATGAGCTGAGTGCCGTGGGAGGGCTTGAGGCTTCGGGACCGGGGCGATTAATACTAGCTTCCCTGCCGTTTGTCGGCGAGATTGAGGGGACCGCCGTCTTCACTCTCGATCCAGGGGAATCCGTGAATCGTGAAACATTGGTCTATGGGCTCAACGATCTGATAGACGTTGATGAAATCGTCTACGGCACGACTTCGATAGAGATCGTTGATCCGTCGGTGGCGATATCGGCTGGTGTTGAGGCGGTGGACGTCAACGCCGACGGACAAGTGACTCCGCTGGATGCTTTGTTGGTGATCAACGAGCTGGATGGCGTGCCGCGGCAGGCGGGCAGTGACGCCGAATCCCAAGCGGGCAGTGACGCCGGATCCCAAGAGGGATTGCGAGCAGCTCTGGCGAGTGGCACGAACAAATACGACGTGAACGGTGACGGTAGCGTCACTCCGTTGGATGCTCTGTTGGTCATTAACTTTTTAGACAACGCTCCTTCGAGTGCACAATCCGTCCCACAATCAGCCAGGTCCATTTCCGTGGCAACTGGCGGTGCGGACGTTATTGGCGCGGGTTTCATTTTGTCCTTGAATCCGTCGACCAACCCGTTCGAGCTGCTTTCACAGGCACCTGCCTTTGAAGGTGAGATCGGCGACGGAACCGCGAGAATGGTCGACGCCTTAGTAGGGCTGCCGAAGCTGGCTGCAAGCGCCAACACGGGAATCCTCGATTCTGTCAGCCCAAGCGGTTCGGTTGGCCAGGCCCCTGACAGTTGGGTCGTGTCGGATCCAGCGACCGTCGATTCGATATTTTCCGGTGATCTAAGCGATTTCCCAGCTTGATCCAGTTGACCATCGAATCCAAGAGAGCAGGGGCCGGACGGTCCGTCCGACAAAATGCTGGAGGAATTCTCCGGTTGGACTAGAATAGAACCGTTGGGGCTCTGCAACTACACCTTGTCTATTAATGGTAATGGGGCTCCCGGAATCGCCCATCTCAACGATGCCCTGGTCCTTGAACGACTCTATGAGAAGCTATCTTGCAACCATTGTTTTATTGCTTCTGGGGCCAGCGAGCGGAATGGCTGAAAACCGTTCCTACGACGGAACGGGAAATGACCATGTGAATCTGCTCGACGGTGTCGCAGGGCAGCCCACGGTGCGGATCTCCTATGAGGCGGAATACCCGGACGACGGCACTGGCTCGACGATGATAACCACCCAGCGGGCGAATCCTCGCGACATTAGCAATGCCATTTCCTCGCAGTCAGGTAACATTCCTAGTGCACGCCGGTTGTCCGATTTCATTTGGATTTGGGGACAGTTCCTCGCGCACGACTTAGGTCATACGACACATCACAATGCGGCAGGACTGAACGGGACCACACCGATTAGCGTCAATGATCCACTGGACCCTTTTGGGCAAGGGGCCGTTATCCCCTTCACGCGGTCAGATTTTTTCACTGGTGCAACGGGCATTCGCCGACAGATCAGCTCGGTGTCCAGCTACCTCGACGCGTCGCAGGTTTACGGTTCCGATGAGGCTCGCGCGGCCGCCTTGCGTACCGACAACGGCATGGGTGCGAAATTAGCCACTAGCCCTGGCAACCTATTGCCGATAAATGTTGGTGGCTTGGCGAATGACAACAACGGCCCCTTTGCGGACAATCAACTCTTTCTCACCGGAGATGTCCGAGCGAATGAAAATGCACCGCTTACATCGATACACACCATCTTCATGCGGGAACATAATCGATTGGTCGATGCGCTGAAAACGCAACAGGGAGATCTAAGCGACAACGATGCGTACCAGTTGGCCCGACAAATCGTCGGCGCGGAATTGCAAATCATCACGTACAAAGAGTTCCTACCCGCATTGGTCGGGGCGGACAATGCTCCCTCTCCAACGGACTACGAATATTTGGCAGGGCAAACCGCCGCGATCACCCAGTCGTTCTCTCACGCCGCTTTTCGTTTTGGGCACAGCTCGGCATCACCGACCTTTCAACTGGTCGACAACAACGGTAACCAGGACTCGGAAATATCGTTGATCATGGCTTCTTATAATCCCACCATCCTCACTGCTGATCCGAGTAGTCTAGACCTCCTACTGAAGGGAGCAGCCACCCAAGTGTCTCAGGAAGTCGACACGTTAGTCATCGATAAATTGAGAAATCTATCTTTTGGTCCTCCCGGTAGCGGTGCTGGCGGTACAGATCTTGCCGCATTGGATATTCAACGTGGCCGAGATCAAGGCCTGCCGGATTACCAGGAACTGTCGGCCACTCACCAATTACCCGCAAACTCGACTTTCGACAGTATCACATCGGATGCCACGCTGGCGGCAGCATTGAGTTCGATTTACTCAGATGACATCAACAACATCGATGCGATTATTGGCATCCTTGCCGAGGACCATCTTCCTGGGTCCAGTCTTGGTCCACTGGGGCAAAAGATCCTCGTAAATCAATTCCTGCGAATTCGTGACGCCGATCGCCTCTTCTATTTGAGCGATGATTTAGGATTGTACAGCCATGGAAAGCTCACACCGGAAATTGCCTCGATTATTGATCTGGACAATCTCACGCTGGCCGATGTCATCAAGGCGAATACTTCTCTTACGAATCTGCAAGATAACGTGTTTTTCGCCGAAAACACTTCGTTCGGCGATTTCGACGGCAACGGGACGGTTGGGCTGCAGGATCTCAACCTGGTGCTAGTCAATTGGAACTCCGCTGCCTCCGACATTCCCGCGGAATGGGTGAATGGTCGCCCGCTCGCCGGACAGACTGTGGGACTCGGCCATTTGAATAACGTGCTGTTGACTTGGAATACATCGCTGACGCCCATCGCCGTTCCCGAGCCTCATGCTGCGGCGCCTATATTATTCATGGCGATCACCTTCGTTCTTAATCGACTCGGTGACCGCGATCGACACTCGCGTAATCAGCAAGCGACCGCCAACAGGCTTAATGTCGTGTTACTCGAGTCGGGCTTTGTTGATCGCGACGGCAGTTTGACTTGTTATCAACCGAACAGCCAATAGTAGTATCCCGTTACAACTACGGCCCCAATAAGATTCAGGGCAAACCCCTCGCGCGCCATTGTTCTGACGTTCACCTGCTGCGAGCCGAAGACCACGGCGTTGGGCCCGGTGGCCACGGGCAACATAAAGGCGAAACTTGCGCTGATAGTGGCTGGAATCATGATCATTTTCGGGTCCAAGTCCGCTTTGATGGAGGCCGCGGCCAGGACCGGCATCAACAGGGTCGTGGTTGCCGTGTTGCTGGTGATCTCGGTGAGGAAGGTCACGGCCAAACAAACATAGGCGATCAACAGTAGCGGCGGTAGTTGGCCTAAACCAGCCAAGGCGCTGCCAAGTTCTTCGCTGAGCCCGGAGCTGACAAACGCCTTGGCGATCGCGATACCACTGCCAAACAGGACGAGGATACCCCAGGGAATTTTGACGGCCGTCTCCCAATCCAACAGCTGGCTGCCGCGGCCATTGGGGATGAGGAACATGGCGACCACGCCCAGTAGTGCCACACTGGCATCATTAGCACTTTTCAGATCCAGTTGTCCGCTCCATCCTCCGTAAGGCTCTTTACGCGTTACCCAGAGAGCGGCCGTGACGGCGAAAACGAGTAGCGCGCGAATCTCCTCAGCACGCCAGCGACCGACTTCAGGGAGCTTGATGGCGGCTTGTTGCTGCAAACCACGGGTGAGCCAGAGCCCGACAAAGGGAATCATGAGTGCCACCACTGGCAAGGACCATTTCATCCATTGGGAAAATGTGGGTTCGATGCCAAAATTCTCACGATAAACCTGGATGAAGACCAGATTGGGTGGTGTGCCGATGGGTGTGCCAATGCCGCCGACGCTGGCCGCGTAAGCCACGCCCAGCAACAGAGCAACTCGTAGGCGACGATCGTCGACTTTTTCCAGCACCGCCATGACGATCGGCAGCAACATGAGCGTCGTGGCCGTGTTGGATATCCACATGCTCAAGACAGCTGACGCCGCCATGAAGCCAAACACCAGGCGCCGGCCACTGGTTCCGCCGAATAGGTTGACCATGTTCAGAGCGATTCGTCGGTGCGCGCCACTGCGTTCCATGGCCGCGGACAGCATAAATCCGCCCAGTAGCAAGAGAATGAGCGGATGTCCATAGGCTTCGCCAATTTCTGACGGCGTGAGCACTCCGACCAGCGGCAGGACGGCCAAGGGAATGAAACAAGTGGCTGGAATCGGAATCGGCTCGAAAATCCACCAGATCGCCGTCAGCGCGGTAATGGCGGCTGTCCAGCAAATTGGTTCGGTTGTCCCTCCGCGGTGGAGCGAAAAGCCCAGTATCAACGCGACAACGGGCCCCAATGCCAGAGCCATGTTTCTCGTGTTCATCGGGGCTTTGTTTCCTTAGGCAGGCCACAGATGTCGGTATTACACAGAAAAAAGCGGCGCCGTGCGGATATTAGGGGAACAGATAAGGCATAGCGTGAGCTGCCATGTGCGTATTGCTATGGCCAACGTTCTGCGCCACGTGAAGCTGCCACTAAGCCTGCGCATATTGCCAAATGCCCCCATAAATAGCGTCGAATGAGCGTCTTGAGTTGGTGCACATCATAAGTGCCGGGGCCAGCCCTTTCAACATGCACTACGTCCTCAAGACCTCTGCCCGGCGTGTCCGGTCCCGACGTGGCTACCTAAATACTTCACGGCGTTGCCCTCTGGGGGGAGAATGATGCCGGTTGTCGCTGGCGAAACCGAATCGCGGGATGCGAAATGATGCCTGCACCACAGGGTGTATTTAGGATTTTGGATTTCTAGCTAATTATCCTCGGGGCTGTGGGTAGATGATGGCGACGTTTTCAATTATTTTACATGGCTCCCCGCAAGTTGTTCGTGACGATAGCGTGTGACGGGTGGGTGGCGCGCTATTCTTGATGAGGAACCAACCAAGTGAGCGGACCCGATTTTACGAAAAGTGATTTGATCCCCGTGATTGCCCAGGACCACGTCAATGGCGATGTGCTGATGTTGGCCTACATGAACGAAGAGGCCTATCGTGAAACGCTTGCCACGGGGCGCGTCTGCTACTACAGCCGCAGCCGCTCAAAACTCTGGCGTAAGGGCGAAGAAAGCGGCAACGTGCAGGAAATCAAAGAGATTTTTTTCGATTGCGACGCCGACACACTGCTGATCAAAGTCCACCAAATCGGCGATGCTGCATGCCACGAAGGTTATCGCAGCTGTTTCTTCCGCAAGGTCAACCCTGAATCCGAAGAAATCACCGTGATCGGCGAGCGCGTCTTCGACCCAGCCGAAGTCTACAAGAATAAGTGACCGGAACTAGTAAATGACAAATGACACTCTCAAACTTGGAATTCCGGCTGGCAGCCTCCAGCAATCGACGGCGGCCTTGTTCGAAAAAGCCGGCTACAATATCGCCTTTTCCTCTCGATCCTATTACCCGACGATCGACGATGACGAAATCGAGTGTCTGTTGATCCGTGCCCAGGAGATGGCTCGCTATGTCGAGCAGGGAATTCTGGACGCCGGGATCACTGGTTATGATTGGATCGTTGAAACCCAGGCCGATGTGCACGAGGTATGCGAGTTATTGTTTTCCAAAGTCAGCCGTCGTCCGGTGCGATGGGTGCTTTGTGTACCGGAAGATTCGCCCGTCCAGACGGCCAAGGATCTAGAGGGTAAACGCATCGCCACCGAGGCAGTAGGGCTGACCGAAAACTACCTGGCCAAACATGGCGTGTCGGCGATCGTCGAGTTTTCCTGGGGAGCCACGGAGGTCAAGCCGCCGCGACTGGCGGACGCCATTGTCGAAGTCACGGAAACGGGAAGTTCATTGCGGGCCAACCATCTGCGAATCGTCGACGAGATTCTACAAAGCACGACCAGGTTTATCGCTAACAAGGGCGCCTACGCGGATACTTGGAAGAAGACGAAATTGGATAATATCGCGCTGATGCTGCAGTCGTGCCTGGCAGCCGAAAACAAGGTTGGGTTAATGATGAACGTGCCGCAAGCCAGGCTCGGCCGGATTCTTGAGTTGCTACCGGCCCTGCAAAAGCCAACTATCTCGCAGCTGTCCGATCCAGATTGGGTCGACGTGAACACCATCGTCGACGAAGCTGTCGTCCGTTCGATCGTGCCGCAGTTGAAAGAGAATGGAGCGACGGGGATCGTGGAGTACGCGATCAACAAGTTGATTGATTAGTGCCCACCCATTCCCAGATTCTTCACGAGAAACGCCCAGGCGTCGGCGGCTTCTTCGATTCGTTTGGATGTGGGAGTACCGGCACCATGGCCAGCCTTGGTCTCAATCCGGATCAGTACGGGTGCCGGTCCCGATTGAGCATATTGCAGGGCGGCTGCGAACTTGAAGCTGTGGCCCGGCACGACTCGGTCGTCGGTATCAGCGGTCGTCACCAGCGTTGCGGGATAGTTTGTAGCAGGTTTGAGATTGTGGTACGGCGAGTAAGCCAACAGCGCCTGGAATTCTTCCGGATCCTCCGAGCTACCGTAGTCATCGACCCAATAGCGACCCGACGTGAACTTGTGAAATCGCAACATATCCATCACGCCAACCGCCGGTAAACAAGCCCCGAATAGCTCGGGGCGCTGGGTCATACAAGCCCCAACCAGCAAACCACCGTTGCTTCCTCCTTGAATTGCCAGCTTGTCCGGTCGGGTATAATTTTTTGCGATCAGCCACTCGGCCGCGGCGATGAAGTCGTCGAAGACATTCTGTTTATTCAACTTCGTACCACCTTGATGCCAGTTTTCGCCGTACTCACCACCGCCGCGCAGGTTGGGGATTGCCAAAACGCCGCCCATTTCCAGCCAGGCGAGTCGCGTCACGCTAAACAGTGGCGTGAGCGAGACGCCGAATCCGCCATAGCCACTGAGCAGCGTGGGATTCGAGCCATCTAGTTGAAGGTTCTTGCGATGCGCCAGAAACATGGGCACGCGAGTACCGTCTTGGCTCTCGTAAAAAATCTGACCGACCTCGTAGTCTTCTGGCTCGAACGCCACCTTGGCCTGGTAGCGAAGTTGGCTTTCGCCCGTCGTGAGGTCGTATCGATAAATGCTTGGCGGTGTGGTAAAGCTGGAAAACGAATAGAAGGTTTCGTTGTCGTTGCGCTTTCCTCCAAACCCGTGGGCGCTGCCAATTGTGGGAAATTCGACGGTGCGGATCAAAGGTCCTTCCCGTGAGTAGATCTTCACGTAACTCTTGGCGTCCTGGAGGTAGCTGGCCACAAACGAATCATTCACCAGGCTCACCGAGCGGAGCGTTTCCGTGATTTCGGGAATAATCTCCTGCCAATCATCCGCAGCGGGCTGATTAAGGTCGATGGCGATGACACGTCCCTTGGGTGCGTTGAGGTCCGTCTGAAAGTAAAAGAGCATGTCGACGTTTCCGATAAAGGAGTACTCATTTTCAAAGTGGTCGATCAGGTCGATCGGTTGGTGGTCAGCGGATTCCAGATCGCGGTACATCACACGGTATTTGTTGTCTGTGCCCTTCCAGACTGTGAAGATCAAGTAACGTCCGTCTTCGGTGACTTCCAATCCGAAACCCCAATCGGGATGATCGGGGCGCCGGTGGACGATTTCGTCGGCCTCCTGGGGCTCCCCGAGCCGGTGGAAGTAGACCGTCTGGTCGAGATTGACCGACTGGAATTCGGCACCTTCCTCGGGTGGCTTAAAGCGGCTGTAAAAAAAGCCCTGTTCATCCTTGGTCCAGGCCGGCGAGCCGAACTTAATCCATTGAATCTCGTCGGCGCGGAGGTGGCCAGTATCGATTTCCAACACAGACCAGGTTGACCAGTCGGAGCCGGCCGAAGAGACGCCGTACGCGATGTATTTGCCGCCGTCACTGAAAGCTAACCCCTTGAGCGCGACGGTGCCGTCTTCTGACCACTTGTTCGGATCCAAAATAACGTGAGGCTCATCGTCAAGCGAATTCTGGACATAAAGTACGGACTGGTTTTGCAACCCGTCATTCTTGAAGAAGTAATAACGTCCTCCGCGCTTGAATGGTGAGCTATAACGCTCGTAATCCCAGAGCTCGGTGAGTCGTTTTTCGATCACCTCGCGCTGCCGAATGGACTCGAGGTAAGCGAACGTCACTTCGTTTTCCGCTTTCACCCAAGCGGCGACTGGCTCGGACTTGCGAACATCGTTTTCCAACCAACGGTACGGATCTAGCACCGTTGTCCCATGGTATTCATCCCGTTGGTCAACACGCTCTGACTGGGGATATTGAATTTCATCCGCGGCTACGTATTGATTTGCCATTGCCAACATCACTCCCGCTACCATCAAATGGCGACACATTTCCAGCAATTCCATCGGCCTGTCCTTTCGGCATTTGCCAGTAGCGTTGAAAAATCAAATGAATGTCCGTTTTGCACAAGCAATGATTAAAACGGTAGTGTTGGCTGCAGTGCAAGTCACAATCGCGACTTGATGTAGAATGAGTTGAGTTGAGCCGACTTCGATGTTTTGCTATTGCGATTGAACGTTTGGCGATTTCGCTGGTCGCTAGAGCGTGGCTCGGGCGAATCTGCATCGATTTCTGTCGAAACGGAGAATTTAGTAAAAACATATTTTTCTGTGCAGCATGAGGCATAATCGGTCGTGGGTGGACTCTAATTGCGTAGAAACAGCGGGGAGGAGCAACGTTGGTCGACGATCAGTTATGGTTGTGTTCGACTCGAAACAGGGTTAGCCTAGAAGTCTTCATTCTGAGCAAAAATGTTTCACGCGATGATCCTTGAGGACGCCTGTCTTGACGTACATTCTTTTATTCGCCGCCGTGGCGCAGGCCGTCTTGGTGGTGGGACTGGTTCCGGTGCTCGCGCGGTCACGTCGCCGCGGAGATTCAAACTATCGGCCCAATGTACTGGTCGTACTCTGCTTGCGAGGCAAGGATCCATTCGTTCGCAAAACCATCAAAGCGTTGCTGGATCAGGACTACGACAAGTTAGAGGTTCGTGTAGTCGTTGATTCGGAGCAAGACCCAGTTTGGAAAACCGTTGTCTCGGTCGTGCAGGAAAGCGGGGCTGATTCGATCGTCGAAATCACGGCGTTAGCGCAGCCATTGGACACCTGTACTCGGAAGAGTTCGGCGATTTTACAGGCTGTTTCCACGTTGGAGGATCACCATGAAGTCGTCGTTCTTCTCGATGCGGACGCGGTGACTCCGAAAAAGTGGTTGCGTGAACTGGTCGCCCCGCTGGAAGATCCCAACGTGATGCTGAGCAGCGGGAATCGTTGGTATATGCCGACGCATCCAACCTTAGGCAGTTTGGTACGTTACTTGTTCAACGTATCGGCATTTGTGCAGATGTATTGGTTTTCGATTGTCTGGGGAGGTTCCGTCGCGATCAGCCGTCGATTCTTGGAGGAATCGGATTACCTCAACCAACTGCCGTATGCTTTCGGCGATGACACTCTTCTGGCGCGTTGTGCGCTGCGTGAACGGTTTAAGATCGCCTTCGTTCCAACCCAAATCCTCATCAATCGCGAGACCTGTCGGCTGAACGGTTTCTATCGGTTTATGCAGCGTCAACTGCTGACAGTACGATTGCATCATCCTAACTTCTGGATGGTTGTCGTCTTCGGACTATTCACCACTGGTATGTTAGCGGCGGCGATCGCCGCCGCGACATACTACGCCTGGCTCGGAAACTGGGCCTCCTTTTGGCCGCTGCTGGCTGGCGTGGCGGCATATCAAATCATTATATTTCTGAGCATTGCGCTCATGGAGTGTTCCGTACGGCCGATTATTCGCGAGCGTCGAGAGGAAACCAGGTGGCTCGGCGTGTGGGGTTTGGTGAAGCTCGTGCCAGCATTGTTCCTGGCCGAGACGGTCTATTCCATCTGCTTATTGCACACCCTATTTGTGCGGTCTCACAGCTGGCGAGGAGTAACCTATCGTTTTGGAAACAATCCGAAGGTGAAGGTTATCGACGACCAGCAGAACTGGGCAGTCGACGTTGCGGCGGTGGCATCGGCTGAATCTATTTAGCTCAGAGAATGTGCAAAAGTCGTCAGTGACTCTCGTGCAACGTGGATGGGAACGTCATGGCGCCGTCGCTCGAGAAAGTAGCTTACTGATTCGAAGCCGCATTTCGCCAAGAGATCCAGCGCTTCGACAAATCGATCTCCGACGCGGCCCGGATCGTGGGCGTCAGCGCCGATGACGATAGGGATTTCTCTTGCCCGAATCTCCAGGAGTATCTCCGGGCATGGGTTCATCTCCGAAATCGTTTTGCGCAGGCCGGAGGTGTTCAATTCCATTGCGATTCCTGTCCGGGCGATGCGGTCTAAAGCCGCGCGAATGTCGTCCAGTATTTCCAGTGGATTCCAGTCCGTTGAGGTTTCGTTTTTCACGAGATCCGGATGCGAGAGGCAGTCGAACAATCCCTGTTCGGCTGTTTGTGCTAGCTGATCGAAATAGCTCAGCTGAAAATCTATTGGGTCGTCCTGCCAAAACTTGTCGTAGAATTCGCGACATTGAGGATGGACCGAGCCCAGGATGTAATGAAAATCGGCAGCGTTAACTTGTTTTTCCAGCCACGACTCGTAGCCGGGAAAGTAATCGCATTCCAACCCCAACCGCACGTCCAAACGCCCATCCCACTGGACCCGCGTCTGCTCGACAAGGTCCACGTACTCTTGGAATTGGTCCATCTCCATACGGACACCCGCCGAGTATCCGTTGGGCATCGGATTGTGGCAAGTGACGGTTAGGCCTCGCAGGCCGCAGTCATAGGCGGCTTGAGCATATTCGCTTGGATCGCCAATGGCGTGTTTACACAACGGCGTGTGGGAGTGGGTTTCGTAAAGGATTTTTTCCGTTTCCGGTTTCATTTCTGGATCCCTCACCTCTAAATTTTAGAGTGGTTGACGAACCAACGCAACGCGAAATCGCGAAATGACGACGCGTTTTGCGTTTGTCGGGATGGCTCACTTGACAGCCAACCGTATTGCTCTATATTCAGTCTCAGCGTGTGTTGGTGTCCGGCTTTCATTGCGTTGAAGCCGGTTAACAGGGAACTCCGGTGAAATTCCGGGACGGCTCCCCGCCCGCTGTGATCAAGAGAACCGGAAGGCGCTCTTTTGCGTTGGCCATTGTGGCTTTGCCAGGTCGAATTACTGCGGTTGGGCAAAGCAAGCGAGAAGGCCCGCCTTTCGGCTTGAGAGTCAGAAGACCTACCAACACGTTACGACGATGCCGTGCGAGGGATGGCGATAGTACGATGGAGCAACGCTTGTAACCGTCAATTCGAATTCTCCTACTGAGCCGTCGGTCGCGCCTGGCGAGAATGGCTGGTCCGGGATGAAATTCAGTTGCGGGTAGGAAACTTCCAGTCATCATGCCGGCCGCGAGCCCCGTTTTCCGCAGGGTGGTCCTCTGCGCTGATTCCATTGATTTCGTGACATCACGACGACGTGTGAGCCGGGCGCCGGCTTCGTCCTATCGCCTGTACGGTTTCACCTTGGTTGAACTGTTGGTGGTGATCGCGATTATTGGGGTCTTGGTGTCCTTGTTGCTTCCCGCGGTGCAAGCGTCGCGTGAAGCGGCGCGGAAGGCCACTTGCGCTAGTCACCTGCGTCAAATCGGCATTTCACTCAACACGTACCACGTTGCCCACGAAGCCTTTCCGCCGGGTTGCACGGACTGGCGGCCCTTCGGCAATACGACCAATCGGCAATTGGCCTGGTCCGCATTTATCCTGCCGTTTCTTGAAGCGCAGAGCGTCTACGATTTGCTGGATTTGTCTAAGGCCTTCGACAGTGTGGAAAACTCGCGGGGCGCGGCGACTCCAGTACCAATCTTTCGATGTCCCTCCTCGTCGCACTCCGGGCCGACGGTTGAGAATCGCGGTCGAACGGACTATGGCGGCATTTTCGGTGAGAGGATCAACAGTCCGAACAACCCTCCGAAAGGGATCATGCTGCTTAACCGGGCCGTGTCGTTGAAGCAAATAACCGATGGCGTTTCACACACCGTCATCGTGGCCGAAGACACTTTTTGGTCAGATGGCCAATGGATCAACGGTCGAAATATTTTTGATCAGTCTCGTCGGATTAACGCGGTTGCCGGCTTTGAAAATGACATTGCCAGTGACCATCCAGGCGGTGCACAGGCTTTATTTGCCGGAGGAGGCGTTCAGTTCCTTTCCGAAGACTTGGAGCTCTATGTATTGGGGGCGATTTGTACACGTGATCGAGGCGAAGTAATTTCGAGTTTTTGAATTCTCAAAGCGAAGGAGTAGTCCATGTTCTCGTCGTTGAGATCTCGCTACCTGCATGCGATCTTATGGTCAGTTGGCTGGGCGGGCGCATCGGGAATAGCAACCGCCGATACGATCGATTTCGAAGAACTCAGTTTGCCGCTCCCCAATTCCGCTGTCATCGAAACGTTCTCTAGTGGAGGTGCCGAGTTCGCTGGAGAGTTGGTATTTGCCGGCTGCCAGACGTGCTGGCACGGTTGGATCTATTCGAATTCCATATTGAACCAGGACTTGTCAGTGGATCCAGGCTTGCTCATTTCCCCCCCTCAAGATGATTTGATAAGTCAAATTTCGACGGCCTATGTCCCGCCTGACGGTGCCACGTCGAAATATGCTGTATCGTCGCTTTTCGCTTCGACGATCGATCCTGTGACGGGTCGGACGGCACCTAGGAGTCCCATCGTCTTTCCCGCCGGTGAAACTATCGTGAGTCTCGACATCACGAACACGACCTATGCGGCCCATAGCATCATTCATGGGGATGACTTTAACGATCCGTTTGGGCCGACGGATGAATTCATATTGACCATCATCGGAGAAGAGCAGGGGGTTGAAGTAGGAAGCGTGGACGTCGTTCTGGCGACAGGATCAAGCGTTTTGGACGTTTGGACGACGATTTCGCTGGCATCACTGACAGGTGCGGATACATTGTGGTTTGCACTGGCATCCACAAAGACGGACGATTTTGGGATGACCACGCCGTCTTATGTAGCCGTCGACAACATCCTGACGAAGCCCACTCCATCGTTTGGCGATTTCAACGACAGTGGTCTCGTGGATTTAGACGATTTAAACCTGCTGCTCTTCAACTGGAGCATGCTCGGATCCGGGGTCTCTGTGGATTGGGTCAACTGGCGTCCCGGCAATGAACAGCACGTTGGACTTGGTGATCTGAACGATGTGCTCTTCAACTGGAATACCTCGCCGCCGGTGGTCACGGTCCCGGAACCAATCGGCAGTTGGCTGATGCTGATCGGTTTGTCGGTTTCTTTTGCTTTCGCCCGCATACACAAAGAGTGCTAACACCCAAGGCGTTGCCACAGGGGGCGGGGCTGTACAGCCAGCGATGAAGTCAGCATGATCGATGTGGGTAATCCTAAGCTTTAGACCACATCAGCGCGATTTGGTGCGATTTGACGTTAAATTGGGGCAAGCGTCGTCCCCGTTGTCGGCTGCGCGCGGTACAATCAGTTGTTCAACTGACCTTTTTCGTTTCACCGGTCCTCCTCAAGACGTCCTGGCATGTCTCCGCAGGGAATTCCTAGTCTGATCATCTTAGTCGCGATTGGCTCGACCATGTTCGTTGTTGCTGGAGCGTGTGCTGAGATGCGGCAGTGGACGAGTCTCGATGGCAAGTTCAAAGTGACGGCTGAAGTCGACAGCGTCGTGGATTCCAAAGTTCGACTGCGTACCGACAAAGGACGGAGTGTCGTCGTGCGGATCGGCCACTTGAGCGACGCAGATCGAGAATTCCTCAAGTCATTTGCTGATACGACCGGTGCCGCGGAGCCGTCCGGCGTGATGAGCGACCAGCAGGCAACGGAAGGTTTGCAGGCCAAAGGGGTGAGGGTGCTCAATTCAGGTTTGGCGCTAGCGGACGAAACTACGTTGTCGAAATCGCTTAGGTTGTCGGATCAATTGCGTCACAAATTACAAACGGCATCTCGATCGTTGTCAAAACTGGAAAAAGACTCCTACGTCCTCAAAGAGCAGGTCAACAGGCTGCGGCGGGCCAACGTGCAGATGAGCGCGCAATTAGCAACCGTTAATGCCGGTGGTGGCGGAGTGCGTTTGAACAACAAGCTCGTAGGTGCGCTCAAGGCGAACGAAGGACAAATGGAACTGCTGAAAGATCGACGTGAAGAAGTTGAAACACAGATCAAACAAAGTCGCGCTTCGTTGAATCCGGAGGTGGAGAAATTCAGTGGCCAGCTATTAGCAATTCGCAAGCAGGCCGATTCAATCAGAGACCGATATGACGAATTGGCCGCCGACACGGCGGTGAAGGAGGCGGTCGCACTGTTGAATCAAGATGCCAAACAAACGCTCGAAGTCACTCCTTCGCGCGGTTTCAAGGCGATGCAACGGCGGCTGAAAGCCATGGAAGATATGGTGTTGACCGAAAACATTCCGCTGGAGGTCACACCGGGGGGCACGATGTACGTCTCGGTCGTGATCAATGGAGAGCATCAACAACAAATGGTGCTTGATTCGGGGGCGAGTGTTATTAGTTTGCCGGGGAGCATCGCCGCGAAGTGTGGCATTGAGGTTGATTCGTCCGCACCGCGCATTCAGTTGACGTTGGCTGACAATAGCGTTATTTCAGGGCGATTGGTAACGATCGCGCAAGTCCGGGTTGGCAAGTTCATCGTCGAGAATGTGGAATGTGCGGTACTCGGGCCCGAAGCGATCAATGCGCCGCCGCTGCTGGGAATGAGTTTTCTGGGCAACTTCAAATTCGAGGTCGACGCCAATGACCAATCGTTACGGATGATCAAAGTTGCCTCGGACGCGCGCTAGAGACCCATATCATTCAGCGCGGTTTCGAAAGTCGCGGGTTGCGAGTTGGGAAACAGCTCACACCATCGTTGTGAGTTGAGTGATACGTCGCGCGGACGCGGCTCGGGTGTGGCGACGCTGGCTTGCCGTACCGGTTCCAACATCGACGGGTCAGCGCCAATCACGGCGGCCAGCCGTTGACCCATCTCAAAACGGTTCATTCGCTCGGGGCCGCCCATGTGCAGATGCCCGGAACAATCGGACTTGGCCAGCTCGATCAAACCCAGCGCTGCGTGTTGGAGGCTGAGCGGAGTTCGCCATTCGTCCTCAAACAACTTCATTGGTGTGCCCTCACGTAATGCCCGCAATTGTTGTGCAAAAAACAGTGTCGGCTGGCTGTTGAGGGCAGGACCGTACAGCAAGCTGACGCGGGCAATCACGTGTTGGGGAAATCTCGCCGTCACTTCCTCCGCGGCCAATTTGGACTGTCCATAGCGAGAAAGTGGTGTGGCCTGATCGTCTTCCCCATAGTTGCCGACTTGGCCGTCGAAGACCAAATCAGTTGACACGAACGTCAACCTGGCGCCGTTTTCGGCGGCCAATTCCGCCAGTCTCGCCGTGCCGTCGACGTTTACCTGTCTGGCCAATGCATAATCTTCATAGCAGGTGTCAACTCGACTGACCGCAGCTGCATGGATGACCCAGGACGGATTCACTTCACGATAGCAGCTCGTCAAACGATCCAAGTCGCGCAAGTCGACTGGAACCAGCCGAACACCAAACAATTCTCCCGAGCGAGAACCGCTCCAAGCAACGGTATCCTCACCGAGTGCGCGTAATTCACGCACCAGATAACCGCCCAATTGGCCGCTGGCCCCGGTGATGAGAATTCGCATAGGACGAGTGACCAATGACTAATTCGACTGTTTGACTTAGACCCCTGCGGCCTTGGAGACTTTGACACTTTCGCAGTT
>Ga0310123_10001920_pt1 | contig 16836 bp, 10 predicted proteins | sample CB6_AW_1057_MG_FD_203505 | JGI IMG/M metagenome (GOLD analysis project Ga0310123, IMG submission 203505) | Marine microbial communities from Western Arctic Ocean, Canada - CB6_AW_1057 | ecosystem: Environmental > Aquatic > Marine > Oceanic | place: Canada: Western Arctic Ocean | collected... | reverse complement strand
CACTGCAGAATGTCGCCATCAAGTCGCTCGACCTGTCGCTGCTGCAGGCCGGAGCAGGGATCAAGGGCGAATTCGAGAACCGGCTCAAGTCGGTGATCGCCGAGGTCAAGAGCTCGCCTCAACCCATCATCCTCTTCATCGACGAAGCCCACACCATGATCGGTGCCGGCGGACCGGCCGGACAGGGTGACGCCGCCAACCTGCTGAAACCGGCGTTGGCTCGAGGAGAACTCAGGACGATCGCCGCGACGACCTGGGCCGAATACAAGAAGTACTTCGAACGCGATGCCGCACTGGCCCGCCGATTCCAGGTGGTCAAGATCGAGGAACCGTCGGAAGAGGCCGCCGTGCAAATGATGCAGGGCCTCGTCGCAACACTCGAAACCCACCACAACGTCCGGGTGCTCGACGAAGCGGTCACCGACTCGGTTCGACTCTCGCACCGCTACATCACCGGCCGACAGCTGCCCGACAAGTCGGTCAGCCTGCTCGATACCGCCTGCGCACGCGTCGCCATCGGATACTCAGCCACACCACCGCGGATCGAAGACCTCAGACGCCAGATCGAACAACTCGGAGTCTCACTCGGAATCCTCGCCCGAGAACAGGTCACCGGCACCGACCACAAAGAGCGAGTCGAACAGCTCACCCAGCAACGCAGCGACACCCAGCAGGAACTCGAAGAACTCGAAAAACGCTTCGTCGAAGAAAAGGAACTCGTCGACGAGATCCACCAGGTCCGCTCGAAACTCGAAACGGTCTCCGGAATCCGACCCGCTGATGAGACCGGCGAAGCCGATTCGGACGGAGAGGAAAGCGGGGCGGATGCTGAGTCAACGGCTGGCGGCGCCGACCCGGATCAACTTCGCGAGCAACTCAGCGGCCTTTCCGAGAAACTGGAGGAATTGCAGGGAGAGGAGCCATTGATCCAGGTCTGTGTCGATTCTCAGGCCATTGCCGACGTCGTCTCGGGGTGGACCGGGATCCCCGTCGGGCGGATGGTCTCCGACGAAATCCACACGGTACTCTCGATGGAGAGCCAGATGGAAGCCTCGATCATCGGACAGTCGCATGCTCTGGAGGCGATTGCTCAGCGGATCCAGACCTCCCGTGCCAAGCTCAGCGACCCGCGGACCCCGATCGGGGTCTTCCTGCTGGCGGGTCCCAGCGGCGTGGGCAAGACCGAAACCGCCATCACGCTCGCCAACCTGCTCTACGGCGGCGAGCAGAACATGACCACGATCAACATGTCGGAGTTCAAGGAAGAGCACAAGGTCTCACTGTTGATGGGATCGCCTCCGGGATACGTCGGTTATGGCGAAGGCGGCGTGTTGACCGAGGCGGTCCGCCGCAAGCCCTACAGCGTTGTGCTGCTCGATGAAATAGAGAAGGCCCATCCGGGCGTGCAGGACGTGTTCTACCAGGTCTTCGACAAGGGCATCCTCACCGATGGCGAGGGCCGCGACATCGACTTCAAGAACACGCTGATCATCATGACCTCCAACGCCGGCACCGACCTCGTCATGAGCCTCTGCAATGACCCCGAAACCAAGCCCGATCCCGAAGGACTCGCCAAGGCGCTCCACGACGAACTGCTCAAGACCTTCAAACCGGCCTTCCTCGGCCGCCTGACCGTCCTGCCCTACTACCCGCTCAGCGATGACGTGATGAAGACGATCATCGAACTGAAGCTCGGCAAGATCGTCCGACGGGTCAAGGACAACTACAACGCTTCGCTGAGCTACACGTCCGAGTTGGTCGAGAACGTGGCAGAGCGATGCACCGAGGTCGACACCGGGGCCCGCAACGTCGATCACATCCTCACGCGGACCCTGCTCCCGGAACTCGCCGCCGAGTTCCTCGCACACATGGCCGAAGGCAACGCCATCCGCAGTGTCGAGGTCAACGTCGACAAGGACGGGAGCTTCCAGTACGAGCTCTCAGACGACTGATCGTCTGCCCGAGGCAGCTGATGAGTGTTCGGTCTGCGCTTTTTCCAAGATTTCACGCAACCGATTCGGCAACACGGCGAGAATCTCAGTAACAGGAGTGCAAACAGGTGACCTGGCCGAGACGAATCGAAACCTCACACTGCCAGCCACCTCAGCTTTGCAACTCGCTGCCGACAATCGACGCTGCGAGACATCGCAACCCACGACACACCCAGGAACTCAAAGAAGGAGACAGACAATGGCAGCCTACATCAAGTTCGACGGAATCGACGGCGAATGCAAGGACAAGGACCACAAGAACTGGACCGACCTCGGCAGTTTCGCCCAGGGCGTTTCCAAGCCCGGCGGCGGTGCCACCGGAGCGACTCGCCGTCGCGGCGACGTGGTACTCGAAGACATTGTCTGCACCAAGGAGATCGACAAGTCGAGCCCGAAGATTGCCGAGAGCGTCTGCAAGGGCAAGGTCTTTCCGAAGGTCGAGATCCACATCACCGCGTCCTACACCGACGCGGGCCGAGTGACCTACTACGCCTACGAACTCAAGAACGTGCAGGTCACAAGCTACAACATCAGCGGCAGCGGACAGTCCGAGGATGTTCCCAGCGAGGACTTTTCTCTGAACTACGAAGAGATCAAGGTGACCTACACCGAGTGCGACGAGAAGGGCGGGTCCAAGGGCAACATCGAGTACTCCTGGAAGGTGGAAGAAGGCGAAGCGTAGCCAGCCTGCTGACAACAATCGACGCTGCGAGACATCACAACCCACGACACTCTCAGTAACCCAGAGAAGGAGACCCACAATGGCGGCCTACATCAAGTTCGACGGAATCGACGGCGAGTGCAAGGACAAGGACCACAAGGACTGGACCGACCTCGGCAGTTTCGCCCAGGGCGTGTACAAGCCCGGCGGTGGTGCCACCGGAGCGACTCGCCGGCGAGGCGACGTAATTCTCAGCGATATCAACTGCACCAAGGAGATCGACAAGTCGAGCCCGAAGATTGCCGAGAGCGTCTGCAAGGGCAAGGTCTTTCCGAAGGTCGAGATCCACGTCACCGCGTCCTACACCGACTCGGGCCGAGTGACCTACTACGCCTATGAACTCAAGAACGTCCAGGTCACCAGCTACAACATCAGCGGCAGCGGACAGTCCGAGGATGTTCCCAGCGAGGACTTCGCACTGAACTACGAAGAGATCAAGGTGACCTACACCGAGTGTGACGAGAAGGGTGGGTCCAAGGGCAACATCGAGTATTCCTGGAAGGTGGAAGAAGGCGAATCGTAGCCAACCGGTTGGTGGCGGAGGACCGCGGGGTCCTCCGCCGGGTCGCAGGAGCAGGCCGACGGGGCCGGCTCCTGCGTCTCGACGTCACACCAGGCACACCCGCGAACAGCTCGAACACTTCGCACACCAATCGACCAGAACTTCCGAGGCCCGCTCGATGGCACTCCTCCAAGAAAACCGTGCCCTGGGACTGTCGACGCCGCTCGGAGACGACGTGCTGCTGTTGACCGCGTTCCACGGCTCCGAACACCTCTCCCGGTTGTTCAAGTTCGAACTCGACCTGATCTCCGACAATGACGCCATCACCGCCGCGGAGATCGTCGGAAAGAACGTCACCATCAGCCTCAAGCTCACAGACGAATCACCCCGGTTCTTCAACGGGTTCGTCTCAGAACTGGTCGCCGGCGACGCCGAAGACGGGCGGCGCAACTACCGTGCGACGCTTGTCCCCTGGCTCTGGTTCCTCTCGCAAACTGCCGACTGCCGCATCTTTCAGCAGAAGACGGTGATCGAGATCATCGGCCAGATCTTCGGCGACCTCGGTTTCAGTGATTACGAAACGTCTGAGATCAAGGGAGATCACAAGCAGTGGGACTACTGCGTGCAGTACCGCGAGACCGACTTCAACTTCGTGTCGCGGCTGATGGAACGCGAGGGCATCTTCTACTACTTCCGGCACGAGGACGGCAAACATACTCTCGTGCTGGCCGACCACGCCGGAGCCTACAAGGACTGCACTGAGAACGAGGTCGACTACCCACCGTCGCGGAGTCGCGTCGCGATCGCCGACCACATCAAGAGCTGGTCGCATCGGTTCGGCTTTGTGCCAGGCAAGTGGGCCCAGACGGACCACAACTTCGAGACGCCCAGTACCAACCTGATGACCAATTCCCAGAGCGTCGTCAGCTTGCCGGGAATCGACAAGTACGAGGTCTACGACTACCCGGGTGAGTACCAGCAGAAGACCGACGGAGAAACCGAGGTCAAACTGCGGATGGAAGAGGAAGAGGTCGAGCACGACACGATCAACGCCGCGAGCCTCTGCAAGTCGTTCACACCCGGTGGCAAGTTCACAATCACCGGCGAGCGAGCGGGGGGCGACAAGGACCAGTCCTTTGTGATCACGACGGTGCATCACACGGCCACCGAGCCCCTGGCTTATGAAACCGGCTCGCCCATGGGCGAGGACTACAGCAATTCATTCACCTGCATCCCCGAGTCGGTCGTCTTTCGCCCCGCCCGAGTCAGCCCCGAGCCGATGATCTCCGGTGTGCAGACCGCCGTCGTGGTGGGACCCAGTGGCGAGGAGATCCATACCGACGAGTACGGACGCGTGAAGGTGCAGTTCCACTGGGACCGCGAGGGCAAGAAGGACGAGAGCAGTTCGTGCTGGATCCGGGTCGCCCACAGTTCGGCCGGCAGGAAGTGGGGCGTCCTCTCGATTCCTCGTATCGGACAGGAAGTCGTCGTCGACTTCCTCGAAGGCGACCCCGACCGACCGCTGATTGTCGGGAGCGTCTACAACGCCGAACAGATGCCGCCCTACGAGTTGCCTGCCAACCAGACGCTCAGCTACATCAAGACCAACAGCTCCAAGGACGGCGACGGGTTCAACGAACTCCGCATCGAAGACAAGAAGGACAAGGAACAGATCTTCTTGCACGCCGAGCGGAACATGGACGTCCGCGTCAAGAACGACTCGAACGAACGCGTCGTCGCCAATCGCAACCTGATTGTCGGCAGCGAGGACAACGGGGGAGAAGGCGACCAGGTGGAATTCGTCCACGGCAACAAGCACCTGGGCGTCAAGAACGACCACGTCGAAAAGCTCGATAAGAACATGTACCTGACGGTAGCCGAGAACCAGGAGGTCGTCGTACATGGCGACACGATTGAGAAGGTTGGAGGCGGGGCGCACCTGGCCATCGACGGGTCGCAGTCCGAGTCGGTCGGCGGCGACATGTCGCTGGACGTCGGCAGCAACCTGCATCAGAAGGTCGGTATGAACTCGGCTCTGGAAGCCGGACAGGCCGTCCACATCAAGGGCGGGATGAACGTGGTGATCGAGGCCGGCCTGAGTTTGACACTTAAGGTCGGAGGGAATTTCGTGAACATCGGGCCAACGGGCGTCTCGATCCAGGGCACAATGGTCATGATCAACAGCGGCGGGGCCGCCGGAAGCGGAAGCGGTGCCAGCCCCTCCTCACCCTCTGACCCCACCGAAGTCGGCAGTGGCGTCGAACTCCTCGAGCCCACCCAGGCCGACGACTCCAAGACCGGGAACAAGTCCTGCTAGGGCAAGCGAATACGACGATGACCGAAAATGACCAACAGGTCGTGATCGAGATCACGCAAGGACCCTCGGCCGGGCAATCGGTCACGGTCCCCGCGGGCAACTCGTTGCTCGTCGGACGACTCGACGAATGTGACATCACCATCGAGGACGATCCCGTGGTTTCTCGACGGCACTGCCAGATCCAGTGGTTGCCGCCGATCCTCGGCCTGACCAATCTCAGCTCCAATGGGACGCGACTCAATGGCCTCGAGATCGAGTCGTGTGAGATCCGTGATGGAGACGAGATCGAGATTGGAAATGCCACCGTTCTGGCAATTCGCTTCACCGCACTCGACCAGGCCGAGCACTCCTCTGAGGAGGTCGTGGAAGAGGCTCCCGCCGCAGCCGCCCAAGGCGCTTCGACTGAGGATTCTCAACCACCCGACCGGCTTGCGCTGCCCGTCGCCGACAGCGGGCCACTCCAACCGGCCCCCGGCTCGCTCGAGGTGATCCATGGCCCCGCCGCAGGGACCGCGATCCCACTGGCCGCCGGACAGGCACTGGTCATCGGCAGCCAAGCCGGCTGTGACCTCGTGATTGAACACGATCGGTCTGTTTCCCGAGAACACTGCCGGATCGAATTGGTTCCTCCCGACTGCCAACTGCACGACCTCAGCAGCCATGGCACTGTGGTCAATCACCGTCGCGTCGAAGACCTCGTGGGTCTCTCCGATGGAGATGAAATCGAGATCGGCCTCAACACCGTCATCCGCGTCTCCCTGGCGGCCTCCGGCTCAACTCCCGCTGACATCTCTTCGGTCTCAGAAGCCTGCCAGGTCACCTGCCCGACCGGCCTGGTCCTGACGACCTCGGGACCCGACTGCCCGACCGGGCTGTGGGCCATGGCGCAACGGCTCTCGGGCTTGAGCCTTCTGCATGCGGTCGTCGACTTCGCCCGCAGTGGGAGTCTGCTGCCCGAGGACTTCTCCGATCCGGACTACTTGCTCCAGTGGCTCCCCGCAGAAACGCTCTGCGAACACTCCCCCGTCCTGCTCTCACCCGATGACCGCGACCGAATCCAAGCGGGCCTGGTAGAGGTCACCGGCAACGACGCAGCGATGCTGATCTTCTCGCAGGCTCCCACCTCCGACCTGCAGCAGCATCTCCGGTCACTGGCCACCTTCAACCCGGCCACCGGCAAGCAGTCTCGAACCGAATCGCTGTTCGCCTACTGGTGGCCCAGCCTGCTGTACCAGATCCTCGCAAACAGCCAGCAGGACGTCGTCGAAGAGATCATGACCGGGATCGACGCTGTCCTGATCGAATCCTCCGACGAGGGAGGCTGGTGCATCTTTGCGACCGAGGAGTTTTCCCAGAAGATCGAGCGGTTCGAACTCGTCAACGTGCTGCAGGAATCACCCGGCCCCGACAAGGCCGCCGATTAGACAGCTCCGAAATCACACACCGCAACAGGAAACTTGGCCATGCCCCCCGCCGCTCGCATTTCCGACATGCACGTCTGTCCGATGGTGACACCGGGCACCCCGCCGATCCCCCACGTGGGAGGTCCCGTTTCGGTCGGCTGCCCCACGGTGCTGATTGGAGGCCTGCCGTCGGCACGAGTGGGAGACATGGCGATCTGTGTCGGACCACCGGATTCGATCGTGATGGGCTCGATGAGCGTCCTGATCGGCGGAACCCCCGCGGCACGCCTGGGCGACTCGACGGCCCACGGCGGGACGATTACCGTCGGCTGCCCGACCGTGATGATCGGCGGCTGATTGCAGACCACTTCCGACCTCAAGACTCACCGAGCATCCACCAGGCTAGTCGCTGAGAGACTCAAAGATGGCCGGCGAACGTATTCCAGGGGCGATCTCCAACGACCCCCTGTTTGGTCAGTGACTCGATACCGGCACATCGGTTGTCAGTTCGACACCCACGCCCGGGCCGATCCGCAGAACCGAGCGGGTCTCGGAGATGCCGCTTGAGGACCGCTTCACCACGGTGCTGCGTCGCACGCTCCCGCTGCTGCCGGCCGAAATCCAGGACGAGTTCGCCATGATGATCTCCCCGGCCGCCATCGCGATGGTCGCCGGAACCCTAGCCGTATGGGCAGGATCCCACTACTTCGGTGTCGGGTTCATTGCCGATGCCTTAATGGTGGCTGCCGGCTTCGCGTTCCTGGGTCTGCAGATTTTCACGGCCGCCGAAGACCTGGGAGCAGCAGTCGGATTGACCTATTCGGCCAGGTCGAATTCGGACCTCGACCAGGCCGCCCGACACCTGGCGAATTTCATTGCCGTCGTCGGCGTTGCCGTCTTCTCGGCACTGGTGATGAAGGGAGCCAAGAAGGTGGCGCCGAAAGTCAAGAAGGCCATCGGGCTCAGCAGGGGAGCAACCATCAAGGCCAGTGGAATCACTCCTGCACACTTCAAGGTCTTTGAACGTGTCGCTCAGCAGGAAAATCTGATCATCGCCGTCCGAAACACGAACCCCAAGTCGACTCCGCTCATCGCACGAGGCTTCCCGGCCAAGCCGATGGCTATCAAGGCCAAGACCAGCAAGAGGAACGGAATCGTCACGATCGAGGAGGGACTGTCTTCCCAACCAGACGGCAACGTCATGAAGCTGACGCACAGCACGACCGAGGGAAAAAAACACCTTGCTGCCGCGTTGGACAATGGGTACGCGGTCGTAGACCCACTCGGGGTCCCCCGCACCAAGGACGGCAGAGTGTTGGCACTGCCGGAGAGACCCGGATGGGATCTCAAACCCGGCCAGATCATCGACACCAGACGGAAGAAGCCCCTGGTGGGAGACTACGACCTGCTGGGAGTCATCGACCCCGACAACCCGTCCCGAAACCTCGCGCTCGCGGTCGACAACAAGGTCCTCCTCGAGAACTGGACCAATCCGAGAACCAAGCAGGTCGCGGCAAGGATCAACGGACAAATCGACCAGCCGCGGGTCATGCATGGAGGTCATGACCAGTACGGCAAAGCAAGGCTCGACCTCTCTGATGCTGACGGAAGCACGGTCTTCATGCCCAATGGCGAGATCATTCCTCTACGAACCGGCGAAGACGTCACGGCCTTCTACAACGGACTCAATCGCAGAGGCCTCGGCGTACCTGATCAGATCCCGAAAGGCGATCCCAATTTCAAACTCCATCTGGTTCGTCCCCTCGACTGATTCTCTCGGTCTGCAGTTCCCGGCGCCTGAAGTCCTGGGGACACAACGGGACACCCCTGTGAGACCCTTCGCAGAGGCTGCGGTCGCCCGAGGGAGTCTGGTTCACCCGCACACGAACTACAGCAGTTCGCGAATCGGCGTGCCGTTGGGGATCAGCGGAACCGGCCGGCCGCTGGTATCGGGAATCATCGCGTCGTAGTCGATTCCTAGGAAGCGGTAGACGGTGGCCAGCAGGTCGTTGGGATCCAGCCGCCGCTGCTTGGGGCGGACACCCTTGGCGGTGGTCTCGCCGATCACCTGGCCGGTTTGCATGCCGCCGCCGGAGACCAGTACCGACATCGCGCCGGGGTAGTGGTCGCGGCCGGGCTGCATGACCTTCGACGAGGTGCCCTTTTGTGGGTTGATCCGTGGCGTACGTCCGAACTCGCCGGCCACGATCACCATCACCTTCTTGTCGAGGCCCCTCTGATAGATGTCATCGATCAGCGCCGAGATCGCCTTGTCGAAAACCGGCAGCCGGGCCTTGGCGTCGTCGTAGAGGTGGCCGTTGACGGCGTGGATGTCCCAGTTGCCGATGCCGCCTGAGATCCCCGGGTTCTGCATCTGCATGGTCACAAAGCTGGTACCCGCCTCGACCAGCCGACGGGCCAAAAGCGCCCGCTGTCCCCACCTGTGCCGGCCGTATTTCTCGCGGATCCGCGGGTGTTCCTGCGAGATGTCAAATGCCCGCCGGGCCTTGTCGCTGGTCAGCAGGTTGATGGCTTCCTGGTTGAACTTGTCGATCGAATCCATCAACCGCGAGTTGTCGACGTCGCGACGCAGACCGTCCAGGCCACTCAGCAGCAGCCGGCGGTCGTCGAGCCGATCTCTGATGGCGGGGGCCAGCGAGAGGTTGTTGACCTTGAACCCCGGCGAGTTGGGATCGCCACCGATCACAAACGGCAGGTAGGCCGGTCCCAGGCCGGCACTGCCGCCACCGTATACGTTGGTCGCACTGGCGACGTAGTTGGGCATCGACAGGTCCCGCTTGCCCTGCAGCATCTTCGAGACGACCGGTCCCAGGCAGGGGAACTGCGACTTGGGATCGAGCGGACGCAGCGGGTTGTAGCCCGACAGGAACCGCCCGGCTCCTCCGGCGTGGTTGGCGAATCCGTGAGAGATCGAGCGAATGACGTTGAACCTGTGGGCGACCCGGGCGTGCAGCGGCAGCAGTTCGCAGATGTTCATTCCCGGAGCGCTGGTGTGGATCGGCTTCAGCAGACCGCCGTACTCCACCGGAGCCTCGGGCTTCATGTCGTAGGTCTCCATGTGACTGGGACCACCCTGAAGCCAGATCAGGATCACAGACGTATCGACGGCACCCCCGACGGTCTCGCGAGCCGCGGCACGTCGCGACAACAGGTCCGGCAGAGTCAGACCGCCCAGGGCCAAGCTGCCGACCTCAAGGAATGCCCGCCGCGAGGCGGGTCCCGCACAACGACCGCTCTGTGATCCACTCATGCTCATGTTCTACCACATCGGCCCCGGAGACCTCAATCGCCAACCTGACCGGTAGTTTTCTCGCGGCGTCAGCGGCCACTCGGCACGCTCGACCCGGCATCCCAGTGATCCAGCTCACGCCCGATCATCTCGCCCACTTGCCGATTCGAATCGCGGTAGTATTTCACCAGTTGAGACTGCGCCGAGGCACTCATCGGCGGTCGCTTGAACTTGCGTCGAGGTCCCAGCCTCGCGACTTTCGACAAGCCCCGGATCCGAAGCAATTGGCGACCCACCCCAGGGCAGTGCATGACCAGCGAGAACAGCGGATTGACTCGCCAGCGTGTCAGGTTCAGAGGAGGAATCAGGCAGCGATCGGCCCACCGCTTGTCCACACCCAGGAACTCGCAGCACGTTTGGTACACAGCCAGAGCATCGCTCTTCAGATCATCGAGCAGGAGGACCAGCAGCTGATCCCTCGAGAACGACTCGAGCACATTGCCGATCTGCTCGGCGTAGTTACCCCGTTTCAGGAAACGACCCTCCGCGATCGCCTGCTCGAAACTCGCTGTCACCTGCAGCCGGACCCGGTCGTACCAGTACTCTGAATAGGCCCGCTCGACCGGGTTCCTCAGTACCGCAATCAACTTCATGTCGGGAAGGTCTGCACGGATCCGACCGGGGACGTCCGGCTTCGCCATGTAACGAGGACTCGCCTCACCAATCGCCGTCTCATCTCCCACACCCGAGAACTGCTCGCTATACCAGTCGAGGCCCTTGGCGTAGTTCGGATCGGTGAAGTAGGTAGTAGACTTCCTTCTCTGGAGCGGTGTAGATCTGGGGATGCTCGTTCAACGCCGCGCACAACGTGGTCGTGCCTGCCTTCTGGGCGCCAATAATCACAAAGTTCGGCAGCATCTGCTCGTCCGCTGCGTGAGACTGTCACCGGGTCGTGCCATGTCACGACTCCACACCGTTCAGAACAAATCATCGATCGGCAGCAACGCCAACGCAATGGAGATCATCAAGAGCCCGATCGCCGGCCTGACGACGCAGACCCGTTGACATGGGCGTTCGACTCATACGATGATCACCTAACCTCAGGGACTGGCTCCGAGCCGCAGGCGAAGGTGCCTGTCCCCAACCCTCCCCCAACCCCTCGCATGCCAGCTCGTCGCAGTTTCCTGCAGCAACTCTTCGCCGGCGTGGGCGCATTGAACCTGCCCAACGTGCTGCGTCTGCAATCGCAGGCGGCCCAACCCTCTTCCGCCACTCAGAAAACCGCCCTGATCGTTCTCTGGCAGGACGGCGGTCCGTCTCACTTCGAGACCTTCGATCCCAAGCCGCTGGCCCCCGCAGAAATCCGAGGTGTGCTCGGAGCCATCTCGACCCGCCACCCGGGTATCCACTTCTGCGAGGTCCTGCCCGGACTGGCCGCGATGGCCGACAAGTTCACCATCATCCGCTCGCTGCACCAGGCCTCCTCGGCTCACGTCTCCGCCACCCACACCTTCGTCACCGGTTACGACCGCACCGGAGTGATCAAGGGGCCGCCGGACAACCCGGATCTCTGCGTGGTAATCAACCGCATGAGACGTGGTCGGGACACACAGTTGCCGGCCTACGTCGGCCTGCCCGGCCAATCGCGAGGCGGGTCGGCCTACCTCGGTTCGGCCTTTGGCCCATTGAGTATCCGCAACGATCCGTCGAAGCCGAAGTTCCGGGTCGAAAACCTGCAGCTGGACGAATCGACCTCTCGAGATCGCTTCCTTGGCCGGTCGCGTTTGCTGAGTGAATTCGATCGCCTGCGTCGCGACATCGACGCCTCGGGCCAGATGGACGCACTCGACGAATTCCAGCGTCGCGCCGTCGAGATCCTGACCGGCTCGGCCGCAGCCCGCGCCTTTGACCTCTCACGCGAAGACCCAAAACTGCGACGACGGTACGGAATGCACAAGGCCGGTCAGCAGGCCCTGTTGGCCCGTCGGCTGGTTGAAGCGGGTGTCAGCGTGGTCGGTGTCCGCTTCCAGCCGCCGGGCCCCTGGCACGACAGCTGGGACGACCATCCCTGCGGCACACACGTCTTCGGCACGATGAAGGGACGCGGGCCGTTGATGGACCAGGCGATCACAGCGTTGATCGAGGACCTGGAGAATCGAGGCCTGGACCAACGGGTGCTGGTACTGCTAGCCGGAGAATTCGGCCGCACGCCGCGGATCCGGGTGCACGAGGGTGTGCCGGGCCGGGACCACTGGGGACCGGCCGGGTGTGCGCTGCTCTACGGAGGCGGCATGCGGATGGGCCAGGTGATCGGAGCCACCAACCGCCACGGCGAACGGCCCAGCCAGAGACCGATCAAGCCGCAGGACGTTTTGGCGACGATCTATCACCACATGGGAATCAACCCGCGTCACGAGTTCGTCAACTTCGCCGGACGTCCGCTGCCGATCCTGCCGCACGGTGAACCGATCGAAGAGTTGATTGGTTAGGCCGCCTGCGGGGGGGGGGACAGCTATGTGTGCCGGGACAGGCACGCCCCACGATTCGCCTGCGGCGAACCGTGTGTCAAGCCAGTCCCCCGAGACCGCCCCCGGAATCCTCGAACACCCGGTAGCGAGCCGACTCCGACCGGCCTACGGTAGAGGCATCTCCAGCCCGTCAACGGAGTCCTTTTCGATGACCATCCCATCGACCCGCTCGCCCGGCACCTCTCGGCGGAAGTTCCTGAAGAGCACCGCGGTTGCAGCCGGTTCGAGCCTGTTCGCTGCCCCGGCGATCGTCTCGGGACGAAACCTCAACGAGAAGCTCAACATCGCCATCATCGGTGCCGGTGGTCGCGGTGCATCCAACACCGGCAGTGTGGCCTCTGAAAACATCGTCGCCCTGTGTGACGTGAACGCCGCGAATCTCAATCGAGCAGCGGCCAAGTACCCCTCGGCCAGGCGGTTTCGGGATTTCCGCAAGCTCTATGAAAAACCGGACCGCTTCGACGCCGTCGTCGTCAGCTGCTGCGAACACACTCACGCATTCGCCACGATGCCCGCCCTGAAGCTGGGCAAGCATGTCTACTGTGAAAAGCCGTTGACCTACAACATCGAGGAATGTCGTGCGATCCGGCTGGCGGCCGCCGAGGCCAAGGTCGCCACTCAGATGGGCACGCAGATCCATGCCGGTGAGAATTACCGCCGGGTGGTCGAGTTGATCCAGGCCGGTGCGATCGGGACCGTCAGCGAAGTGCATGTCTGGGTCGGTCGAGCCTGGGGCTGGCACGCCGACGCCAGGCAGGCGGCCTTGCACCGCGACCGTGCCTTCGTTCCCGACCGCCCCGCACAGACGCAACCGGTCCCCGCCGGCCTCGACTGGGACCTCTGGCTCGGCCCGGCCCCGCGCCGACCGTTCCACTCGGTCTACGTGCCCGGCCCCAAGTGGTACCGCTGGTGGGACTTCGGCAACGGCACGATGTCGGACCTGGGCAGCCACTGGATCGACCTGCCCTTCTGGGCTCTGAAACTCAAGGCCCCCTCGGTCATCAGTGCCCGGGGACCTGCGGTGCATCCCGAGATCGCGCCCGCGTCGATGCAGGCCACCTACGAGTACAAGCAACAGGGCGAGCAGCCCGCCGTGTCGCTCTCCTGGTACCAGGGCACCAACAAGCCACCCGCTTTTTCGGCCAACACGATCCCACGCTTCAACAGCGGCGTACTGTTTGTCGGCAGTCGCGGACAGTTGCTCTCCGACTACGGCAAACACCTGCTGCTGCCCGAAGACGAGTTCCGTGACTACAAGCGGCCCGATCGGTCGATCCCGCGTTCTAAAGGCCACCACGCCGAGTGGATCCACGCCTGCAAGACCGGGGCACCCACGACGTGCAACTTCGAGTACGCCGGCTGGTTGACCGAGGCGAACCACCTGGGCAACGTGGCCTACCGGGTCGGCGAGACGCTGGAATGGGATGCTGCGTCGATGACGGTCACCAACGTGGCCGACGCCGAGCGGTACATCCGACGCAGCTACCGCAAGGGGTGGTCGCTGTCCTGAAGACGGCATCCGCAGCACATCGCCTGCCGGTCGCGGCTCTTTCTCTTGCTTCCCATGGCTTCCCGTGTCTTCCCGTGTCTTCCCGTGACAGTCTCGGATCAGCAACCCGACGGACCGATCAGGACCCCGAAATCCCGGCGAACCGGGTTGCTGCTGTCCGTCTGCGCCTGCCATCTGCTTCACGACGGACTGGCCGACGTGCTCTACGTCCTGTTGCCGGTCTGGCAGACCGCCCTCGAGATGACTCGCTCGCAACTGGGACTCCTAATCACCCTGTACTTCATCGCGCTGGCCGTTCTGCAGGTGCCCATCGGGATCCTGGCCGAGCGGACCGGCGAGAGAATTCTGCTGATCGGCGGCACTGCGGTGGCCGGGCTGGGCTTCCTGGTGATGGGACTGCCAGGGGGTCCGGCGATGCTGGCGGTGACGCTGGTCGTGGCCGGACTGGGCTCCTCGGTCCAGCACCCACTCGGATCAACCCTGGTCGCCCGTGCCTACGGCCCAGAACGTCGTCGGATCGCGATCGGCACGTACAACTTTTCCGGCGACTTGGGCAAGATGCTGTTTCCGGTGCTGTGCGGCCTGGCGCTGGGCGTCTTCGCCTGGCAGTCGATCACGACCGTGCTGGGCATCCTGACGATCGTCTCGGCCCTCGCCTTCCTGGTCCTGTTGCGGCGGCTGCGGATCGGCGAAGCACCCGCCGAGACTCCCGAAGACACCGACCCGGACCCCGACCGCCCCACCGGGATCCACGACCGCCGCCGCTTCACGGTGCTTTCGGCCATCGCCGTCTTCGACTCGATCACCCGCTACGGCCTGCTGACCCTGTTACCGTTTCTGCTGATCGAGCAGGGGGTATCCGAGTCGGGAGTCGGCCTGGCCCTGGGGCTGCTGTTTGCAGGCGGTGCCCTGGGGAAGTTCTTCTGTGGAGTCGCGGCCCAGCGACTGGGAGTGCTGCCCACGGTGTGGGTCACCGAGCTGGTGACCGCCGGCGGCATCGTGGCCCTGCTGATCATCCCTCAGCAGTTTACGCTGGTGCTGCTGCCTCTGATCGGAGCCGCTCTCAACGGCACCTCCTCGGTGCTCTACGGCAGCGTCGCCGATTACGTCGCTCCCGAACAGCAGGCCCGCGGCTTTGGCATCTTCTACACCGTGGTGATCGCCTCGGGAGCCGTCTCACCGGTCGCCTGCGGAGTCCTCTCGGATCTGGCCTCCCTGGAAACCGCGCTAATGGTCGTGGCGGTGATTGCGTTGCTGGCGATCCCGCTCTCGCTGCTGCTGAAACCGGATCGGCCGCCGGTGTGACCGGGAGCCACTTCTGAGAGCAACGGTGTTGAACCACCCCATGCCGCTGGAGTACAACTCGGAGGGGCAAAAGTTTTCTCGCCGATCATTCCGTTCATCCCGAGCATGACGATCTTCGCCATAGGGAAAACCGATCCGGAGGTGGGTTGATGTTGAGGATGCTGGGAAGTCCGCGACGCTGCTGCGACGGGATCACTCGTCGTGAGACGCTCGCCGCCGGAGCCCTGACCACCCTCGGCGGAGGGTTCTCGCTGCCGGGACTGATGGCTGCCGAAGAGGCCACCGACGAGGCGTTGGCTGGAAGCGGGAAAGCCAAGAACGTGATCCTGCTCTACCTGCTCGGTGGGGCTCCCACCCAGGACATGTACGACCTGAAACCGGGCGCGCCTGAGAACATCCGCGGCCCGTTTCAGCCGATCGCCACCAACGTGCCGGGGATCGAGATTTCCGAGATGATGCCGCTCTCGGCCAAGTGGATGGATCGCTCGGCGATTGTCCGCTCCGTCGGGCACGAATCGGGCTGTCACAACACGTTGCCCAGTTACACCGGTTATGAACGGAAGTTGCCGAGTATCACGGTCACCGAGGATTTCTATCCTCCGAGCATGGGGTCGGTCTGCGAGTACCTGAACCCCGAACCGGCCTCGCCCGATTACATCTACATGCCCTGCTACCTCGGCTGGGGCCAGTCGATCCATCGTCCCGGTCCTTACGGAGGTTTTTTGGGCAAGCGTTACGATCCGCTGTACAGCGTCTGCTCGCCCTCTGTCGACAATCCGCCCGACAAGCCGTATCACTCGCAGGTGCTCCGCGGCGAACCGAAGATCCCCAACAGCAAGCTCAGAGACGGCATGACCGTCGATCGTCTCAATCTTCGCAAGAGCCTGCTCGATCAACTCGACGACCAGCGTCGCCGTGTCGGCCGTTCACCGGCAACCGTCAGTTTCGGCAAGCAGTCCGAGCGGGCTTGGAGCATCCTGACCTCCTCGGCCGTCCGCGACGCGTTTGATCTCGATCAGGTCGACCCCGGCCTCCGCGACAAGTACGGCCGCACGCTGTTCGGCTCGAGTGCCCTGGTGGCCCGCCGGCTGGTCGAGAGCGGTGTGAGATTCGTCAATGTGACCTGGGACTGTTACTACGAACGGCTGAAGCTGCAGTACGAGTGCTGGGACACTCACAAGCGCAACGAGGGCATTCTCCGCAACTACAACCTGCCTGTGCTCGACGCCACCTACAACGCCCTGATGCAGGATCTCGAGCAATCGGGCCTGCTCGATGAGACGCTGGTCGTGGTGATGAGCGACTTCGG
>Ga0310123_10001918_pt1 | contig 16852 bp, 17 predicted proteins | sample CB6_AW_1057_MG_FD_203505 | JGI IMG/M metagenome (GOLD analysis project Ga0310123, IMG submission 203505) | Marine microbial communities from Western Arctic Ocean, Canada - CB6_AW_1057 | ecosystem: Environmental > Aquatic > Marine > Oceanic | place: Canada: Western Arctic Ocean | collected... | reverse complement strand
ATAGTGTTTGGTCATTCCCAGGCAATTTACTGGATAAGAATTTTTTAGAAACATTTCCTTTGGCCAGTGTTCCATTAATGGTGGTTGCATTGCTTGGAACCGGTGTTTACATGACATTCAAATTAGGATTTCCTCAATTAAAACATATATTACATGGAATGAGAGTAACCCGAGGAGATTATGATAACGTAGAAGATGAAGGCGATTTAAACCATTTTAGAGCTCTTTCTACTGCATTAGCAGCAACTGTTGGAATTGGAAATATTGCCGGGGTAGCTATTGCAATTTATTACGGTGGTCCAGGAGCATTATTTTGGATGTGGATTACCGCATTTTTTGGATCAGCATTAAAATATGCAGAATGTACATTAGCCCTTCAATACAGAGAAACCGATGAGCTTGGAAATACTGCTGGTGGCCCTATGTACACTATTGAAAATGGATTAGGACCTAATTGGAGATGGCTTGCTGTAGCTTTTGCTTCCTTTGCAATTATTTGTTCTTTTTTTACTGGAAATGCTATTCAATCTTTTACATTAACCGATCAATTATATAGTCAATTTTTGCCTCTATTAGGAGCAGAACATGTACTAATGGAAAAATCTATACTCATTCCTGGTATATTTGAACCTTCTATTTTCCAAATCATCTTTGGTGTTATCATTGCAACTATCGTTGGAATGGTCATTTTAGGCGGGATTAAACGTATTGGGAATGTAACTGGATACCTAGTACCAATTATGGCGATTATTTATGTTTTTGCTGCTTTATTTATCATCACAAGCAATTATGATAAAGTAGGTGAATCGTTTGGTACAATCTTTAGTATGGCCTTTAACCCTCCAGCAGAAATTGCTGGTATTACTGCAGGTGCATTTATTGCATTTCTCAATACAATGATGATGGGAGTAAAACGAGGATTATTTTCCAGTGAAGCAGGGCAAGGATCTGCTGCTATTGCGCATTCAACTGCAAAAACACCATATGCAGTTAGAGAAGGAGTGGTGGCTCTTTTAGAACCATATATTGATACCATCATTATTTGTACCTTAACCGGATTGGTAATCATGGTAACTGGCTCTTGGCACTATACAGAATTCTATGGTCAAAGAATTGATCCTACTATTACACAAGATATGTGGATGAATAGCAGTGTGTTAACAAGTTATGCTTTTGCTCAAGGCATTCCTGGTGGAGATAAAATTGTGACATTGGCGGTGGTATTATTTGCAATCTCAACCGCAATCAGTTGGTCATTTTATGGAGATAGAGCAACAGAATATCTTTTTGGAACCAAAGCGATTCCATTTTATCGTTATTGTTATGTATTCATGGTATTCGTTGGTTCTACCTTAATGTTGGAAGCTGTGTGGATTTTTGGTGATGCTGCTCTAGGTTTTATGACATTTCCAAATCTAATTGCTATTATATTACTTAGTACCAAGCTAAAAGGATTATCTAACAGTTATTTCGAAAAATATTAATTCGTTCTATTTTTAGTAAATAAAATCTTCTGATGAAAAGGTACTGTGATGGGTGTCAGTTATCGTAAATAAATATTCGCTACCAGCTTTTACCAAAGTATGATTCCTGTAATCGTAATGAAAAGTATATCCTCCCACAGAAAATGAACCTTTAGTGCCTTGTGTAATAGAAAGATTAGAGAAATTTAAACCGTCTTCTAAACGAATCTTATCAACTCCATTTTCAAAATCATAGATGATGTTTGCGCCAGTGAAACCACTTGAACCGTCACCTGGGCGTCCAATGAAGATATCACTACCATTTCCTCCGTATAAACTATCTTTACCATCACCACCATCTAGGACATCATCCCCGTTTTCACCGTATAATTCATCAAAGTTATCAGAACCATATAAAATGTCATTGTCTTCACCGCCATATAGCTTATCTAATCCATCTCCTCCGTCTATAATATCGTCTCCTGATTCTCCATAGAGAACATCTCTTCCACCAAGACCAAACAAAATATCGTTTCCTGCTCCAGCATATAATGTGTCTGCATTTGCAGTACCATAAATTGTATCGTCACCTGGATTAGTATTAGAAGAGTTTACTTCGATAAAAACTGTAGCTTTATTGCTATCAGCCATACCATCGTTTGCCTTATAAGTAAAGGTATCTGCTCCAAGATTCGTTGCAAAAAAATGTGCTATATTCCCTGATATTGAAATGGTACCCCTGTTTGGATTGTCGACAATGCTAAATGTTAGATTATCATTTTCTACATCTGAACCAGCTAAGACCACATCCATTGATTGATTAATAGTAATAGATAAATCATTCATATTATCTACTGTGGGAGCATCGTTGACGGCATTAATCGTAATCATTGCGGTTGATGTATTGCTATCATTCCTGCCATCATTTGCTTTATATCCAAAAGTATCGGTTCCATTACGATTTGCCAATGGTGTATAGGTGATAATATTATTACTTATGCTTGTTGTTCCCATTGTAGCATCAGTTACAATCGTGTAGGTTAAGATCTTTCCGTCTATTTTATATTTTTGTAAGGTAATATCAACAGGAATATCTTCACTAGTGGTAATACTGATATCATTTAGAGTGGGTGGTGGTGTAGATAGTTCGCTTTTGGTTGGTGAACTACATGTCCAAATAAAAATAATACCTAATAATAATATATTTCTTCTCAATAGTACTTTATGGTTAACTCATTACTTAAGATTTAAATATTTTTTGACATCAGAAACAACACTTTTCATAAGTTTTGCATCATTCTCTAGTAAAGATCTAACTTTTTCTCTTCCTTGTGCCAATCTTTCTTTTTTGTAAGAAAACCATGAACCCATCTTGTTAACAATGTCTGCTTCTAAAGCAATATCCAATACGTCTCCGCTATAAGATATTCCTTTTCCATACATAATATCAAACTCAGTCATTTTAAATGGTGGAGCTACCTTGTTCTTTACTACTTTTACTCGTGTTCTATTCCCGATCATATCGGTTCCAGCTTTAATTGCAGCAATTCTACGAATATCTAATCGAACAGATGCATAAAATTTTAAAGCTCTGCCACCAGGAGTTATTTCAGGGCTTCCAAACATTACTCCAATCTTTTCTCTTATTTGGTTAATAAAGATAACACAAGTATTTGATTTGGAAATTGGCCCAGATAATTTTCGCAATGCCTGAGACATCAATCGTGCTTGTAATCCCACGGTGACATCCCCAATTTGACCTTCTAGTTCTTTCCTTGGAACCAATGCAGCAACAGAATCTATAACCACAACATCTAAAGCTGCGGTTTGTACTAATTTCTCTAAAATATCTAGTGCTTGTTCCCCTGAATCTGGTTGAGAAACAAGTAAGTCATCCGTATTGCATCCTAAATTATTTGCATAGATAGGGTCTAATGCATTTTCGGCATCAATAAATGCAGCATGTCCTCCAGTTTTTTGGGCTTCTGCTATCACATGTAACGCTAAGGTTGTTTTTCCAGATGATTCAGGTCCAAAAACTTCAATCACCCTTCCTCTTGGAAGTCCACCTATACCTAATGCCATATCTAATGAAAGAGATCCAGTTGAAATTGTATCAACTGCTAATTTAGTATTTCCACCCAATCGCATAATAGAACCTGCGCCATACTCTTTAATGATTTGTTGTTCTACTGTTTCAATTGCTTTATGTTTCTTCTTATCTGGCATCTTAATTCATTCCCTTATATTTCAATTCTTTTCCAAAAGTTTCCTTAGTTCATTTAAACATAACACCACAGTAAGTTGTCGATTAATTTTACGATTTGGTGTCAAATTGTACTGTTTAATATAGACATTATTTTTATAAAATATTCCAACAAATGTTAAGCCAACTGGTTTTTTTTCAGTTCCTCCTTTTGGCCCCGCTATTCCGGTAATGCCAATCCCAATATTGCTCTTTAATTTCTTTGCAATCTTAGATGCAAGTTCTGATGCTACTTCTTCACTGACTGCACCATATTTGTCCAATAAATCACCATCTACCCCCACAAGGTCTCTTTTTAGAGCGTTACTATAACACACTATCCCTCCATTAAAATATTGAGAACTCCCTGATAAATTTGTTAGTTTTGCACTCAACATTCCAGCAGTACATGATTCTGCAGTTGCAACAGTCAAATTCTGTTCTTTTAATTTGTCTGCAACTATTTCTTCAATTCTATCATTATTAAATCCATAGACATATTTACTAATTCGATTTACGATTTGGTCTTTTAAGTCTAGAAGCGATTTATGATTGCTTGTTGTTAACCTAATATCAACTCCCAACATGCGATGCGGCAAAAAGGCAACATCACAATTCTTATTTGATTCAATTAAATCAATAATCTTTTCCTGTAAGATTGATTCAGGAAGTCCCGTGGTACGAATAGTCTCACAATGCACTTTTGATGTTAATTTCTCTTCTAAGTAGGGCAAAATATAACTTAATATCATTCCTTCCATTTCTTTTGGTACGCCAGGCAAGGCAAAATAATTGGATCCATCTTTTTCAAAATGCATTCCCCTTGCAGTACCAAAAGAATTATCAATCATTTTGACTTTATCCCCTGCATGCGCTTGGTTACGATTTAGGGTTGGAACCTTCATATTGATTGACTGAAAACGTTTCTCTAATTCTTTCCAGTATTCTTCATCAAAAACAGGACTATCATCAAAATATTCGTATAGTGTCTTCACGGTAATATCATCGAGTGTTGGACCCAGTCCTCCTGTGATAATGATATAGTTACAATCCTTTGATAATTCATCAAGAGATTTAGTAATCATATCAGCATCATCTGCAATGGTTTTTTTAACATGAACTTTAAGTCCAATTTCTAATAACCGTTGGCCAATCCAGGCAGAATTACGATCAATCGTAAATCCACTTAACAATTCATTTCCAATAGCAATGATCCCAATCTTCATTATAGAACCCATAAATAAATGCTTAACATAATGATAACAATCCCCGAGCTTAAAAAAGCTGCAACCATATCATCGCCTATAACTGCCATATAGTCATCGCCCTTAGCATTACTATCCCACTTGTTCCACCATGATGGAGCTGTGGTGGGATTTTCAACCCATCCAACAGGACCAATTTTGCTAATATCAAAGATTCGAAATAGTATAAATGTTATAAAAAACAACAGTTCTTGGTTATTTATATAATCAGGAAGATTAAAAGTAAAACCTCCAAAAATATCAGAAAACATGTGTACTATGATAAGAGCGAGGGCCATTCCCATAACTTCATCTAATACAAACTCTTTTGGATCTTTAGATTTAAACAAAGGTAATGAGTTCTCGTATACAGTAGGTGCAAAAAAAAGCATAATAAAGCCGAAAAATAGTAATAAACCAAGTGGGTCTCTAGCCAAGATAGCTGTTAACAAAACAACCAAAGAAGCCCATGTTCCACCGCCTGGCAGTCTGCCCAACCCAAAAAGGGTTGCAAGTTGATACATTCCATTCTTTTTAAAATCCATTTTTCACCATATAATGCATACCTGTTGCTCCCGCATATATTGCATTCAATCCTATTATCAGATTAATAGATTCTTGGTAATAGATTTGAAGTCCAGAAGAAAATTGTACTACCAAATTTGGAGTGGCAGGATCTGGAAGTGCAACCAAGATAAAAATGACAGCAAGATGTTGAAATACAGTTTTGAATTTTCCATATTTTGAAGTAACCAACGGTCGATTTTTATTGCGTAGATATTGACGATAGAATGTAATCAAAACATCCCGTCCGATAATAATACTATATGCCCATACTGCTATTACCCCTTGATATAGAAATACAGTTAGTACTCCTGTCATTAAAATTTTATCTGCCAAAGGGTCAAGAAAATTGCCTCTCTCATTTACCAAATCATATTTTCTTGCAAGATAGCCGTCAAGAAGATCACTAATGCTACAGTAGATAAAAAGAATAGATGCAATAACAAAATTATTAACAAAGATAAAATAGACAACAAAGGGAGTGACTAAAATTCTAGAAAAGGTAAAAAAATCAGCAATACTCAATTTAATTCTACTCTTTCTTTAATCGCCGTTGCAACCGTCTTATCATCAATGTATTCAAGATTGCTTCCCACTGGCAAGCCAATTGCAAGGCGTGATATTGTGATACTATGTTCTTTTAAAATTTTTTGAAGATACATTGCTGTTGCATTCCCTGATGTGCTTGGATTTGTCGCAATAATAACCTCTTCTACCCCATTGCCAATTCGGCCTAGAAGCTTATCAAAAGAAAGTTCTGATGGGCCAATACCATCTAAAGGAGAAATTGCTCCGCCCAAAACATGGTATAATCCATCATAACTATGGGTGTTTTGAATTTTAATTGCATCTTCAATATTTTCAACGACACATATATGTTTTGTATTGCTAGCGGAGCTGCAACTACATTCTTCATCTTTTTTAAGAAAAATCATCCCACAATTTTCACAGGTCTCCAGTTTATCACCGATATCTTCTAATGAAGATACTATATCCTCTGCAGTTTTATCATCGGAATGAATAATAAAGTATGCAATGCGTTCTGCTCCTTTTCTTCCAATACCAGGAAGTTTGGTTAGAGCTTCTATTAATTGATCAATATATGTTGCAATATTACTCATTAAAAACCTGGAAGATTATCCATTAATCCACCTGTAACTGATTTTAATCTTTTTGAGGCTGTATCTTTTGCCTTATCCAAAGCTCCATTTGTAGCAACTTTAATTGCATTCTCAATGATATCTTTATTGCCACTAAGAAGCGTTTCATCAATTGAAACTTGGGTTGTTTTCATATCAGCAGTCATTCTAACGACACATGAACCATTTGCAGCAGATCCTTCGACTTCAATTTTTTCTAATTCTTTTTTTATCTCACTCATTTGAGATTTCATGTTTTGTGCTTGCTTAAGCATTTCTTTCATGTTACCAAACATTACATTGTATCCTTTCCTTGAAATAATTCAACCACATCATTTTGATTAATTGAATCATTATTTGGTTCTTCTTCAATTTTTTCAACTTTTGTATCTACTATAATTTTTACCCCTATAGAAGTATTGAGTACTCCATTAATAGAGTCTTTAACAAAACCTAAATTATCATTCATTAATTTTTGGTTAAATTTATTGCTATCATAAGAGATTAATTCAAGATTATTTCCATTCATTTCTTTAATAATACAATCACTTAATAGTGCATGGACTGATCCTCTTTCTTCTGATATTTTACCTAAAATTTTATCCCAAGAATCTTTCACTTGATCGATAGTTACTTCTGATGTTTTTTTAACTGTTTTTTTAACTGTTTCTTTTACTGTTTTTTTTACTATTTTTTTTACTATTTTTTTTGGAACACTATTGGTCTTTTTAGGTTCTGGGATAGAAGGATCTTCTTGTGGAACATCTGACTGTAAGAATTTTTCAATATCAATACTTTTGTCAAATTGAAGAAATTTCATTAATGTCATTTCAAAAATTAATGTTTGGTCAGAGAAACGTTTAATAGATGCATATAGTTCTGATAAACTATTGGAAATACGCACCAAATCTTTTAAAGACCAATCGTATTTATTTTTTTTATAGAGTTTTTTTAGTTCCGGAGATAACCCCATTAAATCTAATCCATTTTTATAGTGCATCAGAGTCAAATTGCGCATATGAGTAATTAACCCTTTGATTAAATCTTCAACAATATATCCTTTCTCTTTTACATGGTGGAGAGTATCTACTAATTCTTCTCCATTTTTATCATGCAATGCGTTGGTAATATCAAAATAAACTGTTGTTGGAATCACCCCTAATAAATCAATAACTATTTCGTCTGTAATCTTTTTATCGCTAAACACCAGAATTTGATCCAAAAACCCTAAAGCATCTCTCATGCTGCCATCAGATTTTGATGCAATTAAATCCAATGAAGAATCATCAATTTTAACAGATTCCACTTTTAAAATACGTTTTAATCTTTCTTTAATTACTTCATTAGTAATTGGTAAAAAATCAAAGCGTTGGCAACGAGAAATAATAGTTTGTGGTACTTTATGAACATCTGTAGTAGCCATAACAAATTTGACATGTGGTGGTGGTTCTTCAAGTGTTTTTAAAAGCGCATTAAAAGCTTGTGTAGTTAACATATGTACTTCATCAATAATCACAACCTTAAATTTCCCTTCTAGGGGTGCAAACTTAATATTCTCTCGCAATTCTCTTATTTCATCGATTCCTCGATTTGAAGCACCATCTATCTCAATAACGTCCATGGATCTTCCTTCAATAATCTGTTTAATAACATCCGATTCGATATCATATTTAATAGATGGTTTATCTGATCCATTTAAACACATTGCAACCAATCTTGCTGCTGTAGTTTTACCAACACCTCTCGGTCCGGCAAACAAGAAAGCTTGTGCAATACGATTTTTCTCAAAAGCTTTGATTAAAGTTTTTGTAATATGGTCTTGCCCTACAACTTCTTCAAAGTGTTTTGGTCGCCATTTTAGCGCTAAAATCTGGTAATTTTTACTCAATTGAATCCTTTTACTTTCGACAATTTAACAAAAGTTTTAAATTTTATAATGATAAATAATAAAAGATTCAAATAAATTAAACAAACATAACAATAAGGTGGTAAATAATGCTCTATACAAATCCAGATAATGCGTTTCTTTTTCCAAGTAAAGAAGCTATGGAAGAAGCTAGAAAGAATCATAATGATGGGAAACCTCTCATACAAGTTAATCTTCTATCCTATCGTAAAACCGCAAAATATGAAGATGAAAGTTTAAACACAATATCAGGGGAAGAAGCCTATAAAAAATATGCAAAAGTTGCGATGAAAGCAGTTACTAAAGTTGGTGGAAGATTCTTATGGTATTCCAAAGTACGATTAACAATGGTTGGTCCAGATTTGCATAAATGGGATGATATTGGAATTGTAATGTATCCTAATCTAGATAAGTTTGTCGAAATGGCAAATCTTGATTGGTATAAAACATCTTTACACCATCGTGAAGCAGGCTTAAGAGATACTCGATTAATAACATGTTATGATATGCCACGATCTATGCGATTTCAGCTTTGGCTTGCAAGGTGGTTTGGAAAATTTTTATTTAGATAGAAAAAGGCGGCAATGTTGCCGCCTAATTTCTTATTCTCTTTTATTCTTCTTCTGTTTCTGGAATACTTTTAAGGCTATCTGCTTTTGTAGTGCTAGCAGTTAATCCCATGGAAGCAGATTTTTCAAAATACTTTAATGCTGATTCGCTATCTCCTACCGTAAGATAATAATCTCCCATAGAATCATATGGATTTGCAAGACCTGGTGCCAACCTGACTTGCTCTTGAAGTACTTTACCAGCATTCTCGAAATCTTCTTTATCCATATAAGCATATCCTAACATGTTATATGCAGGAGTAAAATCAGGATCCATAGCAAGTAAAGCATTTGCTCTTTCAATGACTGCATCAGCTCCAATAGAACTCATCGTGGCAAATACAGTTTCAAATGCCAACATGGAACTATCTGGATATTTTCTCACCATCTCTTCAACCAAGTCGTTAAAAACACTGGTACCATCTTTAACATCTACAGCTAAAGCATTGATTAACAATGCTTCATCTTCAGATGCATTTAATGACATACTCACAGCAATATCTAAATCATCAGCGAGATCATTTGCATTTCCTAAAAAGAAACTAGTTCTAGCTCTCATTGCATAAGCTAATGCAAAATTTGGATCTGCTTCAATTGCTTGAGTAAATTGTGCGTGTGCTCTATCCCAATCAATATTATATAAATTCCACATAGCCATATTAAATGCATTTCTTGCATCTTCATTCTCTGTAGAATACGCTAAATGTTTTGCTTCTCCGCTAGCAAGTTTTGCTTGTCTCATCGTTCTTGCAACATTTATTGGACCCCATTTATAATTAGGGTTTGCTCCTATGGCTCTTCTATAATGCGCTAATGCATTTTCAAAATCGCCTTTCATTAAATAATATTCACCCATTGAATCTAGTGCATTTGCTAGGCCATCCTTGCCATTTTCTGTACGCATATATCTTCGTAAATGACCAGATGCTTTTTCAAATTCATCAGATCCTGGTTCTTCATTATTCATGTAAGTATAAGCAAGTAAGTTGGATAAGAATCCAGCAGATGGCATCGCATTGAATGCTTCCTCAAGCAATACTCTTGCTTCATCTAACTTATCATTGATCAGTAGACTTCTTGCTGCACCATTTGCTAGATATGGATCATTTGGATATTTTTTATACAAATTCTCATAACTATCAAATCTGCCACCTTCTCCATTTATCCAATTAACTGCATCGCGTGCTAATTTTGTTTCAGGATGTTGTGTGCTTGATAACTCTAATGCTTTCTCATACAATTCTCTTCGTTGTACTCTGTCAGTTTCAACATGTCCCTTGTTTAAATAACAAGATACACAATTTGGATCTTTTGCAATCCCTTCATCAAATTTGTCTCGTGCCAAATCCCACATCACATTATGTGCCAAATACAAACCAGCCTCAACTTCATCCCCAGCAGTACCTGTTTGTCTTGATAGTTTTCCATCAGAAGTGCCACAACTAACAAAAAACATTGCTAAAAACACGATAATAGAAATAAAAGAATATTTTTTCATAGGTTCACCTTTCTTGTTTTTAATATCATCTATATTAAGAACAATTTCTTAGATAATGTATTAGATTTTCAAGCCAATTTTTTAAATATACTTTTTGCGGCGGCGAGGCGAATAACAAAACATAATATCAATGCAATCACAGCAATTTTCTGGGAAAGAACAACGTCTTCAATCGGAATAGATCCTTGATAAAAATCATTCAAATACATATCAACAGAATGTTTTGCAACTGGAAATACTGCTAAGAAATTTAGAATACCATAAAAAGTAGGAAATTTAGGATCAAACACAATGCCAATTCCGTTAAACATTAATGCTAACAACATAAATCTAAATGCATATTGTGCACTATAGGTATGGATTTTGATGCTTATATCGAAAGCATCAAACGGGATTGCAACCAAACCGAAACAAATACCAGCTAACACGCCAAATAATGTACCAATCTTGACAAATACAAATGTATTTTTTGTAGAATCGAATAGTTTTTTCTCCTCTAAAAAAAACAATGAACATCCTACCGCAACTGAAAGCATTGCTGCGATAAAGAAAAACATCGAAGGATTATTGAATTCCCCGTTGTGAGCAGTAAAAGCTCCAAGTTCACTAATGAAATTTTTATAGAAAGAATATCCTACCGTTGTTGGATCGCTAACGGTTCCCCCTTTAAAGAAAAGAATAGCTAATCCTAGAAATGGGAGAAACAATACTTGTATTAGAAGGCTTCTCAAATATGGATTATCTTTTGCAAACATTTTGATGAATAATTTATCTAAAAATTATATTTATTATAATGTATATTTATCTATGCTGAAAAAATCATTTATTCCTATTCTCTTTTTTATCTTTGTGATTGGTTGTTCTAAACAAGAAGAAAAAATACAGTTACCAGCTCGTGATTTTGACGAAAAAATTCAAATAGTGGATGAATTTCATGTTGAAGAAGGCATCTATCAAGTTGTAGATAATGTATATGTAGCCATTGGATATGCTTTAGCAAATTCTATCTTGATTGTTGGTGATGGAGGAAATATTATTATTGATACAACCGAAAGCCATGATACAGCACATAAAATTTTTGAAGAGTTTCAAAAAATATCTGATCAACCAATTAAAGCAATTTTTTATACCCATTCCCATCCAGATCACTGGAGAGGTGCCGAAGCGTTTTTTCAAGAAGGAACCAAAGTATATGCGCATGAAACTTTTGAAAAAGGGTTTTATGATTCAATGAATTTATTACGACCTATTTTAACAAAAAGAGGAATGAAACAATTTGGGTTCTTTCTTCCAGACGACATTCAACAATGGGGTCATGGACTAGGACTTGCTTTTGGTTGGGACTTTATACAACCTCCGATTATGTATCCAACAAATCTACTTCAAGGAAAATTAAATACGGTGAACATTGCTGGTATCACATTAGAAGTAAGCCATACTCCTGGAGAAACAGATGATCAGATCATTCTGTATTATCCCGACAAAGAGGTGGTGATTTCTGCTGACAATTATTACATGCGTTTTCCTAATTTATATACCATTCGTGGTACCTCATATCGCGATACTTATAAGTGGTATAAATCAGTTGATGAAATGCGTGCTTATAATCCAAAATACTTGATTAGCTGTCACGGTCCTTATTTATCAGGAAAAAAAGAGGTTCAAGAACGATTAACTGTTTATAGAGACGCTGTTCAATATATTCATGATTATGCAGTAAGAGGAGCGAATCAAGGCAAAACACCGGATGAATTGGTAGAAGAATTTGAATATCCTGCGTTCTTTAAAGACAGCTTTGATTTACAAGAAAAATATGGAAAAGTAAGTTGGAGTATTCGCAATGTATACAATGGATACATTGGATTTTTTGATGGTAAAGCAGTCAATCTTGAACCGTTATCTGCTAAACAACGTAATAAGAGATTGTTAAATGTTATTGGCTCTAAAGAAGCATTAATTCAATTAATCAAAGAAGCGAATGATGAAGGCGATTTTCAATGGGCAGCAGAACTATGTGAAATTGGTATTTCTAATTTTCCTAATGATAATACCATTAAAGAATTATATGGAAATACTCTAATAACTTTGGGAGAAAAAGAAACTAATCCTATCGCTCGAAATTGGTATCTCTCCGAAGCATATGAAATAATGGGGCTCATTACCCCTATACTAGGATATCAAGTATCAGAAGGACAAGTCGACAAAGTTCCAATTGAAATATTTTTTAGAGCTATGCCTCCAAGGCTTAATCCTAAAAAAACAGACGGAAAGTCTATGGCAGTTGGTTTTGTTATGTCTGATACAGGAAAAACATTTGGAATGATTCTAAGAAATAATATCATTGAGGTTACACATACTATCCCTAATAATCCTGTTGCAGTAGCCACAGTAAATACATTGACTTGGAAAAGAATTTCTGTTGGTCTTACCGATGCAAAAAAAACAATATTAAGTGGAGATTTAAGTATTGAAGGTAGCACATTGAAATTTGCGCAATTCTTTTCGATGTTTGATAAAGATTAGTAATCAATCAAGGTTCGAACTTCACCATACTTATTTGCTATTTTCTTTGATCCGCCTAACTCTGGTAAATCTATTAAAGAAAGCGTATGGATAGTAGTTGCACCTAACTCTTGGCACAAATCAGCGGTTGCAATAGCTGTACCGCCTGTAGCAATTAAATCATCAACAATTAAAATAGTATCTCCTTTGTGGACTGAATCAGCATGGATATGAACACTATTGGTACCATATTCTAAGGTAAACGGCTTGCTTACAGTTCTGCGTGGCAATTTTCCAGGTTTACGTGCCAATACAAAAGGTTTTGATAATGCATAAGCAATTGGAGCTGCCCAAAAAAATCCTCTTGATTCAACTCCAACAATTTTATCAAACGATAAATCGGAAACTTTTTCTACCATGATATCTACAGTTGCTTTAAATGCTTCAGGATCTTCTAATAGAGTTGTAATATCCCTAAAAATAATTCCAGGAATTGGGTAGTCATGAACTATTGTAATCGTCTTTTTAATATCTTCTATATTCATAAATATTGGCGCTATAATAGGAAAAACAGATTAAACTTCAAAGCAATATCTATGATGATGGTAATACGTAGAAGAATATCGATATAAAATGACTGAAACTTCCGAATAATACACAGGCATGCCATATGGCATGATTGTATGGAATCTTGTCATCCATGGCATAGAAAAATACCCCGATTGTATATGCCGCACCACCGCTAAATAACCATATCAAACCTTCGTAAGGTAATTTCGCTAATAATGGATTAATATAAAAAAGACATAAATACCCCATAAACAGATAGGCCAAGGTGGAGACAACGTTATATCTTCCTGTTGTAAAAATTTTCCAGATTATTCCTATAAAGGCAATTGACCATATAATTCCAAACAACTTCCATCCTTCAGTTCCTTTAAGCATTACAAGAGCATAAGGCGTATAGGAACCTGCAATTAATACATAGATTGCAGCCATATCTAATATTCTATAGCGATTACGTGCAACAGGTTCTTGCGTGCCATGATACAAAGTTGAAGCAGTATACAATAATATTAGACTTAGGCCAAAAACAGTAAGGCTAAAAATATAAATTGGATTTCCATTCTCTAATGCACGCAATAATAGAAACACAAACCCAATGATGCTTAGAATTAATCCAAAGCCATGGCTTAATATGTTAATCTTCTCTTCTCTTTCAGGGTAGAAATGTTGTCGAATCTTATTTTGTATTTTCAATTTGGTTTAGATTAAAACAATGTTTAATTCTTAATGTCATGTTTATCGCAAAGACCAGATAAAAAATTCCACAACATATGCCCAGTAGATAATGCAGCTTCTTCAGCAAGTACTTGTTCTTCCTTATTTAGTTGTAGCATTAGTTTTTCACTCTGTTCACGATGCAACACATCAGCATCTTTATGCACAACAAAATATTCTAACCCTTGATCTGTTGAAATATTATAATGATCAATCAGTCCTTTAATTTTGGTCTCAGCAATTTCAGGTACCTGGCGTTCATACGCATATAATGCACCAAGCCCTTCTGCATAAGAAGAACGCGATAAACGAAAGAAATTTTCAATCAAATCTGAAGTAAAATATTCCTGTTTTACTAAATCTAAACTGCTCTCATCTGCACCTGCTGCCAACGCAAACTGCTTCCAAAGCATTGGGTGGTCTTTATTAAGGTCTTCTTCGTCGCTTAAATTATCCAAAAGTATTTTTCTTTTTTCGATATCTTCGCACATAGAATGTGTCGCACTAATATATCGAGGAAATGCTTTAATATGTTGGTAATACTGTTCTGCGTAATCTTGTAGTATTTCTTGAGTTAATTCTCCTTGTTCCCATGCAACATAAAATGGATGATTTAATAGGTGAAGTTTGTCTAACCTATTATTTAGTCCGCTTAAATTCATTATGAAATCCCCTTTCTTTATTATCTTAATCTACAACTTCTTTAATTCTTCTTCAACTAACCAAATACGATCTTGCCCCCATATGGATAAAATATTGTTATTTTTGTGAAACAATTTAAAGGTAGGAGCTCCCCAACAATTCACTTTATACATATCCAATCGATTTTGTTCAAACCCCGCTTCCCAATCGGTTGTATCTAAATGTTTGAATCCTTCATCAGCATCCAACCCCAAATCGATTAATAATTGTCGTAAGAATACCTTTGATCCCACCTGAGTTCCTGTTGCAAAAATTGCTTCCATACACTTGTACAAATAATCAAATCCTTTATCATGGGAATTCACATATGGAAATAACGAATAAATTCTTCGTAAAGGATACCCAATTGGGGTTTTAACCTTTCCAAATGGAATTTCTAATTTCTCAGCAACTCGTGCAGAATCCGAAAGGATATAAAATCCTTTCCTTCGTGATATGTCCATTTTACGCATCAACATTGGCATAATAGGCCTTACTATGACGGGAATTCCGTAGGTTTTTCCTAACTCTTTGACGCGATTAAATGCCAAATAGGTATACGGACTATTTGCCGAGAAAAAGATTTCAAGTTTCACATCGGACAACTGGCGACTTGGATGAGTATTCAATGCTGGATTGACACGCAATGATGCGCCTTTTTTTACTCCTAATGTTTCTAATCGTTCTAATAGAAAGTTAATGCGATCGATGCTCCAATAATTTTCCCCTCCGTAGTGGAAGATTGCGCCTAAATAATGGCCACATTCATCGCGTTTTTGGTTGCCTTGTTTTACAGTATCTTTAATGATTGTGTCAGACGAGGTATTTCCTGAAAATTTTCCTTTCCAGAATTCCAAACTTATACTAGGAAGCTGTTGGATTAATTCCTCTTGATTTAAGCTACATAAATGGCTCAAAAAACGATTTTTTTCCTCTGGAGAAGGAATATGTGTGTTGGCAAAGTCAATTCCGTAATATGGAGCGATTTTTTGCACATCACTAAACACATATTTCCGATACATTTCAGGTTCTGGAAGTGCATCATACCCTTCTTCTCCCACCAAATGAATTTCTAATTTGACAGCATACGAGGCTTGTATTTGATGGAGAAATTGTGCCGCCAAGGTTGAATACGGATCATTGGATTGAAAGAAAAACAACACTCTATGAGGTTCCACCCGTTGTTTTCTTCGTAATTCAAATTCTTTTCTTTTTTTATCTCGCAGACTAAGATCGGCAAACCGAGTCATCAAAGAAGATCGGATTGCCCTAAGAATTGATTCAGAAGGAATAAATTTTACTAAATCTTCTAGTTTCATATATGTTAATTCTATTCTTTAGTATGCGGAGTAAGTAGTATTCCCTATTTGGAATGTATTGCCGTTTGAGATGGTAATAACTTTAGTATCCCCATTAGTATAGCTTAATTCAAATGAACAATTATCCAATGCTTTCCACGTACCATCTCGTGTTGCACCTCCAAACAAAGTTGTACTATAATTAAATGACTTGTCCGATGAAAATTTAAATGCTCCTACTGCATCATTATAATCTGGATACACCCAGTCATAGGAAAGCAAACTATCAGTACAGGTAGGTTGGGTGGTATTACTTTTGGTACAAGCAATTGTAAGCTGTAATACAAGTAGGATAACTATAAAATGTAGTGGTCGCAAAACTATCATTTAAACGCATGAACAAAATTGCCTAAATATGCTCTA
>Ga0310123_10001917_pt1 | contig 16854 bp, 9 predicted proteins | sample CB6_AW_1057_MG_FD_203505 | JGI IMG/M metagenome (GOLD analysis project Ga0310123, IMG submission 203505) | Marine microbial communities from Western Arctic Ocean, Canada - CB6_AW_1057 | ecosystem: Environmental > Aquatic > Marine > Oceanic | place: Canada: Western Arctic Ocean | collected... | reverse complement strand
GCACCTGGGGGTTGCGAGGTGATTCGGAGAGTGCGGTGGCCGAACCCTGCTTGGTCCGAGTGATCTCGGGAGAAATCTCCTTCAGAGAGGCTCCTCGATTCAACGACCGGAACACGTGGTTGCCCGCCGCGTAGAAGATCTTCGAGTTGGCGTGTGAGAGAATGAACGGAGAATTCCAGTTGAAGCGGTACGGCGGCTTACCCCGCTGACGGGCCGGGCGGATCGAGGCGATCTGGCCGGTCCGCATGTTGCGACGACGCATGTTGCCGTTCTGGCTGGTGAAATAGACCAGGTCCGGATCATCCGGATCGACCCGACACATGAACCCGTCGCCTCCGCCGACCGAGTACCAGTCGGAGTTGATCGGGCCGGTGCCGTGGCGGCCAAGACTGGGGCCGAACCACGTACCGTTGTCCTGCAGCCCACCGGTGACGAAGTACGGTTTCCGGGGTGAGATCGCCACGTGGTAGAACTGGCCGATCGCCGTCTGGTTCAGGTGGTTCCAGCTCTTGCCGCGATCCCACGTGACGTAAGTGCCGCCGTCCGAGCCGATCACCATGTGTCGACCGTCGCGAGGGTCGATCCACAACGCGTGACCATCGGCGTGCACGCCTCGGCCAAAGTTTCCGCTGAAGGTCACTCCACCATCTGAGGAATGATACTGGCCGACACCGAGCACAAAGACGTGATCCTGGTCACTGGGGTCGACCTTGATCACGCTGAAGTACATCGGTCGTGAGTGCAGGCTGTTGATCCGCTTCCAGTGCCGTCCGCCGTCGGTCGACTTGTAGACTCCACCGTACTCGAACCCATTCTCCCCCTGCTGATCCTGCGAGTTGGGTCGTTGGCCTCCGAGCGAGAAGGTGTAGGGGCGAGTGGCGGACAGCCCGGGACGAGTTCCCAGGGTGACGGTCAGCTTCACCGTCTTGCCCTTGCGGATCAGCTCCACGGGCAACTTGTCACCCGGCTTCCTGGCACGGATCGCCGTGATCAGGGCGGCGTAGTTGGCGATCGGTTTTCCGCCCGCCTTGCTGATCACGTCTCCGGGCTTCAACCCCGCCTTCTCCGACGGACCTTCCACGGTGATCCGGTCCATCTTCGCTCCGCCTTCGGCATCGGATCCCTGGATGCCCATGAAGACCCGGCTCAAGGGAGCACGCCCTCGACCGCCGGTTCCGGGTCGTCCGGTCAGCTTCACCTCGATGTCCCCCGACTTCCGGTCGCGTTGCCCCTTGACCGGCTTCACTTTCAGAGTGACCGACTCGCCCGGCTTCTTCTTCCGCAACACCTCCAGCAACCCATCGAAACCGCCGATCGCCTCGCCGTCGGCAACCGATATCCCGTCGCCGACCATCATGCCCGCCTTCTGCGCAGGGCTGTTCGGATAGACCTGCGTCACCAGCAGCTCCTCGTCATCGGCCTCACCCACCACTCCCAGGAAGGCGGCCATCGGGGCAGGCCCCTTGCCGATGTTCTCGCAGTCGACCAGTGCAAACACCACGTCGGGGTCCTTCTGGTACCAGTCGAGGCCGATGCGGCCGAGTTTAGAGGTGGGCAGCCCGGAGGTGATCTTCTTCCACTTCCGACCCCCGTTGGTCGTGCGGTACAGCCCACTGCCATCACCCCACTTGACCTTCGGGTCGTAACGTCCGTACCCCTCGGCGATCTTCACCTCGCTACCCGGCCAGCTGTCAAACCCGTCCCGCCGCCGCTGCCAGGCCGCGGCGAGCAACGTGTCGGGATCGGTGGGGTGCATCACCAGGTCGATGATGCCGGTCTGCTCGTCGATGTAGAGCACCTTGTTCCAGGTCGCACCCCCGTCGGTGGTCTTGAACACACCACGCTCGGGGTTCGCACCGTACAGCCGGCCCAGCGCCCCCACGTAGACGGTCTCGGCATCGCTGGGATCCACCACGATACGGCCCACCTGGAACGACTGCCGCAGGCCCATGTGCTTCCAGGTCTTGCCGCCATCGGTCGACTTGTAGACTCCGTCGCCATAGGAAACCGAGTTCCGAGGGTTGTTCTCACCGGTGCCGACCCAGACCACCCGGGGATCCGAGGCCGACACCGCCACGGCACCGATCGACACCGAGCTCTGCTGGTCGAATTGGTGCTCGAATGTCGTCCCGTTGTTGACCGTCTTCAGCAGGCCGCCCGAAGCGGTCGCAGACCAGAACATCGACGGGTCCGACGGATTGATCGCCAGGTCGACAATCCGGCCCCCCATGTTGGCCGGGCCGATCGGTCGCCACACCAGGTGCTTCGACCACGAATCCGGGACCGCGGCAGAAGGTGGCTTCGGCTTGTCCTGGGCAACCGCGGCGGGTAACCCGACCAGACAACCGGCCAGCACCAGACACTGCACGATCTGAACACGATTCGAGATCCACGTTCGTGCGGGCATCATCTCAAAACCTCGTACCAGGCCTGCAGGTCACACCAGCCACAGGTGTTCATCTTTGTAAGCACCCCCATGCCCGGTCAACGTACCGGAGTGCCTTCAACGAGACTGGGATCGACCCGTAACCGTCATGGGCCGATCGATCGCTGCAACCAGCACAGGAGTCAGCATTCCCGCCAATACCCCACCCTGACCATTCTCGCCGCTTGAAAATTGGACCGAAGTCACCTGGCGTCTTTACGATGAAACAGCGGTGATCGTGCAGTTCCCATGCGAGAGAGCCGCTGATGTGATCCCACGCCCGGAGGCGGGGACCTGGCGCCCAGGGACCGGGCCGACTGTTTCACAACACCAATCGTATGCGCCTCAAGTCGCTCCTACAGGCCATTGGCCCCCTGTTAATCGTCGCCGCGGGTGCCGCCGCATTCGCCCTGCTGAGCTCTCTGCGCGCTCGGCCGGATACGAATCCGCCCGCCGCCAAGCCGCCGCCGGTCCGCACGCTCGTGCTCGGAGCACCGCAACAGAAGTTTGAGATTGAGGTCCCCGGACAGGTCGTCCCACGCCGAGAAGTGACCCTCGCGGCCGAGGTCGCCGGTCGAATCGTGACTCGTCCCGAAGCCGTCCGGGCCGGTCGACATGTCGCCCGGGACACGCTGCTGCTGCAACTCGATCCGGGTGACTACGAACTGGCAATCCAGACAGCCCAACTGCAGATCCGCGCCGTAGACCTCGAAATCGAGCGGCTCAACACCGAAACCGCCGGAATCGTCGCACTGGTCGCGCTGGGCACCGAAGACCTCAAACTCGCCGGCGAGGAACTCGAGAGAATCGAGTTGCTGCTCGAAGAGAAGACCGCCACCCGCTCGGATCGCGACCGGGCCAAACGCAGCGAACTGGCCGCCGGTAGCCAACTTCGGACACTCAAGAACCAACACGACCTGCTTCCCATCCGCCGCCGACAACTTCTCTCGAAACGTGATCGCCTGGCCACCGAATTGAAGCAGGCCCAGAGAAACCTGCAGAGGACTCGAATCCGGGCACCCTTCGACGGACTGCTGACACTCGCCACCGCCGAGGTGGGCGACTTCGTCCAGACCGGTGACGTGATGCTGAAGATCGAAGAGACGGCTGCGGTCGAGATCGAGTGTCGATTGCGGGCCGATGACCTGCATTGGCTCAGAGAGTCGTCGACTTCACGCGACACGAAGAAGAACTCGGCCAGTCTCTACGAGGTACCCGAGGTGAATGCCACGGTGACCTACCGCGAGTCCGACCGGGTGCACCGCTGGAGCGGACGGCTGACGCGGTTCGAAGGCCTCGGAGTCGATCCACGAACTCGAACCGTCCCCTGCCGCATCGTCGTCCCCCGTGCACAGAACGCCCCGGAAACCGACAAGGCGACGGTGTTGATGCGAGGCATGTACGTGACCGTCTCTCTACCGGCCTCCCCCAGGACTCAGATGATCGCAATCCCCGCCGAGGCGGTCCGGCCCAACCGGCAGGCCTGGTCGGTCATCAACAACAGGCTGGTGATCCACCAACTCGACATCGCCCGCGTGCTGAGTGACCGTGTGCTGGTCCTCTCTGCAAGCACAATGCTTGGGCCCGGCGACCGCGTGGTCGTCTCGCCACTGAAGATCGCCTACGACGGCATGCCGGTCCGCGAACGGGCGGCCGAGACGACCTGGGGGGGAACCAAGAACGGCAGGGGATCGCCATGAGGTCGTTGGTCGCCTGGGCGATTCGGAATTCGCCCTCGATGAACACCCTGATGGTCGCCGCGCTGGCGGTCGGAGTCGCCTCGATGCTGATGCTCCGCCGTGAGCGATTCCCCGAGTACCGACCCGACGAGATCGAGGTTCGAGTGGTCTACCCGGGAGCCAGCCCGACCGAGACCGAACAGGGGATCTGCCTGAAGGTCGAGGAGGCGATTCGATCGATCGTGGGAGTCGCCAGGCTGACCTCGCGGGCCACCGAGGGACGTGGCACCGTGACGGTCGAACTCGAATCCAGCGTCGACGAGCCGCAACGGGTCGTCAACGAGATCCGTGCGGCGATCGATGCGATCCCCAGTTTCCCCGCAGAGGCCGAGCGGCCCGAGGTCCGACTGAAGATCCGCTACCAGTCGGTGATCTCCGTCGCCATTCTCGCCCCACCACACCTCGACCCAACCCACGACCCCGTCGCCGAACGACAGTTCCGTGACCTCGCCGAGACGATTCACGACGAACTGTTGCAACTGCCCGAAGTCTCCTACGTACAGCTCTGGCAGGCCAAGCCCTACCAGATCGATGTCGAGGTCTCCGAAGAAACACTCCGCGAATACGGCCTGACACACCACGAGGTCGCCACCGCGCTGCGGCAGGGCAACCTCGAATTGCCCGCCGGAGTGATCAAGACGCCGCAGAACGAGATCCTGGTCCGCACCGCCAACAAGCAGCTCAGGGGCGAGCAAATCGCCAGGATCCCGGTGCGAACCGATCACTCCGGCACCGTGGTGACCATCGGAGACATCGCCACAGTCCGCGACGGGTTCGCCGATATCGACACCGTCGCCACGCTCGATGATCGACCGGTGATGTCGATCAAGATCCGCATGACCGCCGACGAGGACATGCTGACAATCCGGGACGAGGTCGCCGAGTTCGTGGCCACCCGACCGATGCCGACAGGCTACCACCTCAAGACCTGGGACGATTACAGCAAGCAGGCCCGCGATCGACTCGAATTGCTCTCAAGAAACGGAGTCTATGGCCTGCTGCTGGTCTTTGCCGTGCTCGCGCTGTTCCTGGACCTGAGGCTCGCCTTCTGGGTCGCGCTGGGCATCCCCGTCTCGGTCTTTGGCACCTGTGCCGTCATGCTCGCAGCCGGCCAGACACTGAATATCTACTCGATGTTTGCCTTCGTGATGGCACTGGGCATCGTCGTCGACGATGCGATCGTGATCGCCGAAAATGTCTACGCGCACCGGCTCCGCGGACGCACACCGCTGGAAGCCGCCATCGACGGCACCATCGAGGTCGCTCCGGCTGTTGTCAGCAGCGTGCTGACCAGCGTGATTGCCTTCATTCCGCTGGCCTACGTCACCGGTGAAATCGGCAAGTGGATCGCAGTGATGCCGCTGGGACTGGTGGCGATGCTGCTGATCTCGCTCGCCCAGGGTCTGCTCGTGCTCCCCTGCCACCTGGCCCACTCGAAACTGCCCGAGAACCTCGACGCGGTACCGGGCTTTCAGCAGGCAGTACAACGGGCGATAGATCGGTTCATCGACCGGGTCTACTCACCAACACTCAAGGCGGCACTCGCGCGACCCGCCCTGATGTTTGCCGGATCGATCGCAGCTCTGCTCGTTGCGGCCGGTCTGTATTTCGGAGGACACACGCCGTTTGTCTTCAACCAGCAACTCGACTGGGAATTCGTCTACACCTACATCGAGTACCCCAAGGGGACTCCCACCGCCACGATCGATGCAGCCACACGGAGACTGGAAGACTCGTTTCAAGAGATCGAACGCGAGGAACTGCAGGCTCCCGAGGGGGCACACGGCACGCTGGTGCGGACTCGCTTCCGCAGCGTCGGTTACACGAACCGGTTGGACAACATGCGAGGTGAGATCTATGCCGAGTTCGACCCGGGACGCATCTTCGCCGAGAAGTCCAGCCGCGAGGTGATCGGCAAGTGGCGGGAACGAGCGGGCGAGTTCCCTGGAGCCGAGCGGGTCGTCTTCTGGGGGATCAACAACGCACCGGGCGGTCGCGCCATCGAGTTGGCTTTGTTGGGCAGTGACATCGATGAACTCGAATCGGTCTCCGAACAGATCAAGCAGAGGCTGGCCTCCTACGAGGGGGTCTACGACATCCGAGACAGCCGCGGACCGGGCAAGTGGGAACTGAAACTGAAACTGAAGCCCAGCGCCCAGTCGCTGGGCATAAGGCTCGACGACCTGGCCCGGACCGTCCGAGGAGCGTTTTACGGTGTCGAGGTGATGAAGCTTCAGCGGGGACGGCATGAAGTGAAACTGATGGTCCGTTACCCCAAACACCAGCGCCGCAGCCTGTACCAGCTCGAAGAGCTCCACGTCCGAACCGCTGACGGTGGAGAGGTGCCCCTGAAGGAACTGGCCGAGGTGTCCGTCGAACGGGGCTTTGCCGATATCCTCAGAATCGACCAGAACCGGGCGGTCACCATCACCGCAGATGTCGACCAGGACCAGGCCAACAGTATGGAATTGATCGCCGATCTGCGGGGCGAGTTCCTGGCCGAACTGCTCGAAACCCACCCGCGAGTCACGGCCCGCTGGGAGGGGCAACAGGAAGAAACCCGCGAGTCGTTTGGCAGCCTGCTGATCGGATTCCTGCTGGCACTGTGTGCAATGTACGTGCTGCTGACACTCGAGTTTCGCTCGTACCTCCAGCCACTGATCATCCTGGCCGTGATTCCCTTCGGATTCGTGGGAGCCGTTGGAGGCCACCTGCTGTTCGGTCAATCGCTGACAATCTTCAGTCTCTTCGGCTTCGTCACGCTCTCGGGCATCGTCGCCAACGACTCGATCGTGCTGATCGACTTCATCAATCGACGTCTGGCCCAGGGTGACTCGCTCGACGAAGCCCTGCTGAAGTCTGGCCGCCGACGCTTCCGAGCCGTCGTGTTGACCTCCGTCACCACCATCGCCGCACTGCTGCCTCTGCTGCTGGAACGCAACACCCAGGCCCAGGTCCTGATCCCGATGGTGATCAGCATCACCTTCGGACTCGCCCTGGCCACCGTCTGGATCCTCTACCTGGTCCCGACGCTGTACCTGGTCTACGGCCGTTTGAGCGGGCAAGGCCGTGGAGAATCAGCGACCGGCTAAATGAGGGCCGCCCCGGGACCGATCCGCTCGCTGCCCCTGGCACCGACTTGCCAGCGAATCTCTCTTGTCCGGTCCCCCCGGCGCACGTTATCGTCCGCCGCGCCCAACCTCTCATCTCTCCTGCTCACAACCACCGGGCACATCGCATGCTCACTGGTCTCCCTCCGCGGCTCCACTGCGGCCTGATGCTGGTCTTCGGCACAACCCTGCTCGGCTGTGCCGTCCATCCGTATCGTGCCGGAGTCGACCTGAAAACCGATCTCGACCTCGCGCTGCAGCCCGGCGAGGCCCAGGTCGAACGGGGTGAGCCGGTGCTGCTGGTCGACTCGATCGGCTGGCTGATCGGTGTACCCTCCAAGCTCCTCTTCCTGGACCACCGAATCGACAACCACGATGTCTCGGCCGAAACCGAACAGGCCCTGGCCCAGTACCTCGCACTCAACGGACTCGATCGGGTCAAGGTCCACGTCAACCGCTATGATCCGGGTGACGACTGGTCACGGCTCCTTCGCAACGAATCAGTCGGTGGTCTCTGGAGGTTCACGCTGGGCACGATCTGGGTACTGCACGACACATTGATACCGGGCCGATTGATCGGCGGAGACTCGTACAACCCCTTCACCAACACCATCCGCCTCTATTCAGACAACCCCGCGATCGCACTCCGAGAGGGGGCCCATGCCAAGGCAATTGCCCAGACCGAATGGAAAGGCACCAGCACGGCTATGGCCATGCTGCCGTTGGTGCCACTGTTCACCGAGTCGCGTGCCGTGGGCGACGTCCTGGGCTACGTCGCCGAACACAGAAGCGATCTGGAAAAGGAAGCCTACGAGACGCTCTACCCGTCCTATGCCATCGGAGCACTCGCGCTGGGTATGACGCCCGTGGACCGATTCCTGCTGCAGGCCGTCTTTGCCGTTCCCGGACACATCCTCGGACAGGCCCACTCGGAACAAGTCCTCGACCGCCGCGAAACCGCTCTCGCGGGTCCCTGACCGCGGCCACTCAGGTCGAGTCGCCCAACTGCTCGTTCAACCCGTCGAACAGCGTTCGAGCTCTCTCAAAAAACTCCCGGTAGCGGCCCTGCTGGTTCGCGTAATGCACCGCCTCGGCCACCGTCTTGATCAACTCGGCCCGCATCACGCGAAGTGAACCACCACTCCTGGAGCTGTTCCTTGAGATCCACGCCGTCGATGTGCTCGCTGACGATCAACAACGTCTGCTCGTCACGACCCACCTCGTGAATGCTCACGATGTGGGGATGTGCCAGCTGCGCTGCGGCACGGGCTTCCCTGAGAAACAACTCGGCCTCGGATTCCATCGCCGCGACAGCGTCGCGTCGGCAAGGACCTCGATCGGGTTGTGACAGTGGGGACAGCGGATGTGCGTCGACCAGCTCCCGTTCAACACGTCAGCAGGCAGGGACGAACCGCGTCCATCGCTCCGCAGGCTAACGCTGTAACTTCTGCAAACGCTTACCTTGGATCTCCACCACGTACAGGCTGCCCTTCTTGTCGACGGCGAGCATGTGAGGCAACTGGAACTGGCCGGGCTGGTCACCCTTGCTGCCGAAACGCGACACGACCTTGCCCGAACCGGGATCGACCTCCAGCACCTGGTTGGCTCGACCATCGGCCACGAAGATCACCCCCTTCGAATCCTCGACCAGCCCGAACGGAGCAAACCCCGGCCAGGTCGCCAGCCACTTGCCGTCGGCATCAAACACCTGCACCCGGTCGTTCTCGCGGTCGCCCACAACGACGCGTCCCTTGCGGTCAACCAGGATCGCGTGCGGAGTGTCGAATTCGCTACGGCCCTTGCCGGGCTTGCCCCATTGAGCCAGGAACTTGCCCCGCTTGTCGAACTTCATCACGCGGCTGTTGCCGTAGCCATCCGAGACATAGATCACACCCTTGGCACCGAAACCGACATCGGTCGGCTTGTCGAACTGACCCGTGCCGGTGCCCGGCTTGTCGACCTGGCCGAGCGTGAGCAGCAGCTTGCCCCGGGGGCTGAACTTCATCACCACGTGGTGCCCGATGTCGGTCACCCAGACATTGTTGTCCTTGTCGACTCGAAGACCGTGCGCGCTGCCCACCAGGTCGTCACCCCACGATCGAACCAGCTTCCCACCCTTGTCGAAACAGAGGATCGGACGGGGCCCTCGATGAAACAGGTAGACCCGACCCCTGCTGTCGACATCCACCCCCGAGGCCGCCCCCACGGGAAACCCCTTGGGAATCTTCAGGAACCCGGCAACAGGCTTCAAGACGGGCGCCGCCGACTCCGCCTCCGGAGCCAACACCAACAGCAGAACCAGTCCTAGCAGCGAAATGGTGAGTCTCATCGGGGCAGCTCCTGGTTGAGTCGGGGTCACTGGACACCATCGTTACCCAACGCAGTTCCCCGAGGCAACCAAGCCCGCCACTCTAGGCCTTGCAGGTCAGGCCACCGTCGACGACCAACTCGGCTCCGGTGATGTAGCGGGCTTCGTCGGAGGCCAGAAACAGGGCGGCGTGGGCCACGTCCCAGGCGGTACCCATCGTCTTCATCGGGACCTGTGAGTCGCGCATTTCAAGCATCTTGTCGATGTCGCCGCCGGCGTAGGCCTCCTTGAGCGGTTCCACGATCATCGGCGTGTTGATCAGGCCCGGCAGGATCGAGTTGGCTCGGATCCCCTTCTCGGCGTACTCCAGTGCAATCGACTGGGTCAGTTGCAGCACGCCTGCCTTGGTCGCGCTGTAGGACACGTAGGGGATCCCCAGGTAACGGATGCCGGTGATCGAGGAGATATTGACGATCGCACCGCTGCCCTGGGCTTCCATCACCGGCAGCACGTACTTGCAGGTCAGGAACATACTGGTCAGGTTGACCGAGACCACCCGTTCCCAACTCTCCAGGCTCGCCTCCACCGGACCACCCACCTCCAGGATCCCCACGTTGTTGTGCAGGATGTCAATCGCGCCCCAGGTCCCGGTACAGGTCTCGACCACCCCGGCCACCTGCTCGGCATCGGTCACGTCGACCTGCTCGACCAGGCACTCGCCACCTTCCTCACGGACGATCCAGGCGGTCTCCTCGACCGCGTCGCGGTTGATATCGGTCAGGCAGACCCGCGCACCCTCCCGAGCAAACAGCACGGCGGTGGCCTTGCCATTGCCCCAGCCCGGTCCCGATGACCCCGCACCGGTCACCAACGCCACCTTTCCCGCCAGTCGTTCACCCATCTCGATCTCGCCTCCGACTTGCCTCGTGATGCAGCCCCAGAATACCGTGGACGCTCGTACTTTGCCGGTCCACTTCGCCCAGACAGGGCCAGACGTCGATGAATGTCGCCCAGTTCCTCACCAAGGCCGCTCGCAGTTTCCCGCGTAATTCCGCGATCGTACACGGGGAGCAGAGTTGGACTTATGAGGAGTTCAACGGCCGCACCAGCCGACTGTGTCATGCGCTAAGGGGGCTGGGCCTGGACCGCGGTGACAACGTGGCCCTGTTGATGACCAACTGCGGTCCGATGCTCGAAGCAATGTTTGCCTGTTTCCGGCTGGGCTGCGGCGCGGTACCGATCAACTTCCGGCTGCATCCCAGCGAATTCGCCTACATCATCGATCACAGCCAAGCCCGCGTCGTGATCACTTCAGCGGACTTCAACGAGTCGTTGCGGGAGGTCGCCGACGCGATGCCGCAGGTCGAGCACGTGGTCTCGACCTCGGATGCCCTGGGCGAGGTGCTCGACTACGAGTCTCTGCTGGCCGACCAGCCAGGCGAGTGCCCCGACGCCGACGTTGATCCCAATGACGTGGCCTGGCTGTTCTACACCTCGGGCACCACGGGCCGGCCCAAGGGAGCGATGCTGACCCATCGCAACCTGGTGGCGATGTCGAAGGGTTTCTTCGTCGACATGTACCCCGACGGCGGCCCCGACCCGGTGACCCTGCACGCCGCACCGCTCTCACACGGCAGCGGACTCTACGCACTCCCCAACGTCGCTCGTGCCGCCGCTCACGTGATCCCCGCCGGGGCCAGCTTCGATCCGGTTGAGATCTTCGAGTGCATCCAGAGGCACCGGGTCACCAACATCTTTGTGGCCCCCACCATGCTCAGGAGACTGATCGATCATCCCGACATCGATCGGTATGACCTGACGTCACTGCTGTCGGTCATCTATGGAGGAGCCCCGATGCTGGTCGAGGATCTCGAGAGAGCACTCCAGCGACTCGGGCCCTGCCTGGTGCAGCTGTACGGGCAGGGCGAGAGTCCGATGACGATCACCTACCTGCCGCACAAAGCCCACGTGCTCGATGGCACGCCGATCCAACAGCAGCGACTCGGCTCGGCCGGCATCGCACGGACCGATGTCGAGGTCGAGATTGTCGATGAGCAGGACCGGCGGCTGGAAATCGGGAAGACCGGAGAAATCGTCACCCGCAGCGACCTGGTGATGAAGGGCTACTGGCGCGATCCGGACGCGTCGGCCAGTACGCTCCGCGGAGGATGGCTGCACACCGGCGACGTCGGATATCTCGATGAATCCGGTTACCTCTTCCTGATGGACCGCTCGCACGACATGATCATCAGCGGTGGAGAGAACATCTATCCGAGGGAGATCGAGGAGGTGCTGGTCCGGCACGAGGCGGTCCGCGAGGTGGCGGTGATCGGGATCCCCGATCCGGAATGGGGCGAAGCGGTCAAGGCGGTCGTCTCGACCAAGACCGATGCCCAGGTGACTGAACAGGAACTGATCGACTTCTGCCGCGATCACATCGCCAGTTACAAGAAACCCAAGAGCGTCGATTTCGTCGACGAGTTGCCTCGAAACAACTACGGCAAGATCCTCAAGCGGGAACTCCGCGACGCCTACTGGCAGGGACGGGAGCGACGGGTCTAGCCCGTCCGAAAACCTCATGGCACGACGACGACAACTCGCTCGAGACATCTCGGTCGTCGGGGCCGGGATGTCCGGATTCGGGATGTTCCCCGAAATGGACTCCAAGGACTTCTTCCTGGAAGCCTTCGCTGACCTGCGCGATTCGGTCGACGCCGGCTTCGATCCAGCCGACATCGAGGCACTCTACTTCGGCAACTTCACCAACGACTTCTTCGTCGGCCAGTCACACTGGGGCGCCATCCTCTCGGATGCACTCGGACTGGTGCCGGCACCCTCGACACGCACCGAGGGAGCGTGTGCCTCGAGCGGACTCGCGTTTCGCGAGGCCTGCTTTGCCATCGCCAGTGGGTTCTACGACGTGGTGCTCGTCGGTGGCGTCGAGGACATGTCGAAGCGGTCGACAGCCGAGGTTTCCGAGGGGCTGGCACTGGCGGCGATCCCCTACGAACTCGATGCCGGGTTCAACTTCCCCGGCGTCTTCGGAGCGATCGCCTCGGCCTACTTCGACAAGCACGACGCCAACCGCGAACACCTGATCAACGTGACGATCAAGAGCCACGAAAACGCCTCACGCAACCCCCGCGCGCAACTGGGCAAATCGGTGCGGCAGATGATGGAATCGAAGGCCCGGCGGGCCGTCGAGCGTGGACACCAGCCGCCGGGATGGAGTGACGAGCGTGAGTTCCTCCGCGACGAAAAGGCCAACCCCGTCGTCGCGTCGCCGCTGCACCTGTTTGACTGCTGCCCGATCAGCGACGGAGCCGCCTGCCTGCTGCTGGTCGCCGACGAGATCGCCGGGCGGTTCACCGACCATCCACTCCACGTGGCCGGCATCGGGCAGGGCAGCGGACGCGGGCTGCAGGCGGCCGAGGAGTTGACCAGCTTCGAGGCCACCAGGGCGGCCGCCGACGAGGCCTACCAGATGGCTGGACTGGGGCCCGGCGACATCCAGTTCGCCGAAGTCCACGATTGCTTCTCGATCGCCGAACTGATCCACATCGAAGACCTGGGATTCTTCGAACCCGGACAGGGACACCTCGCCACGGCCGAGGGGTTGACCGGCCTGGCGGGCAGCATGCCGATCAACACCTCCGGTGGACTCAAGTGCAAGGGACACCCCGTCGGAGCCACCGGGGCCGCACAGTTGGTCGAGGTCTGGCAACAACTCAGGCAACAGGCCGGAGACCGCCAGTTGCCCGGCGATGACCTCAGCATCGGGCTGGCACACAACCTCGGTGGTACCGGCGGCACCAGCTCGGTGACCATCCTGAGGCGAGGAGACTGACGTGAACCTCGAGCGTCCCTTTACCGATCGATCCTACGCGGCCTTCCTCAGCGAAGAACAACTGATGGGCTCGCGCTGCCAGGACTGTAACCAGCTGTTCATTCCACCTCGTGGCCTGTGCCCGAACTGCCACACCGAAAACCTGGACTGGGAACAGGCCTGCGGCCGCGGACGACTGGTCGCACTGACCCGTATGGCCATGGTCTCACCAGCCCTGGCCGAGGAGGGCTATGGCGGTGCTCGGCCCTACTGCTCAGGGGTCATCCAACTCGACGAGGGGCCTCGCGTGGTCGCACGAATCGCCGGAACCGAGGACGACGAGACCGGCCAGGACGGAATCGGTCAGGCGATGCAGGTCGGCTTCGAGCATCTCGACCGCGAAACGCCACGCCTGGTCTTTCGCCCCGTGTGATTCCCTCAGCCGCTACGGTTGGGGAGATGGCGGGAATAGTGAATAGTAGGGCCTCACAAGCGGCCTGGGCCGACAACTCGCCAACGGGGACCGACCGATGACCAGACGCCAGGGACTGTTCCACCTCACGCTGCTGCTGGGAATCGCGTTGACCGTCGTGATCGGGTCCGAGGCGGTGCGGGCGGCGAACCCCACCCCGCTGGTGCGCTTCAGTGCAATGGGCGATGTGCCCTATTCCCCGGCCGAAGATCGGTTGCTCGCACGACAGATCACCGCGCTGCCGGCCGTCAACGAGTTCGTCGTTCACCTCGGTGACATCAAGTCGGGAGTCTCCCCCTGCAACGAGAAGGCCTACCTCAAGGTCCAGCAGATGCTGTCCAGGTCCAAGGCACCGGTCTTCATCATCCCGGGTGACAACGAGTGGAACGACTGTTCCGACCCGGACAAGGCGTGGGCGCACTGGGTCAAGCACTTCACGCGGTTTGATCAACGGTGGAAGCACCAGTTCCCGGTCTTTCGACAGATTGGCCGCAAAGAGAACTTCTCGTTCCTGCAGCGGGGCGTGCTGTTTGTCGGCCTGAACATCGTCGGTGGCAGGTTGCACGATCCAGCTGAGTGGAAGAAACGGCACGCGGAGTGCCTGGAATGGACGCGGCGAAACCTCGAGATCTTCGGCGAAAAAGCCAGCAGCCTGGTCATCTTGGGTCACGCGCTGCCCAACCAGAATCACCGGGACTTCTTCGATCCGTTCAGTAAGGATGCCGGCGATTTTGGCAAGCCGATCCTTTACCTGCACGGCGACGGGCACCGCTGGATTCACGACCGACCGTTCGCGGCGAAGAATATCCTGCGGGTCCAGGTCGACATGGGAAGCATCGCTCCTCCGGTGCTGGTCACCGTCACCGACGACCCCAAGTCCCCCTTCGTCTTCGATCGCCGCATGTCCGAGGACAAGGCCGCCGCCGCACTGGCCGGGATCGGCGGCAAGCTCAAGAGAGACGACGCCGGCAGGATCGTCGAAGTCGACCTCGGAGAAAAACCCATCACCGACGCCGACCTGGTGCACCTGGTCGGATTGCGAGCCGTGCGGGAATTGAGCCTGCACCAGACCCGGATCACCGGGGCCGGGCTGGTACACCTGGCGAAGTTGACCACGCTGAACCGGCTGTTCCTCAGCGACGCCGCTGTCGACGACCAGGGCGTCTCGCACCTGGGGAAGCTCAAGAGCCTCAAGACCCTCGGCCTCTCCGGAACCCGGATCACCGACGCTGGACTCGAGCACCTCAACGGCCTCAAGGCACTCACGTCACTGTTCGCACTGGGGACCAAGGTCACCGACGTCGGAGTGGCCAAGCTGAAGAGGGCGCTCCCCGACTGCGACATCGTCCACTGAAACCCGCGTGGACCGCTGTGCCGGGCTTCGCTTCAGTCGGGCTGCTGTGAGGGGATCGTGGATTCCAGCGCCAGCTCACCCCGATGGCCACGCCCAAACACCAGCCCGCGGATCTCGATCGTCAGGCTGAACAGCGTCGGCACCAGCACCAGCGTGAAGATCGTCGAGACGATCAGCCCGCCCAGGACCACGCTGCCCAGGCCGCGATACAACTCGCTGCCGGCACCCGGAAACAAGACCAACGGCAGCAGGCCCAACACCGTGGTGGCGGTGGTCATGAAGATCGGGCGGACCCGGGTGCGGATACTCGCCAGGATCGCCTCACTCGGCGAGAGTCCCTCCTCACGCATGTGATTCAGAGACTGGTGCACGATCAGGATCGGGTTGTTGACCACCGTACCGATCAGGATCACGAAACCGAGCATCGTCAGGACATCGAGCGACTGGAGCACGAAGAGGTTGAGCACGAACAGGCCGAGGATCCCGCCGACGGAGCCGAGTGGCACGCTGAGGATGATCACCAGCGGGTACAGCCACGACTCGAACAGCGCGGCCATCAACAGGTAGGTGATCAACAGCGCCAGCATGATGTTGAACCGCAAGGCCAGCCAGGTGCTTCTCAGCTTGTCGGCGGTGCCTCCGAGCGTGACCCGGTACCCTCCCTTAAGTTGGCCTCCGGCAACCAGCGGGGCGACGATCTTCGAGTTGATCCTCCGCATCGCTTCTTCGAGAGCCATCTCTGGCGGCGGGGTGACCTGGATCGTGACCACCCGAAACCGCTCGCGGTGGTTGACCTGCTCGGGACCGCTGCTCATCACCACTTCGGCGATCGCACCCAGCGGGACGATCTGGCCCAGCGGGGTCGCCACCGGCAACGCCTCGATCTCCTGCGTACTGTCGGCGTTCCGCAACCGTCCCTTGATCGTCAGGTCGACCTTGTCGCCGTCCAGGAAGTAATCTCCCGCATAGGCTCCATCGACCAGCGCGTTGGCGGTGAAGCCAAGGTCGGAGTTGGAGATCCCCATTTCGCTGGCCTGCAGTAGCCGCGGCCGGATGTGGACTTCGGGAGTCGAAAGATCCAGGCTCGGGACCGGACGCGCCTGGGCACCCTCGCCCAGCACACCACGGACCTGCCCGAGCACCTGGCCACCGAGGCGGACCAAGTGCGTCAGTTCCGGGCCGGTGATCTCGATGTCGATCGACCGCCCCGACCCGAGGCCCCGTTCGAACAGGCTCGATTGACTCGCAATCGCAATCGTGCCCGGCAGCTGGGCGCAGGCCCGGCGGACCACCGGAATCAACTCGCCCGCACGTGTTGACTCGTGGGCTCGCAGCCCGACAAAGACCCGTTGTCGGCGTGCCACGAAGAAGCAGTCTCCGATGATCGGTCCATCCAAGGCTGCCGCCTCGGGACTACCCGGATCCACATCCCAGTTAGCAGTCAAGTTCTGCTCGACCTGCTCACCCAGGTTCTGCAACTGGTCGACGTTGTAGCCCGGTGGCGGCATCAGGATCGCGAAGACCAGGTTCCGATTGCCTGCCGGCAGGTACTCGACCCGCGGCCAAAAGACGTAGCTGAGCCCGACCGAGACTCCGACCAACAGCACCACGACCGCCAGG
>Ga0310123_10001915_pt1 | contig 16859 bp, 15 predicted proteins | sample CB6_AW_1057_MG_FD_203505 | JGI IMG/M metagenome (GOLD analysis project Ga0310123, IMG submission 203505) | Marine microbial communities from Western Arctic Ocean, Canada - CB6_AW_1057 | ecosystem: Environmental > Aquatic > Marine > Oceanic | place: Canada: Western Arctic Ocean | collected... | reverse complement strand
GCCCTTCTTGCGGCGGTAGCCCTTGCGGCGCTTGCGCTTGAAGACGATGACCTTCTTGTCCCGCCCGTGCCGGAGCACCTCGGCGGTCACGCTCGCCCCCTCGAGCAAGGGAGCGCCGACGGAAACGGCGGAGCCGTCGGAGGCCACCAGCACCCGGTCGAAGGTGATCGTGGAGCCGGGCTCGGCCTTCAGGCTGGGGACGCGGATCCGGTTGCCGGGCTCGGCCCGGAACTGCTTTCCGCCCGTCTGGAAAACCGCGTACATGATCGGGAGCGCCTACCGAGAGCGTTGGTCCGGAGCGTCTGCGCGAGAAGGTTCGAGCCCAAAAGTTTCGCGAAAGATCTCCGACCGGTCAAGCGCACCCGAGCGTTCCCAACCCCTACCTGCTCGCGTACTTGGCGGTGACGTCCGTCTCCGCGGGACCGGAGAGGAGCCGGAACTCGTCCTGCCGCATGAGCGGGTCGTCGCGCAGGTCCAGATCGAGCCGGGTCTTCTGGGCGATGCGCCGCAGGAAGTCCGGCTCCTCCTCGAGCACCTGGAGCGCCACCTCCGGGTGGACTCGCACCACCACGCGCCGCTCTTCGTTGGAGGCGGCGGCCCGTTTGAGGCTCCGCTCGATGCGGCGGATCACGGTGGTAGGCGTGTAGACCCGGCCCATGCCGCCGCAGTGCTGGCAGGGCTCGGTCAGCGACTGGAAGAGCGAGGGCCGCACCCGCTGGCGGGTCATCTCGATCAGCCCCAACTCCGAGACCTCGAACGCCTTGGTACGCGCGCGGTCCCGGCCTAGATGGCTCTTCAGCTCGTGGAGGACGCGGTCCCGGTTTGCCTGCGTCTCCATGTCGATGAAGTCCATCACGATGATCCCGCCGATGTCGCGCAGGCGGAGTTGCTTCGCGATCTCGCGCGCCGCGTCCAGGTTGGTGCGCAGGATGGTGTGCTCGGGATCCTTCTTCCCAGTGTAGCGCCCGGTGTTCACGTCGATCGAGATCAGCGCCTCGGTCGGCTCGATGATGACGTAGCCGCCGGAGGGCAGGTTGACCCGGCGCTGGAAGGCCGCCTGGATCTCCTCGTCCACGCGATAGCGGTCGAAGAGCGGGACCGGGTCCTGGTAGAGCTGCACGCGGTCCAGCAGGTCGGGATCGACGTTGCGGACGTACTGGGTGATCTCGCGGTGGATCTCCTCCGAGTCCACCACCAGCCGATCGAACTTGTCGCTGAACAGGTCGCGGATAATCCCGCTGATCAGCTTGGCTTCCCGATGCACCTGCGCAGTCGCCTTCTGCGACTTCGCGCGGCGCTGGATCTTCTGCCATTGCTCGTGGAGCCGCTTGAACTCCTTCTCGAGCGTCTCCTGGGTGACCTCCTCGCCCACGGTGCGGACGATGATCCCCCCGCTGTTCGGGGGGAGGATCTCCTTGGTCATCTTGCGCAGCCGCGCGCGCTCCTCGCGCCCCTCGATCTTGCGGCTGACCCCGACGTGGGAGGAGCCCGGCATGTAGACGAGGAAGCGCCCGGGCAGGGAGATCTGGGCGGTGAGGCGCGGCCCCTTGGTCCCGATCGGCTCCTTGGTGACCTGCACCAAGATGGTGTCGCCCTTCTTCACTTGGTCCTGGATGGGCGGGAGCTTGCGCGCCCGGCGGCCATTGCCTCCGCCGTCGCCCGCGCCGTTTCCACCCGCTTCGCCGGTGCCGGGCTCCTCGTCGTCGTCCTCCTCGGCCAGATCAGAGGCATGGAGAAACCCGGCCTTATCGGTGCCGATGTCGACGAACGCGGCCTGGATCCCGGGGATGACCGCGTCCACCCTCCCCAGGTAGATGTCCCCAACCAGCCGAACCTCGTCGGGGCGGTCGAACATGAGCTCGACCAGGCTGTCGTCTTCGAGGAGCGCCACCCACGACTCGTGTGGAGTGGCCGTGATCAAGATTTCGCGTTTCAACGTCTATTGTGCCCTTCGCCAGCTCCGGTCCGTCGCCGCCGGGGCCGCCCCAGCTCCATCCTCCGGCCGGCGCCGGTTGGGCGGAGATTGGCTGCGCCTAGGCGATCCGAACGGGAATTCGGAGCCCGCTTCACATGCTCGTTCCGTCCCACCCATCGTGGGTTGGTACGGGCGCATTTACTCGCCGAACGTCTCCTTCAGGAGCTGACGTCCGATGACGATGCGCTGGATCTCGTTCGTCCCTTCGCCGATCTCGCAGACTTTGGCGTCACGCGCCATCCGCTCGACCGGATAATCGCTGGTGTATCCCGCGCCCCCCAGGAGCTGGATCGCCTGGAGGGTCGCCCGCATGGCCAGCTCGCTACAGAAGAGCTTGGCCATCGCCGCCTCCTTCGTGAACGGCTCGCCCCGCTCCTTCAGCCAGGCGGCATGGTACGTCAGCTGCCGCCCGGCCTCGATATCCGTAGCCATGTCAGAAAGCCGGAACTGCACCGGCTGGAGGTCCCGCAGGCGGTGACCGAACTGCACGCGATCGTTGGTGATAGTGCAGCGCCACGTCGAACGCGCCCTCGGCCAGCCCCAGCGACAGCGCCGCGAGTCCGATCCTGCCGGCGTCGAGGGTCCGCATGAAGTTAACGAACCCTTCGCCCTCCGTTCCGATGCGATTCTCCTCCGGGACGAAGGCGTCCTCCAGGAGGAGCTCACGGGTGTCGGAGGCACGCCAGCCCATCTTGTCCTCCTTCTTCCCCGCCCGGACCCCGTCGAGATAGGCAAGCCCAGCGGGCGCGAACCCGGCCTCCTGCGCCCCTTCGGGCTCGGCCGTCGGTTTCGTCACGATGAAGGATGTAATACCCCGGGGTCCGGCGGAAGGATCGGTGACAGCCGTCACCGTGAAGATCTCACCCACCCCGGCGTGGGTGATGAAGATCTTGGAGCCGGAGATCCGGTAGCCCCCCTCCACGCGGACGGCCCGGGTCCGGGTCCCCCCCGCATCCGACCCGCGAGAGACGCCCGGCTCGGTGAGCCCGAAGCCTCCCAGAGCGCGTCCCCTGGCCAGGAGGGGGACCCAGCGCTCACGCTGGGTGGGGGGTCCCGAACGCCATGATGGGAGAGGTCCCGAGCGTCGTGTGCGCGGAGACCGTGATGGCGTGGCTGGCGTCGTGCTTGGCCAGCTCCTCCACCGCAAGGATGTAGCTCAGCGTGTCGAGACCCAGTCCTCCGAGCGCGCGCGGGACCGGAACGCCCAGGAACCCTTGCCCGGCGCACACTCCGAACCGCTCCATCCCTCCATCCCGCGGCGGATGGAGGAAGCCGCCTACCTGACCGCGCAGAATGTGCGGCAGTAGATCGCGGCGGATATATATGAGCGGGGCACGTAGAACTAGACCTCGGGCGTGCCGTCATCGCGCGCCGGTGGTCGCCATTTGAGCAGGAAGCGCAGCAGCACGCCGATCACGAGCACACCGATCGCGACGTTAATCATCCAGCTCTGCTCCAGGGCGATCCCGACGACGGCCAGCACCGCACCCGCGCTGAACAGGCCGACGCGCCACTCGAGGTAGCGCATGGGGCGGCCGCGCGACCGGTCGATCCGCATCAGCGCGCGCGCTGCCGCTCCAGGAAGCGGCGCACCCCCTCCCGGCACGCCTCGGTCATGCGCGCCTCGACGTTGACGTGCGCGCAGCGAGCTTGCCCTGGGCGTGCTGCTTCTCGACGCGGTCGCTGCCGCCCCCCAGGCGGAGGCGCTGCCTGAGCACGACCAGCTGCGCCACCAGCTCCCGCATGCGTGTGGCGGCGTGCTCCGGGGTGCCCGCCGGATCGGTCAGGTCAGGCCTCGGCCCGGCGGTGCTCCTCGATCCAGGAGCGGATATACTCGACCGCATCGGTGGTGGGAGTGCCCGGGCCGAACAGGCGGCCCACGCCTCGCTCGCGCAGCGCCGCCATGTCGCCCTCCGGGATGATCCCGCCTCCGGTGAGGAGCACGTGATCGGCTCCCTCGGCGTCGAGCAGCTCGCGCACGCGCGGGAAGAGGGTCATGTGGGCGCCGGAGAGCACCGACAGCGCGACCACGTCCACATCCTCCTGCACGGCCGCGCTCGCGATCATCTCGGGAGTCTGGTGGAGGCCCGTGTAGATGACCTCGAAGCCGGCGTCTCGGAACGACGCGGCGATCACCTTGGCGCCCCGGTCGTGACCGTCCAGGCCGGGCTTGGCCACCAGCACGCGGATCGGGCGCCGGTAGTCGCGCTCGTCACCTGGCCGGCGATCGCGCGCGCCGCTCGCGGGAGAAGTCATGGCCGAAAGGTACCGGCCCTCAGCCGCACGTGGCCAGCCAGTCGGGGAGCTCCGCCACCGACGGGATGCGGTCCACGTCCTCCCAGTCGGCGTGCCGATCGAAGGGGTCGACCAGGAGGGGGCGCAGCCCGGCGGCACGCGCGCCCACCACGTCCACCGCGTACAGGTCGCCCACGTACAGGCAACGCTCCGGCGGCAGCCCGAACCGCTCCGCACCCATGCGGAAGATGCGCGGGTCCGGCTTGGCCACCCCGACCGCGTGCGAGTCGATCACGAACTCGACCAGGGACGCGAGCCCCACTCGCTCGAGCAGGGCCTCGACGCGGCCGTCCGCGTTCGACACCACGCCGACCCGGTAGCCGAGATCGCGCACCCGGGTGAGGGCCTCGGCCGCGCCCTCCTGCGCCCAGGTCCACATGTGATCCTCGAGGTGGAGCCCGCGCAACGTTTCGGCCACCGTGGCGGACCGCTCCTCCGCCACCCCGCACCCGCGGATAATGGTGTGGAAGTAGTCCCGCCAGACCCGCTCCTCTGAGCCGCGTGCGTCGCGCGCGCGGCCGAGCGCCAGCGAGAGCGCCAGCCTGGCCTCGCGCTCGGCCTCGCGCCAGAGCGCCTCCGCCGTGGCAGCGCCCGCGGCCTCGAGTATGGGAACTACCCGGCGCCGATCGACGAAGACCAGGGTGTTGCCGGCATCCAGGAGCACCCCCTGGAGCGGCGGTGAGAGGGGAACCGTCAGAAGAAGACCGGCTCCTTGTAGCTGCCGAAGACCCTCTCCATCGCGTGGCGGATCTCGAAGAGCGTGCAGTACGCGCGGGCGCACTCCAGCAGGTGCGGAACCAGGTTCTCCGAGCCGCTCGCCGCGCCCTCGAGCCCGGCGAGCGAGCGCGCCACGCGATCGCCGTCGCGGGCGGCGCGCAGCCGGGCCACGCGAGCTCGCTGCCGGCTCTCCACCTCGGGGTCGATCCTGAGCACGTCGATCTCGACCTTGCCCGAGCCCTCGGTGAACTCGTTCACCCCCACGATCACTCGCGCGTCGGTCTCGACCTCGCGCTGCTGACGAAGCGCGGACTCGGCGATCTGCCGCTGGAACCAGCCCGATTCGATCCCGGGCACCACCCCCCCGATCTCGTCCACCTGGCGGAAGATCTCCTCCGCCTCGGTCTCGAGCTCGTCGGTCAGCGTCTCGACGTAGTAGGAGCCCGCCAGCGGGTCGATCGTGTTCGGCACGCCGGTCTCATACGCCAGGATCTGCTGCGTCCGCAGCGCGATCCGCACCGCCTTCTCGCTGGGCAGCGCCAGCGTCTCGTCCATCGAGTTGGTGTGCAGCGACTGGGTGCCGCCCAGCACCGCGGCCATCGCCTGGTAGGCGACCCGCGCGATGTTGTTCTCGGGCTGCTGAGCGGTCAGACTCACCCCCGCCGTCTGCGCGTGCGTGCGCAGCCGCCAGGACTCGGGGTTGGTCGCGCCGTAGCGCTCGCGCAGGTGGCGCGCCCAGATGCGGCGCGCGGCCCGGAACTTCGCGACCTCCTCGAAGAAGTCGTTGTGCACGTCGAAGAAGAAGGAGAGCCGCGGGGCGAACGTGTCCACGTCCAGCCCGCGCCGAATCCCGCGCTCCACGTACTCGAAGCCGTTCTTGAGGGTGAACGCGAGCTCCTGCGCCGCGGTCGCACCCGCCTCGCGGATGTGGTAGCCCGAGATCGAGATCGGGTTGTACTTGGGCGCGTGCTCGCTCGCCCACTCGAACATGTCCACGATCAGGCGGAGCGCGGGCTCGGGCGGATACACCCAGGCGTGCTGCGCCTGGTACTCCTTCAGGATGTCGTTCTGCACGGTGCCGCGGACGCGCACGGCGTCGACCCCCTGCCCCTCCGCGGCGGCCACGTAGAACGCAAACAGGATCGCGGCGGGTCCGTTGATGGTCATCGAGACGGACACCTGATCGAGCGGGATGCCGTCGAACAGAGTCTCCATGTCCGCCAGCGAGGAAATCGCCACCCCGCACACACCCACCTCCCCGAGCGCGCGCGGGTGGTCGGAGTCGTAGCCCATCAGGGTCGGGAAGTCGAACGCGACCGAGAGTCCGGTCTGGCCGTGCGCGAGCAGATACTTGTAGCGCGCGTTGGTCTCCTCGGCGGTGGCGAACCCAGCGAACTGCCGCTTGGTCCACAGCCGCGTCCGATACATCGTGCCGTACGGACCGCGCGTGTACGGGTACTCGCCCGGAAGGTTGAGCCTGTCCAGGTAAGAGTCGGCGCCCACCCGGTCCAGGGGAGTGTAGACCGGCTTGATCTCCCGGCCGGAGATGCTCGTGAATGCGCCGCTGCGCCGCGCGGTCCCGTCGTGGCGTTCCTCCCACGCTGCCAGCCGGGCGCGCAGCTCCTCGAGCTCGGCCTCACGGCGCGCGATCTCGTCGGCGAGATCGCGGCTCGGGCTCAGGTCACGCTCGACGGTGGACATCGCTTCTGGGGGCAGCTCCGGGACGGTCGACAGGCGTGGTCGGTACACCCTGCTACACGCGCGCGCCGCGAAAGTCTCAGCGGCCCCGGTCCACCTCCAGCCGGTAGCCAAGCCAGAGCGCGCGGCCGGCAGCCGGGTTGCCGGTCACGTCCAGGTGCTCCTCATCCGTCAGGTTGGTCCCGCCCAGAGCCAGCTCGCCCCCCGGAAGGCGAATCCGCAGGCGCGCACTCAGAAGCATGTACGCGTCATCCCCCCGCCGTCCCTCGTGGAGGATCTGCCCGGAGAGCAGCGCCCGCCCCCCGAGCAGCGCCCGCGCGACGCGGGCCGTGGCACGCTCCACCAGGGGCCGGAGCGCGTAGCGGCTGACGAGCCCCTCCGCCTCTCCCGCTTCCAGCCTCAGGAGGGACCCTCCGGCGTCCAGCCGGAAGCCCCCCGCCCGCACCCCCTCCACCAACAGCTCAAGCCCGTCGTAGCGAGCGGACTCCACGTTCTGGACCGTGGACGGCGCGGTCGGCGGGCTGCCCGCCGGCTTCACCCAGTCGATCAGGTCGTCGCTCTGGCGCCGGAACGCGGTCGTGTGCAGCACGCCGCTGCCGGGGAGGGCCAGCTCCGCGCCCAGCTCGAGGGTCCAGCTGCGCTCGGGCTCGAGATCCGGATCCCCGATGCTCGCCGGGTCCTGGTAGTAGCGCTCGGTCCAGGTGGGCGCGCGGAAAGACTGCCCCCACGAGGCACGCGCGCGCAGGAACCCGGTCAGGTCCAGCGAGCCCGAAACAGAGGGGGACCAGGCGTCCCCGAAGCTCTCGTGCCAGTCCGCGCGGAGTCCTCCGCTCAGGCTGGCGCGCGCGCCTGCCCACCCGAGCTCGGTGAACGCGGCACCCCGGTCCTCGCTCCGGTTGCCGAGCGCGTCGGCGGCGGCTGGAGTGGCGCGGTTGTCGCTCTCGACCTCGTCCCGGTACAGCTCCCCGCCCACGGCCAGCGCCACCCCCCGGCCGGCGAGGGGACGGCGGCGCGCGAGCAGTTCCCCACCCCGCTGCCGGGAGAGGTGCACGTTGCGGTAGACGGCGGGGTTCGCACGGATCAGCGTGAAGTCGTCGCCGTGACGGCGCAGGCTCAGCCGCGGGTGCAGCGTGAACCCTCCCCCGATCTCCCCCGACCACCCGGTCGTCACCGTCGTCGTGCGCGTCTCCTCGTACGAGTCGAACGGCGCGTAGAAGCCGTTGGCACCGAAGTCGCGCCGTCCATGCCCGGCGGCCGCGCTGAAGCGGCCCCCCACGACCGGGGCCGAGAGACGGCCGTACAGCTGCAGCGTCTCGTAGTCGGTGCCGGTGCGATGGCCATCGGAGTGGTCCCACTCGGCGCTCCCTCCCGCGCTCACGCCCGCGACGGCGCCGTCCACCGACCCGGCCGCGCGCCAACTGTCGAAGGAGCCGCGCTCGACGTGCACCGCGAGGCGGCTGCCGCCCTCGCGTGTGACCACGTTCACGACCCCGCCGACCGCGTCCGCCCCGTACAGCGCGGAGGCCGAGCCCACCAGCACCTCAATGCGCTCGACCCGGTCGAGGGGCACCGCCAGATCCAGGTCGAAGTGCCCGGTCTGCGGATCGCTCATGCGCACGCCGTCCACCAGCACGAGCACCTGCTCGAAGGTGGAGCCGCGGAGCGACAGGTCGGTCTGGGCGGGCGAGCGCGGCTGCACGTCCGCGGTGGCCACCCACTGGAGCGCATCCGCCACCGTGCGCACCGGAAGGTCCCGGAGCTGCTCCGCGTTCAGCACGACCACCATGCGGGAGCGGGCGGGGAAGGAGGCCGCGGTGCGGGACGCGACCTCCACGCGCAGCGTCTCCAGGCGGACCAGCGCCGTCGCGGACTCCGGCTCCTGGGCCGCGACCGGAAGGGACGCGGCGAGGCCGATCGCGAGAGCGAGCGTCCCTCTCATGCGTCCCTTCCCTCGCCGAGCACGTACGCGACGATCGCGCCCGCGACCGAGTACGGGGTCTCCTCCCGGCGGGCCACGGCGTCGAGCCCGCGCGTGAGCCGCGCCCGAACCACCGCGTCGGTCCACGTCCGGCGGCGCAGCGCCCGCTCGACCACGTCGAGCACGTGTCGCTCCGCCCGTGCGCGGCGGCGCGCCCCAAGCGCGCCGCTCGCCTCGAGCCAGGCACGGTGCGCCGCGACCACGCCCACCAGCTCGACGATCCCCTCGCCGCTCTGGGCGACCGCGCGCAGCACCGGCACCTGCCAGCCGGCCGCCGCGGTGCCGGCCCCCCCCGCCGCCGCGCGCGCGGCGGCGGCGCGCGCATCCACCCCGTGGTGCGCGGGCACACCGTGCATCGCCTCGCCGGCGCGCAGGTGCAGCGCGGTACGGATCTCCTTGATCAGCCGGTCCGCTCCCGGCCGGTCGGCCTTGTTGACGACGAACACGTCCGCGATCTCCATGAGCCCCGCCTTCATCGCTTGGATGGCATCCCCGGATTCGGGGACGAGCACGACGGCGACCGTATCGGCCGCCCCGCTGATCTCCAGCTCCGTCTGTCCCACCCCCACCGTCTCGACCAGCACCCGCTCGAACTCGAAGGCGTCCATCAAATCCGTGATCTCGCGCGTGGTCGTGGCGAGCCCGCCCAACGAGCCGCGCGTCGCCATCGAGCGGATGAAGATGCCCGGATCGGTGGCGAGATCGTTCATCCGGATCCGGTCGCCCAGCAACGCCCCTCCGGAAAATGGCGAGGTGGGATCGACGGCCACAACACCGACCCGCTCGCCAGCCGCGCGGTAGGCGCCGGCCAGCGCGGCCAGCAGGGTGGACTTCCCCGCCCCGGGCGGACCGGTGATCCCCAGCCGTCCCGCGCGCGGCCCTCCGCGCAGCAGCTCGTGGAGCAGTTCCTGGAAGCCCTCGCGCTCGTCCTCGACCAGGCTGATCGCGCGCGCGAGCGCCGCGCGCTTCCCCTCGCGGAACGCCGCCACCAGCGGCTCCAGCGCCACCGGCACGGGCCTCACGAGCGGGTTCGTCACCGCTCCCGCTCGTGGGGCCGGATCCCGCGCGCGTGGCGGAGCGGGTTCTCGAGCAGGTGCGCCGGGATGAAGAAGACCAGCACGAACAGGATCAGCGAGAGTGTCAGCCCGGCCCCGAGCAGCCACTCGCTGGAGAGCGCGATGTAGAGGATCGAGGTGATCAGGGCAGTCGCGGTGGCGAAGATCGAGAGCAGCACCCGGCGCGCCTGCAGGTGCAGAAAGCGTTCGTGCACGGCCAGATCGCGCGGGTGCATGCGGACGCGCAGTTCCTCGCGATCGGCGCGCGTCACCAGGTCGCGGAGCGAGCGCAGGGTAGTCTGCGCCTCGTTCAGCAGATTGCGCGCGACGGCGATCGGCTCGCGGCCCGTGGTGCGCAGGATCTCGGCCTTGTGCTGCCGGACCACCCTGCGCATGAAGGAGAGCCCGTCGAAGTCGGGATCGTAACGGAAGCCGATCCCCTCCAGCAGCGCAGCGGCGCGCAGGAAGTAGACCAGTTCCTGCGGCAGGAACAACGGCCACGTGTAGAACGTGTCGAAGATCTGCATCACCATCTCCTGGATCCTGCCGCGGTTGGTGGTGCGGAAGCGCTCGAGCACGGCCAGGATCTCCGTGGCCGCCTCGCGGATCTCGCTGCGCGAGACCTCCGGGCTGATCATGCCGAGCTGATACATGCCGCTGATCATGCCGTCCAGGTCCTCGCGCCCGACCGCCAGCGCGATGGCCAGGATCTGATCGCGCGTCCAGCGCGGCACCTGCTCGACCATTCCCCAGTCGAGCAGAATGATGGTGCCGTCGTCCTGCACCAGAATGTTGCCCGGGTGGGGATCGGCGTGCAGGAACCCGTCGATCATCATCATGCGCAGGTAGAGCCCGGTGAGCGTCTCCATCACGTGGTGGAAGGAGAGCGGCCCCGCCTCGAACAGAGGGTGCAGCCGATCCACCTTGGTTCCGGCCACGCGCTCCATCACGAGCACGCGGCGGCGCGTGAAGCTCTCGAGTACGTCCGGCACGCGCACCCGTGGCTCGGTGCGGAAGGTCTGGCGGAAGCGCGCCATGTGCTCCGCTTCCATGCGGAAGTCCATCTCCTGGCGGACCTTGTGGGAGAACTCGCGCACCACGCCGGTGAGCGCGCGCACGTGATGATTGGGGAACAGGACGTTGAGCCAGAAGAGGATGCGGAAGGAGATGTCCAGATCGAGCGCGACCAGCTGCTCCACCCCGGGGCGCAGCACCTTTACGACCACCTCGCGGCCGTCGAGACGCGCACGGTGCACCTGCCCCAGACTGGCGGCGGCCACCGGCGTGCGGTCGAACTCCTGGAACGCGGCGTCCACCGGGATGCCGAGCTCCTGCTCAACCACGCGGATGATGTCCTGCGGGGGGTCGGCAGGTACCTGATCCTGCAGCCTCCCGATCGAGGAGAGATAAGGCTCGGGGAAGATGTCCGCGCGGGCGGAGAACAGCTGCACGAGCTTGATGAAGGTGGGGCCGAGCGAGGCCACCGTGGAAGTCAGCCGGTCCGCGCGGCGCTGGTGGTCCTCGCGTGAACGACGGGCGGGCGCGCCGAACAGCAGCCAGCGCCGACGGTCGCGCAGGAACGCCATCACGAACGGGGCGAGCCCGAGGAAGACAGTCACGCTGCGCCCGATCCGGTTGGCGCGCCGGATCCGCCGCGCCTGCGGTGCCCCGGCGGGTCCCGTGCTCCCGGCCTGCACGCTCAGAGCAGGAGGGCCGAGGCCAGGCCGAGCAGCAGTAGGAAGCCGCACATGTCGGTGAACGCGGTCAGGAACACCGAGGAGGCGACCGCCGGATCGACCCCGACCCGGTGCAAGAGGGTGGGGATGAGCGCACCCATCGAGGCCGCGATCAAGATGTTGCCCCAGAGCGCGAGCAGCACCACCCAGGGAAGCCGCGGGCTCACCTCGGGCACCACCGCCACCGCGATCCAGCTCACGCCAAAAGCCAGCAGGCCGAGCGCGAGCCCGTTCACCAGCCCGACCACGGCCTCCTTGGCGACCGCGTCGGAGCGCCGCTCGAGCGAGCCCCGCGAGATCGCGATCCGGCGCACGGTGACGGCGAGCGACTGAGTGCCCGAGCTCCCGCCCATCCCCGCCACGATGGGCATGATCACCGCCAGGAACCAGAGCGACTCGATGGCGTTGCCGAAGACGAGCACTACGGAGGCCGCCACCGAAGCAGTGACCAGGTTGATGGACAGCCAGGGCAGCCGCGCCCGCACGGCTTCGCGCCAGTCCGCCCGGATCTCCTCGTCCTCGGACACGCCGGCGAGCAGGAGCAGGTCCTCGGTCTGCTCGGCCTCGAGGACGTCGATTACGTCGTCGAAGGTGATGCGGCCGATCAGCTCTCCATTCACGTCCACGACCGCCATGCTGACCAGGTTGTAGCGCGACATCAGGCGGCCCACCTCTTCCTGGTCCACGTCGGGCCGCACGGTCCCATCGATCGGCTGGACCAGCTCCGCGACCGGAGTGACTGGGTCGGCCAGGATCAGGTCGTCGAGCGGCACGGTTCCCTGGAGCTTCCGGTTCTGATCGACCACGAAGACGTTGTAGAACGCGTCCACCTCGCGTCCCTGTCGCCTCACCTCGGCGATCGCCTCCTCCGCGGTCAGGTCGATGAGGATGGCGACCAAGGAGGTCGTCATCAGGCTGCCGGCGGTCTCCTCCTCGAACTGGAGAAGCTCGCGGATGTCGCCCGCTTCCTGGATCGGCATGCGCGCGAGGATGCGCGCCTGATCGTCGGGCTCGAGCTCCGCGATCAGGTCGGCCGCGTCGTCGTCGTCCAACTCGGCGAGCAGTTCGGCGCCCTTCTCGGGGGCAAGTGCGGAGAGCAGCTCGGCGCGCTCCTCAGCCTCCTCCATTTCTGCCAGCGCCTCGGAGGCGAGCTCGATGGGCAGCGCGCGCATGAGCACGATCCGCTCCCGCTCCTCGAGCGAGGCGAGCACGTCGGCGATGTCACTGGGGTGGAGATCGGGGAGCAGTGGCGGGAGCGCGGCCAGATCCCCCGCCGCTACCAGCTCGCGCACGCGCTCGCGCACGTCGATGCGGACGATCTCGGACGCGGGCACGGCGGACATCGCTCCTCCGGAGAAGGGACGACCGGAAGATCCCGGACGGGACCAGGCCGGGCAAGCGGCCGCATCCCTGGAATCAGCCGCCGCGCATCAGCTTCGCTACCAGGGCCTCCTGACGGCGCCACATCCGCGAGGCGGTGCGCGCATCCGCATCCTCGGGATGATCCCACCCGAGCACGTGCAGGGTGCCGTGCACCGCGAGTCGCACCAGCTCCTCGGCCTCCGAAACTCCCTCCTCACGGGCCTGCCGCCGCGCCTGCTCCGCTCCGAGGTAGACGTCGCCCAGCACCGGCTCGCCGGGCTCGTGCAGCGCAAAGGACAGAACGTCGGTCGGGATGTCGTGGCCGAGGTGGGTCCGATTCAGCGCGCGGATCTCGTCGTCGCCCAGGAGCGCGACCGAGATCTCTCCGTCCGCGTGCCCCTCCGCGCGGAGCGTGTGCAGGACCGCCTGCTCGAGCAGCGTGACCGGCGCGTCCGGAAAGCGTCCGGCCCCAACGCTCACCTCCGGGCCGGAGGGTTCGCTCAGAGCGAGCGCTCCAGGCGCGCTCCCGCGCGCCGCTGGGTCTCGCTCGAGCCGGAGGGCGGCTCGGTCAGGTGCCGGGTCTGCGGGTAGTCGATGCGCTGATGGTAGACGCCCGAGAGCACCTTCACGAACGTCTCCTCGACTTGCGCGAGCTCGCGCAGCGTGATGGGCGACTCGTCGAGCTGGCCCGCTTGCATCTTCGAGGTCACCAGCGAGCGGACCAGCTCGCGGATCCGCTCGGGGGTGGGGTCGTGGAGCGCGCGCGCCGCCGACTCGACCGAGTCGGCCAGCATGGCCACGGCGGTTTCCTTGGACTGAGGCTTGGGTCCCGGATACTTGTAGTCCTCCGCATCCAGCGCATCCTCGCCGTACTCCTCGCGCGCCTTGTCCCAGAAGAAGCCGATCATCTGGGTGCCGTGGTGCTCCGGGACGAACGCGGCCACCACCTCGGGGACCTTGGCCTCCCGCGCCAGTCGGAGCCCCTCTACCACGTGCTCCTTGACGATCGCCGCAGAGGTATCGGGCTTCAGCCGATCGTGCGGGTTGAGCCCGTCCGGCTGATTCTCCACGAAGTAGAAAGGCCTGACCGTCTTGCCGACGTCATGGTAGTAGACACCCACCCGGCAGAGGAGACCGTTGGCGCAGATCGCGGCGCACGCGGACTCGGCGAGATTGGCGACGTTGATGCTGTGCGCGTAGGTGCCCGGCGCCTCCATCGACAGGCGCCTGAGGAGCGGCCGGTTGGGATCGGCCCACTCGAGCAGTGTCTGGTCCGTGGTGATCCCGGTGAACAGCTCGAAGACCGGGATGAACCCCATCGCGAGCACCGACGACAGGATCGCGTTTCCACCCGCCGCCGCCAGCGCCACCATCAGCCCCTCGGGCTGCGCCTCCCCCAGCAGCCAGAACGCGATCAGCACCGCGGCGTACGCGCCCGCAATGATCGCGACGAAGATCCAGGTCTGGGCGCGCCGGCGAACGGCGCGCACTGAGAGGGCCGCCGCGGAGCCTCCCACGATGGTGGTGGCCAGCACGCGAAAGCCCTCGAATGCGTCCTGCGCGCCGGTGAGCAAGGAGAGCACCATGACCATCACGAGTGCCATCCTGCCGTCCCACAGGATCGCCGCGGTGAGCGCGACGAACGCGATCGGAAGCAGCTCAGTAGGAAAGCCGTTCGCGGCGATCACCTTCGCCATGGCGAAGTACGCGATCGCCAGCACGGCGAGCATCAGTACCCAGCGCAGGTTGGCGTACAGCTCGGGCCGGAAAAAGAACACGAGCAGCGCGAACACGAGCAGGAGCTGCACGTTCAGGAGCGCAGCCCCGATCAGCGGCCCCCACCGGATCCCACCGTCCTCCAGCAGGCCGCGCACGCGCAGCTCCTCCTCGTACGCCGTCAGCCGCTCGAGGCGCACCGGCGTGATCGGATCCCCGGCGCGCACCAGCGACTGTCCCTGAAGAACGTCCTCCTTGGTCACCGCAACCGAGCGCGCCGCCGCGTCCCGGTCCAGCTCGGTGGCCGCGACGTTCAGCCGGTACGTGTACTCGATGTATTGGATCAGGATCAGGCGGAGGATCTCCTGGACGTCCGGGCTCGCCGTGCTCGGGAGGAGCCCGACCGCACGCTCGAAGAACTCCCGCGACGAGAGCACGTCCGTGACCGGGACCGACCGCTCGCTCGCGATCACCAGCACACGGTCAGTCGACTCCTCCGGCTCCCGCACCGTGATGTTGTCGGTGGTGATGCTCTGGAGGTGCGAGCCGTCGGCGACGCCGCCCGGGAGGATCTCGCGAACCACACGCAGCGCGGTGCGCCGCACCAGGTCGAACACGCCGTCCTCCGCGAGCAGCGCGACCTGCCTCGGCTGCGCCGCGATCGAGCTGGCGCGCAGAGTCTCCTGAAGCGCGGTCGTGTCGCCCATCCCGCGAGTGCTGTCCAGGCGGGCGAAGAAGCGGTTCAGGCGTGCCGCCATCGTGTCGGCGGCGAGGGGGGCGTAGTCGAAGGTTGGTGGGACGGCCGCGCGTGCCTCGGCGCGGTCGCGCTCGAGATCCTCCGGGGTCTTGGGCACCTGGAACAGAACCCGCGCGAATACGTCCTCGCTCGCCACCACCCCCGGCTGGTAGCGGTCAACCTCCATCCGCTCGAGCGGCGGGAAGAGCGCCGTGATCAGCGTGGCGACGGCGAGCAGGAGGACGATGCGTGCGCCGTGGTGCAGGGGGACGTCGGGCCAGGCCCGGCGCGGGGGGCGCGAGAGCAACTGCAGGAGCGAAGCGCGTCGGCCGCCGTTCGTCACGCCGTGTCCGTGTCGCCGCCGGCCTCGGTGTACGCCCGGATGATGTCCTTGACCAGGCGGTGCCGGATCACGTCCATCGCGTCCAGATAGAGGATCGAGATGCCATCGATGCCCGCCAGGATCTGCTCCACCTGGAGCAGGCCGGAATCCTGCTTGCGCGGCAGGTCGATCTGCGTCTTGTCGCCCGTGATCACCACGCGGGAGTTCAGCCCCAGCCGGGTGAGAAACATCTTCATCTGCGCCGTGGTCGCATTCTGCGCCTCGTCCAGGATCACGAACGCATCCGAGAGCGTGCGCCCACGCATGTATGCGAGGGGAGCGATCTCGATGGTACGGTCTTCGATCGAGCGGCGCACGCGCTCGATCGGCATCATGTCCTCGAGCGCGTCGTAGAGCGGTCGCAGGTACGGGTCCACCTTCTCCTGGAGGTCACCCGGCAGGAAGCCCAAGTTCTCCCCCGCCTCCACGGCGGGACGCGCGAGAATGATGCGCTTGACCCGCTTCTTGGAGAGCGCCTCGACCGCCTTCGCGACGGCGAGGTAGGTCTTGCCCGTTCCCGCCGGTCCGATTCCGATCACGATATCGTGCTGCGTGATCGCGTCCAGATAGCGGCGCTGCCCGTCGGACTTGGGCGAGATCACCTTGCGCGAGCCGGGGAGCGCGATCCGGATCTCCTCCCCGGGTGGCACCACCGCCTCCACGCCGCCCGCGTCCACGCTCTCGGCCAGCCGCACGATGTCGTTGGTGTCGAAGGGCGCGCGCAGCCGGGCCAGCTCGATCAGGTGCTGGATTACGGGGACCGAGCGCTCGACCGAGTCCAGGTCCCCGGACAGCACAACCTGGTCGCCCCTCAGCACCATGCGGATCGCGAAGATGCGCGTGAGCTCCTGGATGTTCACGTCGTTCACGCCGGTGAGCAGGAGATGGTCTGCCCCCTCCGCGTCCAGGCGATGCTCGACGATCGTGCCCGGTCCGTTCGCCATCCGTCGCTCTACTCCCGAGCCAGCCGGAGCCCCAGCTCCTTCAGCTCCTCGTTCTGCACGGGGCTCGGCGCCCCCTCGAACAGGGCGCGGGCCGCGGTGGTCTTGGGAAACGCCACCACGTCGCGCAGGCTGGCCGCGTCCGTGAACATCTTCACCATCCGATCGAGGCCGAGCGCGATCCCCCCGTGCGGGGGCGCGCCCGCGCGCAGGGCGCCCAGCAAGAAGCCGAACTTCCGCTCGATCTTCTCGGGGCCCATCCCGAGCA
>Ga0310123_10001914_pt1 | contig 16866 bp, 17 predicted proteins | sample CB6_AW_1057_MG_FD_203505 | JGI IMG/M metagenome (GOLD analysis project Ga0310123, IMG submission 203505) | Marine microbial communities from Western Arctic Ocean, Canada - CB6_AW_1057 | ecosystem: Environmental > Aquatic > Marine > Oceanic | place: Canada: Western Arctic Ocean | collected... | reverse complement strand
ATTTCCATTGGGGAGACATGGTGCGCGGCCTCTTCGAGGCCTATGACCGAGGGGGCTACACGGCCGTGCTCACCGATGCCGACAGCAACATCACGGAAGGCCCCGGCTTCAACATCTTTGCCTATCACAACCGCGTCCTGCTCACTCCGACTACTGGTGTGCTCGAAGGCATCACGCGACGGACCGTGCTGGAGCTCGCGGAAGAGCTCGGCATCGAGGCGAGACCTGAGTCGTTTACCGCCCAGGTCCTGACCGATTCCGACGAGATCTTCATCACCAGCACCGCCGGGGGCGTCATGCCCGTGACCACGCTGGACGGAGAGCAGGTCGGCAGCGGCCGGCCCGGCCCGATTACCCTGCAACTGCGGCAACGGTATTGGGAGGCCCACGACGAAGAGCGCTGGGCAACGCCGGTAGCCTAGCCGGAAGACATCCGTCACGACCGACGGTTTGGTGCAGCTTTAAGCGTTGATAGAGATTGAAATCGCTATCAGTCTGAAAGTCGAACGGCACTCCTAACGAAATTGCCAGGTCGACAGCACCGATCAGTAAAGCGTCCATGCCGTCCACTGCCAGAATCGAATCAATGTTATCGACGGCTTCCTGTGTTTCGATCAGGCTGACGAACATCACTTGGTCGTTAATGTTGTCGGTGTACTCTTTGGCCTTCATGCCATACTGTGCGGCCCCCAGCCTCGGATGCCTTGTGGCGGGTAGCGGCATGCGCGGGCGCCCAACTGCGCATTGTCAGCCGTGTTGACGAATGCACAGGCGATGACCATGGCACCCATGTCCGAATACAACCGAATCTGTTCAACGTCCACCTTGGGTAAGGATCGCCAAAAAAATAACTGTCGTATCTGTCCCCTCACCCTACCCTCTCCCAAAGGGAGAGGGGACAGAGGAACAGTTATTTTTTGGGCGATCCTAAGCGAACGACGGGTGTTGCATTGGTATTTCCGATTGCTTGGATTTGTGCCTGAATTCCTAGCGATGTTTGCGGCGAGTGCTCGGCATCGATGATCAGCCAGTCGAAGTCCGCATGTCCGAACAACTCAGCGATCGCTGGAGATCCGAAACGGAGCTGCGCACCGAGCGCCGTTCTACCCGCGTCCAACAATTCTTTGGTACGATTTCGCATTTCTCTCATTCGTTACACCTAGAGATCGGCTTGACGCAACGTGAGGTTGACGCCAAACTGAGGGTGTTAAAGTTAAGACACTTTAGCTTTGCTTTTTTTTCAGACTTCCAATCAGCAATGTCCATCACCACCGACGCGTCCTCTAATCAACTCGACGCCCAGTTTCTGCAACGAATGTATCGTCAGATGGTACGCATTCGTCAGTTCGAGGAAAAGGTGCGGGAGCTGTTTGAGAGGCGAGAGATTCCGGGGATCACACACCTTTCCATTGGTCAGGAGGCGGTTCCCGTTGGCATCTGTGCTGTCCTTGATGACAGTGATTACATCACCAGTACTCATCGCGGTCACGGGCACTGCCTCGCCAAGGGTGCTGATTTTGGCCGGATGTTCGCCGAGTTATTCGGTAAAGTTGACGGGTATTGCCGCGGTAAAGGCGGTTCGATGCACATCGCCAACCAGGATGTCGGTAACCTGGGTGCCAATGCGATTGTCGGAGGCAGTATGGCGATGGCCACGGGTGCGGCCCTCAGTGCGCAGCTGCGTCAGACTCAGCAGGTTGCTGTTTGTTTTTTTGGTGACGGAGCCCTCAATCAAGGAATCTTGCTGGAAGTGATGAACATGGCGTCGATTTGGAATCTACCTGTGATCTACGCTTGTGAAAACAATGCCTATGGCGAGTACACGGCGATGGAGAAGGTGACCGCTGGCCAAATTACCAAGCGTGGAGATGCCTTTGACATTCCTTCGTTTGAAGTGGATGGAATGGATGTTATTAAAGTCTATGAGGCGGCTGCGGATGCTGTTGCCCGGGCGCGTCGTGGGGATGGCCCAAGTTTCCTTGTTTTGGAAACCTACCGTTATTTTGGTCACGGAATCAACGACGTCACACGACCTTATCGTACGCGGGAGGAAGAAGACCAGTGGCGTGAACGAGATCCCATTGAACGTTTGAAAGCTCGTATGCTAGATGCCGGAGAAGTAACCACCCACCAGTTGGAAGAAATACAAAGTGAAATACAGCAAGCGATGAGTGCGGGCGTTCAATTCGCGAGGGATTCGGACTTTCCGAGTTTGCAGGAGGTAGCGCAACATGTCTACGCAAATTAAGACTCCCGACGGACAGATTGGTTCGCAAGAAATCACGTTTGCTCAGGCACTGAACGAAGCCATGTTCGAGGAAATGGAGCGAGATGACCGCGTCTTTGTTATGGGCGAGGACGTGGGCGCTGCCGGTGGTGTCTGGAAAGTCACCGATGGCCTGTTGGACCGGTTTGGCCCCGAGCGGGTTCGTGATACGCCCATCTCCGAAGCAGGTTTCGTCGGCCTAGGGGTGGGTGCGGCGATGACCGGCATGCGCCCCATTGTGGAAATCATGTTCGGAGATTTTGCAGCCTTGGCTGCGGAACAAATCGTTAACCAGGCGGCTAAAATCCATTACATGTCAGGTGGAAAATTCACAGTTCCCCTGGTTTTAAGAATGAGTCTCGGAGCAGGTCGGCGCCTGGCGGCTCAGCACTCGCAAAGCCTGCAGGCGTGGTGGTCCCATATTCCGGGTTTGAAAGTTGTGCTTCCATCTCATCCGGTTGAATGCAAGGGGCTGTTGAAATCGGCGATTCGCGATGATAATCCCGTGATCTTTCTGGAAGACAAGATGATGCACCGAGAAAAGTACATAGTTGCGGATTCCGAGTGGCAGGAGACGATTCCATTAGGCAAGGCAGGTGTCAAACGGACTGGCAGCCATGTTACGGTCATTGCCACATCGAGCATGGTTCCTGTGTCATTGACTGCGGCCGACACGCTGGCCGTGGAGGGAATTGAGGTCGAAGTGATCGATCCACGAACGCTGACACCTTTGGATGAAGAGACGTTGATTGGATCGGTTAAAAAGACGTCGCGATGTGTTGTCGTCGACGAAGGTTATCAACGGTTTGGTGTGACAGCCGAAATCGCATCGGTTGTGGCTGAGCAGGCATTTTATGATCTTGAAGCTCCAGTGAGACGCATTGGTGCCATGGATGTCCCAGTTCCCTTTTCACCAGCACTGGAAGATGCCACTGTGCCTGACGTCGAAAAGATCGCTCGAGTTGTCCGTGAAATCGTATGAGACTGTGGTAGCCCAGTGAGAGATGACCCGGATTTGGCAACCGGTCGTTTAAGAACAACTCTCATCGCAATGGATGTGTTTCTAAAATACAGCAACGGAAAAATTTCTCGCCATGCCTGTCGATATTATCATGCCAGCCCTTGAGATGTCTCAAGACACGGGGCAACTCGTGTGCTGGTTCAAATCCGAGGGCGAACTGGTTCGTCAGGGCGAACCACTCATGGAAATTGAAACCGATAAAATGGTTCTCGAAATCCAGTCGCCCGGTACGGGTGTGCTGACGCAAGTGACGGCAGCGCCTGGCGAGGAAATTCCTGTTGGCAAGGTGATTGCCTTGCTGCTTGTCGAGGGAGAATCTGCACCTGAAAGTGGCGTTCATCCAGAATCACAGACGTCCAGCCAGGCTGGTACTCCGATTCAACCTGAAGTGTCCCACGCAGTCTCTCGTAAGCCGGCCACCGCTGACCAACCAACTGCTGACCAACCAACTGCTGACCAACCAACTGCTGACCAACCAACTGCTGACCAACCAACTGCTGACCAACCAACCGTGACGGCAACCCAGGTGCGTGCCTCACCCAAAGCGCGTCGTCTGGCTCGAGAATTGGGGATTGATTTGTCGACTGTTGTGGGAACCGGTCCTGATGGGAGCATTCAGACACGGGATGTACAGCAGCACGCTTCGGGAGATGCTGATTCCACAGAGCACAGTGAATACACGCCCCAACCGATCAAAGGAATCCGAAAGGTCATCGCAAAGCGATTGCAAAAGAGCGCTCAAGAGGCACCTCACATTTCCCTGACCCTGTCAGTCGACATGGGACAAATACAAGCCGAATTAAGTCGTCAGTCCCAACACGGGGAGGGTGCCGTTAAGTTGTCATCGATGTTATGTAAGGCAGTCGCCTTCACCTTGGCAGAACACACACGGCTCAACGCACACCTAGTGGATAATGAAATTCGGATTTTTAGAAATGTCCACCTCGGCGTGGCGGTTGCTCTTGAGGAAGGCTTGGTGGTGCCAGTGATTCGAGATGTCGGCCGCAAGGACATTGCTCAAATCCAGGTTGAAATGGCAGAATTTGCTGGCCGTGCCCGGCAACGTCAATTGCAATTGGATGAAATGAAAGGGGCCACCTTCACGATTTCCAATCTTGGTATGTATGAGGTCGAGCACTTCACTTCGATTGTCAATCCTCCAGAGGTTGCGATTTTGTCAGCCGGGGCGGTGCGGGAGGAACCGGTGGCATACGAGGGCCGCATTGAAGTTCGCCCACGTATGCAGATGACCATCAACTGTGATCATCGCGCTGTCGACGGAGCCGTGGCCGCAGATTTTTTGCGGGCGTTGAAACGACGTTTGGAAACAGCAGACGTAGCTTAGTTAAAGTCGGATCGTCGCGCCAGCCAAAGTCCCAGCCAGTCCAGAAATGATAGCGATTCCAATCCCAATACACACACCCGACGCACCGGATGGACCGGTTCGTCCTCGTACCTCCTCGTCGTGCCTCGTCCTCGATCTGCTTTGTCGACGACGAGGTACGAGGAGGAGGTACAAGGACGAGTTGTGTGGACCTCTTCAGGCAATTCGGTGTCGATCCCGTTAATCGCCTGTTAGAATCGCGCGAAGGGTCTCGCACGAAAATCATTGTCCGCCTCGACGCAAACGTTGTCAGCTCCAACCTGAATGCAGAAAGAAGATCACTCATGACTCTCACCCCGTTTCGCTTCCTGTGCCTCGTCGGGATGTTGACGTTTTCGCTCGCCCCCGCCATCGCGACGGCCGGCCAGCCGCCGACTCACATTGGCGACCGGCTGGAATTGTTCGTCGACCAGCATCTGATCGCGTCGATGAAGGGAGTCCGGTTGGAAATGCACGCGCCGCAGCCGCGCGAAGTGGCGCTGACGACCGACAAGCCCTGGGAAGACAGCGATAGCGCCTATGTGACCGTGTTCCGCGACGACGACCGGTTTCGGATGTACTACCGCGGCACGGGCAACGCAGGGAAGCAGGAAGTCGCCTGTTACGCCGAGAGCAAGGACGGTATCCGCTGGACCAAACCGTCGCTCGGCCTGTTTGAATTCAACGGTTCGAAAGAGAACAACATCGTGTGGATGGGCGAACCGCCGCACGTCACGCACAACTTTACCGTCTTCAAGGACACGCGGCCCGGTGTGCCCGCCGACCAGAAGTACAAGGCCATCGGGGGACTGCCGCTGTTCGTGTTTGCTTCGGCGGACGGGTTGCGGTTTCGGCTGCTGTCGGAGAAGCCCGTGATCACGAAGGGGGCGTTCGATTCGCAAAACCTGGCCTTTTGGGATCCGAACAAGAAGAAATACGCGGCCTACTTTCGCATCGGCCACGAAGGACGGCGTTTCATCGCCACGTGCACGTCGGACGACTATTTGAATTGGAGCGAACCGACACCCATCGACGTGGGCAAAACTCCGCGCGAGCACTTTTACACCAACGCCACGCAGCCGTACTTTCGCGCGCCGCATTACTACTTTGCGTTCCCGAAGCGGTTCAACCCGTCGCGGCGGCGTTCATCGAAGTACCCGAACAACGGGATTTCGGAAGGCATTTTTCTCTCAAGCCGAGACGGCCTGCATTTCGACCGCACGTTTTTGCAAACGCTGATCCGCCCAGGCCGCGACCCGAAGAACTGGGGCGACCGCAGCAACATGCCCGCCTGGGGCCTGGTGCAAACCGCGCCCGACGAAATGTCGATTTACTACAGCCAGAACTATCGATTCCCGACCCACCACCTGCGGCGCGGCGTGTTTCGCCTGGACGGAATCGCATCCGCGAGTGCCGGCTACGAGGCAGGCGAATTGATCACCAAGCCGATCCTGTTTTCGGGCGGCAAGCTGGTGCTGAACTATGCGACGTCCGCCTCGGGCAGCGTGCGAGTTGAACTGCAGGACGCGAGCGGCAAGCCGTTGGAAGGCTTCGAACTCGCGAATTCCCGCGAACTGTACGGCGACGAGATTGCCGAAACGTATTCGTGGAAGTCCGGCGAAGACGTCTCAACGCTGGCCGGCAAACCGGTCCAGTTGCGTTTCGTGCTGAAGGACGCGGATTTGTATTCGTATCGTTTTGCCGAACCGGTACGCAAGCCAGATGACCATGGGGAGCCATAGGATATGGCCTAACCTTAGGAGCTTTACAAATCCCTTTTTGGAGAAGATCCAGGTCTGGAGGAATGTGCCCGGCATCAAACCTCCCAAGAGAAGCTGGCCCTCCAAAGTCTTGAGAAAGATCAGAGCGGGGATCAGGTTAATCGAGAAAAGGAACATGACCCAGGCCACAATCGGTTTGGGCATGAAAGGACAGCTTTGAAAAAGCGAACCATGCCTGACCTGCTTCCTTTAAACTAACTACAGACCCGACGCCTTCCGTTCAAAGGGGTCGAGACGCCTAGCCTGAGCAGATCGACCCGTTTGCATTCCTTCCGGAATTCGGCGACGTTGTCGCGGGAGGTTTTTTTCTCATGGAAATGATGAGACCCACTGTCTTTGGGCTGCTACTGTTGGCCTTGGCCGGATCCGTGCGAGGGAGCCAGGGAGGTGAGCCACTCCGGATCGGGGGACAAAAGCAGTTGTTCTTCGATGACCAGGTGGTGGAATCCATGGAACCACGAGTTTTCCGGTTCTTGAACCAGCCTGTGAAGTACTCCCAGAACCCTGTCATCCACCTGGGCAGCGAGTGGGAACAGAGAGGACCATTGAGCCACGGGGGGGATGCGGGAACCATCTTCTACGACCAGGAACAACGCCTTTTCCGATTCTACGGGTGGATCTTCCAGCGGGGCACTCCAAAGAAGTTCATCTTTTATGCCGAGTCGAGAGACGGGATCCACTGGATCAAACCGCGTCTGGGACAGGTGGAGTACCTGGGATATGACACCAACTTCATCGCCCTTCCTTTCCTAAAGGACAAGAGCCGGATGGTGGGAAACATTACCGTCTTCAAGGATCCGGCAGCCAAAAGCGAGGGAGAGAAATACAAGATGATCTACGTGGATCGATGGGGGGAGGATCGGAGCATGTATCCGGCACACTCTGGGGACGGACTTCACTGGATCCCCTATGCGGTGGACCGCCCGGCGGTGCCCTACTCGAGCGATACCAACAACAACCTCATCTAGGACGCCCGGAACAACCGCTACATGCTTTTCCTGAAGACCTTTACCCGCCTGGACCGGTGGTTCGAGCCTGAACCCGTCTATCCCAAAGGGGCACGGGTCAGGACCCCGGGCTGGGCCTCCAGTCCGAATTTTCTCGACTGGGACGCACCGCAAAGCATAAGGGACCCGGAAGAACGCTTCATCTGCTTTCATGCCGATGCCCGGGACCCTCTGGGAAGCCGCGACTTCTACACGCTGGAGGTTCTCCCCTACGAAGATGGATATGTGGGCTTCACCTCCGTCTACCATACCCTGTTCGGGATGATCCCCTCCGGGACCGACAGCGGGAAGGCTCGCACTCCTTGGGTGGACCGGGTCGACGTTCAGCTCTTGTGGAGCCGCGACGGCAAGCGGTTCCAGCGAGTCGGCGACAGGCGGGTGTTCCTGCCCTACGGACCCGAGGGGAGTTGGGATGCCGACATGATCTACACGGTGCAGGCGCCCATCGTGAGAGCGGATCTGGGTGAGATCTGGATCTACTACGAAGGGTTCGGCGGTCATCACATGTATTCCAAGCGCGGTGAGCCTTACCGGGGCCAGGTGGGGCTGGCCGTCTTGCGACTGGATGGATTCGTCTGTGTCACCGGAATCGGAGCGCTGACCACCAGGCCTCTCACCTTCCAGGGAGATCGGCTGACGATCAACGCCACGAGTGTGGACAAATATGTGGGTGAAGGGCACGGGGCGATTCAGGTGGAGATCCTGGACGCCGGGAGCAATGAGCCGATTCCAGGGTTCAGCAAGAAGGAGTGTGATCCTTTCGGAGGCGACGAAGTCCGTCACCCGGTGAGCTGGAACGGCTGCTCCCGGGTGAGCCGACTGGAGGGAAGGCCCGTCAAGCTGAGATTCCATCTGGACAAAGCCAAGCTCTTTTCCTTTCAATTCGTTCAGGGCCAGTGAGAAGGAGAACGGCGACGCCTGGTCCAGTCTTCCCCTGGGGAGGGTCGAAGCCCCCAGCGGGGAGTTTAGTCTCCAGTCGACTGCGGCAGGGATGGAAAGAAGGAGCGAGCCATGAGGATAGAAGTCATCTTCCCGGAACGGGAGGGCCCCATGGGAACGGATCTCACTGGTTCAGGCCGGCTCGGCCGGCGAAAACTCGCACAGAAAAGTGTAGAATGTCGTGGCAGATAGCTCCGCTGAACAAAATCGCTGGACCACTACACGGCCTCTGGAACCAAACCGACATGGGGTACCAGTTCACGATAATGGAATTCCGTTTTTTCTAGCTGACCCAGTCGCTCGAAAAGATTGTCCAAGTTGGCATGCGCCTTGACGAACTCGGGATCCAGGCGCAATGCCTCGCGCAGGGGTCATCATTTGGTTCATCGGTGTCGTATGTTCATCATGCGATGTCCTCATCCGTCACTTCACGAATCGTGCAACGCGATCCAGACCCTCTTCTAGTTGACTCATGCTGGTGGCAAAGCTGAAACGGACGCATTTGTCCGCGCCGAAAGCGGCCCCTGGAACCAAAGCAACATGGGCTTCGCCAAGCAGGCGTGTCGCCCACTCGACCGAACCCGATACGTCCAGTCGTCGATAGGTTGCGGAGACGTCCGGAAATACGAAGATGGCACCTTCCGGCTCGGGGCATACGAAACCGTGGATGTCATTCAGACGCTGATGAAGGTAACGTACACGGCGCTGAAACTCCGACTTCATATCTTCAACACAAGTCTGCTGCTCGGTGAGTGCCACGGCCAAGGCGTGCATGCTGAACGTGGCGGCGCCGCTAGTCGTTTGCGATTGGAGTTTCGCCATGGCTCGAATCAATTCTGCTGGACCACCGGCAAATCCGATCCGCCAACCGGTCATCGAAAAGGTCTTGGAGCCGCCGTTAACGGTGAGGGTATGTTCGTAGGCGTGTCGTGATGCGGCCGCGAAACTACAGTGCTCTCGGCCCCCGTACACAAATTGGTCATAAATCTCGTCGCTGATGACCGTGATGTCACTGTGCGTTTCCAGCACCCGAGCCAATGCCGCGACTTCATCCGCGTCGTAGGCTGCACCGCTGGGGTTACTCGGCGAGTTCAAGACAAACGCGCGAGTCCCGGGGGTCAAAGCGCTTTGGAGTTGCACGGGGCTGATCTTGTAACCACTCCGCACGTCGGTCTCGATGATCACGGGGACGCCGCCGGCCAACTTGATTTGCTCGGGATAGGAGACCCAATAGGGGGCGGGTAAAACGACTTCATCGCCCGGGTCGAGCAGGCAGCCAAACGCCAGCCCGATTGCTTCCTTCGCGCCAACTGTCGCCAGCACCTGGGAGAGCTCATAGTCGAGTCCGTTGTCGCTGCGAAACTTATCTACGATGGCTTGCTTTAATTCGATCGTACCGGATGCTGGCTTAGCGTACTTCGTCTCGCCGCGCTGCAAGGCGCGCCAGGCGGCTTCTTTAATATGCGCTGGCGTATCGAAATCCGGTTCACCAGCTCCAAGACTGATCACGTCGATTCCGGCTGCCTTCATCTCGGCGGATTTGTTGCTCACGGCGATCGTCGCCGATTCGGCGAGTTTATGGATACGTTGAGAGATTTTCATGGAGGCTTTCCTAAATCACCTTCGATTATGATGCGCTTGACTCCGACCTACACAAACCGGTCTCACAAGTTTGAAGTTGTGCCTTTTCACACTAGGCTTTGTTTTAAAACCCAGAAAACTGACCGCGCAGCGGTTCCCTTAGTGCCCTCTCCCGCTTGCGGGAGAGGGCAGGGTGAGGGAAATCAGGTTTTAAAACAAAGCCTAACCTGACGGGTAAGCTGGCGTGTCGGGTTAGTGTCGCTAATTCACCGAAGGTGATTTTCGCTGGACTGGTCCGAGTTATAAACAACTCTCCCTTCCTTCACGACAATCAATGGCTTCCTTAATGCATTGAGATCTTGCAAAGGATTGTTGGCCAGCAGAATAAGGTCGGCGCGGTAGCCCGGCTTGACCTCTCCGACCGGCCCCAGTCGCAAGTACCTCCCACTGTCGCACGTGGCCGTTCGCAACGCCTCGATGTTGGACAGCCCAGCCCGCGTATACGCGATGAGTTCGTCGACCAATGAATCAAAGGGAGTATCCGTAACGCCGCAGTCCGTTCCTCCCAAGATTTTCATTCCCAGGCGATAGAAGTGACCAATGTTGGTTAACCTTCCTTCCAGGCGCTCGACCGCCCAGACATCTTGAGGATTGTGAGACGTACTGGATTCACGCAATCGATTGGCGGTTCGCAGTGCTGAAATCACGGTAGGGCCTACCACAATGTCTCGATCGCGAATCGACTTGGCGATCAACTCGTTGTAACGGTAGCGTCCGTCTGATTCAACAAAGCTGGCGTGTTCGATCATGTCCAGGCCGGCTTCGATTGCACGGGTGATGCTGTGGGTCGCATGGCAGTGGGCGGTGACATGCACACCGTGTTCATGGGCCGCATCCGCAGCGGCCCGCATCAACTCGATGGGAAGGTCCGCCTCACCTGGGTTGGTACCGGGCGTCAATCCGCCTCCCGACGCCATGAGTTTGACGAATCCTGCACCGCTTTCGAGCTGCCGTGCGACCGCCTGCTGGACTTGTTGCACCGAAGCAACTTCCCCGCCAAAAAAATGGCAATGTCCTCCGATCCGCATTAAGGGTGAGCCGCAACTAAGGATGTGCGGTGCCGCTGTCTCCCCTGCTTCTACCTCCCTTTGCAACTCCCACATCAACGGCGCAGGTGCCCCGCAATCACGAATCGTGGTAATTCCCGCGGCCAGGGCCGTCTGAGCGTTGTGCCGGGCGACATTCATTCGGGCCGCGTCATCCGCCTCCAGAAAGTGACCGCGTGGATTGTTGCTGGCAGCGAGGAAAAAGTGGGCATGGCCGTCGATCAATCCCGGACAGAGATATCGACCCGCCCCATGAATCCGATTGCCTGAGATCCGTGGATCGGAAGGAAGAACTTCATGAATCCTGCCGTCCTGCAAGCTCACGGATTGTTGCTCATCGATGAGCCCTTGTGCCACGTCCACGACGTGAACTTGGTCGATTACGTCTCGATCGTTCACAACAATTGTTCTCCTGCCTGACATACCGCCTGAGATTGGCTGCGGTAGAAATTTCTTGGAGATTTGCTATCCTTAATCAACCTTATACGGGGCGATACCGGATGTGGTCCGAACTGGATAATATCTCGCATCTCGTATCTGCTGCAAGCGGGGCGCACAGTGTGCAGCTGTTACGACTTGAGATTCTGAGGAACTGGCGTCCCATATCCGCAGGCAACGGCAATAGTTTCCGAGGAGGACATTCATGCCAACGAAAAACTCAGCGACAACCCTCGCCGCCGCTGCCGAACGTGGAGCCCAGTGGATGCTGGCTCGGCAGCAGCGGGACGGATCGTTTCAGGGCGCCAGCGGCTTAGGCGACTATTACAAGGCACCCAACGGCCTGATCCTCACAGGGCACATACTCGAAGCGGACCGGTTGCTCGATTTCGTCACCAAGAGGTACCTCAAGGAGGATGGTGATCTGGATGTCCATGACGTCAGCTGGTTTGAAACCTTTCGAATCTACGCCCATGCGTGGATCACGATCGTCGCGGTCATGCGTGGACGCTTCGAGGTAGCGCATTCGATGCTTGGCTTTCTGAAGAGTTATCACGACGAGGCGACCGGCGGGTTTTTCGTCACCCGGGAGGGACGGGACAAGCGAAGTGGCCACCAGGAGATGATGTCGACGAGCGCGGCCGCGCTGGCCTGCCTGTGGGCCGGCCAACTGGACATCGCCGAGCGCGCCGGGAAATGGCTGGAACGAATCTATGCGGCGCAGCCGGATCTTTCGCGAGGCCTCTATCACGTATGGGACAGCGAAAAGGGGCTGGTGACGGAATTTCCCCAGGAAAGCGCCATCAGCTACCTGGTCGATGCAAGCCAAACGGGCCAGTGGTACTTCCAATACGGGATCAGCGCCGCGTTTCTCTCGTGCCTCGCCGCGGCAACCCGGGAAAGCAAATGGCTCGAGCTGGCCCAACAGTTCCTGCGCGCCAGCAAACACTGTCGAGAGGATGTGTACTTGCAGCCGACCAGCGGCAAAATTGGCTGGGGAGCCGCCTGGACATACCGCCTGAGCCGCGACCCGGAGGATCGCCAGATGGCCGAGGCCGTTGGCGAAGGGCTTCTGGCCCTGCAGCATGAAGACGGGTACTGGCGCCGCGTAGGCATCTATGAGCTGGAGACCGACAAGAACCATGAGCCCTCCCTCGCCGTGACAGGCGAGTTCGTGACGCTCTTGGGGTCGATGTACCTGGCTCTCGACGTGTGAATAATGAATAAGAATAAATGGTGGAGTGCGGAGGACGAACGTGTATCCGAATCCTATTAAACAGAAACTGATGGTCCAAGGCGCGGCAATGGTCCGCAACGAGTTACACGCGTAATTCAGTCACGACCGTTTCCCAGCACATCAACGTACACCGGAAAGGTCTCAATGATTCAGGGCAAAGTTAAACAGCTGCTGTCGGACGGAAAAGCGGCATGGGGCGCCGCGCTGGTGGATGCTTCTGACCTGGTGGCGAAATTTACGGTCGACACCGGAATCGATTTTCTTTGGATCGATCTCGAACATCGGCCGTACGGCGTTAACGAAGTGAAGTGGATTCCAATCATTTGCCGCATGAAGGGTTGCGATGCGATCATCCGGGTGGCACACAACGACCCGGCACTTATCAAAAAATCGCTGGACATTGGCGCCTCCGGAGTCATGATTCCCCAGGTGAACAATGTCGACGAAGCTCGGCAGGCTGTTGCGAATTGCAAATACCCGCCGCAAGGCTCTCGAGGCGTTTCGCCACTGTGGAATTTCTATCTGGACGTTGGGTACGAAGAATACCTGCCTGTGGCAAATGACGAGACGTGTGTCATCGTGGAAATTGAATCCGCCGAGGGGATGGAGAATCTGGAAGCGATCTGCGCGGTAGATGGGATTGATGTGGTCTTTGCGGGACCCATCGATATTGCTGCGTCTCTGGGACACATCGATCAGCTGGACCACCCCGAAGTTCTTCGTTTTTTGGAGGACTTCGCCCCGCGCGTCAATGCCTGCGGGAAGCAGGCGGGCATCACCATACGGGGAAGCGAAGCCGCCCGGATGGCTTATGACCAGGGATACCGTTTCATTGCCATTGGCAGTTTGGCATATCAGGGAGGTATTGCTCTGCGGGCCGATCTGAACACGGTCCGCCAGCACGAGTGATAGCCAATCCATGCGCCCTGATTCGGTCACTTACGCTGCTTCATCAATTGGGGGAAGGTCCATGCCGAAGATTATTTCAACAGGCATTATTCATCAATCGGATGACATCGATTCCTACATGCCAAGTGTTGTTGAGTTAGATAGCGGACACTATCTTGCGTGCGTTCATACCGGCCATCATCTAGCGGGAGTTTGTAACAATATTGAAGTCCTGTTGTCAAAGGATTCTGGAGAGACCTGGCAGAATCTGGGATCGCCTTTTCAACGCTCAGAAGGTGACGAGTGGGCTTACAGGGCTCCCGTTATAACGAAGCTAAGAAATGGAAAGCTGTTAATCGTTGCCTCTCGTACTCTGATCAAGAATGAAGGGTACATGTATGAACCGGAAACGGAGTCTTTATGCCCCTCGGAAATATTGTTTTTTGAGTCCCTTGACCAAGGGTACAGCTGGCAAGGTCCCTTCATGATCGATACGGGGCTCGATCCCAAACGATATCCCGTTTGCCATGATGATGCGATCTTTGAAAATCAAAAGGGACACTGGTTTGTACTTTTTGAAACATGGAGACCACCCTCAGCTACAGGGAAAGCCGAAAGAATTAATGGACTATTGAAATCGACAAATCAAGGAAAGAGTTGGAAGCTGTTCAAGGAATTAAGAAAAAACTTGGAAGGGGGAGATCAATTAGCCGATGGTAAACTTTGTCGACTGAACGATCAGCAAATCCTGATTTACTTTTGGAAACACCAAGGGAATAGTGGCATTGATGAGCCCAATCAACTAATCCTGTCAAACGATGATGGAGAGAATTGGAGTGAAACCAGTCCACAAATGTTCCCGGACAAGTATGTGCGCCCATCCCGCTGCCTGATCAGAGAGTTGGTGTTATATACAACTATCGCAAAGAAAAACATCACAGCTGTCTGTCACGACATTCTGCACTTTTCTGCGCGAGTTCTCGCCTTTCCGCTGTGATTCTAAGGCGGCAGTGGTGATCATCGAATGATGGCCACCACGACTCGCAATCTACGCAGATATGACCATCGCCTTCGTGAACTCGTCCGAACGACCGGCGATATCCAACACGCCATCCATCGAGGCGTCCCTCGCTCCACGGCTCGTGGGTGGCTCAAGTCGCCCCGGACCGAGGTCGTCACCGTCGACATCACCGAGATGGACGTCCTCCGCCTTCAACAGGAACTGCTGACGCTGCGCAGACGTGTCGCAAGGTTCGTCGCTTTGCTTCGGATTTTGGTCATTCTGTTGAAGCTGTCCGGCTTCTTGCTGGCCGCTACTATGGCCGGTATTCACACCGCCGACGCGGGCTGCGGGTGGCCGAGCGTCAAGCGCCGCGGTGCGAGACGGCGGCCGTTCCCATCGACCGCTCAGCGCTGGCTGCGGAGAAAGCCGACGGCCCGCGGCCCGGGTCGGTATCCAGCTGGGCGAGGCTGATCAAGCGGGTCTAGAAGTCGACCCGCTGGTGTGCGCCAAGTGCGGCGGCCAGATGAAGATCATCAGCTTTATCGAACGCGGCCAGCACGATGTCGTGGAGCGGATACTACGCGGGCACCAGAGCGGAGCCGACCACCGCTTCGCGGCGGTGCCCGTCGGCGGCCTGTGGGAGGGTCCGATCCGCACGCTGGCTGCCGCGCGAGGGCCTGTACATGTTGGAAACGTAGAGATCCTGCCGCCCGTCGTTCTCTTGCCAACAAAGATGCCTCTGTCCGAGTTGCCATCAAAAGCGGACGCTGATGGCCGCCGAGAAGATCGATCAAGGGACGGTCGACGAAATGCGGTCGTGGGAGCATTCTGGATTCAGCGTTGACAAGAGCGTCTACCTGTCACCGGGTGACACATTTGGTCTTGAGCGATTGGCCGAGTACATATTGCGGTGTCCGTTCAGCCTGGCTCGGGTGGTTCGGCTGACGGAGGACGGATCGGTGATTTACCGAGCGGAGAAGGATCATTGCCGGCGGTTCCCCGGTCCGGCCAGTGCGGATTTGCGAGGTGGTCCTCGGCGTAATTTCCAGGTCTTCAGCGCGCTGGACTTTCTTGCCGAGCTGACGCAGCACATTCCGGAGAAGGGAGAGCATCTGGTGCGTTATTACGGGTGGTACTCGCATCGTCAGCGGGGCATTCGCGCCCAGCGACGGCAAGTGGAGGAGTCGGAGACGGCAGCGGTTAGCATGGACCGGTCGGCGGTCGTCGCGGCGAAACCGGCCGACGTCTTGGTTCGGTTTCGACGTGGGCCATGTTGATCAAGCGGGTGTATGAAGTCGATCCGCTCGAGTGCCCGCATTGCGGCGGTGAGATGAAAGTCGTCAGTTTCATTGAGCGTAATCAACGAGAGGTGATTGAGCGGATTCTACGACACTGCGGTCTGTGGGAAGGCCCGCTTCGGACGCTGGCGGGTCCCAGGGGGCCACCGGGCAGTTCGGAGGAGAGTTTGGACCAACCTCGGGAGCTGCAATTGGTGCTCGACCCCGAATATCTTTAGGCACACGGGTGTTCTTTCATCGTCCTGCTGTGTTGCCATGCAAATTTGAGCGTCACTGTTGGCCGTTACGGTCGCGGCGCGCGCCCATCTTGGACGACACTGACACGTGGCGAATTCAAGGAATTGTGCCAAATCCTGGCAAAACTGCTGAAATTCCAACGCTCGATTACGCGCTGCCACCCGTTGCTCAAGACAGACGGTCCAAATGAGCGTCACGACTACAAAGTCCAACGAAAATTACAAATTCCCTTGACGTCACCCAGCTAGCGCCTCCTAAAAACTGACCATCGAGTACTACTAAAATAAAAAGAAAGACCCCTGCTAGTGCTATTACAGTCGCCAAATTGGAGTTAAAATCGCTATCAGTTAATGGATCAAGGAGGGCAAGTATGACATTTTAGCGGATGATAGCAGGGGTTGAAGTTTTGGGTCCGTCGTCGCTGGTCCTCAGTCTGGATGCTTCCTGAAGACGAAGGACTACAGACTACAGACTACAGACTACAGACTACAGACTACAGACTGCAGACTACAGACTGCGGGGTACCGACCACCGACTAGGGACTACAGACTGATGAAGATCGTTGACGAAGGAATTATTTCTTACTCGAATGAACACAGCGCCTATTGCCCTGTGATTACTCCGCTCGCGGACGGTTCCTTGATGGCCGCACAGCATATCGGGAGCGATCTCGGTTCGCCGGACAACCAGATTGAGCTATT
>Ga0310123_10001913_pt1 | contig 16871 bp, 10 predicted proteins | sample CB6_AW_1057_MG_FD_203505 | JGI IMG/M metagenome (GOLD analysis project Ga0310123, IMG submission 203505) | Marine microbial communities from Western Arctic Ocean, Canada - CB6_AW_1057 | ecosystem: Environmental > Aquatic > Marine > Oceanic | place: Canada: Western Arctic Ocean | collected... | reverse complement strand
TGCTACCCCAACAGTCACGCTGACAGACACTGATGCTGATAATATTATTGGGTCTAGTGGAAGTGTAACTATAACGGCTACATTTTCAGAAGCTATGGCTGTTTCTCCGACAATAACAATTGGTAACGGCATAACAAATCTAGCTATGACTGCCACAAGTTCTTCAGCAGTTTGGATTTATTACTTAAATGCAAATAATTATCAAGGTACAGGAACAACAGCTAGCGCTACTGTTGCAGGAACAGACATTAATGGAAATGCTTACTCTGGATTAGAAAGTATAACATTCACTTTTGACGAAACTATACCTCAAGTAAGCGCAACAGGTATTTATGCTGATAACCTAACCGTTAGTTTAACATTTAGTGAAGCTGTATTTACAAATCTAAATAATGGTCAAGGATCTGACACACTTAATACAAGTGATTTTCAAATTTCACTATCTGGTAACTCAAGTGCAACTTTGGGATCTAGTTCTCCAACTTCAGTAAGTAGAATTTCAGGCACTAATATATATTCACTAACAGTTTCAATTACAGGACCAGCCTCTGGACAAGAAACTCTAACAATAACAATTCCTAATAATTCAATTTATGATATTGCTGGAAACACGTCAACTACTATAGTTCAAATTTCATTAAAAAATAACCTTTTAATTTACTATGATTTTTCAGATCCAAATTCTTATAATGGACAAACGACTACTGCAAACAATAATACTGTAGAAGATTTAAGTGGAAATAATTATGATGGTATTATCAAAGGGACAAATAGAGTTTATTATGATTCTTATGAGGATGCCATGTATTTTACTGGTAATGAAGAGGAAGAAAAAGGTATAGCAATAAAAACATTAAACTATGTTAATAATGATTCTGATCAACTTAATGAATTAAGTATTGTTGCTCGAATAAAATTAAAATCTGGAGAATTAAATAGAGGTAGAGATTCTAGAATTATTTTAACGATGGATAGATCTGAAAATTTTAGATTTTCAATAGGATCTGATTATATTGAAGCAGCAAAAGGTAAACCTGCTTTTCATTTTACTGTTAATGGAACAACATTTGACACTTATGCTGTAAGCCAGACAACTGATTTAAGAGATGATCAGTGGCATACTGTAGGAGTTACATTTAAAGCTAATGTAGCTGGGGGACTAAAATATTATGTAGATGGAGTATTAGTTTATCAACATTCTGGAACTTTTGGTCCTATTGGAAACCAGAATGGAGGCCCTGGACCAAGATATGGTTGGGTTGGTACTGGTAGTGAATCTTCTTCAGAAGGTAATAATTCAGGCCCTAATTATCTTTTTTATGGTCATATTCAGGCTGTAAAATATTTTAATAAAGAGCTGTCGGCTAATCATCTTAATATACCTGAGACAAGTCCTCCAAATGTTATTTTATCAGATACAGAATCTGATAATCTAGTCAAGGGATCTGATACAGTTACTATAACTGCAACATTTAATGAAGCAATGAGCTCCTCTCCTACTATAAATATTACAAATCAAATTACTAATGCAACAATGAATGTTTCAAGTACTAATAACATTTGGTATTACTCTTGGAATGTAGGAAGTCAAAATTCTGGACTAGCAACAGCTACTGTTTCAGGAACTGATCTCTCAGGAAATGCTTATGCAGGTAGCGAAAGTATAACATTTACAATTGATAATACAGGGCCTAATGTAGGACTTACTTCTACTCACCCTGATCAAATCGTATCAGATATAGATACTGTTGTCATGACAGCTACATTTAATGAATCTCTAAGTTCTACTCCAACTATATTTATAACTGGGTTAATGAGTCCGACACTAACGACAGCAACCTCAACACCTACTGTATGGAGTTTTGATTGGAATGTTCCAGGAGTAGCTTCAGTCACTTCTGGAAATTATAGTATCTCTGTATCTGCAACTGATGTTGTGGGCAATCCTGCAACTATGACTAATAGTCTGACGTTTACAATTGATAATACAGTGCCTAAATTTAGCTCAGCTGAAATTAGTACTAATGAAGATGAAATAAAAATTGGTTTTACAGAAAATGTTTATTCGGCGTATTCTAATTCATCAGCCTCAGGGGCACTAAATGTTAATGATTTTGTCTATTCTATTTCTGGTGGAACAGCCACTCTATCAAGCACCACCCCTTCAAGTATTTCGATTGATTCAAATTCTTCTATAAAACTGGGCGTTCAAATAAATGGTATCCCTGATGGTAATGAAATAATAACAATTGATGCTGCTAGCTCAACAGCTATTTATGATATAGCTGGAAATAGCGTATTAGGACCTGCTGGATATCTATTAGGTCCGAATAAAGATTGGACAGCTTCTGCAGGTTCCTTTCAAGCTTTTTCTGGAAGTGCAGGAAACAAACCTTATTTAGGAGAAAATATTTTAACTTTTGCATATGCAGATAATACATATGTTTACAAATATTTTGATGTCTCTTCAGGAGTATCAAATATAAAATTAAGTGTAGATTACTTTAAAAATTATAGCGCAGATACAGGAAAGGTACTTATTAAGTATTACAATGGAAACAATGATACAGGTCAAGCCGATACCTCTGGTACACTTACGGCTAGTGCTAATGGAACTTTCCAACAAACCTGGACGATACCTACCAATGTTAGTGTTAATAAAATCAGAGTGGAACTACATCAACTTAATGAGTCTGAGTATTGGGCTGGAAACTATGGCATGAAATATAGAAACCTTAAAATTTTCGGGGTGAATGGCGGATCAGATACAGCTCAGACAAGTAATACTGTTACCCTTACAAATGTTAAACCAAAAATTACTTCCACTACTGTTGCAAGTAACAATGCTACTGTTACTATTGTCTTCAGTGAAAATGTGTCAGCTCTACAAGGCCAAAGTGCTATAGATGCAGGTGATTTTGAATTTTCAATCAGTGGAGGATCAGCAACGCTTTCTTCGACAACTCCTTCATCATTTACAGCTACTAATTCAAAAACTTATATTCTAGGGCTTCCTCTATCCACTCCTGCTAATGGCTCTGAAATATTAACTGTAAAAACTCTTTCAAATTCTATAATTGATACCTCTGAAGAACAGATTGATTTTTCTTTAGCTCAATCAAATACAGTTCAATTAAATGATAAAGCAGGCCCTGTTATTGAATCCTCTGAGCTTCAAAAAAGAAACAATTACATTGATTTAACTTTTGATGAAGGAGTCTATGCTGATACATCATCATCAACAGGCCTTTCATCACCAACACTTAGTTTAACTCAAACAAGCGGGGTTGATGTAGGATTAAAAATTATTGATATTAAAAGAATAGACATTGAAAGTTTATCAAATACAGGAAATCTGTCTGGTGGAGAAACTACAATTAGAGTCTTTTTGACTACTACAAACTCTCCAACTGGAACAGAAATTTATACAATAAGTGCTACAAATTCATCTTCAATCTATGATGCATTAGGAAATAGAATGTTGGTGAACCAAAGTAATAATAAGTTTACTTTAAATCCTCCTGTTTCCGGACCTCCATCATTAAAGCTATCAACTATTAAAGCTGCTCCAGAACGGTTAATTGTTTTACCTCCATTTCTTTCAGCTGGAAACACAATAACAAGAGATCTTTCTTCAACCCTAACTGATTATAATGTCAGAGTAGTTAGAAGTGATATTATTAGAGAAAGGGCAATGACAGCGGATCTTTCTTCTACTTTAAATATTCGTTCAAATATTAAATCATTTGAAGTTACAAAACCTGATTCACCTAAAAGTTCTATAATAACAGTTCAAGCTATAGATAGCATGGGTCAGAAATTTAATCAAGGTGGAGCAATTATTAAAATCTTCTATAAGGGTAAATATGAACTTCCAGTCACAGATAATAATGATGGAACCTACACGGCAAATTATGAACCCAAAACAACGTTTGAAATGAGAACCATAATACCAATAAGTTTTAGTATATATGGAGTTCAAGCTGCCAATAGAACTAAAGTTGAATTATATTTAGATTCAGATGGTGATGGTGTTTTTGATGAACTTGATTTATGTAGACGTACACCTTTAGGAGATGCTGTTAACAAAGAAGGATGTTCTTTAAGTCAAGTTGATTTTGACAAAGATGGTGTTTTTGATAATATGGATCTTTGCCCAAAAACACCTGAAGGTGAAAAAGTTGATAAATTTGGTTGTTCAGAATCTGAAAGAGATACTGATAGAGATGGAATCTTTGATGATAAAGATAATTGTCCTGATACACCCAACCCAAAACAAAAAGATGAAGATGATGATGGAATAGGCGATGTTTGTGATTCAGATAATCCTTTACCAGAATTAATAACATCCGAAATTAAATTTGTTCAATTACCTAAAAAAGGTGAAAAAATAGGTGTAATAGAAGCTATTGATCCTGAAGAAGAAGAATTAAAATTTAGTTTAGCCCCTTCATCAATGTTTTATGGATTAATTAATATTAGTCCAACTGGAGAGATCTTTATCGAAAATGGAAACTTACTTGAATTTAATTCAAGATATAATGGAGCAGACCTGAAAATTATAATTGACGACGGGAAAAATAAATTAATAACCTCTATTAAAGTTATAATTGAAGATGTACCAAGACCACCACAAATATATGTAACTCTTCTCCCCGTTAAAGAAGACGCAGAACCTGGTGTTACTGTCGCTATTATTAAGGCTGAAGATCCTATGGGTGGACCAATTCTTTCATTAACTTTTGAAAATCCAACTGGACTTTTTGAATTTATCCCTGCAGTAGAGGGAATAGGTGGAATAGTAAAATTAATCGGAGAACTTGATTTTGAAGACAAAGAGAAACACGATATCATAATCAAAGCAGTAGGTGAAAAACTTACAGGAGTTTACAGTGATTTTATATATATTGAAGATATTCCTAACGCTTCATATATTGGTAGATTTTCACTTTCTGTTTTTCCAATTGAAAATCCAAATCTTGGATCTAAAGTAGATCACCGCAGGTATTTTAACCCATATAATAAAAGTGTTGGAAAATGGAAAATTAAAAAGAAAATTGCTGGAGGCGCTGATAGAGCTTTATTTGAAATAAAAACTAAAACAACAGATGAAAATTTAAATCAAAAAACACCAGAAGATGAAAATGAAGATTATCTTGCTTTTATTATTCCTCCTGATTTCAGCAATCCACATGATCATAATTTAGATAATGTATACGAAGTTGAAGTTGAATTTATAAATACTGAAGATGGAGCTATTGAAGTGCCAATCGTTGTTACTCAAACTCAAATTCAAGTTCCTGAAGGTTCTCCAATTGCAATTGAACTGCAATCAACACCTGCTCTTCCTACTGATGACATTGATCAAGATGGTGTGCCTGATATAATTGACAATAGTCCTTTAGTTCCTAATCCTGATCAAATTGATGAAGACGGAGATGGTGAAGGAGATGTTTCAGATGATTTCGACCATGATGGTGTTTGGAATCCATTTGATACTTGTGCTGATACTCCTTTAGGAGAAGTTGTTAATATGGAAGGATGTTTATTATTTTACATTCCAAGCCAGAACTTTAGTATTTCAAAAACTGAAAAGTGTGCTGGAACAAACCAAATAAATCTTGATGTAGAAGATACTTCTGTTGTTTACAATATATCCGTAACAGGAGCAGTAAACACAAATGATAGTTTTTCAAGTAAAAATTGGACTTTAGACAATTTATCAGCTGGTGATTACAATATCTGTATTACAGTTGATGGTGTGGAGCCAAGTATGTTTGAAAGATGTTTTAATGTAAATATTACAGAACCGTCACCCTTATCAGTGTTTGCTATGGCTAATGATATGGAAAACAAAGTTTCTTTCAATCTTTATGGGGGTTCACTTTATAACATCACTCACAATGGTATAACAACCCAAACTTTAAAATCAAATCACACCTTAAGCCTAAAAAGAGGAGTAAACAGAGTGACTATTACAACAGGTATTGAATGTCAAGGTATTTTTGAAGCCACTTATCTTAACTCTCACGAAGTAAAATTCTATCCTAATCCATTTAATGAATTCATCAGTATATATGTAGGTGGAGAAGATAAGGATATAAATGTTAGGGTATATTCAACAGATGGTAGGTTAATCCATACCGAAAATTGTGATTTAGATAATTTTTCAAGAACTTTAGAGTTAAACACTAGTGAATTCAAACAAGGAACCTATTATATAAAAGTAAAGGGAAATAATACGGATCAATCATTTAAAGCAATAAAATATTAATTATGAAAAAAAATATACTTCATATCTTCTTATTAATAATTGTTTTAATTCAATTTAATTGTAGCAAAGATGCTGGTCCTCAAGACCCAACGGTGCCAAATCTAATTTTTCCAAACAATAATGAAGCTTGTTTTGATGGAAACATTATAAATGATACTCAAAGTGATGTTAATTTTCAGTGGAGTTTATCAACCAATGCTATAAACTATGAAGTTGTCGTAAATAACCTAGCAAATCAAAGTACACAAGTCTTTGGAAGCTCAACTAATCAACTTGAAATAACACTTACTAATGCAGAGCCATATTCATGGTCTGTAAATGCTATAGGAGAAGATGGAAGCACTCCTGCATCTAGTGATACTTGGAAATTTTATTTAGCTGGAAAAAACGTGATTAATTATGCTCCATTCCCCCCAGAATTATTAAATCCAAGATCTGGTGGGAACCTAACACCTGTAAATGGAACGATTATTTTAAGTTGGAATTGTACAGATGTTGATAATGATCTAGATTCATTTGAAATCTATCTTGACAACTTAAATGCAACAACCTTAATTAAATCAGTTCCATATGAAACTTTAACCACTGAAGTTGAAATAAATGTTGAAAATAGAAAAGATTATTATTGGAAAATTATTGCTTATGATTCTAATGGTAATTCGAGCAGCTCAGGTGTTTATGGCTTTAGAACTAATTAAAAGCTTTCATTCTTAGTTTTTTTACTGTATATGTAGTAATTTTTTAACTATTTTTAAATCCTAATAATTAAAAAAAGCATACACATGAAGTCAAAAAAATTAAATAATTCTAAATCTAGAAGATATTTTATAAAAAAAGGCTTAGCCGCCTCATCTATTTTTATTATTCCTAGAAATGTACTTGGAGGTCCTGGATTTACAGCTCCAAGTGATCAATTAAATCTTGCTGCTATAGGATCCGGAGGAAAAGGAGCTAGTGATATTAGACTAGCTTCTGTTAAAGGAAGAGAAAAAGTTGTAGCTCTTTGTGATGTGGATTTTTCTGGAAGTCGTGCAGTAAGCAGCGTAAAAAAATTTCCTAAAGCAAAAAAATATGCTGATTATAGAATTATGCTAGATAAAGAAAAAAATATCGATGCAGTGACAATATCAACACCTGATCATGTTCACGCACCTGCTGGAGTTTTTGCAATGGAAAGAGGTAAACATGTTTATATTCAAAAACCAATGGCTCACAATATAAGAGAAACAAGAATCTTAACTGAAATGGCCCGTAAACAAAAAGTTGTGACACAAATGGGGAATCAAGGTGGCTCTAATCCATATTTGAATATGGTGCAAAAATGGATTGATGACAGATCTATAGGTGAAATTTCTGAAGTTAAAATATGGACAAATCGTCCTGTTTGGCCTCAAGGTATTAAAATGCCTAAACCAGATCCAAATCAAAAGCCCGAGGCTCTCAATTGGAATCTTTGGTTAGGTCCTGCTCCTATGAAAGCATATACACCAAATATGCACCCATTTAATTGGAGAGGATGGTGGGACTATGGAACAGGTGCTCTAGGTGATGTTGGTTGTCATTTAATTGATATTCCATTTAGAACGCTTAATTTAAAATCTCCAACTGATGCAGAATGTAGTATTGGAAGTGTTTTTACTAAAATGTGGACCCCTGATTATCATCCTGAAGGTTGCCCCCCTTCATCTTTAATTACAATAAACTTTAAAGCTACTAATAAAAGTAAATCTCCAATTAAAATGACATGGAGTGATGGAGGAATTAGACCGCCACACCCTGATATAATTCCAGCTAATAGTGATATTGGTGGGACAAATAGCGAAAATGGTGTTTTATTCATTGGAGATAAAGGAATAATCTCAACTAACATTAATGACAGTTCTCCATTAATGCCAAAATTATATCTCTATAATGGAACAACAGAATTTGGTCCTGAAACTCAGAGAGGACCATTATTTCCAGAACCAGAGTATGGTCATCAACATAAATGGGTAGATGCTTGTAAAGCTGGTTTTGACAGCAAAGAACATAGAAGTCTAACTTGCTCTTTTGACTATGCTGGACCTATGACTGAAACAGTTCTAATGGGAAATCTTGCTATTAGAAGCTTTATGCTTAGAAAAGAAATTAGTAAAGGAAGAATAGATTATCATGCCAGAAAAAAATTAATTTGGGATGGTGATAATATGAAAATCACAAATATTGAAGAAGCCAATCAATTTGTAACAAGAAATTATCGTGATGGTTGGAAAGTTTAATTTAAAATGAATTAAATATACTGTTATAAACATTAATTTTACTTTGTTGTAAACAAATCATTCAAATAACTTAAAATAATCTGAAAATATTTTGATGAAAAAAAAGGAATCTTTATCATCAATGACTCCCATTATTGATAAAAATTTAATTATTCCATTCATTCTTGTAACTTCATTATTTGCTCTTTGGGGTATAGCCAATGGGGTAACAGATCCCATGGTAAATGCATTTAAAAAAATTCTTGAGCTTTCAAACAGCCAAGCAGCTTGGGTTCAAATGGCTTTTTATGGTGGATATTTTTCCATGGCATTACCTGCAGCAATTTTTATAAGAAAATATAATTATAAAAAAGGTATTTTATTAGGACTAATCTTATATGCTTTAGGAGCAATAATGTTCTATCCAGCAGCTATAACAGAACAATTTTGGTTTTTTTGTCTTGGTCTATATATTCTAACTTTTGGATTAGCATTTTTAGAGACTACTGCCAACCCTTATATTTTAGCTATGGGAGATCCATCAACAGGTACAAGAAGACTAAATCTCGCTCAAATCTTTTATCCATTCGGTTTACTCATTGGACTTTTAATCGCTCAGCAATTTGTTTTAAAGAATCTAAAATCAGATGATATATCTTCATTTGAAAGTTTAGATTTAACTCAAAAAGTTTTAATAAGGACTTCGGATTTAATGGTTATAAGAGATCCATATGTAATTTTAGGTCTAATTGTTTTAATATTTTTTGTAATCATTAGCCTTGTAAAAATGCCTCAATTCAAGGATAATGATAAAAAATTTTCAATTGGAAAAACGTTGTCAATACTACTTTCAAAAAAAATGTATCGTCTTGGAGTTTTAGCACAAGCCTTTTATGTTGGAGCACAAATTATGTGTTGGACTTATATTTATCAATACTCTGAAGGCAAAGGAATTAATAGTGTTACTGCAGCTAATTTTCAATATTTTGCTTTCATACTATTTCTATTAGGGAGAATATTTGGAACCTATCTACTAAAAAGTTTTAAGCCTGAATTTCTTTTAAGAGTTTTTGCCTTATTTTCAGGAATACTAATTATTATTACAATTTTTAGCAATAATTTATTTGGACTATATAGTCTCGTTGGTGTTTCTTTTTTTATGTCTTTAATGTTTCCTACTATCTATGCGCAAACCTTAAAAGGATTAAATGAATCTGATACAAAAATTGGAGCCTCTGGTTTAGTAATGGCAATTGTTGGTGGAGCACTTATGCCTAAATTACAAGGAGTTATTATTGATTTTGGAGGTCCAGGAGTAGCTGATATTAAAATTTTAGGAGTAAACGAAATTAATTTCTCATTTATACTCCCATTAATTAGTTTTTCTTATATATACTTATATGGTAAAATATTAACCAAAAATTCTTAAGCAAATATTCAAAGTTTTCTATACCAAATATTTCTAAAACTTACTAAATTTCCATGATCTTGAATCATCAAGGTCTTTTTAGGAAATTTATTTACTGTGTTTTTTGGAGGTCCACTAAATTCAGTTGTCCCCTGAATTTCAACGTTATTTTGTACCAAAACCCTATTATGAAAAACAGTTAATCTGCCTGATTTTATTTTTTTTCCTTTCTCATCAAATTCAGGTTCAATAAAAACTATATCATATTCTTGCCATTCACCTGGAGGTCTAGAGGCATTAACAAGAGGTGAATATTGCTTGTATACAGATGCTGCTTGACCATTAGAATATGTCCTATTTTCGTAACTATCTAATATCTGAACTTCATATCTGTTTTGAAAAAAAATTCCACTATTACCTCTACCTTGTCCTGAACTAATAACTTTTTCAGGTGTTTTCCACTCAATATGCAGTTGAATTGAACCATGTTCACCTAAAGTCTCAATACTTCCTCTGCCTGGATTTACAATCATGGATCCATCATTATTTACAGTCCATTCAACTGGTTTCTTTTTTCCTAAAACTTTCCATATGATAATCGGGCCTTTAAAAATTCCAGAAGATCCTTTCCATTTTGAAAGATCTTTACCATCAAATAAAATTACAGCATCACTTGGAGGTTGATTATTATTTCCTGGATTAATTATAGTTGGTTCTGGATCCCAAACTTCTGTATCCTCAGGTTTATACTGAGAATTAATTTTAAATAAAGAGATTAAACAAAAAAATAAAATAATCTTTTTAATAAAATAATGATTCATTTATTATTATTTAAAGAGCTAATTTAATAAATTTTAAATCTTTTAATATTTTTGTATTACAATTAATTGTAAAAAATGCAAGAAATTTTAAATTATTTTGAAACAATTCCAACCTTGCACAGAAGCCTTATTCTAGTTAGTGGTATTACTTTTTTCTGGATTCTTGAAGGCGGTTTACCTTTATTTAATTTTAATTATAAAAAATGGAGACATGCCGTTCCAAACTTCTTTTTTACAATTACTACTATTTTAATAAATTTTATTTTAGCCTTTCTCCTTGTATATATGGCTAATTGGCTAACTTTAAATCAATTTGGATTACTATATATTTTTAAAGGACTACCTCTATATATTTCAGTCCTTATTGGCATTTTAATGCTAGACCTAATAGGAGCATACCTCCCACATTTACTAGAACACAAAATTAAACCTTTATGGATGATTCATTTAGTTCATCATACAGACCATAAAGTAGATACAACAACCGGAAACAGACATCATCCATTAGAAAGTGTTATTAGATTTCTTTTTACTTTACTTGGAGTTTTTATTATAGGGGCTAATATTGGAGTTGTTATGCTATATCAATCACTTTCAGTTATTTCAACCCAATTCACTCATGCTAATATCTCTCTTCCAAAAAAAATTGATTATTTATTGAGTTTTGTTATAGTTTCTCCTGATATGCATAAAACTCATCATCATTATAAACTACCTTATACTGATTCGAATTATGGAAATCTATTTTCTATTTGGGATAGAATTTTTGACACATACAAAAAATTTGACAGAGAAAAACTTATTTATGGAGTAGATGTCTTTTATAACGAGAAAAAAAATAGCAAAATATTTGATTTACTTAAACAACCTTTTCAGAAATATAAAAAACCTTCAAACTCTGAAAATTAGTTTTTATTTATATACTCAATTATTTTAGCTAATAGTTCCTCAAAAGGAAAAGTTAATTGATCCCCAGTAATCATATTTTTTAAAATAAACTTGTTTTTCTCTCGTTCGTCAGGACCTATAATCACAACTAATTTTACTCCCTTTTTATCAGCATAACTTAACTGCTTTTTTAACTTTTCAGTTGTAGGATATAATTCACAAGAAATGTTGTTTTTTCTAAGTTTATAAACATCATTATGAAAAATTTCTACAAATTCATTTCCAAAATTTAAAAATAGAACCTCTGTTTTTTTTTGAATCTTATCTGGGAACAATTTTAAAGACTCCATTACATGATAAATTCTTTCAAATCCAAATGAAATTCCAATTCCACTTAAATTATTCAACCCAAATTTTGATGTTAAATTATCGTATCTACCTCCTCCACCAATTGAACCAATTTTAATTTCTGAAGGTGGTGAAACTTCCATAATCACACCTGTATAATAATGAAGACCCCTAGCTAAAGACAAATCAAAATCAATACTTAAAGATTCAAGGGTTCTTTTATTTAATTGATTTAAAATAAACGTCATTTCATCTAATCCAGTTTTATCTTCGTTAAAATTTGAAAAAAAAGTTTTCAAAAATTTCAATTTTTCAATTGTAGTTCCAGAAAATTCAATAAATGACTTAATTTTATCTATAGCTTCATTTGAGAATCTTTTAGTTTGTAAATCTTTAACAACTCCATCAACTCCAATTTTATCAATTTTATCTAAAGTGCTAGTAAATTCATTAAAACGTTCAGATATATTTAATAATGATGCCAAAGAAATAAGTGTTTCCCTGTGATTTATTCTAATTTTAATACCATTTATATCGAGTGCCTTGAATACTTGATCGTATAATAAAACCATTTCTATTTCCTGCCAGGGTGATCTATTTCCTAAAATATCAGCGTCACATTGAAAAAATTCTTGAAATCTTCCATGCTGAGGTCTATCTGCTCTCCATACAGGCTGAATCTGATATCTTTTAAAAGGGAAAGTAATCTTGTTTTGATGCTGAGAAACATATCTTGCAAGAGGGACAGTTAAATCGTAACGTAGAGCCTTTTCAGACAGAGATCTTGAAAACTTTTCATAGTTACCCTGCTCCAAAGAACTCAAATCAACTTTCTTTACTTTTTCACCTGAATTAATAATTTTAAATATTAATCTATCTCCCTCATCTCCATATTGACCAATTAAAGTATTCAATTTTTCAAAAGATGGAGTTTCTATAGGTTCATAACCAAAACTCTCAAAAGTTGTTTTTAAAATTCGTTTTATATAATCTCTTTTGAATATTTCTTCACTTGAAAAATCTCTGGTCCCTTTTGGTATTGTTGGTTTAATAGCCATACTTAATTAAATATAACAAAAATGATTTTATTTTAATGAAATTGGAAAATAAGTTGACCTTATGATAATCTATGATAATTCATTCAAACTTTAAGAAAAAAACAAACTGCAAATCAAAAATTATTTTTTTGCTTCAGCTACAACCTCGAAAGGGAACTTAATAATAACTTCCCTATGAATTCTTATAGCAGCTTCATATTTTCCTAATTTTTTTATGCTTTTTCCAGGAAGTGTTATTTGTTTTTTTTCTATTTCTACTCCTTTAGAGAAAATTGTTTCAGCCAAATTAGAATTAGTGACTGATCCAAATAATTTGTCTCCTGAACCAATTTTTGAGGAAATCTTAATTTTAAGCTTACTTATTTTCTCACCTAAAGTTTTTGCCTCATCAATAATTTTCTTTTCCTTAAATTCTTTTTGTTTTAAATTTTCATTTAAAACTTTAAGTGCAGATTTAGTAGCAATAACAGCTTTACCTTGAGGAATTAAGTAATTTCGACCATAGCCATTCTTTACAACTACAACGTCATCTTTAAACCCTAGATTTTCAACATCTTCTTTTAATATTAACTGCATACTATTATCCTTTAAGTAAATCTGCTACATAAGGCATTAATGCTAAATGTCTAGCTCTCTTAATTGCAATTGAAACTTTTCTTTGATACTTAAGAGATGTTCCTGTTAACCTTCTAGGTAAGATTTTACCTTGCTCATTGACAAACTTCAATAAAAAATCTGGGCCTTTATAATCTATATATTTAATTCCTGATCTCTTAAACATACAGTATTTCTTTTTGGTAATAGTATCAATATTTAAAGGTGTTAAATATCTTATTTCACTTTCCTTTTTTCCTAAAGATTCTTCTTCAATTTTTGACATAATCTATACTTTAACCTTTTCCTTAATTTTATTTCTTCTTTTTTCAGCCCATGCTAAGGCATGCTTATCAAGTTTTACAGTTAAATATCTCATAACTCTTTCATCTCTTCTAAACTCTTTTTCAATATTTTTAGATACATCTATTGAACCTTGATATTCAATAAGATGGTAAAAACCACTTTTCTTATTTTGAATTGGATAAGCAAACTTTTTAAGACCCCAATTTTCTTTAGCTATAATCTTAGCCTTAGAATCTGAAATAAGCTTTTCATATTTCTTAACTGCTTCCTCTATCTGGTCTTCAGATAGAACGGGATTTAAAATGAAAACAGTTTCATAATTATTCATATAATTTAATTTAATTTAAGTTCGCAAAATTAGTTTAAACAATATTCTTAACCAAAAAATATTATAAAATAGATTAAAAAACACAAATCTTAGTATGGGTCTACATCAAAACTAATTTTCGTAGATTTAAACTTGGCTATAGACTGAAAACTAATAAAGACTCTCAAAATTATTTTTTTTGTTTGAATCTGACTTAAATTAGAATCTATTTTTAACAATAATTGTTTTTGAAATAAATTTCTAATTTTTGAAATATAGGGAAAAACTGGACCTAAAATAGTCCCTTTATAATTTTGTTTAAGGACATTAGAAAACCATTCTGATGATTCATTTACTATATTAACATTTTTATTTTTGAAGGTTATTTTTATTAACTTAAAAAAAGGAGGGTATTTATATTCTTCCCTTTCAATTTTTTGATTTTTAAACATAGAATCATAGTCATAATTTATAACATTTTTAAGCAATTCATTCTCTGGTTGAAAAGTTTGTAAAATAACCTTACCTTTTTCCTTATATCTGCCAGCTCTTCCTGAAACTTGACACAACATTTGAAAAGTTCTTTCATATGATCTAAAATCAGGAAAATTTATTAAATGATCAGTATTTAAAACTCCTACTAATTGAACATTTTTAAAATCCAAACCCTTAATCAGCATTTGTGTGCCAACCAGAATGTGAATTTTTTGAAGTGAAAAAGACTCTAAAATTTTATCAAAAGAATATTTTCCTCTTGTATTATCGTAATCCATTCTTTCTACTTCAATTCCAGGAAAGAGCTTTCTAGCTTGCTCTTGAATTTGTTGAGTTCCAATTCCTTTAGTATCCAAACTAAACATCCCACAACTATCACACTGTTTTGGTTTTAATATACTATAATCACAATAATGACATCTTAATTGATTTGAAACTTGATGATAAGTTAATGAAACATCACATTGAACACATTGAGAAACAAAACCACAACTCAAACATTCTAAAATTGGCGAATAACCTCTTCTATTTTGAAATAAAATTATTTGATATCCCTTATTAAGAGTGCTTTTTATCTCTTTAATTAAATTATGAGAGAACACACCATCCATTTTCTTTTTTTCATAACATTCTTTTAAATCCAAAATTTTAATATCCGGTAATTCTAGACCTCCAAATCTTTCCTTTAATTTTACCCACCCAAATTTTCCTTTCCTTACATTTACGGATGATTCAATTGAAGGAGTAGCCGAACCCAAAACTACTTTTGCTCCAATTTTGCTGCCCAAATATATACCACAATCTCTTGCATTATATCTAGGATTAGGTTCAAACTGCTTGTAAGAAGACTCATGTTCTTCATCTATAACAATTAAACCCAATTGATTAAATGGTAAGAAAATAGCAGATCTGGCACCAACTACTATACTAGCACTTTCTTTATTGTTCATTATATTTTTCCATACCTCAGTTCTTTCATTTAAAGAATATCTTGAATGATATACACTAACTTTTTTTCCGAAGTGATAAATTAATCTTTTTAGTATTTGAGAAGCTAGTGCTATTTCGGGTAACAAATACAAAACTTGATTTCCCTTTTCAATTTCTAGCTCAATTAACTTCATATATATTTCAGTTTTACCTGACGATGTTACTCCCTGAAGTAAAATAGTGTTTTTAGTTTTAAACAATTCTAAAATTTTATTAAATGCAATTTTCTGATGCTCACTTAAAGAGAGAATACCATCACCAATTTTTTTATCAATTATATTTCGATCTTCACGAAAATATCTTTCTACAAAAATTTTTTTATCTATTAACTGCTTTATTATTGAATTTGAGACATTAAATAATATTTTTAAATCCTTTACTTTTTTAAAATCATAAACTTTTAAATTATTCTTTATAAATAATTTAATTACAGCAAGTTGTTTAGTGGATCTTTTTAAATTTTCAAAAAGTTCTTTTTGACTTTCCTTATTCTGATATTTTTTATTTAAACCAATATATCTTACCATTTTAGGCACATACTTGTCTTTTAATTTCTGATTTAATTCAATTAAATCCATTTCTAACATTTCCTCAATAATTGACATAACAGACTTCTTTTGTAGAACATCCATAACATCAGAAAGAGAAAGAGGTCCTGATTCCAATGCTTCATATATAAGGTAATGTTCATCATTTATTCCTTTTAATTTTTCAGAATCAACTTTTTTCTTTATAAATTGATTTTCACTCTCCAATAATAAAGTTGAAGGGAGTGAAGCTCTCATAATATCTCCCATACTACACATATAATATTTTGACATCCAGGACCAAAAATCAATTTGTAATTCGTTAATTATTGATTTGTTATCTAATAAAATCATTACAGGTTTCACTTCATATAACTCAGGTTTGTTTGAGTGAATTTTAACAACAATACCAGTATATATTTTATTTTTACCAAAAGGAACTACTACCCTAACACCAACGTTAACATCTGGAAATAATTTTTTATCTATCAGATAAGTAAACGTATTTTTTATTGGTAAGGGCAATACTACATCAACAAATGAATACATCTTAGTTTTTCTAGTAATTAACCATTTAAATTTCTTTTAAACCGAGCTATTGTAGCATTTAACTCAAAT
>Ga0310123_10001910_pt1 | contig 16878 bp, 12 predicted proteins | sample CB6_AW_1057_MG_FD_203505 | JGI IMG/M metagenome (GOLD analysis project Ga0310123, IMG submission 203505) | Marine microbial communities from Western Arctic Ocean, Canada - CB6_AW_1057 | ecosystem: Environmental > Aquatic > Marine > Oceanic | place: Canada: Western Arctic Ocean | collected... | reverse complement strand
GGATTGGAAAGGTTGGAGACGCAAGCCCCACCCTGGTGTGCGAAGAACCAGACAAACACTTCGGCCATATCAGCGTATCGCGGGATGGGAAGTATTGGATCGCCGACACTGACGAGCCAGGGATTCCCATCTACATTGGCAGCTTCGCATCGGGCCGTTGCCGGCGGGTTTGCATCAGCCGCACGAATTACGACGGAAAGCAATGGAGCCACGCGCACCCGTACCTGACGGCGGACAACAAGTGGCTGATTTTCGGTGCCCTGCGCAAGACTCACCCGCAGGTCCACGGGGCCAAGTTGAACGACGAATGGCTGGAGACTTTGTAGAGAGGAGACGTCTCAGCGAAGCGCCTACGGTATTAAGGCACCGCTCTTGTCGAGCGCGACCAGGGCGTAGAGGGTGCTGCTGAACGTGATAAAATGAAATTTGTCGGTGTTCAGCGACCGTGTCCACCAACGGCCTGATTCGCGTTGGTTTTTCTTGAGCCACTCGACCCCCTTCTGAATCCGTGGATCCTCGGCCGGCACGCCTACATCGAGCAACGTGATGATGGCCAGGCCGGTCATGTGGCCGTCGCTTGGCGGCGAATCGAAATCGGGTTCGCCACGAAGTTTCTCGGCGCGGAGACCGTCACCCCACTGTTCTGGCTGAGCAAAGCGGCGGATCGACCAACCACCGTCCTCTTGTTGCAGGTGGAGTATTTCGTCGACAATCTTCTTGCTGCGAGATTCATCCAACAGCTGGGGCCAACGCGTCGATGCCCACAGCAACAGCGTCTTGCCGTAGTCGTGCGGCGGGGGGGTGTCGCGTAGCCATTCATGGATCCTGGCAAGCCCCGTTTTGTGTTTCGGTTCGGTGACGTTTTCGCGCCAACCTGGTGCCGTGGCCGCTGCCATCGCCGCCACGGTCGTCGTTTGGTAGGAACTTGATTCGAACGGAGGCCAACAATCGTCGTTGCCCCAGGCACCGCTGTCAGATTGCACGGCGAACATCAGATTCAACGCTCGACGCGTCGTGCCCGACAGCTGACCGCTGATCTGAGCATCCCATTCGGCCAGGCCCATCGCGATGTAGACGATCTGTGCAGGTGTGATGCCTTCCAATAGCGATGGGAGGTCCTGACTGGCTTCTCCCTCGAAGCGCTCCAATTCGGAAACGAAAAATGTGTGCAGCTCGTCTAACGGTTTACCAACCGAGTTGGTCAACAACGGGCGCATACGCAGGTAGGAACCATTCGTGTGACAGGTGATACACGCCGATCCCCGGCTCCACGCCGTCGCGCCGTTGTCCAGGTAGGTGAGCGCCTTTTCCACCGAAACGCGATCCAGCTTTGGTTCCTCTTCCCACGCCCCTGCCACCACAATGTCTTCATGCTTGTACTGCGACCTGCGTTCGTTTTCCTCCGCCGCTACCGTGGTCGTCAACCAGCCAATCAGGAAAACCGTAGCCACGTTCGCCAGAGCGTGGTTGGAAACCGGTGAAGTCCGCGGTCTGGCGACCGCAGCTACCAGAAGATGGGGTCTTGAAAGTGATTGTATTCTCATCGATTGCCTCAGTTCGAGTTTTGCACTTTTTGCTCCATTCGCGCCTCGCGGCGAATGATCGCAGCATCGTTGTCGGCACCCACGGTGTCGACATATCCGGCCGCATCGAGCCAATGGCGTCCCCAACGTTCGCCGTAGTGAGGTGACTCCAACAACTGGTCGATTAACTTCTCATAGGCATGCGGGGAGTTATCGGACACGAAAGCCGGGACCGCGTCTGGACTGGGCGGCAATCCAACGAGGTCCAAAGCCACGCGACGCAGTAGCGTCACGCGATCTGCGTCAGGCGAGAACACGAGCCCCTTTTTCTCCAGCTTACTCAACAAAAAAGCGTCAATGGGCGTACGCACTCGATCTTGTTGACGTACCGACGGGACGTCCGGGCGAACAGGTGGCTGAAAGGCCCACCAGCTGCGATCCGCTTCCGTGACGGGCGGCGATTCCGCTGTGGTGAATGCACGACCTTCGTAGGCAGCCGCAGCGCCCGAATCGAGCCAACGACGAATCGTTGCGATGTGAGCTTCCGTCGGTTCGACGGGAGAATAGACGACATTGTCTTCGAACGGCTCGTCGGGAGGCATTTCCCGTTTGATCAGTTTTTGATACAGCAAACTTTGCTCGGCTGATCCCGGCACAATCGCGGGGCCGTGTTTTCCTCCTTTGAGCAACAACGGCAGTGTCCGCAAATCCAGCTCGGCAACACGCCCTCCCACACCGTGGCAGCTCCAGCAATAGATTTTCAAAATAGGAGCCACGTCCGTTTCAAAAACAGGTGTGTGGACCACCTCTTGCGCCGATGCGGAGCAGATCGGCGCGAGCACCACAAGAATCAGCGGCAACGTACGGCGCAGAGGCATGCCCGATTATATGGCGGAAGGGCCCGACTCTGCAATCTTGCTCAACCGGTGTGATGGAGCGACCGTTGGGTTCATCGACGTCTCGTGGGAACGCGTCGAAGCGGCGTGCGATTCAGGTCATTTTAAGCTGGCCGCGACATATCGCAACGATGGCAAAAGCAAACTACAATGTGATGCATAGGTTACATTGGTACCGGAAAACACGAACCCTATTGGTTCCTTTTGACGAACCTGGTCTTATGATGAATTACCCGTTGGATAGGTATCGCGATTGTCCCTCGGTGGGCTGGGGAGAATCTAAATTCGTCCGGTTATTGGTTATTGGCTGGCTCATCTCTTTCGTTTGCTGGCGTGCCGAGTCGAGCGTGGCACAGGTTTTTGATGTGGTAACCTGGAAAGAATCTGAACACATCAGTGAAGGTATTAGCGCCTCAGGAACCGTTAACGGAATTGGCTTCGATTACACAGGGCCGAATTGGCCTCCGGGAGTAACTACCGACAGTTCATTCACAGGATTTGCCGATCCACAACATCACCTCCCGCCGCTTTCAACGTCAGATCGAATTCACATCTGGGATACGGGCAGATTTAACTTCGACACACCTATTTCAGGTCTGTATCTCTACATGGCTCAACATCCAGATTCACCGGGGATGGATCTGATCGACTTCGGGATCGAACCCATGGTGATCTCTGGCGACATATTTACGAATGGTAATATATTTGGGACCACATCGGTCGACGGCGGACTGGTATATTTGCCTAACATCAATAGTCAAACATTGAACTTTACTTCGCCGCCGGGCGGCGGCCCCTTATGTGTTGACGTTGCACTCGTCGTGGTCCCACAACAACCCTTTGTGGACGGGACATGGAACAACGATGGAACTGCCACTTGGGACGACGCCGAAAATTGGAACATTTTTCCAGCTACTCCAAACACGGCGGCGCATACCGCCACATTTGCCGACGCGATCTCGGCGCCAACCACGGTGGTTGTGAACACCGACCTGTCGATCAATGCGATCACGTTTGATCACTCCGTCAGCTACGGTGTGGGAGGGCTGGGCAGTGTCAACCTGGTGACCGACCCCGACGATCCGAACGACCCCGACGATCCCTTTGGTCCCCCATTGCTGAGTGTCAGCGGCGGGACAGCCGCTAGCGCTCACCAGTTCCAGGTTGTCGTGAACTTGCAGGACAACACCACGGCTGACGTTGCCGCAAACAGCATGTTGAGTTTTAACCATGCCCTGAACCTAATGGGAAACACTCTCACCAAGACGGGTGCTGGAACGATGTCCATCAACAACGTGCTGACCACGGGCGGGGGCTCCGTGGACGTTCAAGAGGGCACCGTCACCGGCGGTGGTTCCATCGGCGGGAACGTGAAAAACAACGGCGGTACGATTTCCCCTGGGAACAGCGCGGGAACCATGGAGATCGCAGGCGACTACGTCCAGACAGAAGAAGGCACATTGTTGATGGAAATCGCCGGCACGAAGCCGGGCAGCGAATACGATTTGCTGACCGTGGAGGGCCAAGTCTCGCTGGACGGGGTGCTCGAAGTCGCTTTGTTAGAGGGTTTCCAGCCAGCAGCCGGTGACAGCTTCGACCTGTTAGACTTTGGCTCGCTGGCGGGAGCGTTTGATAATCTTGATTTGCCCCAGCTCGCAGTTGGCCTGGCTTGGGACACAATCGATCTTTATGTGGACGGCAGCGTTTCGATCATTCCCGAACCGTGTGGCATTTTGTTGCTCGTCTTGGGCCTGTCGTGGTGGGTTGGCGTCCGACATGGTGAACATCGAACGTCGAACGTTGAACATTGAACATTGAACACTGAATGGTCAACGCTTGGATGCGACACGCTGTAGTAAAGGTGCCGATTCATCTTTCCCTACCTCGATATTTCTTGTTTGATGTTCGTCGTTCGATGTTCGACATTCGCCCCGTTTGGCGGTGATGACACGCATTTAGCAGGACATTCCTAACCGGCCGCGGCATAGTCCCAGCACGCCGAGCGCTAACAGCGATAAGCTGTCAGGCTCAGGCACCCCAGCTGTACGACCGCCGCCACCGCCAGAGCCCTGCCCCGGAGCGATCGTGGCCCCCGTGACGATAAGATCGCCGCCCACGGTACCACTTCCGCCGATCACTCCGGCCAGCGCGGTGACCGTACCGCTGCCGGAGTTCAAGACGTTGTTGATCAACAGCGTCCCGCCGCCCGTCTTGGAAAGGTTATTGTCGCCCAGGTTCAGAGCGTTGTTGAAACTGAGGGTGCTGAGCGTTGCGATATCCGCCGTGGTATCATTCTGCAAGTTTACGACAACCTGGAACTGGTGAGCGCCAGCGGCTGTCCCGCCGCTGACACTCAGCAATGGGGGACCAAAGGGATCGCCGAGGTCGTTCGGATCGTCTGGGTCGGTCACCAAGTTGACACTGCCCAGCCCTCCCACACCGTAGCTGACGGAGTGATCAAACGTGATCGCATTGACCGACACGTCGGTGTCCGCGACCACCGCGGTGGGCGCCGAGATCGCGTCGCCGAATATCGCGGTATGGTTGGGACTGTTGGGGCCCGGAGGCGTTGGCGCCGAACCGTCGAGATTCCAGTTGTCCTGGATATTCCAGTCACCGAAACGGTTCACGTTCCAGGTGAATGTGGTCGCCGGGGGCAGGGGCGGAACTGCCGGGTTCACGGAGAATGAAATCTCCTGCGAATCGAATGCGGGGGTACCATTGTCATCAACCACCAGGTTGATCCGGTCACCGATCGAGACCGGCACACTTCCGAGGGCGGCAACGACGTTCTTGTCAATGAGCCCTGTCGTGGTGCCTGCCGAACCCGACAGGATACGGTCATCCAGCGTATTTGTGGAATCATTCTTTTCGATGAAATACCGAGTGCTCGAGGGACTCTGATGATTGGTGGAACTATAGGCGATATCGGCCAGGCCGTCGAAGGGGCTGGTCCAACTGTAGATAGCCAAATCATTGGCACCGGTATTCAAAGCCACGATGCCTCCCGGAAAGGTGAATTCGGGGGTAGTGCAGCACATGGTGCCACCTGGCGGAGTCAAAAAGGTGCCCGGAGTTTGATTTGCATCCGGGCCCCTCATCCAAGGTTCCGGGTCCGGTTCATAAGAGGAATTAAATAAATCGCCGTCCATCATCAGCTTGTAAACGCCGTCGCGCACAGTCGGATCACCTCCATCGTTTTCATAGCGATAGGACCAGTCTCCGTTGGGGTTCGACGTGGCAGACCAATCGGTTGCCAGGTTAGCGGCGTTAGACAGCGTTGGCCAAACAACACATCCTGCGAGCAACAACACGGCCAACGAACCGGGCGTGCGGAGTGCAGGGCGATTCGTGCCACGTGAGGGCGCCGCGGCACATGCATCCAAGGTCCTCAGCATGGGTCTCCTCTCCTTTGGGGAGCCACATCCTTTTCAAAAACAGGTTTGTGGATCACCTCTTCCGCGAATGCGGACCGGGTCGGCGCGAGCGCCACAAGAATCAGCAGCAACACATGATGAAAAGACATGCCTGATTATATTGCGGACGTGCCGAATCTGCAAGTTTGCTCAACATCGGGCCGGCCCATCGATGCGGTACACGACCTCCCGCCCATCTGCCAGGCGATCGATATTCTCCACAACCGCGCCGTTTCTCTTGCGCACCGTGCCGTAGGTTTCGCCGGCGATGTGCGACGACACGACCACATTCGGCAACTGGTAGACCGGTTTCTTCGGATCTTCCGGCTCGTTGGTGAAGACATCGAGTCCGGCGCCGCCGAGACGGCCCTCCAGCAAGGCAGCATGCAGCGCGCTCTCGTCGACCACCTGTCCTCGCGCCACATTGATCAGGCAAGCCGTCTTCTTCATCCGTGCGATGCGGCGTGCATCGATGAGATGTCTGGTGTTGTTGTCCAGCGGGACATGGAGGGAGAGGTAGTCACATTGCGGGAGAAGTCGATCCAGATCGTCGGGGGTACCGACGAAGTCGAGTCTTAGCTCGTCCATGACTGCCTGGTCGATGGGGCGTGCATCGATAGCCCAAACGCACATGTCGAATGCTTTCGCTCGCCTGGCCAGCGCCTGGCCACTTCCCCCGAGTCCGACGATCAGCAGCGTTGCCCCTTCCAGATCGCCGACCGTGGGCATCCACGGTTTCTTGTCACGAAAATATTGCTCAGCTCGCTTGTACTGCCGGGCGAGCATGCCCATGAACATCATGGCGCACTCGGCTAGGGCGACACCACTCAGCCGGCCGGGGCAGTTCGTGACGATGAAGTCCTTCGACTTCAAGTATTCCACGTCGACGTGATCGAGACCAGTGCCGATAATTTGCCACAGCCGGGCGTCTGTGGTCGCATCCATCATCTCATGGGTTCCGACCGAACCGCCGAAATCGAGGACGACGTCCATGCCTTGGAACTGTGGTGCGAGAGGTTTGTCCTTAGCGAGAATCGACAGGTCGTGTCGATCGCCCAGCTGCTCGAGAAGGTTGTCGATCCAGAATGGATCGGTGCTTTCATCCGGTAGGTAAAGAACCTTGACGCGACGCATATTACCGTGACCTCCGCCTCACCTCACGAAGATATCTTTCACCTGTGAAAAACGGTTGATCACATTCTGGGTGACCGCCTGCAGCATCCACTCGTCGCCGTCGACGAGTACCAGCCTGTACCCTTTTTCCATCGGTCCTTTAAAGGAGTCTGGTGTGCAGCCAAACGCGTCAACGTCTGTGCCCGCAGGTATTCCGGCCTTCTGGGCAGCTTGAACGACTTTCTCCACCGCGCTGGTGAAGCGTGGATCATCGAACTGCCGAGGCACACCGAGGGAAATTGAGAGATCGAAAGGTCCCACGACAAACCCGTCCAGGCCGTCGACGGACAGAATCTCATCGATGGCCTCCACCGCTTCGACCGTTTCGATGATGACCATATAGAGGACTTGATCGTTGGCTTGGTCGAAGTATTGGTCGTCGAACCCGTATCTCCCGGCGCGGTCGAGGCCGAAGCCTCGGGTCCCACGCGGAGGATAGCGGCAGCCCTTGGCACCCGCTTCCACTTCCTCAGGCGTCTTGACAAAGGGTGCCAGAATTCCCCCAGCGCCCATGTCGAGATACACCCGAAAGATGTCCGGGTCGTTCTTGGGGACTCGAATGATCGGAGTCGCCGAGGTCGATGCCAGACCCTGGATTTGGGAGAGAATCCCGGGTTGGCTCTGGGGAGCGTGCTCCGCATCGAAGACGACGCAGTCGAAGCCGGCGCAGCCGAAGAGTTCAGCAATCGCAGGCGAGCCAAAGCGCAGCTGGGCGCCGATGGCTACGTCTCCGGCATCGAGCAACGTTTTGAGACGATTCTTCAAGACACCGGAACTCCCACGGCTTTATTCAACGCCGGCATCAGCTCTTTGGCAAACAGCTCCAGGCAGCAAATCCAACTCTCTCTGTCGTCCCAATCGTATCCCATGGTCACCAGGGTCCCGAAATGCCCGGTCTCTTCAGTCATTTCCAGCAGGCGCCGCAAGACCTCGTCGACATCGCCAGCAATGATGAGCTCCTTCATGAAGTAATCCATATCGATTTCGGAATCGCTCATGGACCGGTCGCGCTTGTAGATGTCTCGCCCGAGACCCCGATCGAGAACCTTGGCGATATACTCGAAGTTTTCGCCCAGGGAGTTGTGACGCGCTCGATCGCAGGCTTCTTTGGTGGTGTATGCCAGAAAGATGGCACGGCAGATTTTAAAATCGGCGCGGTCGGGCGTCCGTCCGGCTTCCAGCGCCGCCTCTTGGTACGTATCCCAAAAACTGCCCACCACGTTGGTCGTCACCAGAGCGGCTGCGAAGGGGCGAAAGCCATATTTGCCGGCAGTCTTCATGCTGCCGGAGTTCGGTGACATGGCGGGCATCGCGATCGGCGGATACGGTTTCTGGTAAGGCTTGTGGATGTAGCCAAAGCCGATGTCCTCGTCAAAGTGCTCCGTCATACAAATATGCCAATGCTTGCCTTTGATGTCGTAGGGAGGGTCGGTGGTCCACAACTTCAGGATGATTTCGATCGCTTCTCGGGTCATCTCAGAAGCGGCTTTGAAGTCCACGCCGAACAGCTCCATGTCGGAGGCCGTACTGCCCGGTCCAAAGCACAAGTTCAAGCGGCCCTTTGAAAGGTGATCCAGAAACCCAAGACGAGTTGCGACATCGGCCGGATTGTGCTGGTTGAGGCAGATCGGTGCGACGCCCATGCGGATGTTTTTGGTCTCCGGCAGAGCCCGGGCGATGAATGCCTCTGGCAGCGGAATCGCTTCCCGCAGGATGGTATGGTGCTCACCGATCCAAAACTCATCGAAACCGAGCTCGTCGCAGAGGACAATCAATTCGAGATCCTCGTCGTAGCACTGAGCCAGTGGTTTTTCCCGCGGGTGGAAGGGCATGATAAACATGCCGGATTTAATGCGTTGCGACATCGTCAGGTTGTCCCCGGTCCCTTGCTTCTCGCGAAGCAGTGAGTAAGCCTCATTGTGATGCTAATGACAAGACGCAGCCAAGAGCCTGAGCGAATTCCCCAATAAAGGTAGACGCGTAAAGGAGATTCGCAGAGCAAGCGCGCATCCCAAGCGCAAGTTACACGACCGATTCTGACCGCGAGGCGCATGGGGTGTCAAGGGGGAGCGGAACCGTATCGTGGTTCGCCTCCCGAAATACAATTGGAGACACTCTATCTTTAATACTTCAGATTCCCGCCAGCCAGTGTGGCAGCGTCGTTGTCCAACAATTGCATGATTTCGGCTACACCGTGGCAGGCACGGTGAACGGCGCGCGATGGCTGCCCGTGACGAGGTGATTGGCAAGGTCGACCCGATCGCCCACAAAGCGCTCCGTCGTTCGATCAAAGTGCAGTCGAGCACCGAGCATGAACGGTTGCTTGGCAAGGTCCACACCGTTTCCATTGAGCTGCCTCACCATGTCCGCAAGCGTATCCAGAGCATCCGGATGTTCTTTGATCGTTTCGCGAACTTGCTCCACCGTTGCTGCTTGTCCCACGCGGCTGGCGATGTTCGCCTGATGGCACATCGTGGTACTGAGATGCCCTTCCGCGATTTCGCAATTCAATTGGGTCCGGTCACCCGCCCGAATGGCGTCGATGAAATTGCCCTCGTGAGAAGCGCCTCCGTCACCCGCGTATTGCTTAATGGGCTCACCGTCGTGCCCTGTCGCGGATCCGCCGCCGCGAGCGAATCGGATCACACCCTGTTCGCAATGGATGTAATTGCCGCCGCGCATGTCCCGATAGAGGGCGCCAGCCTCGCCGCCTGGCCCCGCCGGATCGGTCAGGTTACGAATGTCGAGCACGACCTTGACACCGCGATGTTCGAATAGCGCCAAGTGGACATTGGGCGTTTGGCCATTGTCGTCCCAGGCAAATCGGTTGCCCGCGGCGACCACGTTGTCCGGCACATCGTCCCAGCCCAGCAGGTTGCGCAAGTCGTCAACATAGTGTGGTCCCCAGTTGCCGGTTTCGCCATCGCCCCAATTCCATTGCCAGTGCCAATCGTAATGAAAGTCCTTGCGCATCACCGGCGCCAGCGGTGCCGGACCAGTCCAGAGGTTGTAGTCAATATGGTCGGGTACTGGTTGCGGTTCGGTCACCCGGCCAATCGGCTCCCGCGCGTGTAGTACGGAACAATGCGCCCATTGTGGTTGGCCATACTTGCCGGCCAGGATGTCGGCGCGTGCCTCACTGACGGCTGGGCATGACCGTTGCTGCGTGCCCGCCTGGACAATCCGGTCGTACCGCCGCGCGGCCTCGACCATCTTGCGCCCTTCCCAGATGCCGTGGCTCACCGGTTTCTGCACATAAACATGTTTGCCGGCCTGGCAAGCCATGATCGTCATCACAGCGTGCCAATGATTGGGAGTCGCAATGACCACGGCATCGATCGCCGGATCATCCAGGATGCGGCGAAAGTCTTGGTGCTGCGATACTGAGTTGGACAAATGATTTGCCGTTTCGCCCATACGGTGCATATCAGCGTCACTGATGGCGGCGACCTGCACGCCCTTCAGACCAGGAAACGAATGGGAGTGTCCACTACCCATCGTCCCCAGACCGATGATACCGACGTTGATCTGATCATTGGCTGCGAACACGCTGCGTGCGGGTCCCGCGGCTAGCGCCGCGCTGGCCGCTAACGCGCCGTGCATGAATTGCCTGCGGGTGTGTCGTTGGTGAACCATGTTCGTTACTCCTGATTGAATCGCGTGGTCACAGCCCTCTCAATCGTAGCTGTCGAAGTCACCGAACGCGAGACCTCCGGAAGATCGACAGGAAAGGATCCACGAGGAATTAAAGGATTCCAATCCGCATGGTTCAAAACGAATGGATAACAGCTCAATGCTTTGAAAAAAACGGGGCTGTCAGATAGATTCAGGAGCTGGGCCTGCTGGCAGCCGGAACACAAAGGCAGCAAGTTTGAGTCTCGATTCGAAGAGGGGATGCTGGGCGTGGTCGGCATCTTCTTGCGAAGGTCCTAGACCCTCCAATCCGTGGATTAAACATAACGAAGAAGAAACACCCATGGCAAGCAAATGCAGGGGTTTCACCCCACGATAGATTTCTTTCCCAGTGGGGCGAATCGATGGGGGCCAATTACGGCCCGTTGGAACTGACCGGAGAAACCTGTGGCATCCCCGCGTATGTCCCCAACTACAACTGCAAGCGGTGGGAGGCACCGTCTCATTACACCGGCGCGGTCTGGGACGCGGAGGGTCCGGGGATGTTCACTATGGGAACCGTTTCCCGCAGATTCAGGGAGGTCCCGGACGACTTGAGCAAGACCTTTTTGTTGGGCGAGACGCTCCCGATCTACAATACCTTTCACATGTACTTTATTAGCCACTACCACGTCGGATCCAACAACTCCCCGCCCAACTATCACAAGGTCCATCCGTACTGTAAATCGAAAGACAAACGCATCACGGATCCAATACCATGCTTTGCGTACTTGGCCAGCTTCAAAAGTGATCACCCTGGCGGGGTGATCATGGCGATTGCCGATGAGACTGTCACCTTCGTCCCAGAGGAAATTGATTATTTCACCTGGTGCGTACTTGGTGATCGGGACTCCGGGACAACGGTCGACTTGGGATCCTTGTGAGTAACGTGCCCGCCGCCGCAAAGGAACATATCCCCGGCGGTCGCCGAGATTGACGCGTCAGGCAAAGTTTCTTATGCTATGAGTACCTAGACAACCCTCCTACCCACAATCGCCCATGCTCACAACGGTCCATGCTCACAACCGACCCTGCTCAAAACCGTCCCTGCTCACAACCGACTCGTTGCGATGTGAGGCGGCACGATGATGCTCTATCGCCACATCTGCGTCTGCCTTGCCTTGGGGATCGGCATTCCGACCTTTGCAAACGATGATGATAGCCACCAACCCGCACCGCTCCATCAGCGAATTGACGTTGCGATAGCCGAATCGAGCTTGGGTAGCCTGGCCCAGATCGCCTCCGATGCCGAGTTTCTCCGACGCAGCTATCTCGACTTACATGGACGAAGTCCGACCGTGGCGGAAGTGAATTCGTTCCTTGCCGAAACCGAACCAAACAAGCGCGCCGTTCTTGTTGATAAGCTGCTCGGTGCGGACGAGTTCAACGACTTCTTCGCGATTGTGCTCGACGTCATGTTCCTGGAGCGACGTGGCGGCAGCCGTATCTCGCAGGAAGAATGGAAGACTTTTCTGCGAAATGCGATCTCCGCTAAACAGCCGTTTGACCAGATTGTGCGCTCGATTCTCTCCGCCGATGGAACGGGTGACTCGCGAGGTGCGGCGAAGTTTCTTCTGCAACGCGGGGTCGAACCGCATGCGCTGACTCGCGACGTCGCACGCACCTTTCTTGCTCGAGATCTTCAGTGTGCGCAATGCCACGATCACCCAATCATCGACGATTATTCGCAGGCCGAATACTACGGCATCTTTGCCTTCTTGAATCGCAGCTACCTGTTTGAGGACCCGGCCGACGGCAACAAGTCGTACGTGGGTGAAAAGGCGGAAGGGACAACGGAATTCAAGTCTGTTTTCTTCCCGGACGAGGACGCTTCGCAAACGATCCCGCGACTGCTGGGCGGTTTCGTGCTGGAGGTCGAACCGCGATTAGACGGCGAGGATCCGTACGTGGTCGCTCCTTCCAAGGAAACAGCCGCCGTCCCTAAGTTCAGCCGACGTGGCCAACTCGCGCGGCTGGTAACTCATCCGGCGAACGAACATTTTACGAAGAACAGCGTCAATCGTTTGTGGGCTCATATGATGGGACGAGGAATCGTTGATCCGGTTGATTTCCACCACGGCGATAATCCTCCATCTCACCCGCAGCTGCTGAAGATATTGGCGGACGAATTTGTCAATTTGAAGTTCAACATACGCGAGTTCCTGCGGCAAATTGCGGTCTCTGAAACGTATCAGCGCTCCGTTGCTTTCCCAGACGAGCCAACCGTTTCGCTGGCCGAGATCGAAAGGGAAGCCACAACTCTCTCAACGGCGGTCACGGAGCTGAAAGCGGCCTCGAAGTCCGACGACGAAGAATACTCGCTATTCGAATCTCGATTGTCAGCTGAGAGATCGAAAGTTGCGCGCGTCGACAATGCCATTTCCGATGTCTGCAAACGATTGGACGAACACAACAAACAGCAGCAGAACCTGAAAAAGGCCAGCCAGGATGCTGGAAAACAGCTGACCGAAAAGCAGCAGCAGCTCGACGCCCTGTCCGTCGCCGTCGTTTCCGCCAAAAAAGTGGCTGACGTGCTACCCGATGACGAAACACTGGCAAACGCGTACAACCAGTACAAAGAGAGAGTGGACCAGCTCAACAAGGAAGTCGCAGGCATCAACCAATCGATCGCGGACAACAAGCAACAATCTGAAGCGCTGGCCAAGCAACTCTCGGCGGCCAAGCGGAAACTAGCCGGTCTTAAGTCAGAGTGTGTCGGTCTTGCTGACATGGTGGCGGAAGCGAGAGGTGCTTTGCGCGTCTTCGACGCTCGTCGGAAGAAACATGAGTCGTTGTTGAACGAGAGACGACGACGACTCAGCTCGCTCGATCTTTATCGCGATTACCTGAAAAAGTCGGATGCGCGGCGTGAGCTGGCGGCTCGACTCGCGGAGACCGAGGCGCGGCCGAATGAGTTGAATCAACTGATTGCACGCGAAGACCAACTCCCCGCGGAACGCGAATCGTTGCTCGCCAAGGCAGATCAACAGCAGCAGGAGTTAGCAGCAGCGAAGAACGCCTACGAATCCGTAGCGGTCGAGACGGACCTGGCCAGCGCAAGACTCCGCAAGTCATGGGAGCGCCGATTTGCCGTTCGCTCGCTCAAACCGCTAACTCCCGAGCAACTTGCCGGCAGTGCGATCACCGCCTTGGGGCTGAAGGCTCGGTTTCAACTCGAAGCCGAGTCTGAATGGGCAAACAACCATAAAGACAAAGAGCCAGCAGAGATTGACGACGGGAAGAAGCAGACAGAGATCTCTGCTTTGGTACATGAACGCGTTGCTCAAGTCGAAAGCACTTTTGTCACGCTGTTTGCCGCACCGGCCGGTGCACCGCAAGATGTGTTCAGTGCCACGGTGGATCAGGCGATGTTCTTGGCCAATGACGGCCAGGTACAAGATTGGCTCAGCCCAGCCGCAGGAACGCTTTTGAAACGCTTGCAATCCGTCGACAATCCCAACCTTGTTGCCGGAGAGTTGTATCTAGCGATACTTTCACGGCCAGCTACCGATACCGAAAAGAAAACAATCACTGAGTATTTGTCACAACGAATGAGCGACCAAAACAAGGCCATCCAAGAACTGGCATGGGGCTTGTTGGCGTCGCTCGAGTTCCGATTCAATTACTGACCTGTTTGGCCATTTCGTTTGAGCCCCGTAGCAACGGGTTAGGAGTTGTTAAGAAATAACTTATTCATTTCCTTTTGCCCTCACCCTACCCTCTCTCGGGGGGAGAGGGGACAAATGGATAAGTTATTTCTTAACGACTCCTTAGACGAGGTGGCCAGGCAACAAGATTCACTCTCCATCCCGAGGTTACACGATGAAAGGCCATTACGCTTGCAATTCGTCCGAGCACACCATGGCACGTCGTCAGTTCCTGGGAACGCTCACGGCCGGAGCTGGTACCGTTGCCGGATTGAACGCGTTGATTCGTCCGGCGGCTGCCGCTCAACTGGTTGCGAAAAAGAAACGCATTCTCTCCATCTTCCTCAATGGCGGATTGAGCCAATTCGAATCCTGGGATCCGAAACCGGGCACCTTAAGCGGCGGTCCGTTTCGAGCGATCCCGACGTCTGTTCCAGGAACGCACGTCTGCGAATTGCTGCCACAAACCGCCAAGCAAATGCATCGCATCTCGCTCATTCGCAGCGTCAACACGGCCAGCGATGACCATAATCTAAGTCGCTACATGATTGAACGCGGCCACGCCAAGTCAGCTATAACCGACTATCCCCATCTCGGAGCGGTCGTGACCAAGGGATTGGACGAAGGGCCATCCCTATTGCCCGGGCACATTCATGTCTCTTCAGCGGCAGGCGCGCGCAGCAGCAACTCGGCTTACCTCGGACCAAAGTACGCGAGTATCACGGTCGGCACCGACGGAGATCTGAAGAACAGTCAATTGCCGGGCGGGTTGACAGCCACGATCGACGATCAACGACATGCGTTCCGCCGCCAGGCCAACGAACGTTTCCTACTGCGACGCCGGACGGCGGAAACGGACGCGTACGTGCAGAGCTACGAACAAGCTCTTCAACTGATGCAGCAGCGCGAGATATTCGACGTCACAAAAGAACCTGAATCGGCGGCCGAAAAGTATGGCAAGTTTGATCTCGGTCGACAGTGTCTTTTAGCCAGGCGACTTCTGGAAAGCGACATTTCGTTCGTGCAGGTTTCGCACTCGAATTACGACACGCACGCCGAGAATTTTAATTATCACATCAAACTGCTGGGCGAGTTCGATCAGTCATTTTCCGCGTTGATCGACGACCTGGCCGAGCGAGGCATGCTCGAAAGCACGCTGGTGATCGTGATGTCCGAGTTTGGACGGTCTCCCGATATCAACGGTGACTACGGTCGCGAGCACTGGTGCAAGGGTTTTTCGATCGCCATGGCCGGCTGTGGAATCCAGGCAGGTGCGGTGATTGGGGCGACCAATAAGGACGGTACGGAAGTGACCGACCGACAAGTCGACCATAATGACTTGTTCCATACCTACCTGCAAGCCGTCGGACTCGATCCGACGGCCCACTTCAACATCGGCGGCCGGCCGGTACCCCTGGCGGATCCAACGGGACAGACGATCAAGGAGCTGTTGTCGTGAGCGATGAAGCTGCCCAGGCCGACGATCCGCAAACGCCGGAGGTTGACATCAAATCGACCCATGTCTGGAAAGAGTGGAAGCATTCCGCGCCCTTGATCGGTTGTCGCTGCGGTCCGACGGGCCGATACGTTTTCGCGTCAGCGATGGATTCCACCATTCAGCGTTGGGACTTGGATACCGACCAGCACGCGGTTTTTGGCGGGCACGACAGTTGGCTCCGAGCGATCGGTTTTTCGCCGGATGGCAAGCAAACATTCACCGCCGACTACGATGGCAAGATGTGCTTTTGGGAAACCGAGTCGGAATCGGCAAAACCGACTCGCGAAATGGCTGCCCACGATGGCTGGGTGCGTTGGCTTTCGGTTCATCCCGATGGCAAGTTGCTCGCCACCGCCGGCAACGATTTGCTCGTGAAGATTTGGTCCACCGAAACCACGGAACTCCTTCACACTTTCCCAGGGCATGAGAACCACATCTATAGTACGCTGTTTCATCCTGCAGGCGAATGGCTGCTGACCGGTGATCTGAACGGCGTCGTTAACCAGTGGGAAATAGCATCCGGAAAACTCGTTCGGTCATTCGATGCCAAAGACCTGCGCCATGGTGTCGGCGGAGTTCGTTGCCTGGCCGTCAGCCCCGATGGCGAACAGCTGGCTTGCGGCGGGCTGCACAAAGCGTCAAACGCGTTAGCCGGTGTGCAAGAGCCTCTGGTGCTTATCTTCGACTGGGAATCCGGCGAACAGCTGCACACTCACGAGGCAACGGAAATCGATCGCGGCATCGCCCGGCGAGTTTTCTATCAAGCGGACGGCACACTTGTCGGTGCGTCGGGCGGCGGCGCGGGCGGATTCTTGCTCTTCTGGAAGACCGAAAAAACTGAATTTCACAAATTCAAGCTGCCGGCAACGCTCCACGACATGGACCTGCATCCCAACGGGCTCGACATTGTCACCGCTCATCACGACGGCCACATTCGGATCAGTCGCATGGCCGCGAAGGCATGAAGTGATTCGCACCAAGGCTGATAGGAATTTTGATTTCCCACGAGTCTACCAGCAAAAGCCGCTAATTGAAGGTGTGCGTGTGCTGAAA
>Ga0310123_10001908_pt1 | contig 16883 bp, 17 predicted proteins | sample CB6_AW_1057_MG_FD_203505 | JGI IMG/M metagenome (GOLD analysis project Ga0310123, IMG submission 203505) | Marine microbial communities from Western Arctic Ocean, Canada - CB6_AW_1057 | ecosystem: Environmental > Aquatic > Marine > Oceanic | place: Canada: Western Arctic Ocean | collected... | reverse complement strand
CAGGGCCTTCACTCGCGGCTCCAACTTCGCGGGCGGGCTCGAAGGCGGCATGAGTAACGGGCAGGACGTCGTCGTGCGAGGCTACATCAAGCCTATCTCCACCCTGCGGCGGCCACTGGAATCCATCGATTTAGATACGCGAGAGTCCTCTACAGCCGCCTATGAGCGCTCCGACGTTGCCGTTGTGCCAGCCGCCGGAGTGATCGGCGAAGCGATGGTCGCGATCACGCTCGCCGCAGCGTTCCTAGAAAAGTTCGGCGGCGACTCGCTCGAAGAAACGCGGCGTAACTTCGAGGGGTTTCAAGAGCAAGTCAAGCAGTTCTAACGGACCGCCCCCCCAATTTATCGAAGGGTCACTTGGATCAATGGTCGTTCGCTTAACGTGCCGCCGCAGCCCCGGCGCGACTGCCCCCGCCAACCCTACTTATCCGGCACCCGGTTCCCGGCGATCCAAACCGACTCCAGGCTGTGGGTGTTCTTGATATCAGCCGAAGGATCTTCGGAGAAAACGTTCAAGTCCGCCCACTTTCCTGACTGCAGCAATCCCAGTTCGGGAAGCTTCAGACAACGAGCCGGGTTGCCCGTGGCGGCGACGAGGATCTGCGTCGGCGTCATGCCGGCTTCAGCCATCAGGTCCAGCTCCATGTGCTCGAAGTAGCCTTGGAAGCGAGTCCGGGGACCGCTGTCAGTCCCGAATGCGATCGTGACACCGGCGTCGGCGAGCTTCTTGAGATTCGTCTTTGCCATCTCCAGCGCCTTCTTGTATTGCTGTGCCGATTTGCTGGCCTTGACGCCCGCTTGGCGCTCCGGGTCCTTCAATTGTTCGAGCACCGCCGGGTCAGCCTCTTTGGTGAAGAAAGGATCAGAGAAAAACTCGGGGACACTCTCGTAAACAAACGTCGACAGGTCGCGGGTAAGAGTAGGACACAAGCACACATCGTTCTCTTTCAGGAGATTGATCAGCTCATCGTCGACTTCCTTGTCGCGCACACTGTGGGCGATGATGTCGACGTCTGAATTGAGCAGCCCCTTGGCGTCACCCAGGTAATAGACGTGAGCCTCGACGCGCCGCCCTTTCGTGTGGGCCTGGTCGATGACGGCTTGGTAGACCTCTGGGGTCATCTTTTTCGACGTTCCGAGGTTGTCGTCGACCCGAATCTTGATGAAGTCGACCTTCATCGCGACATTGGCGTCCACCTCGGCTCGCGCCTCGTCGGGGGTATTGCCCGAGACCACGCTTCCCGCTACGTAAATGCGCGCCCGATCGAGATCCGCGGTCTCCTGCGCGTCGCGGATCCCAATGGCTGCTTCCCCGTCCCCGCCCATGCTGTTGACAGCCGTCACGCCGTAGCGGGCGTAGAGCCTGAGCTGGCTCAGGATGTTCTCCTCGGTGTAGACGTCGGGACCGGATTCGAGGCCTCGCGCGGCCCCCACGTGTCCGTGAAAATTGATAAACCCCGGCGTGATGAACTTGCCGGAAACATCGATCGTCTCCGCGCCGGGCGGGACCTTGAGATCCTCAGCCGTGCCGAGAGCTTTCACCCGTCCGTCTTGCACCACGAGCACGGCATTTTCTATTGGCGGGCTGTCGGTCCCGTCCATCACGGTGGCGCCAACAAACGCCTTCAAACCGGGCACCGGCTCTGGTGGCGGCGAGCTACCGCAGCCGACGATCAAGCAAACGAACAGGGCGATCAACACGAACTTTCTTGCAGGCATCACAGTTTCCTCCAAAAGAACATTAGCATATGGAAGCCGAGTCTTCAACGTTTGCTGTGCTTGGTGTCAAGGCCCAATAGAAATGTCCCCCTGGTTTTGTTGTTTGTCAGTTTGTCAGAGAGTATCGTCGTCGGAGCTGTGGGAATGTGGGAATCGCGTCAGCGATTTCCAAGGGACGGTGGGAAGGGTGGGAAACCTGTCGTTGCGGTGCGAACCGTCTGCGCTGTTCGCCGAGGTTTTCCACCCTGTCCATGCGGCCCGTCATTTCCATAGCCCTGCCTTTCTCGTGTCGTCGCCGCACGTTTTTTCGACCGCAGCGACTTGCGCCAAGGGTGGTTTGCCGCCAGTTTGCGTGTCGCTGCGGCTGTGCGGTGCTTGGCCGGCGGAGTCTCTTCGGCTGCGGCCGGGCGATCTCTTCAAAAGCTGCCTCGCGGCCTTCCTAGACCACTTGCAACTCGCCCTCGCGCGCTTGCTGCACAGCGACTCCGGTGCCCGCGTCCAGAGCCTGATGGCGCTGCGGTTTCAACTGCAGAAAACGGTTCTCGAAACGGACCACCAGGTTGTTGGAGACCAGCCGCTCGGTCCCCAAGCAAAACACCCACTTCAAGTCCAGACGCTTCGATAGACGCCGATGAAAGTCCGCTTCCGCCGGTGGCTGGCAGGCAAACTTGGCGTTGGGTTCCCCCGGATACTGCTCCTCGATATAGCGGTTCGCCTCCTTCTACGGAGATGCCTTCCAGCCGCATCTTCTTGATCATCCTTCGGAACCTCGGATTAGGGAGGGGCTAGAGGGCTGGAAGAGGTATCAGACATCGAGAGCTGGTGGTGGGATGCTTTCGCGCTCGGGTACCCTGTGGACATGTCGCGGAAGCTTACTCGTCGTGAAGTTGGGCTGGCCGGAATGAGCGCAGCCCTGGTCCCCGCCGCAAGTGCGGCTACGGAGCCGGCCTACACGGGGGCGCTCGACGGTTTCGAGGGGCGTGTAGAGACAGCGGCTTTTGACCCGGTCTCTTGGACGCGCTACCGCTACGAGGACGCCCCGCTACGGATGACCTTCCGAGCTTCCAAGCCTCGGGAGGCGCAGCGTTGGCAAAGAGAGCTTCGCGCCAAAGTGACCGAGCTGATCGGTGGATTCCCGTCGAAGAAGGCAGCGCTCAAGTCACAGACGCTGGAAGTACGTGACTTCCCGAATTATCGGCGCGAAAAGTTCGTTTTCGAAAGCCGGCCCGGGTTTTTTGTTCTCGGCTATCTCCTGACGCCGCGTTCTGCTACGGCGCCCGCACCCCACGATGATCTGTCTGCCGGGGCATGGCCGCGGCGTAGACGATATCGTTGGTATCGATGACAAGGGACAAGACCGTATCGACAAAGAAGGCTACCAGCACGACTTCGCCATCCAGTGTGCCGAGCACGGCATGGCTGCAGTGGCGATTGAACAGGTGGGGTTCGGGTGCCGCCGCGATCCGAAAGCCAAGGCCCAAAAGCTAGGCGCCTCGTCGTGCCGGCCGACGGCTGGTGCAGCGCTGTTACTAGGCGAGACGATGATCGCCTGGCGGGTTTACGACGTGATGCGGACGATTGATTGGATAAAGACGCGCGATGCGCTGGACTCGAAGCGCGTCGGCTGCATGGGCATCTCGGGCGGTGGGACCATCACCACTTTTGCCTCCGCCCTCGAGCCACGCATCAAGGCGGCGTTTATCAGCGGATACCTCAACACCTTCCGTGACAGTATTTTCAGCATCTCGCACTGCATTGATAACTACGTTCCGGGCATCTTGCAGTGGTGCGAGATGTACGATGTGGCCGGACTGATTGCCCCGCGGCCGTTATTCGTCGAGTCCGGCGATCAGGACAGCATATTTCCGGTGGAGACGAGTCAAAAGAGTTTCGAGAGAGTAAAGGAGGTTTACGCTGTGTTCGGCAAAGCCGAACTTGCCGAGCAGGAGGTCTTCGCCGGCGAACACAGCTTCCATGGAAAGCGAGGGCTGTCCTTTCTGTCAAATCACCTGTAGAGCGTTCGCGGTCTAAAATCTCGGCATCCGACCCCTCTGGCTAGCATTGACTATCTCCGAGAAGAAAATAAGGTCTTGCGAGAGCTAAGAGGCTCGGCCACAAGTTGTTCGCAGAGGTGGCCTCGACCGTCACTCCGAACACCTTGCTCGCGACAGGATGGGTTCGCCAGACCCTCTTCGTAGCGGTGATTAGCAGTATAATGTCTCTTGAATAGCCTGTTGCGCCGGCTTCGGGGAATCGCCAGTTTTGTTTGAGAATCACAGAAAGGAGGCCTCATGAGAAAACTTGGAAACGTCCAGCACCTGGGCCTAACGCGGCGAAACTCTTTCCGGTGTCTGGCCGGTTTTCTCGCTGCTTCGCCCCTGCTCCACGCCCAGCAGGACGTCTTTCGAGACCACAGCCGGGTCCCCGGACTCGACGAACTCGTTACGGCCTTCGACTTTGAATCCGTCTCTTACGAAAAGCTTCCGCGCGAGACCTATGACTACACAGCCCACGGCGGGGCCGGCGAGTTCACTGTCCGCCGCAACCGCGAAGCCTTTGACTGGGTCGAACTCATTCCCAAAGGAGTCGTCGACGTTAGCTCGGTCGATCCGGCGACCGAGATCCTGGGCGTCAAGATGGACTTCCCCATCATGATCGCGCCCTCGTCAGGCCATCTAGCCCTCCATCCCGACGCAGAAGCAGGCACGCACGTAGGTTCGACAGCCGCAGCTAATACTCCAATGATCGTCAGCCACGGCGCCAACGTGCCGTTCGAAAAGATTGCCGAGGCGGCCGACGGGGCCTTGTGGTATCAACTTTACCCGCTCCGGGAAATCGATCAGAATCGCGAGCGGCTCGATAATGTGCAAGCTGCGGGCTATCAGGCTGTCGTCGTTACCATCGATCAACAGGCCGCTTACTACGAGAGACGTCTTCACAACCGCAATCTCATCCGTCAAGGCGGCCCCGACCCACGCTCCTCCCGCGCCAGGCGCCGAAGACGCTCCGAGCCCAACGCTTATCGCATCTCCAAGCGAAGACTCTGGTACGAGTGGAAACTGTTCGATGAACTTCGCCCCTTGATCAAAGTGCCGATGCTTGCCAAAGGCATTCTCACGGCCGAGGACGCCCGCCGCTGTGTCGAACACGGGCTCGACGGAGTCGTGGTTTCCAACCACGGCGGACGCGCGCTGGACTATTCGCCCTCGAGTCTCGAGGTGCTGCCGGAAATCGTCGAGGCCGTGGCCGGGCGCATCCCGGTTCTGGTCGACAGTGGCTTCCGCCGGGGAAGCGACATCCTCAAAGCCCTCGCATTAGGGGCCGATGCCGTCTGCTTGGGCCGCGTGCCGCGCTGGGGCCTGAGCGCATACGGCGCGCCGGGAGTACAGCGCGTCCTCGAAATCCTGCAGGCCGAGCTGGTGCTAGCGATGGCTCACACCGGCCGGCCAACGCTTTCCTCCATCGATCGAACCCTTGTAAGGACAGACTTTTCATGAGCGTGCGCCCGATCAACAGACGACAAGCTCTGGCTGGCCTCGGCTCGCTCGCGGCCAGCACCCCTCTGCTGCAGGCGCAGCAGGCGCCGCGCCTGAAAGGTGAGCCGCCGGGCCGCATCGCCCCTCACAACGAGCTCGTTAACACTTTCGAATTCGAAGCCATGGCCGAGCGTAAGCTCGACAGCGCCACGTACTCCGCGATCACGGGAAGCGACCGCAAGCCCTTCGACCGTATCACCTTCCGTCCACGTTTGGCGGGCAATACGCTGAACCTCGATCTGAGCAGCGAGTTTTTCGGCGAAACGATGTTCGCGCCGATCCTGGTCGGTCCCACGTCGAACCAGAAACGATTTCACCCCGAGGGCGAGTTGGCGACGGCGCGAGGCGCTTCCGCCGCGAAAGCCACCATGGTCGTCTCGAGCCGTTCCAGCTACCCGATCGAGGAAATCAGCGCCCAAGCGGGGACCCCTCTGTGGTATCAAATCTACCCGGAACCCGACGAAGCCGCCGTCATGACGCGCGTGCGGCAGGCCGTGAAAGCCGGCTGCAAGGCTGTGTGCATCACGGTCGGCACGCCCTACGAGCCCGCCGGCACGCTCGGCCGCCCCAGGCTCGGCGAACTTCCGGTGTTGGCCAATCCGTCACTCGACTGGCCCTATATCGATCGTTTGCGCCAGCAAATCGAAGTCCCCGCACTGCTCAAAGGTATTATGAGCCCGGAAGAAGCCCAGACCGCGGCCGAAAAAGGTATTGACGGCATAGTCGTCTCGAATCACGGCGGACGTTTCGTAACGGGCTTGGCGCAACCGATGACCGTGCTCCCTGCCATCGCCGACGCAGTAGGCCCGAAAATCCCTATCCTCATTGACGGAAGCTTCAGGCGAGGGAGCGACGTGCTCAAGGCCCTCGCCCTGGGAGCACGCGCCGTCTTGGTGGGCCGGCCACCGCTTTGGGCCCTGGCAGCTTATGGGTCCCAAGGAGTCCAAACCCTCTTGGAACTGCTGCAAACCGAACTTGCAAGCAGCATGGCCATGTGCGGCACGGTCAACCTCGACGCTGTCACCCGCGAGTTCGTGAAGGTTCATCGCCGCTGATCCGTGCTTGGAAATCGGGCCAGCCAGTAACCGCGGCGCGGATGGGCTTTCAAAGGACCAAGTCAGTAGATCGATCACTTCGCCTGGTAGGTCTTGCTGAATCCGTTTCGGCTGTTGAGCACCGTATAATTGCCGTTGGTTTCGATCGGCCCCTTGATCCACTGACCGGTTTCGCACTCGGGGCTCGGCTGCACATTGGTGATCAGCGCCTCTTCGCTGTCGAGTTTTCGGCGGTCTCGGAAAGGTGCAGTGGCCAGATGTCTTCGATTCCGGGCGAAGACCGGAGTTGCCGTAGATGCAAGCTCAAGAGTTGGTTCGACCCCCTTGTTTATAGCGGCGGCGGGTGGGCACATGGCCATAGTGGAGGCCCTCCTCCGGAAAGGATCTTGCCCGGCCCGGTGAGGTGAGCTGCAAGCAGTCCAGTGGGCTGGTGGCCTCAACTCATCCACAATATTTGACAATATCTCGTGGCAGGCAAATACTGAGACTTCCAATGCCGGCAGAAAAGACAAGCGATGACCTATACCAATCTCCTCTATGACGTCGAAGACTCGATTGCGCTGGTAACCGTCAATCGTCCCGAGAAGCTCAACCCGCTGAACATCGATACCGTCGATGCGCTTGACGCTTGCTTCACCGACGTCGCGTCCGACTCGGGTGTGAAAGCGGTCATTTTGACCGGGGCCGGAGAGAAAGCTTTCGTTGCCGGGGCGGATATCAATCAACTCACCGAACTGTCAGTCTTGGACGGCCAGCAGTGGGGCCTGCGAGGCCAGCAAGTCTTCTCCAAGATCGAGAACCTGACGAAACCAGTCATTGCCGCGGTCAACGGATATGCCCTGGGCGGCGGGCTGGAGCTGGCCATGTCCTGCCACATCCGCATTGCCTCGGCGAACGCCAAGCTAGGGCAGCCCGAAGTAAAGCTGGGCATCGTTCCCGGCTACGGCGGGACCCAGCGATTGCCCCGGCTGGTGGGCAAAGGACATGCGCTGGAGATGATACTCACGGGCGATCCGGTCAGCGCCGAGGAGGCCGGCCGCATCGGCCTCGTGAATCGCGTCGTGCCTCTCGATGAGCTGATCCCAACTGCTCGCCGGATTGCATCTAGAATATTAGAGAACGGTCCGGTCGCCGTCGCTTTGTGTCTGCAAGCCGTCAACCGCGGAATGGAGATGCCTCTGGATGCCGCTTTGACGTTTGAAGCCTCCCAGTTCGGGCTGAGCTGCGCCACCGAGGACATCCGGGAAGGCACCCGCGCGTTTCTCGAAAAGCGCAAGGCTGAGTTCGTAGGCCGCTGAGTCTCATGAGGAAGCAAGAAGAACGATTTCAATCGATAGAAGGCGGGCTGACCAGCCGCGGGCTGCGGTTTGCGGTCGTGGTCAGCCGTTTCAACAGCTTCATCACCGATCGCCTGCTGGGCGGCGCGCTCGACGCCTTGGAGCGCGCGGGCGGCGGGGCCGAGTCGATCGATGTCGTGCGCGTGCCCGGTTCGCTGGAGATTGCCGTATCAGCGCGCGAACTCGGTCAGAGCGGAAGCTATGACGCTGTGATCTGTCTGGGTGCCGTCATTCGCGGCGATACACCGCACTTCGACTACGTCGCCGCCGAGACATCCAAAGGAATCGCTCAGGCGGGGCTGGAAACAGGCGTCCCGACAATCTTCGGAGTTCTCACTTGCAACACTCTGGAGCAGGCCATCGATCGAGCCGGCGCCAAGGGCGGCAACAAGGGTTTCGATGCCGCCATGACCGCGATAGAAATGGCCAATCTGATGAAGGAACTTCGCGACAGCGACTCGCGCGGCAACTAACGTGGCTTCTCGACACCGTTCCCGAGAACGAGCCCTGCAGATGATCTATCAGTGGGAGATCAACCGCGAGCCCGCCGGTGAGGGACGGGAGGCCTACTGGAAAACCCTCGCCGCGGAAATTTCAGATGAAACTCCCCGCGACGACGTTTTCGCCGAGCGGCTCTTCGAGAGGGTGACTTCCCGGGTCGACCGAATCGACTGCCTCATCCGCGAGCACGCCGCCAACTGGAGACTGGAGCGCATGGCGGCGGTCGACCGCAACATCCTGCGAATGGCCGTTTCCGAGCTGCTGGATGAAAAAGAAGCTCCAGCGGTGATCATCAACGAAGCGATGGAAGTCGGGCGCCGCTTTTCCACTGACGAGTCCGGGCCCTTCCTGAACGGCATCCTCGACGCCATTCGAAAACATCTCGAAGCTGCGGCAGCCAAGACCCCGTAGCGCTGGCCGGCCAGTCCGCAATCCGTCCGTAAGGCGACAATTTGCGTTGGATCGTTGTTGGCAAGTTCCCGTAGGGCATGGGCTACGGGACTTTCAGGGCCCTCTCGCGGATAGCTAAAAACCAACGGGTGGACTGCCAGCCAGTGTGATTCCCCAACCGGCTCCCTATACTTGTTTTGATGCACAAAGTGGAAACACGGCTCCGGGTTCGCTATGCAGAAACCGACCAGATGGGGATCGTCTACTACGCGAACTATTTTGTGTGGATGGAGGTGGGCCGTGTCGCCTACTGCCATGACGCCGGATTTGAATACGGGGATATGGAACGGGAAGGCGGGGTGATGCTGACGGTGACCGAGGCAAAGTGCCGCTATCGTGCCGCGGCACGGTTTGATGATGATGTCCGGGTGCAAACGTGGCTGACGGAGGCCCGCTCGCGAACGGTCCGCTTTGCCTACGAAATGCACTGGGCTTGCGACGATCAGTTGTTAGTGACCGGGGAGACGCTGCATATGGTCTGTGATCTCGAAGGCAAACCCGTGCGGCTGCCCAAGCAGTACCGCAAGTTTTTCCCGTTGCGGGTTGGTTCGTAACGATATTGCCGTCCATTTCGCGGCGGAACTTTGAGCCCCGTAACTCGTATTTCAAGATAGAGGGAAGATCAAATGAAGAGCCGACGGTGCTCTGATCGCGAGTTAAAATAGGGACGAAGGCTCCCTGCGGAAGCCGCTGACGTAGCGGTCATCACCGGTATCGATGCCGGTGAAATGCTTGGGGAGGTCCTATTGTGAGCGGCTCCGGGCTCGATTTGGGCCGAAGGCCGGCTTCCTTCCGCGAAAAGGAATTACATCTGTGCCGTTTTGTACCAGTTGCGGAAATGAGGCCCGGGACGCCGACCATTTCTGCGGTCACTGCGGCTATCGCCAGCCGGTTTCCGGCCCCAGCCGCAGGCCGGCGCGGAGCGGGCTGGCGCTTAGTCCCAGAACGGCTTCGATCTTGTGTTACGTACCGTGGTTCGGCTGGATCGGCTGCCTCTATGTCCTGGCGTAAGATAAGTTTCGCCAGGAGCAAGACTCGCGTTTTCATGCCTATCAGGGGCTCTATTTGTTCGTTGCGTGGCTGCTGGCCGACTGGACTCTAGGACTCTGGGTCCAGATGATGCCGGGCCCCAACATCCCGCTCGATAAGGTGGTCCAGTTGCTGATTCTGGGACTCTGGATCTTCATGCTCGTCAAGACGGCCAAGGGATCGAAGCACTCGCTTCCTGTCTTCGGAGAGCTGGCGGAACGATCCCTCTAGCCCGCATTTCTCACCACGTGGCGAGACGAAGTGCGTGAGAGGCGCGTCAGTACGAGGCGCGCGCCGCTTGACGAGCGGAGGCGTACTCGGACAGTACGTTGAGCACGGCGAGCAAGCGCAACGAAGTAATGGCGGGCCTATTGCGTGCTTCGGCCGTCAAGTGGTGAGAAATGCAGGCTAGTACTTGATTCCGAAGGCGCTTCCGAGCCACGATTTTGTTGCTTACCCGTAGTCAGAGGGCTGGAGTCCCGAGCCAGCATTGACGCTCGGATTCCCGCTGCTTCTATTAGGGAGTTGCGGATTCTTCTTGCGGCTCGGCAGCTCCGTCACCCGCGGTTCCCGCCGCGGGCTCAGATCCTGACTGAGGGGGTGCGGGAAAGTCCAGCGGTATGGTTCTCGTCCCGGGCTCCAGGATTTGGGTTTCCGGGCTGGGCTCGCCGACTGTCCCCGTGCGCTCGATGACGGACTCGCCGGCGCCGAGGTCGCGTGACTTCACGATCCCCAAAGAGATCGATGTGAGCATGAACAGAACGGCGGCGAAAGTGGTGGCCTTTGACAGGAGAGTGGCTGACCCGCGTGGTCCAAACGCGGTTTGCGAACCCATTCCGCCGAAAGCGCCGGCCAGATCAGCCGCCTTGCCGCTTTGCAGCAGCACCACAATGATCAAAAACAGCGAGACGATGACGTGGATGCTGATTAGTAGGATTTCCATGATTTTCTGGCGGCGTTGACCGGGACTGCCGCTGGTATCGAGCTATCTCGGGTAGTTTACGATCGCGGCCATTGATTCGGGCTCTAAGCTGGCCCCGCCGACCAGGGCGCCGTCAATCTCCCTCTGCGCCATCAAGCCCTCGACGTTGACGGGCTTGACGCTGCCGCCGTAAAGGATCCGCAGACCCTCGGCTGCCTCCGGTCCAAACTGTTCAGCCGCTCTGTCCCTAAGAAGATGGTGAGCCCCGGCGGCCATGTCAGGCGTGGCGGTGCGGCCTGTTCCGATAGCCCAAACCGGTTCGTACGCTACGATTATACGGGAGAACTGATCGGCGGTCAATGAAGCCATCGCGCCGTCGAACTGGGTCGTCAGGACTTGTTCGGCTTGCTCAGACTCCCGTTGTTCGAGTGATTCCCCGAAGCAAACGATCGGAGTGAGACCGGCCGACAGCGCCGCCAGGACTCGCCGGTTCACCGTTTCGTCGGTTTCCCCGAAGTACTGCCTTCGCTCGCTATGGCCAATGATGACGTGAGTGCATCCCGCGGCGACGATCATCGGGCCGCTGACCTCGCCGGTGAAAGCACCCTTTTCTTCCCAATGCAGGTTCTGCGCGCTGATCCGGATATTGCTGTCTTGGGCCGCCTCGACCGCTGCCACCAGTCCAGGATAGGGTGGCGCGATCACGATCTCGCAGTGTGACGCCTCCGCCACGAAAGACCTGAACTTCTCAACGAAATCGCGGGTCTCGGCCGCTGTCTTGAACATTTTCCAGTTGCCGGCCATAACGGGCTTGCGTGAAGGATGCTGGTTGTTTGACAAAGGGAACTTTTCTCCTGGCGTGGACGCGAAGCGGCGTTGATGCTCCGCAGCGTCAATCCTCCAATGTAGCACCTCAATATGGATTAGCACCCTCCGGGACGGCAATCTGTTTCTAGCAACCCATTGCGCAAGTGCGGCCACGCGAAAAAGGGGTCGCGGCGGAAGGGAGTCTTCACCCACTCCAGACGAGGATTGAGTCCATAGGGCCTCTGTTATCATGGCGGCAAGTCCAGATTTTTTTGGCACAAACGATGTCAGCGAAGCCCATTGAGACGCTCGACGTACGGAGCCGCAAGGAGTGGAGGACGTGGCTGCAAGAAAACCACGACTCAAGATCTGAGATCTGGCTCATATTCCACAAACGCCACACAGGCGTTACGTCCGTCAGCTACAGTGATGCCGTCGAGGAGGCACTGTGCTTTGGATGGATCGATAGCCTGGTCAGGCGCCTGGATGCCGCCCGGTACGCACGGAAGTGCACCCCGCGAAAAGTGGGAAGTAAGTGGTCCACGATCAATCGTCGGCGGTATGCGGATCTTGAATCTCGTGGGTTATTAGCAGCACCAGGATTAGAGCGTGCCCCGACGAGTCGGAGCGGCGACGCGCCAAGGCCGGACGTGTCAGCGCTTCCATCCTACATTGAGGAGACGTTGAAGACCAATCCGCGTGCTTGGCAATATTTCGCACAGTTGGCTCCGTCCTACCGGCGGGCGTACATCGGCTGGATCGATTCGGCCAAACGGGACGAAACAAAGGATAGACGTCTTCGCGAAGCACTCAACCTGTTGGCGGCCGGCAAGAAGCTCGGCTTGAAATGACGAAAGGCCTCGCATGACAGGCAAATCGAAAAGTCCGGGGGCGGCCACAGCCATGCGGCAAATTAATCAGGTATGGCTTGACAATCGCATCGAAGACCTTGCACCGCTGGTTCACTCAGAGACAGTCTCGTTAAAGGCATATTCTAATTAGATGCGATTCGCGATCCCTACCCTTTTAGCGGCGTTTTTTCTTCCCGCACTTCTTCATGCGGCCGACGCGGCTGATAACTGGCCGCAGTGGCGTGGTCCTCACTTGAACGGAACAAGCGAGAAGGCGGCAGACTTGGCGGTCCGCTGGAGCGAATCGCGCAACGTTGCCTGGCGCACGAAGCTGCCTAGCTGGAGCGCCGCGAGCCCGGTTGTGTGGGAAGACACCATCTTCGTCACCTCAGCCGAAGAGGGCTTCACCAACCCCAAGGGCCGGGATTTCCTCGGAGCCGCGCTGGGCCGCATCGCCTCAGCGCTGAACTTTGACGACGAGCTTCTTCTGGTGGCGCTCAACCGCAAAGACGGCTCGATCCGCTGGCAGCGGGTGATCGGCGCGGGCAACAAGATTCTCTTCAAGCAGAATATGGCTTCCCCTTCGCCGGTGACCGACGGCCGGCATGTGTGGATCATGACCGGTGTCGGCACGCTGACCTGCTTCGATTTCAGCGGGGAACAAATCTGGCAGCGGGATCTGCAGCAAGACTATGGAGAGTTCGGACTGAATTGGGGCTACGCTTCTTCGCCCCTGCTGCATGACGGGAAGCTCTTTATTCAAGTGCTGCACGGCATGAACACCGATGAGCCTTCCTACGTTCTGGCCGCCGAGGGTTCAACGGGCAAGACCCTGTGGCGAGTCGAGAGGCCGACCGACGCCCCCAGAGAATCGCCTGACGCCTACTCGACGCCGATGCTCTCGGATGTCGACGGAAAGCTGCAACTGATCATTACGGGCGGCGACTATTTGACCGGACACGACCTGACGACCGGAAAGGAGCTTTGGAGAGGTGGAGGGCTGAACCCGAGCCGCTCGGGGAGCAACCGCACGATCGCTTCGGCACTGGTCGCCGGAGACATCGTCTTCGCACCGAGCCGCCGCAAACCTTTTATCGCGTTTCGGGCGGGCGGCGAAGGAGACGTGACTCAATCCCGCCGGCTCTGGTCCAGTGACTACGGACCCGACGTTCCCACCCCCACGACTGACGGTGAGAGGCTCTACATTGTCGATGACCGGGGGATCGCTTTGTGCCTGCGGGTCAAAGACGGAGAAACGATCTGGGACCGCAGCCGACTCGAGCCGGGCACCTACAGCGCTTCCCCGGTGCTGGCCGACGGCAAGATCTACGCCACGAGCGAGGACGGAACCACGACGGTGTTTCGGGCGGGAGACAAGTTTGAGATTCTTGGCGTGAACAAGTTGAATAGTTACACGCTTGCCTCGCCGGCGGTTTCGGGGAATCAGATTTTCATTCGCACCGAAGAGTATTTGTATTGCATTGCGGAAAAGGGCGGGAAGGCGGAATAAAGCTGGCTGGAGCAAGGCCAGAGCACGACTGACACGTCATCTTGACACTTGCCTTTCCGGTCCGATCGGGTCAGAATGACAGTGGCTGTCAACTTGCCTTTGGCCTAGGCCCCCTCTGCCTACTCCCGGCTCTGGGGATCGTCATCTAGGCCGGCGGCTTCAGAGCTTGCTGGATTCTCCAGCGACATTACATGTGTGTCATGAGGAAGTTGAGCGAAAATATAACTTGTGCGTGATATACTTGGTTCGGGATGGCGAGTGTACTTTTTTCTCTCGCAGCGCGGCGAGAACGTGATCAAGGACTGGCTGATGAGGGAACGAGTGCCCAAGGATCAGGTCGCTGCGTTTCAGGACAAGATTGATACGCTAGAACTAAGCGGGCCTGAAATGGTTCCGGGTTTCATTACTGAAACGCCCGTCGCCAGGGATGTTTACAAAATGAAGGTCAAGGGCAACAAGGGTCGAAAACAGCTCCGGCCCCTATGCTGCCGAGGACCTTTCGGAAGTAAAGAGTATACGATCCTTGTGGGTGCAACTGAGAAGGATTCCAAACTTGTGCCGAAGGACGTCAAACAACGAGCTCAGAACCACCTAGCTGAATTGCGAACAGACCCATCTAGGAGGAAACGTGAACGACTTACGGGAGAATCTTCGCCGAGAGTTCAATGAGGTAGATTATCGCTACGCCTACGCTCAGAGTTTCTTGAACACTAAGATTGCCGCACAAACCAGGGTCTTGCGGGAACAGCGTGGCATGACACAGGCGGAACTTGCTGCCCTTTGTGGAACGAAACAAGCAGGCTTCTCGCGCTTCGAGGATGTCAACCACTCTGGTTGGAAGACCGATACGTTGTGGAAGATTGCTAAGGGCCTTGGAGTGAGAGTGAATATTAGCTTTGAGACGTTCGGCAGCCTTATTGATGAAAAAGAAAGATTCACCCGCGAACACCTGCAAAGGCATGACTTCGAGGATGATCCCGCGTTCGCGGAGCAAATCACTGAAGAGATTGAGATTGCCGATCGACAAGCCGACCGCTTACAGGAACCGGCTCTTGCAAGAGACCAGTCAGTTGAGACGGAGGACTATCATTCGGCTGGGCACAGATCACGAAGCGGTGAACCCCATCGCATGAGGCAGCCTGACCGCGTCCCTGTCGCGCGTGCGATTGATCGGCAGCAAGCCCACTGGACGACCGTTTCCGGCAGGGAACAAAGACGCAGACCAGAGCATGCATCAGCTATGGAGTTCATAAGTGGAAATTGCAAGAGTCATTTCGGCCAGAGCTATCCGCCTGCTCAGCCTTGAGGAACTCAATCCTCGGGGTAGGAACTTGATGCCACTTGTCCTTGGAATCAGTCAGCGGTACCGATTCGTGCAAGGACCCGTGAAACCACAAGAATTCGATCTCGGGAGAGGCGTTAGTTTCTACACCGGCAACTTCCGTTCAAGGGACATAGATATATCCGTGGACCTTGAGATCTACAATGATGGCGTTGTCGTGAACACCCGATCCAACACTTCGGATGCAGATGCCTTGATCGATGATCTGCTCTCTTGGGCCCGAAAGACACACGGCATTGGTAACGAGGATTACATCCTAAAAGCCAAGCGCATCTATCGAAGCGAACTCGTAGTGTTCGCTCCAAAAGTAAGTCTTAACCGCGTGTCTGACAAGCTAAGCCAGTTCATTGGATCAATATCTGCTGAAGCAGACGGCCCAATGCAACCAACAGGCTTCAGCTTTGGTAGTGACTCCCCCAAGAATCGTCTGATGTTCACGTTTGAGAGAGAGCTAAAGGCACCATTCGAGGAAGACAAGTACTATACGACTTCTCTACTGCCCACGGACAAGCACCTTGAAGTATTACATCATTTGGAAGAATTGTTTAGCGAATGAATCGCCTCTTCTGCCCGTGGGGCCGTCTCCAGACTAAGACCCCACTACTAGACATCGTGATCGAGGAACCTGCGCAGTATGTGGCGCGGCCTGAGCGGCCCGATGGCTGTATCCTAAGTGCAAGAAGTCGCCGCCACCGCCGCCCCGGCCGTCCAGCCCTCCTGCTCGGCTGCCCCAAGACTGACCCATCTCGACAAGTTAGACTCGAGAGACAAGTTAGATTTGCCCTTGGTGTGCCATTCCGGGGCGCCCATCCCATGGATGGGGTTCGCCTGACGCTTGATTCCCGCGAGTCAAGCTAGGACAATCACTTCATGAGGATGAAAGCGGCGCTTGCGCGCGAAATCGGCAAACTCACTATCGAAGAAGTCGAGCTGGATGATCCCAAAGATACCGAAGTTCTTGTGCGTTTGCATGCCGCCGGGGTTTGTCACTCCGACTTGCACACCTATAGGGGCGAGTTGCGGGCTACGCCTCCGTTGGTCCTCGGTCATGAAGGCGCGGGTGTGGTCGAGTCCGTGGGCAGCCGCGTCACGAGGGTCAAGCCGGGCGACCGCATCATCGTGAATTGGCTTCCGGCCTGCGAGTCCTGCTCGCGATGTTTGAACGGGCGGCACAATGTCTGCGAGCGGCTGGCCTCGACCACATTCAAAGCCGTGCTTCTCGACGGCACCACCCGCCTGAAGACTCTCGACGGCATTCCGCTCAAGCACCTGCTCAGCGCCGCCACGATGGCGGAATACTGCGTGATCGACGAAGCGAGCGCGATTCCGTTTCCCGAGGATGTTCCTTTCGAGATTGCCGCCGTGATCGGCTGTGCCGTGGCAACCGGCGTTGGAGCGGTAATCAACACAGCCCAGGCACGAGCGGGCTTGCCAGCGGCGGTGATTGGTTGCGGCGGCATCGGCTTGAGCGCCATTCAGGGCTGCAAGCTGGCCGGTTGCAACCCAATCATCGCGGTCGATGTGATGGACTCGAAGCTCGACTTCGCCCGCCGCATGGGCGCTACCCACACGGTGAACTCCACCGAAACCGATGCTGTCGAGGCCCTGCGTGAGTTAACCGGCGGGGGGCCTGAATACGTTTTCGACAGTGTGGGCGCGGCCGCGACGATTTCTCAAGCGCTGATGGCGGCTCGGCCCGGCGGCACGGCCACGATTGTTGGGTTGCACTCGGCGAAGACCGATGTTCCGATTTCGGCTGGAGTCCTTGTGCTGCAGAACAAGCGGCTGCTCGGCTCGTTTGTCGGTTCGATTCGCCCTCGGATT
>Ga0310123_10001905_pt1 | contig 16914 bp, 16 predicted proteins | sample CB6_AW_1057_MG_FD_203505 | JGI IMG/M metagenome (GOLD analysis project Ga0310123, IMG submission 203505) | Marine microbial communities from Western Arctic Ocean, Canada - CB6_AW_1057 | ecosystem: Environmental > Aquatic > Marine > Oceanic | place: Canada: Western Arctic Ocean | collected... | reverse complement strand
GAGCAGACATCCCCCGAAGCACTTCCGCCAGGAGTCCCTCTGAGAAGCCCCCGCGATTCTTGAGCTGCTCGTAGCTTCTCCCCAACCTCACCGTCCGGGCTGCGCAGCCGACGGTGCTCGACGAAGAGCTTCTGGTTACCGATATAGACCGATCCGCGCTGACTCGCCCATTTGCGAAGCTCCGGCGACGTCGGATGGTAGTCTGGCCCAGATTTCTCTTCACGCTCTATGTACATGATCGTTTCAGATACCAGGCGTCCGATATCGAGCATCGCCGTATCCAGCGCTTTCTTGCCATGCAGCATCACCTGCACAACTTGATCCGCCCACCACTCTTGCTCCTTCGTCGCCCTCAACATCTGAGTTGCTTTTTTTCTCTTCTTCGTATCTGCTCTCACCGGGTGGCTCCTTTCTTTTTTATCGCCAGCTTCAATAACCGACGATCTTGAAGGGAGTCACTCACCGATTTCAACTAGATTCAGGATATCCCCGAAATTGCTCGTGTTGTTGTATTTTTGGCTTCAGCTGATGCCAGCTATATGACCGGCACACTGGTGACCGTGGATGCCGGCTTTACAGCCAAGTAGGTGAAATATGGAATACCGTGATTTGGGTCGAACCGGGGTCAAGGTCTCACCTCTGTGTTTGGGAGCCGACAATTTCGCTAATCCAACACCAGAAGCAGAGTCAATTGAGATTATAAATTGTGCTTTAGATGCGGGTATTAATTTAATCGATACAAGCAACAGCTATGCCAGTGGTCAATGCGAAAAAATTATCGGGCAAGCGCTTGCCCAAAACGGTCGTCGGAATGAGGTAATAATTTCCACCAAAGTCCATTATCCTACTGGACCGGGCCCAAATGATCGAGGCAACTCACGTCTGCATCTGATGCGGGCCTGTGAAGATTCATTGCTCCGCTTACAAACGGATCGGATCGATCTGTACCAGCTTCATCGTCCTTCGTTTGGAATTCCTATTTATGAGACCTTAAGCGCGTTGACCGATCTAGTACGCCAAGGTAAGGTACGCTACATTGGTAGTTCGACAGCACCAGCCTGGAAAGTAATGGAAACAATTTTGATCGGTGAATTGAAGAATTACGTCCGAGTAGTTTCAGAACAGGCCCCCTACAATCTACTTGATCGGAGAATTGAGAATGAATTGGTGCCGATGTGCCAAGCATATGGTTTGGCAGTTCTTCCCTGGTCACCAATGGCTATGGGTATCTTGGCTGGTCGCTATGCTGAGGGAGCAGAATATCCGCCCGACTCGCGAGCCCATTTGCGTGGTGGCATCTATGCTGAACGCGTCACCCCACGAGCCGTAGAAGTGGGAAACAGGTTTGTTCAACTAGCAAAAAATAACAACATATCAGCGGCTCAACTGGCTTTACTATGGGCCAAAGACCAGCCGGGCATTACTGCACCGCTTATTGGTCCACGGACTCTGGAGCAACTTGAACACTTTATTCCAGTAATGGAATTGAAATTGGATGCGGCAATTCAAGCTGGTTGCGACGAGTTAGTTCCTCCAGGTAGCGCGGTAGCTAACTTTCATAATTCGGCCACTTGGATGAAAGAGCAGATACTTTAGTTTTTGACAAGTGGCAGCAAGGGATGGTGACTGTCACGTTGAGGGCGCACCAACTCGTCGTTGGTCACCTATTGACAAGAGCTCTGCAGAATACCCATCAAGATTGTACGCTAAGGGATAAATATGCAGAAACTCAGGAGTTGGTCTAGTGAATATTCACATATATTGCTGATCAGCATTTTTATTCTTTTTACTGAACTGTTCCTTATCCGCTGGATCTCAACTGAAATAAGAATTTTTGCCTACGTTAACAATCTTGTACTATTGGCCTGTTTTGTGGGACTGGGATTGGGTTCCTTGTTGGACAAAAGGTTTGGAAACCTGCTTTATTCGGTTATCTCCATTTTTCTGCTGGCTCTGGCAAGCACGTCAAACCACTTTCTCAACATAACAGAACAGATCGGTAGCTTTTCGGATCAGCTGATTTGGTACCTGGACGATCAACCCATCAATTGGATCCAGCCTGTACGTGGAATACTTTCAACATTGCTGCTTTTTGCATTTATCGTTGCTGTGTTCATACCTCCGGGGCAGATTCTGGCCCGACTCCTTTCAAGTGCGAAAAATATTACACTCGGATATTCAGTCAATATCTTTGGAAGTATTGTGGGTATCTGGCTGTTTTCAACGATTTCCTTTTTGTTCCTGCCACCGGCAGTCTGGCTGGCACTTTCCCTGATATTGTCCTGGAAGTTTATCCAACCCATCAAGTGGGAACGGACTGTGTTTTTCTGCTCCTCTTTGATTACTGTTTTTTTATTGCTGCCCCATACTTCTTCACTTCAGATCTGGTCTCCTTATCAAAAGCTGGATATGTGGCCCGCACAGATCAGAAATACAAATATTACTAACGGATACACTATTAATGCTAACAATGTCGGATACCAGAAACTGATTGATTTATCGGATCGATTTTTTGAAAAAAATGCAACTCCAGAAATCAATTCGGTAAAACATCTTAACCAGTATGAGCTTCCTTATCTGATCAAAGGGGAGGTAAAAGATGCCTTGATTGTGGGAGCAGGTGCCGGCAATGGTCCTGCAGGTGCCATTCGTCAGGGAGTGGAAAGAATTGACGCAGTGGAGATTGACCCCGGCATATACGAACTGGGAACCCGCTATCACCCGGAAAGTCCCTACGATAATGAACGAGTTAGAGTTCACATTGACGATGCAAGATCCTTTTTCAAGAAAAGCAGGCAAAAGTATGACGTGGTAAGTTTTGGACTGCTCGATGCACATTCCACCGCTTCCAGTTTTAACAACATCCGACTTGATCATTATGTCTACACGGAGGAAAGCATTCAGGATGCAAGAAAACTGCTGAAACCCGACGGGATCTTAACCTTGATTTTTGCCCCTCATGGGAGGGGGTGGCTGATCAGCCGGCTCCATAACATCATCGAGAAGGTTTTTGGGCACTCTCCCCTGGTGTTTGAGGTCCCAACGGTTCCCTATTCGGGTTGGGGCGGGAGCATGTTTGTTGTAAGCAATGATGGCACAGACCCCAGGCTCCTGATTGAAAAAAGGCCTGACGTTAAGAGTTACATCTCACCTAAAATCTTCTCTGCTAAGCAAGAAAGTGACATAAGAAACACTACTGATGACTGGCCTTATTTGTATCTGGTGAAAAACAGAATTCCTAAAATGCACCTATTGATCACTTTTTGCCTTCTGATCTTACTGGTGCCAACCAGGAAAATTCTCACAATCACCAAAAAATCCTTTGATTTTCATTTTTTCTTTTTGGGAGCAGGGTTCTTGCTTTTGGAGTTCCAGAACATAAGCAAAGCCTCATTGTTTTTTGGTTCCACTTGGCTGGTGAATGCCTATATGTTTAGTGCCATCTTAGGTTTAATTTTACTTGCCAATTGGGCCAGTTATTTGGGATTGAGCAAACACATTGGAATAGTTTACTGCCTTCAATGGATTTGTATACTCGCGCTCTTTCTGCTTCCTCTCGATACTTTTAGAGGTATGGGACACCTTTTTAATGCGACCGTGCTTTCAACCCTGTTAAATATACCCGTTTTTTTTGCGGGGCTTATATTTATGCACTCTTTTGCCAGAGTGAAGGATAAGCCGCTCGCGCTAGGTTCCAATCTTCTGGGAGCTTGTGTTGGTGGATTGCTTGAATCGGCTTCTTTTGTGGTGGGAATCAAGGCTCTGTTGCTATTTGTACTGGCCTTTTATGTTCTGGCTTATTTCAGTTTTAATAGATCAGGACTTGCGCGGGCCCCGGTGGCTCAAGTCTCAATTGTCCTGTCAAATCTCTGCATGGGTCCCCGAGCTCGGTTAGGCTGCTGACTCCGGGGGCCACCATCTACTACCTGGGGACGCCGTAGCCGTCCCGGCGCGCGCCTTGTATCTACGAGCCTATCCGCGCCCCTCGCGAACCGTGGTGAGAAATGCGGGCTAAGGCTTCAGGTGTCGGTCCAAGAAGGAGAGGATGCGCCGGTAGGAATCGAGCTGGTGGGCCGGGTCAGCCAGACCGTGCCCCTCGCCGGGATAGATCATCACCTCGTGGGCCTTGTGCTGGCGCTCGAGCTCGTCGACCAGGTTGTAGGTCATCCCTGGGGCCACATCGGGGTCCCGATCGCTGTGGATGATGAGCAGCGGCGCCCGCAGATGCTCCACCCAGGCAACCGGCGAAACCCTTCTGTACAGCTCCGGATCCTTCTGCTCGGTGACCCCCGCCCCTATGTGGAATTCCATCCACCCCCGGGGAAGGAGCTTGTGGTTGATGAAGGGGCTGCGGCGATCGGCAGGGCCCATCAGGTCTATGCCGGCGCGAAACAGGTCCGGCTCCTTGGTCAGCGCCAGCAGGCTGAGCCAGCCGCCTTGGCTCAGTCCCATGACGCCGACCCTATCGGGATCGACGAAGGGCTGCGACTTGAGGAATGCCGCCATGGCCTTCACGTCCTGAAGCGTTTTCGTGCCCCACGCCCCGATGGACGTCTCCCGAAAGGCCCGCCCGTAGCCAGCGCTGCCCCGCTGGTCGCCCATCAATATCACGTACCCGGACTGCACCAGGTAGTGAGCGAAGGGGTTCCAGTGGTCGTAAAACTGCCCGTAGCTGTTGGGGTGCAAGTTCAGGATCGCCGGCAAACGCTGGCCAGGCCGCAATCCCCCCGGCGTGAGCAGGAACCCCCCGAGCTCCAGCCCATCGAAGGACCGTACGGACACTCGCCGCACCTCCGCGAAGTGCTCCTTCTGGAAGGCAGCGTGGGAGGAAAAGGTGAGCTGACGAGCCTGGGCCGCACCGGCTGCCTTCACGAAGAGATCCCGCGGCGACGAGGCGTTCTCGTAGGCGTAGACCACCGATCCATCCCTCCTCCACCCCACCTCGTGATACTGCCCACCCCCGGTGCCCACCGTCCGGACCTGACCGGTGGCCACGTCGATGGCCACCAGGTCGAAGCTCCCGTGGCGGTTCACGGACAGGAGAATGCGCCGACCGTCGTGGTCCCACACGGGCTGGACCACAAAGTGGGGAGAGAACGAATCGTAGGGACCGGTGTCGAATTCCCGCATTTCCTTTCCTTCGAGCGTCATGGTCCATACGTGAACGTAGCCGGAGCGATCCGAGAGGAAGGCCAGGCGCCGGCCGGCCGGCGACCAGCGGGGGCTGAGGTTGGTGGCCGCATCGACAGGGGTCAGGCGGGTCACCGGCCCGCCGGCCGAAGGAACGCTGAAGATGCCTGACGCATAGAGGTGGTCGTCCGGGTGGCGGCCGGAGAAGACGATGGTGCGGCCATCCGGAGACCACTGCGGGTCCTTCTTGTTGACGGCATCGTCGGTCAGTCGCACCAGACCGTGGCGCTCACCCGCCGCTGAAACGACCCACAGGTCCGTCTTCCCGCCTCGGATGGAGACAAAGGCCAGCTTTTTTCCATCGGGAGACCACGCCGCGTTCCGGTCGTCCTCCAGATGCACGGTCACTCGCCTCGCCGCGCCCGTGGCCACCTCCACCACCCAGATGTCGCCGTCCCGCTCGAAGGCGATCCGGTCGCCGGACGGCGAAAAGCGGGGCTTGGTCTTGGCCACGCCGCCGGACGTCATCCGTCGGATCTCCCCTGTCTCCAGCCACACCACCCGAACGTTGTTGTCCTCGCCAAAGCGCGGGATCACCGGCCAGCCGAAGTAGTAGCCCACCAGCGTGTAGGCGACCTTCGTTCCGTCCGGGGAGATGGAGAACTGTCCCAGCGTCCGGAGTTGGGTGATCTGCTCCAAGGTGAACTTCGGCACATAGCGGTTGTGCTGTAGCTTCAGCCCACTCGCGGCGACGAACGCTGGGTCTGCGGGGTCAGGAGCGTAGAACAGAGCCTCCTGGTCCGGCAACGGCTTGGCCTGGTGGTTGCCGACGAACAGAAACGCAAGGGCGATGACGACGGTCGATACCCGTGGATATCGCATCGGACCTCCAATCCTTGTAGCTCTTCCTCGAACGGATCTGCCTGCCACTCAGATCTTCCACACGGGCTGGCGGCGACGCACCACCGGATCCAGCACTTACGGAAACGGAAGCGTCAGCATGAGGGCGTAGAGCTCGATGCCCTCCCATACGTTCCCGATGCGCACGTTTTCATTTGGCGAGTGCTGGTTGTTGTCGTGGTTGACGGTGGGCATGACGATGATCGGCACCCCCACGACGTCGGGGAAAACGTACATGGAGTTGCTGCCGCCCTCCGTGGGGAAGGCTACCGGCTCCAGACCGAAGGCGGCCCGCAGCCGATGGCGCACGGCTTGACCGATGGGCAGGTCCATGGGGGTACGGACTCCGGGGTATCCCTCCTCCTTCGAGGTCACCCTGGCGATCCGCGGGTAGCGGGCCCGCACCTCGGCGTCGGGCTCTTCGCTGACCACGTGGTAGCCCTGGCGCCGGATGTGCTCTATCAGCCGCTGGAACTGAGGCTGAGCTTGGATGTTCGGCACAAGCCGCAAGTCGAGCTCAGCAATGGCCCGGTCCGGAATCACGCTGCGGGCCTGCTCGTTCACCCAGGCGCTGGCCAGTCCGGTCACGTTCAGGCCCGGGTAGGTAACGGCCTCGAGGCGGCGCTCCCAGGGCCCCTCCGGGGCGGCGAAACCCAGCACCGCCGGCGAGTCGGCCGGGTCATAGGGGATCGTGTCCAGGGAGGCCAGCTCGGTCTCCGAAAGTGGTACGTGGTCTTCGGACCAGCCTTCGATCAGCACTTTGCCGGTCTCGGGATCCTTCATGCTGGCCAACAAGTGAGCCAGACGCATGGCCGGGTTCGGGGCCCAGCCACCGTAGTGGCCGCTGTGCAGAGGTTGCTTCGGGCCGTACACCGTGATCTGGACCTTCCTGATCCCCCGCATGCCGAAGCTGACGGTGGGTCGCCCCGAGGGATGCTTGGGGCCGTCGCCGATGACGGCCAGGTCGGCGGCCCAGCGCTGGCGGTACTGGTGCGCCGCAACCTCCATGTAAGGCGAGCCGATTTCCTCGTCGCCCTGAAAGAGGAACTTGAGGTTGGCCTGGGACTCCAAGCCGGCAGCCTCGAGGGCGTCGAGGGCGGCCAGGATCATGATGATCGGCGAACGATCGTCGGCAGCCGCACGGGCGTAGACCCGCCAGTCCGGATCGATGCCGCTCTCCGGCAGGGACACGATCGCCGCCCCGTCCGCCAACCTACCGTCCCGTACCACCGGGTCCCAGGGGTCGTGGCCCACCCACAGGGAGACGTCCACCGGCTGGCCGTCGTAGTGGCAGTAGAAGAGCAGGGTGCGACGGGCCCCGGCGACGCGACGCCGGCCGAAGACGTAGGGGGCGCCGCCGGTCTCCAGCAACTCAGCCTCGATCCCGCGCCTCTCCAAGGCGGCGACAAGCCACTCGGCATTGCGCCGAATGCCCTCGGGGTCGGAGAAAACGTTGGGGATGGCAAGAAACTCCATCAGCTCCCCGAGGATCCTGACCTCGTTGGCCTGCCAATACCTGCGAGCCGCGGCCACCACGGCGGCGGGGCTCGAATCCTGGATCGCGGGCCCTTCCGCCTCCGCCAACCGGACCACCGGCCCGGCGGTGATGTAGGAGGGAAGAAGAGAAGAAGAAGCGAAGGCGGTCAGGACGGAGCTTGGCTGGGCAGCAGCGCTACCGACCACCATCAGCCCGGCCAGAGCAATCACGAATGGCGCTAGCCCCCCTCGGCGAAAACAAGCTCTGACGTTGATCGTGACCTTCCTCACTGAAGGGTAAGGGACTCGCAGGCAGCCCGCAAGGAGAGACTCAACGCAGAGCCGCAGCGAACGCACGGTCGCATGTCTGTGCCCGTAGTTCTTCATAAGCACTCTCGAACAAGCCGCGCCCTACGAGGGTGGGGTGTACCCCAGTCGCGCCATCCACAACCATGCTGCTTATTTCGTTCTCGGTCACGACCCATCTCTCTGCACCTTTGCGTTCGTTTCCACGGACCTTTCTGCACTGTTCTTGAATGCATCACCGCCATTACGGCTCAGCGTATCTTCGCTCAGCAACGCCAGGCAGCGGAGCTCGTCGAGGAAACGCTCGTCGAGGACCGGGTGAAAAAGCCGGATCCGAGCCGGATGGACGCGGTTCCTCACGAGGGGGAAAGCGGTAAGGTGAGTCCAGACCTGATCCGAATGTCGAGTCTCGTTCACGTTCTCCAGCCACGTTGCCGCCGGCGCCACCGTGTAACGGTCGGTGGGCACTTCTGGATAGGCGTTGGCGAGGAAGACCTTCGTACACTCGGCATTGTCGGCGTCCCGAGTGAGAAAATGCCGGTGCTGGTCCGCCGGGATGCTCATCGCTTTGTCCAAGAGCTTCTCGTTGAAACGCATGTAGAGCAGGGAACAGTCGAGGGCTTCGGCGATCTTCTCCGCCTTCGATCTCATGTAGTAGCTGGTGAGAACATAGTGTGCCTTTTGCGGTATCCTTAGACTGCTACCGTCAGGCGGCACGTGGCAGATTCTGGCCGGGAACCCCTCGGTAAGGCTGGCCCGCACGCATTGGTAGAAGTCACGCGTCGCCACCACCGGAAAAAGAGGGCGTTGACGGCCGATACTGGGCTCGTCGCGGTCGCCGAGGAGCTTCAGCAATCGGACTCGATCGAGTCCCAGCCGCTCGGCACGCTCCACGGTCTGCTTGAGGAACTCGCACACGGCGTGCACGGATTCCTGCACCTCTACCGAATCGATATCGTGGGCGACGAAGATGCCGCTTCGCGGGCGCACGTCGGCGAGCATGGAATCACAGAGAGCTTCGTGAATCCGCTCTGAGGTGCTACGGGAGATACCGAGCTCGCGGGCGAGCCTTCGCACCGAAGGGAGGCGATCCCCGGGGTGAAGCCGACCGGCGACCCGCTGAGCTGCCGCCTGCCGCACTACTTGAAGAGCAAACGACTCTCTGCTCTCGCGGTTGACCAAAAATCCCATTGCTCCCTCTGGCCGAGCTGTCAACCAGCTCGATGCCGATTTACTTATAGCACAGTACACCTGCGCGGCGAGGATTCCCATGGTCGCGGTCAGGAACTGACTTATCAGAACCTCTGCTGCGGTGCGCCGGTCAGTGTAAAGACGTACTCCGCCCCGTAGGCCTTCATGCCCGCGCCAGCGCATGTGCCACCGACATGTGCATGTTCTACTCCTTGATCGTCGCCGCGCCGGACCAATGGAAACGATCGGGAGCGAACGGCGTGATGTCGATAGAAGTTGGACGCCTGGAAGCCAGCTCGGCAACGAGCTTTGCGGTAATGGCAGCCAGCGCCAGTCCCACGTGCCCGTGTCCGAAATCGAAATAGACGTTGCGGTAGCGGGGCGAACGCCCGACGACGGGGAGGGAATCCGGCGTCGCCGGGCGATGGCCCATCCAGTAGGTCGCTCCTTCGATGGACAGGCCGGGAACGAGACTCTCGGCGACCGACCCGAGCCTGTCTGCGCAGGAATAGTCGGCTGGTTTCGTAACCCCCGCGAGCTCTCCAATGCCTGCGATCCGCAGGCCGGCTTCCATGGGGGTCAGGACCACCCCACGTCCTCCCGCCTTGATCGGTATTCGCACCGACACGCCGGGTCTTGGCAACATGGTGTGGTAGCCGCGCTCGGATTCGAGGGGCACCTTCGTTCCGAGCTCGGCCGCCAAGGGGCGCGACCAGGCGCCGGCAGCGATGACCAACGTTTCCACATCCATACCGCCACTCTCGGTCACGAGTCGACAGGGACCATTGGCGCCAAGCTCGAAAGCCTTCACCGTTTCTCGCACCAGACGCCCTCCAGTACGCAGGAAATGCCTTACTAGAGTTTGGACCAGGCGAAAGGGATCGATGCAGTGTGCCACCTGAGGAAAGTAAGCAGCGTTCGTCACACCTGGAGCGAGCGCCGGCTCGAGCTCGCGAGCCTGCTCACCGGTGAGCTCTCGAACCTCCACACCGTTGCGCCTCTGGATGTCTCGTTCCAAGCCATCTCGCTCGAACGCCTGGCGGCTTTCGTACACGTGGAGCTTGCCCGAGCGCTGGACCATCGCTTCGGCACCCGCGTCCTCTAGTAGCGGTGCGTAGGCATCAAAGAGAGATCGCTGCAGCGAGCGCAGAGCTCGGGCGATCGCCTCCACGCGGCGGCGACGACTGCTCAGAAGGAAGCGGAGCAGCCACGGAGCCGCCTTGGGAAGATGGTGCAGCGGCACCGACGGCGAAGAACACGAGGAAAGGAGCGTGCGGGCCATTCGGCGTGCGGCTCCCGGCATGGCGAGCGGCACGCACGAAGCAGCGCCGAAGATTCCCGCGTTTCCCTTCGAGCAGCCTTCTCCGGGAGCCTCCCGATCGACAACGGTGACGGCGAAGCCTTCTCGCTGTAGATAGAGAGCGCAGCAAATGCCTACAATCCCGGCCCCGATGACGGTGACCTCGCGGGAAGCGTCCCCCTGTGGAACCACGGCGTTCCTCAATCCTCCTGCGACCAGCAACCGATGCATCATACGCAATTCGGTTGTCTTTGGCCCGCGGAGCCCAAAAAGCCACGCTCGCCCTTGAAGGTAGTATAACACGTCCTGAATGCTTTGGAGTGCTTCGGATCGACGCCGGGAATGACGGCCTGATAGCGGGATCGTTCGTTGCGCCGTCGGCCGGTGCGACCAATGGCTGGAGGTGCCCATGATTCGCCGACTTCTCCTCGCGTTTCTGCCTTTCGCCCCGGCCACTCTGGCCATGGGCGCTGCCGCGCAAGGTCAAGAGCCGTCCCACCCTCCCGAGCTCGTAGCCCTTGCCACCGAGCTCCGCCAATGGCAACGCGATCAGCCTGCCGGGGTGCCCGACTTCGCCGAGCAGGCGGAGAAACGAAAACGAGAGCTTCCCGAGTTTCGCCAACGTCTTCACCGCTTGAATCCTCGAAACTGGCCCGTGCACGCCCAGGTGGACTAATTTATGCTTCAGGCGGAGCTGGACGCTCTCGACTTCCGGCTGAATGTGATCCGAGAGACTTCGAAGAACCCGGATTTCTACCTGAGCCAGGCGGTGAGCAGGGTGACGAGGCACATCGGCGGCCGGTTCCAGAGGGCACCGGGAGTCACCGTGCCCTACGACACCGACCGAGCAGCCGCCATCGTTCAGGCTTTGACGGAGATCGAAGCGATCGTTTCTCAGGCGTCCCGGGCGCTCAGCGGGGCGGTTCCCAAGCTGGCCGATGTGGCGATCGAGAGGACGAACGGCGTTCGCGAGAACTGCGCCGAGCTCGCCCGGGTGGTCGGCCAACACCTGCCAGAGCCCTACGCCTCGCAAATCGGCCCCGCTGCGAAGCGGGCGGCCGAGGCCCTCGTTCAGTATCGCGAGTGGCTTCGGGAGAACCGTTCGAGGATGACGGGAAGCTACGTCGTCGGCCGGCCGGCCTTCGAGTGATATGTACAACGGGTGATGATGTTTCCCTACGACAGCGACCAGCTGCTGATGCAGGCGGAAATGGAGCGGAGCCGTAACTGGGCTTTCCTGCAGTTCGAAAGGCAGAAGAACCGTCGCCTGCCTCATCCGGGCAAGATGTTCACCGTCGCTCCAGTGAGACCGGCGGCGACGAATCAGGAGTACTCGGAGTGGAAGGATGCCACAGACGTCGGGAGTCGCCTCTGGGCGGAGAAGCAGGATCTCTTCACTCACCCGGACGAGCTGGGGCCTATGCGGCAAGGGCAAGGCGGAATCTGGATCGAGCCATTCGGCCTCATGGCCTTTCCCGAGGAGCTGCTTCCTCCGGGCTCTTATGCCCAGTTCGTCGTGGAGCCCGATCACTGGTGGGCCCACTCGTACTGGATAATGGGACACCGCCGCGACCCGGGGGACAATCATCCTCACAACGAGTATCCCGGCCACCGGTTCGAGACCACCGTGAGCCAGAAGAACACGTGCTCCCTGCGCCGCGGACACCGCACGCACGCGCGGGGACTCCTGGTGTTTCTACGTCGAGGAGATGCAGCTCCAGCTCGACTATCCCTTCGTTCGGGGAGCCAGGGCACGGGAGCTCATGTACGGTCTCGCCATCATGCGCGCCGAGCGGGTTCACGTAGCGGTGAACATGGCCCGCGGATCGATGGCCCCGAGCAGGTGGAGGAGTACATGATGGCGTCGGTGCCGTGGATGGAGCCTTACGTGGCCAAGAAGCACGAAGTGTGGCGCAAGCTCGTTCGGCCGGCCAGCGTGCTCTACTACCAGGTGGGAAAGTACGAGATCTACAAGCTTCTGAGAGATCGAATGAGACAGCTCGGTGACGATTTCGACCTCAGGGCTTTCCACGACGCGCTTCTGGGAACCGGACAGATTCCCGTCTCGCTGGCTCGCCTGGATATGACGGGCACGAACGAGGAGATCGACTACCTGTGGGACTGGAAGCCGATCCCCGAGCTGCCGGAGCGGTGATCGGCAGGAAGGTGATATTCGCAAGCAGCTGGGGAAGAAGCGGTACCAGGCCGGGCGGCACGTCGAGTGCCGCTTTCTACTCGCGGGTCGTCGCAGCGGGCGTCGTCAAAATTCTACCGCAGGCCGAAGTGGCGCTCCCGTCGTGCCCTGAAACCGGTTCGGATCGAACAGCGGCATCTCGGTTTCTTTTCCCAGAATATGCTCGGCCAAAAGCTTTCCCACGTACGGCCCGATGGTGAAGCCACCGCGGGTACAACCGACGACGAAGGCATTCGTCAGTTCGTTCAACTCACCGGCAAGCGGCATGTAGTCGGGAACGAAGCCCTCGAAACCATGCCAGGTCCGCACCAATCGCGTCTTTGCCAGGGCGGGAATCGTGTGCTGCGCCAGACGGAGGTTTCCGATCAAGTTCTCCATGACGACCTCGGTTCGGCTTTCATCGAGTGTGCCCGAGCCTTGCCAGCCGCCACCGATCAAAACCGTTCCGTTGGTCGACTGCTTCAGCGTCAGTAGACCGAGAGCGTGAACGAGGACCCGAGTGATGGTTGGAGGGCAGCGCTCGGTTACCGCCACCTGGTTGATGCGAAAGCGAACCGGCAGAGAAGCGCCCAGATTGCGGGTGAGCGTTCCGAGCCAAGCTCCTCCAGCCATGACGAGACGCCGAGCCCGAAGGGTGGCACCGTTACCGGTCACCGCGAAACCATCTCCGTCTCGGGCCAGCGCGGTGACTTCGAAACCCTCCCGGACATCGACTCGGGCCTGGAGGAGCATCTTGCGATAGGCAAGCCCTGTGAGAGCGGAGTTAGCGAAGCCATCGAAAGGGCAGAAGCTCGCCAGAACGACGTGTGAAGAGAGTGACGGCTCGAGCTCGCGAGCGCGAGCCGCATCGACGATCTCGATGGGCGCTCCCGCTTGCCGTTTCTCCTCCATGTGGGTTCTCATGGCTTCCGCCTCTTCCTCGGTGAAGGCGATGCTGAGGCCGCCGATACGGCGGTAACCGACCTCGACACCCGATCGCTCCGCCATCGTTTCCCACAGATCCAGGCTTCGGAGCGCGTAGGGGATGAGACCGACTCGCTTGTTCAGAAGGGACAGCGTACCCGCGTTCACCCCCGAAGCCGAGGAGCACAGACCGCGGCGGTCGAGCACCGCGACGCGCATCCCCGCTTCCGCCAGGTGGAGAGCAGTGGTTGAGCCCATGATGCCCCCACCAAGGACGATGACATCGAGTACACGCTCGCTCACGCCGACGCCATCCGTTCGCGGGAAGCCGGCAGGAGATGGATCTCCTCGAGCACGGCACGAATCGCGTCTCTCTTCTCCGGGCTCAACGGCTTGATGTCCTCGTCAAACCCCGTGGTGAGAGCGGGTACCACTCCTTTCAGTTCCAGCATCGTCATCTCTCCTTTTCAACGAGGAGCGGGTGGCGGAAGGGAAATCTCCTCGTAACGAAACTCTCCGGTGAGGATCTCCATGGGGACAGGGCGAAGCGGTGCTCGCCCCGTCCATTGCCCGACTTGGTCCCGGTTGCCCACGCGTGCCGCGAGCAGGCTCGCCACCGCCTCACCGCACATGCGTCCCTGGCACGGTCCCATCCCGCACCGCGTCCAGGCCTTGAGCTGATTCAATTCTCCGGCGCCGTTGTCGAGGGCGTCGTCGATTTCGCCTCGGGAAACGTCTTCACAGCGGCACACGACCGTGTCGCCAGTGATCGTTCCCACCAGACCGGGACGAAGCTTCATGAGCCGGCTCATCGCCGAGCCGAACCGCTCGGCGCGATGGAGCCGCCGTCTCAGCGTCGACGTCGCCCGGGGCCAATCGTCGCGAGACACTTTTCCGAGATCGTAAGCAGCGGCGAGGCCGGCCAGCTCGCCCCTCAACGCGGCTGCCTTCGCTCCCGCGATCCCCGCCACGTCGCCCGCCACGTAGAGCCCGGGGAGCGACGTGCGAAAGAGCTCGTCGTGGGTGGCAACCCAGCCTCCGTCGTCGGCTCGATATTCGTGGTCTACGCCGAGAAGTCGGCTCACCTCGGTTGCTGGAACTAGCCCGTGACCGACGGCGAGAACGTCCGTCTCGAAGACACGGGTTTTTCGGTCGGGGAGCGGCTTCCACTCCCCATCGACGGGGGTAACCCGAACCTCACGAACCCGATCCTCACCCCTCACTTCCGTGACCGCATGGCGGGAGAGCACCGGCACTCCGGCGCCGCGGATCCGAGCCATCCAGCCCATTCCTTGCAACGCGAGATCGGGCCGGCCCATGAGACGAGGGGCCACACGAAGCGCATCCGCCGCGCCGTTCAAATCGACGACAGCCACGAGCTCCCCTCCTCCTTTGAGCACGCCGGCAGCAACGGCAAGAAGAAGCGGGCCGGCACCGGCGACGACCGTACGGCGGCCCGGCAACATCTGCTGGCTCTTCAGGAGGAGTGTCGCGGCGCCAAGACCGATCACGCCGGGTAGCGTCCATCCGGGAAAAGGAATGACACGCTCGAAGGTCCCGGTGGCGAGGATCAAGCTCTTCGAGCGGAAGGACTCCAGACCGCCGGGGCCCACCGCTTCCAGGACGAAGCCGCGGCTCACCAGCCATACGGTACGACCGAAGTACGTCTCGACGTCGCTCGCCGCAAGCTCGTCGCGCAGGCGCGCTCCCCGCTGGTGCTCCGCTCCGAGAGCTCGGGGATTATCAACGGTGAAGCTCGACGGTGGTGCTTTGTAAATTTGACCTCCGGCGACGGGAGCGTCGTCGATCAACGCCACCCGGAGGCCGTGACGGCTGGCGGCGAGCGCCGCGCCTACTCCCGCAGGACCAGCCCCGAGAACGACGAGATCAGTTTCCACCATCGCTCAGCGCCTGAGATAGATTTCCATTCCATCGCGGATCGGCGTCAGGCAGGCCGGCACGGTACGCCCGTCGACCTCCACCACGCACTCCTGACAGACGCCCATCGCGCAGAACACTCCTCTTGGTTGACCCAAACGCGAGCTCGATCGCAGGTAGAGGACGCCGGCAGCGAGAAGCGCCGCTGCCACGCTCTCTCCCTCGAAGGCGGAGAGGGGCTGGCCGTCGACGATGACCCTCGCCGGCAACGGTCTTTCGACTGCCTTGCCGATGCGGAGGTCCGTCGCGCGATGTCGGGATCGTTTCCAGAAAGCCACGGCGCTACATCCGCCCCGCATTGATGCGGAGAAACGCGCCCGTAATGGCGCTCGCTGCATCGCTGGCGACCTGGTAGCGCTTCTCGAGTGCCGGTCGTATCGCCGAGCCGACGACGCCACTCAAGCCGGTGACCAGAATCTTGCGTTGCACCATCATTCGTCGCTTCTATTCGAGCCGGGGCGCCACCGTTTCCGAGAAACGAAGGAGCATTTCCGCGTCGTGTCCATAGGGGAACATCACGATGAAATCCTGAAAGTACAGACTCTGAAATCGCCGCAGGGTGTCACCCAGCTCGTCCGGGTGCCGGCCGTGCCCACCCGCGTTGCCCGCTCCACGACCTCTTCACCCTTGGCGCCAAGGGCAGCGACAAGCTCGGCCGATCGCTGTTTCAGCCCCTCGTCGTCCTCGGCGAGCCGCGCGACGCAGACGAAGTCCACGTACGCGAAGCCCCACATGGGCTCGAGCTGAATGTCGAAGCGAGCCACGGCGCGCTCCTATCGGAGCATCCGCAGAACGAGGGCGGCGTAGAGGCGGGCCCTTCTCATCGCGCTGTCGATGCTCGCGTACTCGTTGGGTGCGTGAGCGTTCTCGCCGCTTCCCTCGATCCCGAATTTGATCCATTTGGCGCCCGTCGCCCAGAGATCGGGCCTTCCTCCCCCGGTACTACTCGTCCAGCCGGGCGAGCGGCCGACATAGTCGGGGGCGACCTCGCGGATGGCACGGACGAAAGGGTCGTTGTCGGTGAGCGTTTCCCAATAGTGCATCGGCACCCACTGTGTTGTCATCGGCTCGACGGTCAGGTGAAGCTCGGGATCTTCTTTCTGGAGTCGCGCGAAGAGCGCTCGCATCTCCTCCAGCACCCCCCCGGGTGACTGGCCCGGCAGTAGCCGAATGTCGATCTGCGCCTCCGCCCAGTCGGGGACCTGATTGACTTTGTAGCCTCCCTCGATCTTTCCCGCTTCGACCACCGGCTTTCCTCCATAGAGAGGATTTCGGAAAAGCGGGTGCTTCTCGTACGTCATCCAGTTATCGATGCTCTCGATCTCGGTAAGGACTTTCGCAATTTTATAGATGGCGTTGACCGGGCGGCCCGGCTTGCCATCGCCGCGTCGGCCGGCCGTGTGTCCGCCAACGCCCGTGGCCCGGACTTTGACCCACGTGTAGCCGCCCGAGATCTTGACGATGTTCGGGCCGCCTTCGGTATCGAGATACCAGTCGGCCTTCAAAAGCTCGGGCTGTTCTTCGACGATGAAGGGAAGACTGTGAACCTGTGCGCCCTCGCCGGGAATGAACAGAA
>Ga0310123_10001904_pt1 | contig 16923 bp, 11 predicted proteins | sample CB6_AW_1057_MG_FD_203505 | JGI IMG/M metagenome (GOLD analysis project Ga0310123, IMG submission 203505) | Marine microbial communities from Western Arctic Ocean, Canada - CB6_AW_1057 | ecosystem: Environmental > Aquatic > Marine > Oceanic | place: Canada: Western Arctic Ocean | collected... | reverse complement strand
AAATCCCAGGACCGACGTTCGTTCGCGAGCATTTCGTTGCATACGAGTTCTTGGACCAATGACTGCTTTTCGTCAGGCTCATGACGTCGTGGCGAAGTAAATCAGAACATAAAATAGCGCTGTGCCAAAGGTAATTCGTAAGCGGGCTCGCACGTCAATCGTTCGCCATCGGCAGTGACTTCGTAAGTTTCTGGATCGACAATGATCTCGGGCGTAGCATCGTTGAATCGCATGTCTTGCTTGCCGATCCCGCGGCAATTGCGGACGGGTTCGATTCGTTTCTTCAGCCCGTAGGTTTCGGCCACAGCTTCGTCGTTGCAGGCCTGGCTGACGAAAGCAATTGAAATGGGGCTGGACGCACGTCCATAGCCGCCAAACATGGGCCGCATAAAGATCGGTTGAGGAGTGGGAATTGACGCGTTGGGATCGCCCATTTGTGACCAAGCGATGATTCCACCTTTGATGACCATTTCCGGTTTGGCTCCGAACATTGACGGCCGCCATAAGACTAGATCTGCCAGTTTGCCCTCTTCCACTGACCCGATCAAATGTCCCATGCCATGCGCAACGGCTGCATTGATCGTGTATTTGGCAATATATCGTTTGATGCGGACGTTGTCGTTATTGGTACAATCTTCGGGCAGTTTGCCTCGTTGCTGGAGCATCTTGTCAGCCGTTTGCCAAGTGCGAGTCACTACCTCACCGACGCGACCCATGGCTTGCGAATCCGACCCCATGATGCTGATGGCGCCCAAATCGTGCAGGATGTCCTCAGCCGCAATCGTCTCGCCTCGGATTCGGCTCTCGGCAAAGGCGACATCCTCGGGAAGATTCTTGTCCAGATGGTGACAAACCATGAGCATATCAAGGTGTTCATCGATCGTATTCACGGTGAAGGGACGCGTTGGATTCGTCGAACTGGGCAGTACGTTCGCTTCGCCGCAGACGCGCAGGATATCCGGAGCGTGCCCTCCACCAGCTCCTTCCGAGTGGTAAGTGTGAATCGTGCGGCCCTTAAACGCTGCGATGGACGATTCAACGAAACCAGATTCGTTGAGCGTATCGGTGTGAATGGCAACTTGTACATCGTACTCCTCGGCGACGCTCAAACAGCAATCGATTGCCGCTGGCGTTGTGCCCCAGTCTTCGTGTAGCTTTAATCCGACTGCGCCCCCTTTGATCTGCTCGGCAAGGCCTTCCGGCTTCGCTGTGTTGCCCTTGCCCAGAAAGGCAAAGTTCAGCGGCAGATCATCCGTAGCCTGCAACATCATTCGGATGTGGTTGGCGCCCGGAGTGCACGTTGTGGCACAGGTTCCCGTCGCCGGTCCGGTACCACCACCCAACATGGTGGTGATCCCACTGGCCACTGCCTCGTGCGACTGCTGTGGACAAATGAAATGGATATGCGTGTCCAGCCCACCAGCAGTCAAGATCAGCCCTTCGCCGGCGATGGCTTCAGTCGTAACGCCGACGGTCATCCCCGCAGTAACTCCGTCCATGACATCCGGATTTCCCGCCTTGCCGATGCCAACGATAATGCCGTTTTTTATGCCAACGTCCGCCTTGTAGATTCCCGTGTAATCGATGATCAACGCGTTTGTGATCACGCAATCCAACGCATCGTCCTGACCGACTCCAGCAGCTTGGCCCATTCCTTCACGAAGAACTTTTCCGCCACCAAACTTACACTCGTCTCCATACACAGCCAAGTCTTTCTCGACCTCGAGAATTAGCCCGGTATCACCCAAACGCAACTTGTCACCAGTCGTCGGACCATAGATTTCCGCGTAGTGCGATCGTTTGATGCTGTAGGCCATAGTTTCTCCTAGTGAAGGGATCACTGATCACTAACGAACTTCATTTGCGAATCCCTCAGATGCAACCCTCTTCATGGCTGCTGTCTTGCCTTCGTCACTGACGGGACCATCAGCCAGTGTATTACCGCCGCGGATGACTTTTCTGCCGGCAATTTCGACAAGCCGGACGGTCTTGGTGTCTCCCGGCTCGAAACGGACAGCGGTGCCCGCGGGGATGTCTAGCCGTTTGCCATATGCATGTGCTCGGTTAAATTTCAAGGCCTTGTTCGTCTCGATAAAGTGATAATGGCTGCCGACCTGGATCGGACGGTCGCCCAGATTCGTAACTTCCAAATCGACTGTTTCCCGGCCTTCGTTCAGCACCAGTTCTTCGTCGGCCGTAGTGCATTCTCCGGGGAGGGTTGACTGTGGCCCATCTTCAAAGACAGACTGGTCCGGAACCGGCAGATAGCTGCCATGCAGTGCCAGTTCTAGATTGCCATGCTCAGCAACAATCGGGCTGTGGACCGTCACCAGTTTCGTGCCGTCGGGAAACGTCCCCTCGACTTGCACTTCGGCGACCATTTCAGACACACCGGCCATAACCTGATTCTTGCCCAGCATTTGCCGGCCAAGGTCCATTAGTTCTGCAACTGACTTGCCCTCGCGAATGTACTCCAGAATTTGCGTTGCGATCAGAGCGATCGTTTCGGGATAGTTCAGCCGTATTCCCCGAGCCAATCGCTTTTGTGCGACAAAACCAGCATTGTGCAACATCAGCTTTTCAATTTCGCGTGGCGACAAATGCATAATGCGTGACCTTTGGCGTTAAAACTACCATTTCCTTTCCCATGGAGCTTCTCCGAGCATATCCCTAAGAAAACTCAACTTGTCTTTCAAGTAACGGCTGACCGATTCGGGCGTATCGGCCAGGATTCTCAGAATGACTCCATCTTGAATCGGACTAATTGCATCGATCAGCAGGGCACCAGGTTCGATCGGTTTTGAACCAATGAGCGTCAGCAATTGTTTTCTGATCATTTGGAGGCGTTGGCCGATCAAAAGTACAGTTGCGAGACAATTGAATCGCCCCAAACGATATAGCCCTTCCAAAGCTCCTTCATCCCGATTGAGACACAATGACTCGTTCAACAGCCGAGTGCCGGTCAAAAAGACTTCCAGCCGGCTGGCGTATCGAGAAAAATCCCACCGCTCGCCGCACGCGCGACGCCCACTGGTAAGCCAATCGATTACGATTAGCGTGCTATCGGTCGCGAGGTCGAACCGTTGGTATTGCTGGTACACAGAGTCGGCAAAGCATGTCACCGGGTCCGGAGCAATCACCAGTGTGGCATTCTCGTCAAGTGATGCGGATAGGAATTGACGTGATGGTACACCATTCGGACTTTTGTAGACCTTTGTCGACGATTGCGTGCTAATAACACCTGTCGCGCCGGAACGAACTCGCACATGAATATCGGTTTGATCGCCGGCGACGAGTCCGCCGCCGAAAGTGCTGACATAGGTCCATGCGGCTTTGTTTTTCCGTCGCGGGTTGAGCAGTTTGAGAGGATTGGTGGCCTCGGCCCGCGTGACGGCCGAGCCTCCGGCGACAAAGGAAAACTCCAAAAGGCCTCGGCCGGCTTCGGGGCGGCTAACGAAAGGCGCATTCTGCGACGGCAGACTCATAGGCTTCAAAGCGGGCACAGTGACGGTCACGAATCTACCTTATATCGAACCGGCCAGAATCAATCGGGTCGATTTCAATCTGAGAATTACACGCTTAGATGGGTGCGGACCAAATCGAGTGTTAACTGTGATGTTTCTCCTTGGGCCACCACTTGACCGCGATTCATGATATAGAATTGGTGGCCAAATTCCTTCACAAACTCGACGTATTGCTCGACTAACACGACAATCATTTCTCGTTCTGTAATCAGCGACTGCAGGACCTTGCCGATCTGTTGAATAATATTTGGCTGAATTCCTTCGGTCGGTTCGTCGAGGAGTAAGACCTTGGGCTGACCGATCAGGGCACGACCAATGGCCAGTTGTTGTTGCATGCCGCCTGACAAATCGCCACCCATGCGTTTGGCCGTTTCCTTCAGGATAGGAAACAATTCGTAAATCTCATCAGGAATCGTCTGGCACCCATCAGTCCTGGCCTGCAGGCCAATTTTCAGATTTTCCTCGACCGTGAGTTCGGGGAAAATTTGGCGACCCTGTGGTACCAGCGATAAACCGGCTTGGGCACGGCGATTCGTCGGAAGCCCCGTCAAATCAAGACCGTCCAATACAATAGAACCAGACGAAGATTGCAGCATTCCCATGATGTTCTTCATCAACGTCGTTTTGCCGACGCCGTTACGGCCCATCACACAAACCATCCGCCCTTTGGTCATCGACATGTTAATGCCGCGTAGGGTTTGGATGGAACCATATGAGAATGAAAGATCACGAATTTCGAGCATTGTGGTTGATCGCCGCACGTCCAGAGACCAAGGCGCATGTACTGAAGTCGGCCCTGGACACTAGACTACCTACCCAAATACGCCTCGATGACTTCCGGATTCGACTGCACTTCTTCCATAGTGCCCTGTGCCATTATCAGGCCTTCATTCAGCACTGTAACGTTCGAATTCAGCAGCCGCACAAACTCCATGTCGTGTTCGATGACAATCACACTGTGTTCGTCTTTCAGTTCGAGCAACAGTTCGGCCGTAAGCGCTGTTTCTTCATCGGTCAAACCGGCAGCCGGTTCGTCAACCAACAGTAGCTGCGGGCTATGCAGAATCAACATACTGATCTCCAACCACTGACGCTGTCCGTGGCTAAGATACTTCACCTGCTTGTCGACCTCATCACTCAATCGAACACGCTCCAAGATACTTTGAATACAATTCTGTTCGTCCAGTGTCGCTCGCACACGAAAATTTCTAGCCAGACGCTCGCGACCGGGCAGCGACAATTCCATATTTTCATTAACGGTCAAGCTATTGAAAACGGTGGGTGTCTGAAATTTCCGTCCCACTCCCATCCGAGCAATGTCGATTTCTGGAATTGTTGTGATGTCTTGTCCGGCAAAGATGATTCGCCCCTGGGTCGGACGAGTTTTTCCACTGACAACGTCGCACAAAGTCGTCTTGCCGGCTCCATTCGGTCCGATGATCACATTCAGGGCGTAATGAGGAACGCTAAATGATTCAATATCCAAAGCCTTGAAACCATCGAAGAAGACCTTGATGTTTTCGATCCGTAATAAGGGACTGTCGAGTTGTGACTCACTGGTCACTTTTCGTTGACTCAATGTGATGCGCTTCAATCGACGTTGCAATAGCGCACTGTCACTTTTTTCTTGCTGACCAATGTCGGCCTGCCCGGAGTCTCTGGACTGGCCAACATTGTCCAAAGAATCCGGGGAGCTGTCTGTAGACACCCACTTATGCCATATGCTGATCAGGCCATCAGGGAAAAACAGGACCACGCCAATAAACAGGCCACCCAAAACATATTGCCAATACTCCCCGTGCCACATAATCTGACGGAAGTTCTCACGATAAGTTTCCTCAGACACCATCCAACTCAGCACCCACAGCAACTCGTGCTGTGAGGTGAGGAAGTTTTCGAGTAGCTGGATCAACATTGCGCCAAGGATTGCGCCAGAAAGCGTTCCGCGTCCTCCGACCGCGACCCAGATCACTACTAGGATCGATTTCTCCACGGTTACCATTGCTGGATTGATGCTTCCCTTCTGCGGCGTGTAGAGCATGCCGCCCAAGCTGGCAATCATCGCCGCCAAGACAAATGCAACAAGTTTGAAATGATGCGGACTATATCCAGAAAATCGTAGCCGATTTTCGTTGTCGCGAATGGCAATCAGGACACGTCCGAAGTGGGTTGTGACAATCCATCGGCAGAGAAAAAAGACGGCGACAAGTGTTAGGAGCGTGACAATATAGAGACCCAATAGTGTGCTTTCGTTGTTGACGTCGAACCCTGCAACTTTCAAGAAGTTTCGGATTCCCGTTGTGCCACCCAACTTGATTTCAGTGTTGCGAAATGTCACCCAGCCAGCTAACGCTAGGGCCTGCGTAAGAACTGCGAAATAAACTCCGCGCACGCGGCTGCGAAAACCAAAGTATCCGATCATAATGGCGAGCAGCCCTGAAAGCAGGAATCCCAGCAATAACGTAGCGGAAATGTTGTAGAAAGGTTCCCAGTGCCAAGGAAGCTCGGGAGTGTCAACCGCTGAGGTTACCTCGTGCAGCGATCGAGGAAGCCCGCCTTCTTGAGAGCCATGTAGCGCCAAATGCATAGCCATCCCATACACGCCCACGCCAAAAAACAGAGCCATACACAGGCAAAGAATGCCTACATATCCCCAGATCAAGTCCAGGCCGACGGCCACGATTGCGAGAGCCATGTAATACCCAAGCTCGTTGATTCGTTTGGTTGACATATGCCCGGTGATATGCATCGCGGGGATGATAACCAATGCGATGAATAGAATGGTCCAAGGCCCGAAATGACGGCTTAACCATCGCAGCCCGCCGATCGTACGCGATTCGTGCGTCAATACTGGAAGGTCAGACGACATCGGCTAACCTACCTTTCGGTGGAAACAAACCTTGCGGCCGCCATTGGATGAACATGGCGATGCATGTCAAAATCACAACTTTACCCCACACCGCACCAAAGATCGGCTCGAGAAACTTATCCAGAACACCTAGTCCCAGTCCCGCCCAGACCGTGCCGACAATTTTTCCAACACCACCGGTCACTACAACCAAAAACGAGTCCACTATATACGTTGAACCCATGTTCGGACTGACGCCGGCAATCAATGTCACGCCCCATCCGGCAATGCCGGCTAGTGCGGCACCTAGAGCAAAGGTGTAACCATCGATGAGCCGCGTGTTGACACCCAAACCAGCTGCCATATCGCGATTCTGCATCGTGGCGCGCACTAACAGCCCCAGCTTGGTGAAATTCAGTAGTATGTAAATCACAAGCACAACTACAGCTGCAAGAACGATGATAAAGATACGGCTATAAGGAATGATCAAATCTTGGGCGACCTCTACACCACCCCGTGCCCAAGTTGGCGCGTTCACACCGACGTTGAATCCGTAGATAAGTCGCACCGATACGATCAGAACCAATCCGATTCCCCAGGTAGCAAGCAATGTCTCAAGTGGCCGACCGTAGAGATGCCGCACAACGAAGAGTTCCATCAGGTAGCCAGTAACCCCCGCCGAAACAATCGCAACTGGTAGCGCCGCAACGTAGTACCAATTGAAGGCACTCTCCGGCAGCAAGCCACTTTCAATCATGCCGTCGAACAATTCCTGCATCGTATAGGTCGCCATGGCACCAATCATCATTAACTCGCCATGAGCCATATTGATGACTCCCATCACGCCAAACGTAATGGCAAGTCCCAGTGCCATCAGGATCAGTACCGATCCACGCGAAAGGCCTTGAAACAAGTAACCGATGCTCCGGACCTTGCTCTGATAGCTTTCGATCTGCTCGGCTGCTGATTCGTAGACCTTGCGAGCCCGTGCGTCTACAGGCTTGCCGCCTTGAGCTTCTTTCTCGAGGTGCTTCAGGAGCCGTTTCAATGACGAAAGCGCACGAGCACTGCGCATTTCTCCCAATACACGTGCTGCGGCTAAACGGTCACTTTTAGTCTCGCCCGGAATGAAATCATCCAGCCGAATCAATAAGATGCTCTCGTGCGCTCCGTAACGAACCTGCTCACTTTCATCGTTGTCCATGATCTCTTGGAGACGAGCCAGATAGTTGACTTTTCTTTGGTCACCAAGCTTCTTGACAGCAGCCAGACGTTTGTCTACATCGGCCAGCGAAAGCTGTAGATGCAGTATGCCCTCACTGGCGGTTTTGCGGTCGGCGCGCCGGGCCCTGATTTCTTGCAGATTTTCACTCGGCACAACGATCTGTGTACCATCTGCCATCAACGGTTCTCGGGCCAACGGATCAGAAAGTGGGGCACTCTTGTTGTAATCTTCGTCTGTGATCATCTGCTCGCATAGCACGAGCTTTCCGTTCCATAGGTAAAGACTGCTGGTGCGGTACGATTCAAGAAACTCGACAAGGCGCTCGTCTTTTGTGGTAGCCAGTTTTTCGATGGCCGCTTGTCGAACTTTCTTGTCCTTGTCGGCGAGCTTGAGCATGGTTTGGCGAATTGATTGGTCATCCGCGACTGCCAAACTCGTGGTAAAACTGAAAATGGTGGCAAGTATTACCACCAACATACAGGACAGCCCTAAGCGCATGGGTTGCCTCAAACGACGGCCGCACCGTCTATGATAAAGAAATATCGGGACCATTGTGAATCCGGCTTGCCTATAGATTGCAGCAGGGTACCACCTCACATCTGTGAGGCGGTACCCTGGCACCTGTCGATATTGTCCCGACTGTGACTTCCGCCTTGACCAGAGTCCGAGTTACCCCTCCTGCTTCCCAAATTGCTCGTTCCATTCGGATTTCCCGTCTTTCCAACCGGGGCCACCGGTCGGTGTGGGAATTTGTTCCACTTTGTCCTTCCAGAGGTACGAGCTATACGCGTCAGGCGATACTAGATCACGCGTTTCAAAGACGATGTCGAACTGCCCGTCTGCGCGAACCTCGCCGACGTAAACTGACTTCAGCGTGTGTTGGTTATTTGGATGCATCTTCTTTTGACCCCCCGGTGCGTCAAACTCGAGGTCGTAAACAGCCTGTCGGACCTTGTCGACATCAAAGGTGCCTGCCTTCTCACAGGCGGCCGCCCAAACCTTCACGCCAAAATAAGCAGCTTCAATTGGGTCGTCCGTCACCCGATCCCGACCACCGGGCAGGTTGTTACTAACACAATAATCTTTAAAGTCCTTCACAAATTTTGCGTTTTCCGGAGTATCGATACTCTGAAAATAGTTCCAACAGGCCAAATGACCGACCAATGGAGGAACATCCATCGCTCGTAATTCATCCTCAGCCACCGAGAAGGCCATAATCGGGCAGTCATCGGCGGTCAGGCCCTGGTTGGCAAATTCCTTGTAGAAAGGAACGTTGCTGTCCCCGTTAATCGTGGACAAAACGCACGCCTTGCCGCCTGCAGCAAAGTTCTTGATCTTTGTGACGATGGTCTGGTAGTCCTGATGATGGAACGGAGTATACTCTTCCTCGATGTTTTCGTCTGGCACACCCCTGAACTTCAAGTACGCTTGCAGAACTCGGTTGGCCGTTCGTGGAAAAACATAATCCGTGCCAAGCAAATAAAACTTTTCTATTTCCAGTTCATCAATCATATACGCAGCCGCCGGCACCAACTGCTGATTCGGTGTGGCTCCCGTATAAAAAACGTTGAGCGACTGCTCCTCGCCTTCGTATTGCACGGGATAGAACAACAAACCGTTGTTGTCCTGGAAGGAATCCAGGCAGTTTTTTCGACTGGCCGACGTCCAGCAACCGAAAGTTACAGCTACCTTATCTTCAAGAATCAGTTGGTTTGCTTTTTCACGAAATGTCGGCCAATCACTCCTTGGATCCACCACAATGGGTTCAACATTTTTTCCAAGGACACCACCGGCCGCATTGACCTCTTCGACGGCCATCAAAACCACGTCCCGCAATGAAACCTCCGAGATCGCCATTGTGCCGGTGAGCGAATGCAAAACTCCGACCTTTACCGTCTCTTTCGAAGTTTCAGGACCAAGATCGAAGTCGGGAGAATCTGGTAATGCGGTTTCCGATTCCGTCGGCGGACCCCCGTTTCCGCTAGGTGCGTCTTGCGACTTGCCACAACCAAATGCAAATAAGCTGACACACATCAAGAAAACAGTACACGTATAACCCTTCATGACCATTCCTTCCTCGTTCGAATGATTCCAAGTGTAGCCTTGCCTGTTTTCCTGACCAGACAAAAGGAGAACATTTGAGGAGGCGACAATCCTAGTCACCAAACCCGACGACAAGCCGACTGACATCCGTATTCTCAAACACAAATGGCGTTACGGACTACGTCGTTGATCACGAATGCAAAGCTGATGCCGAACAGGGTGCTGATCAGGGAATCCCTCAGATAACCGTGAAATTAAAGGGAAACCACGGCTTTTCTCGAACTGCGCGATGACGACCGTGCCGTCGACTTTGCACATGATTTAGGCAAGCGTGAATGGTAAGTTAGCAGAGTTCGGTTGGGTCGCTGCCCCTTGTCGCCGGAAAGACTGGATTCGTTACAAACATCCAATCCGACTACTTTTTGTTGGGCAAGATTTGATTCGACCTTCGTGTGGGCCGGCAGCGAACAGTCGATTCAATTAGAGAGGCTGCTTGTCGGCGATTCCGTAAAGGATCCGGCAAGCAACCTTGCGGCGAGGACCCTGTGATGGCTGGTCCGCCAGTCGACAATGCACCCCTCAAAAAAAACCTCCGAGTGCAAGTGTGCATCCATCATGCAACACTGGCACTCAGAGGCCACCATCATCAAAAATCGCAGGAAGACTAATCTACAGAGAAGTTACAGTCCTCAAATGCTCGTTGTGTTCAATTCGTCCTAGAACTGAACCTGATAACCGAGACGAAAGATGAAATCGCGGTCGCCAACTCCGGTACGACGTCGTGAAGACATGACCATCGCGATGCGGGAATTATGCCCTTCCATGATGTAATTCAATTGGTAATCTATCTGGTCAGCGCGATCGCCCGCGGCAGCGAAATCGCGTTCATATTCCAGGTATCGAATCGAAGGTTGGAATCGGCCCGACAGGTTCCCCAGATTGACTTCATTGGGCATCAGGTAGCTGGCCAGAATGAAATAGCTGTCGCCTTGGCGGCTGGTATCCGTGAATATCCCAGAAGGATCGGACTGGGCTGCGTCGTCGTCGTCGAAGTCGTAGTAGGCTCCTTCGACGGTGACTACACCGCAGTTCTCCAACGCATGCTCCCACAATATGTCAATGTTCCAGGCCGTGTAGTGGCCGATAGCACTGGGCAGTCCCACAGCGCTCGTTTGATTGAATATCGAAGCACCAATGGCCAGGATTTCCTTCTCGCCGTAGTACGTGCTCTGGTTGTAGTAACCGGGTTCCGGATCCAATAGGTTCGCCACAACGCGGGCAGTGACCATCACGTGATCGTCGTCGTTCGGATGAGGAGCCCCTGTCGCTCCGTCCACTCCCTCGAACAGTCCCACGGCCCACTTGAACTTTCCACCGTCCACCTGACCCCATAGAGTCATTCCATCGTCACGACCCTGGAAGATGTTGTGATAACCGAACTGCGCCCAAGGAAACTCCCAGCTGTTCTGGTAGAACGGCCCGCTCAGGTTGGCCCGGTCACTGGGCGGCAGGAATCGGCCTACCCAGAGATTCACAGAATCTGTCAGCTTCATTTTGATGACGGCATCCAAGATCCGCATTTCGCCGCCGTTATCGAAGGTGTCACCGACGTCCTCAAAACCTTGGGCGTTGTTGATATCGGTGTTGAATTCAAAGCCGATGTAGGGATGAGCCTGACCGCTGAGGTAAATTCGAGCGTTGTCGACGTTGAAACCGTCGGCATGCCCGGCGGTGGCACCACCGTCCTCGACACGGTTGTAGCTGGCCCGCAAGCCAACTCCCAGCTTGACCCACTTGCACTCATCAAAACTGTGCATCCAACCGCCATCGCAACACTGCGACGAGTTCCAATCCCCGCCACACTCAGATTTTTCCTCGGCTGCAGCGACTGTCAAACTGGCCGGTGCGGATTTGCTTGAATCGTCTTGAGCAATCGCCGGGGACCCCCCAACCACTCCGATTGCCCCCAGGATAATTGGGAAACCTTTCAGTAAGTTCTGTACATTCTTCCACATCGTTCTCTCCTGCAAATTAGTAACTGCTATTCAAAAACCTTTGAGCAATTGAACGAGCCTGCCATATTGTTATCTTTGACACAGGTCTCGTCGGTCATCCATGTGTCAATCGATCTCACTACAATCGTTCGACGCTGAACACCAAGCGCAGTGCGTACTGCCGGGCGATTACCACTTGCTCGAATTATCGGTATCAGCGGATGAAATAATCATGAAAATAGAGGCGTGTGGAAATCCTTAGCTCATTGGACCACGCAACAAGACCGTTACATTCGGAACAATCGGTAGGAATATATCGCAATTTGAGAAAATGTTCGCCAAATTGCAGCAATAGCAGTATCCTTAGAACCAGACCTCACCAAACTTGCATATCCGTAACTGCAGCCAAGCTTTTACGCGAATAACGCCTCGACGAATCCGTTGGCGTCGAACATTTCGATATCGTCGACCTGTTCACCTACTCCAATAAATTTCACGGGAGTGCCCATCTGCTGTCGAATAGCGACCACGACGCCGCCTTTCGCCGTTCCATCAAGTTTGGCCAGAATGATCCCGGAACAATGGATGGCGTCCAAGAAGTTTCTCGCCTGACTGATACCGTTTTGGCCAACGGTGGCGTCCAGCACGAGCAAGTTTTCGTGTGGGGCAGACGGTATTTTTTTTCCGATGACGCGATGAATCTTCTCAAGTTCCTGCATCAGATTGATGTGTGTCTGCAATCGGCCGGCCGTGTCGACGATGACGCAGTCGATGCCTGATTCTAATGCACGCTCGCAACCGGCAAAGGCGACACTGGCCGGATCCGTGCCGCTGGGCCGCGTGATGATTTCGCAGCCCAGCCGCTTGCTCCAGTTTGCCAATTGCTCGACAGCGGCCGCTCGAAACGTATCACCCGCTACTATCAGGACAGACTTTCCTTGGTCTTGAAGCAGCTTGGCCAGCTTAGCGATTGACGTCGTCTTGCCAGCACCATTGACACCTGCAACCAATAACACCGTCGGACCTTGATCCGCCATCTTCAAAGGAGACAGTGGATTGTTGACGTCCCATGACTCGCCGTCGGTTCCGCGGAGCAATAATATCAGCTTTGCTTTGATGGTCTCCCAAATCTCTTCGACGACGACGGTCCGTCCAGTGTGCTTATCTCGCAATTCCGAGATAATTGCACTCGACGCAGCAACGCCCATGTCCGTTTTGAGCAGCCGGGCCTCGAATTGTTCAAGAATTTTTTCATCTAGGATTGCGCCCGCTTTGAATAAGTCGCGCACGTCAGTGTGCAACAAGTCTTTCGTTTTCTGTAAGCCTTGCTTCAACTTGTCGAACAATGCCATAGCTGACTCGGTCGATTCGGAATAACTGCGTCATTCTCGTCGGTTGGGTGAACTCAAAGCGAAAAATCATAAGTTCTTGGAGTGCCGGCAGCAAGCCAGCTTACGATGCGTTCGAACCTTCGCCTCATGAAGCGGGGCGTGACAACAGTTCAATCAACCGCTGGTGCGCCTGCTGCCACGCGGTATCGCCATCTGGCTCGAATCGCTGCATGTCGCTTGAAGATCGGACTACGGAGCGCAGCTCCATCAGCGAACCAATTTCACCCGCAGTCCGCGCTTGCAGCAGGACATTTCCTAATGCGGTAGCTTCAATCGGTCCAGTCACGACCGGCCGCCCACACGCACTGGCGGTAAACTGATTTAGCAATTCGTTCTGCGAGCCGCCGCCAACAACGTGAATCACTTCAATACATATCCCTGTCAATTCTTCCAGCCAACCCAGAACGATTTGGTACTTTAGGGCTAGGCTTTCCAACGCGCAGCGCACAATTTGTCCTTCCGTTTCTGGTATCGGTTGCTCCGTTTGCCGGCACCAGTTTTGGATGGCCTTCGGCATATCATCGGGATTCAGAAACCTGCTGTCGTCCGGATCAACGAGCGAACGAAACCTTGGGGCGTCGGCAGCCAACCGAGTCAATTGCTCGTAATCGAACGCTTGTCCGCTCCGCAAAAATGATTGACGACATTGTTGAACGAGCCACAGCCCCATGATGTTCTTCAACAAACGATACGTGCCGTCAACGCCTCCTTCATTCGTCACATTCAATTCCAACGCGCGATTGGTGAGCACGGCCTGTTGCACTTCGACGCCGATCAATGACCAGGTTCCAGAACTGATGTAAGCCCAGTTTGCCTGGCCGGTCTGCTGAGTCGGCACGGCGGCGACGGCCGACCCCGTGTCGTGCGTTGCCGGCGCCACAACATCGATTCGTTCCAATCCCGTGCGTTTCGCGACATTCGCGCGAAGCTGTCCTAGTTTCGTTCCTGGCGGGACAATTTTTCCAAAGATGTGCGCTGGCAAATCGAATTTGCGCAGCAAGTCGAATGACCAGTCATTATTAGTCGGATCGAAACATTGGGTGGTTGTGGCGTTCGTGAATTCCGCGACGCGACTTCCAGAAAGCAACCAATGAAAGAAATCGGGCATCATTAACAGCGAATCTGCCATTTCCAGTAATGGGCTATCGATCTTTTGCATTGCCAGCAATTGGAAAAGCGTGTTGAGTTCCATGAACTGTAGTCCCGTTTGAGAGAAGATTTCTTGCTTCGGAACTTTAGTCAAAGCGTGGTTCAGCATTCCCCGTGTTCGTTTGTCACGGTAGTGAAAGGGCTGCCCAAGCATCTCAAATGTTGACGATTGCAGCACGTAGTCGACGCCCCAAGTGTCAACTCCGATCGAAACGACAGAATCACCAAATTCCGAGGCGGCATTTTCCAGACCGACTTGTATCTCGGACCAAAGTCGCAGCACGTCCCATCGCAAGGTTCCGCCCACTGCAACCGGGCCGTTACTGAATCGGTGAAGCTCATTCAGTTGCACCTGTTCGCCGTCGAACAAGCCGGCAATAACTCGTCCGCTCTCCGCTCCAAGATCGATTGCCAAATAACATTGCTGCGCCATGATATGATGACCTTCCGCAAGATGGTCCAGGATTAATTGTATGCACACTGCCAGGTTGAACACTGCGGTCCAGACTCGCCGGGGGCCCAATAGGGCAATCTTTCAGTCTCGTTCGTCGCCCGATGTAACAATGTCGTGAACAGGTGCAGCATCTAGCAACTTTACCACGATTCCTTCGCCGTTCAGCTTGCCAATGAAACGACGCGGCATGCGGCAGTTGAAGCGGACATGGGAGTCGCGATACTCGGTGCTGATGACCTCGGCATGTTTCGCCAAGTACGCGAACAGCCGGCCGTTGCCGACATGTGTTTCGATGTTCGCTTCGACGTACCCTTGTGCCAGCCTTTCTGCAACAGCGCGTTTCAGCTGATCGAAACCGTGTTGTGTGACTGCACTAATTGAAACTGAATCTTCGTAACGAGCACGCAATACATCCAGAATCGACCGGTCTTGGACTGCATCGGCCTTGTTCAGAACAAGAATTTCATTGCGCTTGTCGACACCAATTTTGTCCAGCACGTCCCAGACTGTCTTAATTTGCTCGGCTGCACTTGCGTGGCCGGCATCGACCACGTGCAGCAGCAAGTCGGTATTTCGAGCTTCTTCCAACGTCGACTTAAACGAAGCAACTAGGTGGTGCGGCAAATCGCGGACAAAACCAACCGTATCACTCAAAAGTACTTCACCGCAGTGCGGAATCTGCCAGCGACGCGTTCGTGTATCCAACGTAGCGAATAATTTGTTGGCGATCAGGACGTCGGCGCCCGTCAACGCTCGCATTAATGTGCTCTTGCCAGCATTCGTGTAGCCTACCAGTGAGGCAGTCAATTGATCGGTTCGCGTAGCCACAGTACGTTTTCGTCGCTTTTCGACAGCTCGCAGTTTCCGCTTCAACTCAGCGACGCGCCTCTCCAGCAAGCGACGATCCGTTTCGAGCTGCTTTTCACCCGGTCCGCGCCCCGTCCCAACGCCACCTTCGATTCGTTCCAGATGTGTCCATAATCGTTTCAGTCGAGGTCGGAAATAAAGCAACTGAGCCAACTCGACTTGAAGCTTGGCTTCGTAGGATTGCGCACGAGTAGCAAAGATATCCAGGATTACTTCACTGCGATCGACGATTATCGTGTCGATTTCTTCTTCTAGGTTGCGGCCTTGCGCGGGAGTGAGATTGTTGTCGAAAACAACCAATTCGGCATTTAGCGATTGTGTCATCCTCCTTAATTCATCTACCTTGCCACGGCCAAGGCAAGTGGCCGGATGAGGCCGCTCGCGGAACTGGACCATCGTGCCGACGACTCGAACGCCGACCGTCGTCACCAGACCGTGCAATTCGTCCAGTGCAAGTTGTTTGTCAGCCTTTGGATCAGGCTGTAAGACGGCCACCAAGATAGCCTTCTTTTTTTCGACTCTTAGCTCTTCGCGTTTCGGATCTGCCAAGGGACGAACGACTTCCTGACTTGCGACACTTGTTTCGTTTCAAAATCAGAAGAGCCTGACTTTCCTGTTCCCAGTTATACGAGGAAAAACGGTCAACAGCAATAAGTTGTCTAGTCAGACACCTCGTTGCAGGACGCGGTTCGCCGATTTTTCGGGTGACACAACGTCAGTACTGTCGAGAAAAGAATCAAGCCGAAAGGATGCGGGGATCCTTTCGGCTTGTTCAGGTGTGAGTTTGGATGTGTACTAGTTAGGTGGGATTAGCCCCTCTCCAAAGGGCTGGTAGGAAAATTCTCTCTCTCTGTCATCGCAAGACGTGCATAGAATGTACCAAATGTGACGAATTTTCACGTTTCTCTAAAGAAGCATCTCGTAAGTTACAGAAATCAAATGAGATATATTTATCTCACCAAAGTGCAAGCTGGTCCACCATTCTGGGTATTGGACAAAGTTCTTTGAAATAATTACAAAATGAAGGTTCTACAAATCGCTCGTTCGGAGTTCAGTTTGCAGCGTACTGCGGAACAGGACCGTGCGAAACGGAGTACTAGCGCTGGTAGATGGGCAGATAGCCGTTATCGAGCTGCATGATTGTGGCGTTGATCGCAGTTGTATAGACCGATCCAATGTGTCCTTCTTTCCACGATCCGTCGGCAGATTGCTTGCGCAGGATCTCTTTACCAATCACGTCAAAATATCTGTTCCATTCATTCTTGCCCAGACGGTACATAACCTGAGCGTAATAGTAGTGCGTGTAGTGCCAGTGTCCGAAGTAACGCGTCCGACCGTGACCGGGCCAGACGTTATTTTTACAGAAGTCCAACATCTTCTTGACATGTGGTGAGTCCTGATATTCTCCGGCACTGAACATCACAGCGA
>Ga0310123_10001901_pt1 | contig 16945 bp, 13 predicted proteins | sample CB6_AW_1057_MG_FD_203505 | JGI IMG/M metagenome (GOLD analysis project Ga0310123, IMG submission 203505) | Marine microbial communities from Western Arctic Ocean, Canada - CB6_AW_1057 | ecosystem: Environmental > Aquatic > Marine > Oceanic | place: Canada: Western Arctic Ocean | collected... | reverse complement strand
AGCATTTCTAAATGCATAATCTTTATGTTTATATCCTTCTGGTCTGTTTTCTGATTCGGGTGGTTTTATATAATCATTATAAAATTTTACAGTTTTTTTACTTCTGACAGTCTCATCCCATAATGATCTGTTAAATATATCATTTTTTTGATTAAACTTTTCAAAAGTTTTATTATTTTTTGTTTTACTTTTATTTTTTATATTCATTTTTAATAATTTAATTAATAGTTATTATACTTAATAAGCTACATATACCTACTATTGATGCCACTATTATTCCAACTAAGAATGGTTTTAAACCAAGACTTTTGATTGATTTTATATCAGTTGTCAAACCTACTGATGCCATAGCAACAACTAACATGAATTTAGAAATTGACGTTAATTGTTTTGTAAAAGTTTGCCAGTTATCATCGCTGATAATATCTGAATAATTAACAATAAAATCTCCTGATGTTCTTAAAAGGCTCATAATAAAGAATCCTATTATAAACAAAGGTATAAGTTTTGAAATCTGTTTAATATTAATATAATTTTTTTGTGAAGAAGATTCTCTTTGATAAAGTATTGTCATTAATGGAATCACAACAATCATACTTAAGTTTCTAACAAGTTTTACTGTAACAGCATATTTTCCAACATTTACCGTACCGAATGTTTCATCGTATATGAATCCAGCGCCTGTCACTTGAGCTGTTTCATGTATAGAAGTGCCAAGAAATAATCCGGCAGATTTTTCGCCTAGTTCTAAGAAATTGGACAAAAACGGATAAAAAAGCATTGTGATTATTCCAAATATTGTTATGACTGTAATTGCATATGCTATTTCTTCTTGTTTAGCTTTAATTCCTGGAGCTGTAGCTACTATAGCCGAGGCTCCACATATACTTGTTCCTACAGCAATTAAAACACCCAATTTATTAGGCAATGAAAGTAATTTGGTTAAAATATAACCGGCTAACAAACCTGATAATATGCATAATATGATAATAGGTAAACTAGAAATCCCAAGAGAGAAAATCTCAAATATACTTAATCTTATTCCTAAAATAACAATACCAATTTTGAGTATTTTTTTTACATTGAAATCTAAGCCTTTATTAAAGACATTTTTTATACCAAATATATTTTTTACAAATATACCGATTACTATACCTAGTAGAATAGAGCTAATTAGTGACTTGTATCCTATTAAATGATTTGAATATTTAGCTCCATAGTGTGAAAATATTGCTACTATTATTCCTAGAATAATACCTGGGGCAAACTCTTTTATGGTATCCCAGAATGTTTTATTTTTTATATATATGTTTTTCATATTAGGAATTTTATAGATGTTGATTGCTTAGCTATGTAAAAAATTTATTATATCTCCGTCATTAACAATATATTCTTTGCCATTGCCTTTTACCTTGCCTTCTTTTTTACAATTATTCCATGAACCTAATTCAATGAACGTATTATATTCTATAACTTCAGCCCTTATAAAACCTTTAGATATATCTGAATGAATTTTTGAAGCTGCTATTAAAGAATTATCTCCCTTATTGATTTCCCATCCTTTTATTTCTTGTTCTCCTGCAGTAATGAAAATTATTTTACCCATTGCTTTAAATAATGATTTTAAAACTTTATAATCTTGCCTTGGTTCTATATTTAAACTTTGTCTGAATTCTTCTGATTCATTTTGAGACAATTCCGAAAGTTCCATTTCTAACTTTGCAGGATAGCAGTATATATTTTTGATTTTAGTGATATCGCCATTAGATTCAATGATACTTCTGTCTTGATCATAATTTAGTAATACAAATATAGGTTTCAGTGTTATTAAATTATATCCAAATAACTTTTTAAGTTCAGTTTCAGGTAATGTATAAGAGTTCAAAGGCTGTCCTTGTTCAAGGTGTAATTTGAGAGTTTCTAAAAGTTGGATTTCACCATTAATATTTTCTAATTCTTGTTTTGTTTTTCCTTTTGTATTGTTTTTTCTTCTTTCAATTATATTTTCGATAATTATTGTGTCTGAAAAAATTAATTCAGTAATTATTTCATCGATATCACTAAGTATTTGATTGCTATGATTGTTTTCAAAGCATCTAATGACTAATAATAATCCGTAAGAATTTTGAATAGATTCTATTTCTTTTAGTTCAGTAGTTTTATTATTTTTAATTGATAATATATTTACTTCTTTAAAAGATATTTCCGGATAAGATAATTTATTATGACCTAATAATTTCCCAACTTCTTTTAATCTGTCGTCATTAATTTTTAATGTACATATTTCAGGTAATTCCTGAGAGTCATTAAATTTTATAAGTGATTTCAGGAATGTTGATTTCCCCGATTGAGGTAACCCAAGCACCGAGATATCCATGTTATTAAGATTGTAAAAGTTTAGCTATACTTTCACCTACAATTTTATCTTCTCCTGGGTTTAATGCCCAAGGAACTAATTTAATTGTGTTTCCTTCATGATTTTGCCCATTTCTTGTCCAAATAGGAGTGTTTAAAGATTTAAGTTTTTCCACCAGGTCTTCAGCTGAAATACCTGTAATATTTTCATCTATTTCTACTTTAACTCCAAAAGGTTGATTTCCAATAATATTATTAATGATTTTTGCGTTTACTCCCTCTATATTTTGCAGAGGGGCAAGCATTACACTAGATTGTTTTTCTGCTAAGGCTAACCTTTCTTCATGATTCATTGTAACCCATTCATGTACAGCGACAGTTACACCAATTATTTCTTGCCTATCAACTTTCATTGGCCTTCCAATACCTCTGATTCTTCTTCCTTCGTATCCTGTAAATGATTGTTTAGTTATTTTTTCAATCATTTCATTTGTTCCAAGAGCTAATCCAACAGATTGAGATGCTCCCATATATTTTGCAGCAACAACTTGCGCATCCGCACCCATACGTACATATTTACCTAAAATATCAAGTGGATAAATTTGAGCTGCAGCATCAACAAGCACATATATATTATGCTTTTTTGCTATTTCTATAACTTTTTCTAAACTTAGAGGATTTGTCATTATATTGTTACCAACTACTGTACCAGGAGACAGTTCATTAGCTACCCACAAAACTCCACAAGTTTGATCAGTTATAGCGTTTTCAAAATCAGATTCACTCGCTTCTTTTTCATCTCCAAATTCAACAAATTTCGCACCTGAAACTTCGACACATCGGTCATACCAATATCTTTGGCATTTCTGAATTAACATTTCTCCTTTCATACCAGCTGTGTTAGGTAGTTGCTCTATGAGATTATCATCGTTTCCTGCCATAAAAGCTGCTCCAAAAAGAGCTAATGCAGCTCCTGCTCCGGATGTAACATAAGCTGAAGGTACATCACAGTATTCTGCTATTTTCTTACCTACAACTTCTTGAAGATGAGGTAAATGTATATAAGCAGAATCTGCACGATCCATAGCTTCTTTAACTTCTTTTTTTGGTGTCGACCCCCCTAGTAATGTTACGCTACCAATTGCATTTATTACAGGAGTTGCTCCCATTTCTTTGTATATTTGTCCAAGAATATCTTCCGCCATATTTAACCTCATTTTTTAATGTTTTAATTTTTCTTTTTAACTTCCATATCAGACATTATATTAAATAACTCATATTTTTCATCTTTATTAAGCTCTCGAAAAGGAGGTCTCACAGGGCCTCCGGTTAATCCAACATATTCTAATGAAGCTTTTATTATTGCAGCGTTATGCCAATACTTTGATGCTTTCCAAAATTCACCATGAAATTTTGCCATATAAGGAGTTATTCTTGCATGTTCTTTATCAGCTTCTTTGTATTTACCTTCTTCAAGTAAATCTAATATTCCTAACTCAAACTTTGGCCACCAACTAGAAGGACCAGATATCCACCCGGTAGCTCCGTGCATATGAGATACAGAAGCTAAGTATCCTAATGAATTGTCTATAAATGCAAAACGTGGAGCAAATTCTTCAAGAGCAACTATAGTGTCATTGAAAATATTAGGGCTTCCATATTTCAAAGATACTACATTATCAATATTGGATAATTTGTCAATTATCGGAAGTGTTAGATTGGTACCCAGTCCTACACGCCACGACTGATCATAAATAACTAATCCAAGATTTGTTGATTCTGCAATTATACGATACCATTCACACATGGCTTCTTCATCCAATGCTTCATAAAAAGGGGGAGGTACCATTACATATTCTGCCCCGGCTTCTTCAGATTGGTTAACAAGTTCTATAACATCATTAGGGTTTATCCCAGCACATCCCGCAACTATTGTTATTTTCCCTTTCCCAATTTCAACAGCAGATTCTACTATAGATTTATGTTCTTTAGGTGTTATATTCAGATACTCTCCAGTACCACAAGGGACAATCCAAAATCCTCTTCCGGTACTCATTCCTTCATCAAGCGTATATTGTAAATTATTTTTCAATCCTTCAAGATCAAGATTTAAGTTTTCGTCAAAAGGTAACATTATTAACGAAGCTGGCCCCTTGATTTCACTTTTAACTTTATTTATATCCATGAGATTATCCTTATGATATGTTTATCAGATATTTTTACAAATAAATTAAGATATTTAAATACTTAATATAAGTGATTTGAATCATTTTTAATAAAAATAATAATTATCAATAGAAATTAAATCATTTTAGGAATTAAATATTCCCAACCAAGCGCCATTATATGCATTCCATCAATTCCTTTCATGGCTTTTATTTCTGAAATTATATCTTTGCTTATTTCAATACATGTTTTTTGAGGATCGTCAGTTATCTTCATTAAATTAATAATATTTTCAGGGACTTGTATGCCTGGCACTTTATTATTTAGATAATTTGCCATCTTTGCAGATTTTACAGGGATATATCCGGCAAATATTTTAATATTTTTATCTTTTTTTATTTGAATAATATTTTCCAAGGTTTTAGGGTTATATATAGCCTGTGTTTGAAAAAAAGTTGCTCCATTTTTAATTTTGTTTTCGAATTTAATTAATTCTTTTTCAAGCATATTTGAACCAGGATTTACTACCGCACCTATATTAAAATTTGTAACAGAGTCTAATTTGTTATTAGCATAGTCATAACCGTTATTAAGTTTAGTTACTGTTTCTATTAATTCTTCAGAGTTAATATCAAACACATCTTTAGCATTAGGATGATCTCCGTATTTAACACTTTCTCCTGACATACATAGAATATTATTTATTCCTAATGAATATGCAGCTAGTAAATCGGATTGTATTGCCATTGAATTTCTGTCTCTGCAAGTAATTTGATAAATTGGTTCTATATTATGTTCTATTAATTTTCTGGCTAAACCAATTGGTGCCATAGTCATTTTAGAATTATGATTATCTGTAATATTAAATGCATCGATCATGTTTAAATCTGATGCTGTATTTATTAGTTTTGATAAATCAATCCCTTTGGGGGGAGTAAGTTCTGAAGTATAAATAAATTTTTTTTGATTTAATGTTGTGAATTTTGCAGGCATTATTTTGAATGTTTTAAAGTGAGTTGAAATAATAATTTTATATTATATACTCAGGAGTTTGATTAGATATACCTAAATTGTTTAAAACATGCCCTACAGAGCTAGTTTTATTCAATGAATAGAAATGAATACCAGGGATATCGTTGTCTATAAGTTCTAAAATCTGATTGGTGGCATATTCAATTCCAAGCTTTGTTGTTTCTTTATCGTTATTAATTGAATTCTCTAATTTTTCATTTAGTTTTAGAGGAATTTTAGATCCACAAAGTTTTGTAAATCTTCTTATTTGTTTTGTGCTAGTTATAGGTAATATACCAGGGATAATGGGTATTGTGATTCCATTCTTAATAGCTTTTTCTTTGAATGATAAAAAATCTTTATTATCAAAGAAGAGTTGTGTTATTAAGAAATCTACTCCTTTATCCTGTTTCAATTTTGTAAATTTTATATCATCAACAGAATTGTTTGATTCAGGGTGGAATTCAGGATAACAAGCTCCTGCTATACAAAAGTTACTGAAATTGGATTTTATTATTTCAATGAGATCAGTTGCATGTTTTAAGTTGTCTTTTGAAATAGTCATATCTTTGGGAGTATCTCCTCTTAATGCAATAATATTTTCAATATTTGATAGAGTTAAATCTTTTAATATATTTGTAATTTCTGTTTTATTGTGTGCGATACAAGTTAAATGTGACATTACTTCGAATTTATCAGACAATTTTGCTTCTTTAGAAACCTGTGTAGTGAGTTGTCTGGTATTACCTCCCGCACCATATGTGAAAGAAACAAAATCTGGATTGTATGTAGATAATCTATCAACTGTTTCATATAATCTGGGTAGGTCTGAATCCTGTTTTGGTGGAAAAAATTCAAAAGAAATTGTTTTTTTCGAATTTAAAATGTCAATTATTTTCATTTACTTGTCTTTGGTTTTATTTAAACTTGATAAAATATTAATTATTATTAATATGATAATATTATTGCAAATAGATTACCCAAATATATCCTTTTTGCAAATGAATTAAAGGTCATAAATGAATTTAAAAAAAGTATTTTTCAATAATAGTTTTAAAAATACATCTTATATTTTGAAATCAGATTTATCTAATGAATCAATTATAATTGATGTTCCTGAAGATCCTTATCCAATTATAGACAATATTTCTGGGCTTGATATTAAACTAATATTATTAACACATCACCATTTGGATCACGCAGGAGGTATAGATATTTTAAGACAACATACAAATGCACCTGTAGCTATTGGAGCAGAAGATGTTGGATCAGAACCTGATGACAGAGTGGCACATATTAATCCTGATATTGAAATAAAAAATGGAGATACTTTTGATTTGGGTAATGAACAAATTTCAGCTATTTCTGTCCCAGGGCATACTAATGGTTCTAATTGTTTTTTAATTAATAAAAGTTTATTTACAGGAGATGTGATTTTTCCAGGCAGGGCAGGGCGGACCGATAGCGTAGAACAATTTGATTTATCTGTCAAAAGTTTGAAAAATACGTTGTATTTACTTGACGAGGATATTGAATTTTTTCCTGGACATGGTAAAGGTGGGGAAACTTTAAAAGATTTCCGGGATCAATTTGATTTCTTTTTATCTAATACATATAAGGAAGGGTTGTACGGTGTAGTTTGGTGGGTAGATGGCTATGAACAGGAATGGTAATTTAAATTAAAATTTTTATTCTTAATACATATTTGTTAACTATTGTTGGTTTTTTACATTTTTCATGATGAAAATCAATTATCCATATTTAGAATGCATATAGTGAGTGTAACGATAATAATTATACTTTTTAAATCAGATAGTAGTTTGAAGAATGAAAATCTGTTATTAAACGCTTGATTTAGATTCTGATTCCTCTAATTTTTGTATTTCAGGGAGGACTTGTGTACAAAATAATTCAATAGATCTAAGAGATTTTTTCTTGTCCATTCCAGGAAATCCGAAATTACCAAATATATTCTTGACGCCTTTTTCACGACAAATTTTTAGTTTTTCAACTAATACTTCAGGTGTTCCTCTTAATAGAGGGATTTGATTGTTTTGTACTAATAATCCTTCCCTGTCTTTTTGCCTGTTAACCCATTCGTCGTATCCTTTAGGAATAGTTCCATCTTTGGAAATAGGTGTACCTATTTTTGAAAGAATTTTTAATGAAAAATCATCGTATCCTTTTGGATCATTTATCGCTTCTTCCATTGTAGGTGCAACATAAATAGGAAGTTGAACTGGTGGATCAATATGTTTATGTTCATTCCCATACTCATCCATTTTCTCTCTCCAAGTTTTTATTACGTCTGGAGCTTGGCCTAATACTGCAGTTGGTCCTCCGACCATAACAATATGTCCATTTTTTGCAGCAAAATCAATAGTTGCAGGTGTTGTACTTACTGCAACATAAATTGGGATAGGGTTTTGTATTGGTTTGGGTATTATCCATTTATCCTCTACGTTTGTAAATTTACCTTTATAAGTTAATTTTTCCTCTGTCCAGGCTTTAACAATTACATCCACGCCTTCTCTAAATCTATCTGTTGCTTGTTCAACATCAATACCTAATCCTTCAAACTCTTGAAGCTGATATCCTCTTCCTACTCCTAAGTCAAATCTCCCATTACTAAGAACATCTATCATCGCTGATTCTGATGCTACAAGGATTGGATTGTGAAAAGGTAGTACTGTTATCGCAGTGCCAATTCTTATTTTGGATGTTTTTGCTGCGACATGCCCTATGAATGAAAAGAATCCTGATAGTAATCCATGTCTTGAAAAATGATGTTCCCCAAGCCATGTTTCATCGAGTCCAAGTTCTTCAGATAGCATGATTTCTTCTAACGCGTTGTTTAATGATTCTTTTGCTGTTTGGGATTCATGCAATTGAACAGTGTGAAAAATTCCAAACTTCATGATAATTTAAACCTCGAGATAATAATTAAAATCTGTCAAATTCTATTAAATAGCAGAGTTAGTTTCAATACAGTTTTTTGTTAGTTTTATTATGATTTATGATAATTATCAGAAATAGATTTAAATTTTTGAATTAATTTATCTATTTTGATATTAAGATCTTCAAATACTAACTCACATTGTGTAGTGGGTGATGATTCTGTATTCCCAGCTGTATCAATTAAACCATTTAGTCTGGCATTGTATGAATCAGCAAAAAAAGCACCATCTGTTACCCTGCCAAATCTTTTTCCCTGTGAATTTTGATCAACTGTGTTTTGTTCTTCTTCAATTTCAGCGGTGGATGCTAGTTTTTTATCAATATTATCTAATTCATTAAGCGTGAAATTTTTTTCATCAGATTCTATTATTTTATTTTTTCTTAATTCTGATTTTAATTTTCTGATTGAGTTTATTGTAGAATTTACTTCTGATAATTTGTCTCTTATATATAATAGGAATTTAGTTTGATTATTTAATTCGCCATTTTCATTTTTAGCATAAACACCTGGAATAATTTTACACTTTGCTGATATTACTTTTTCTTCAGTATTTAGTTCTATAATATAATCGCCAGGCTCAACATAAGGCCCTTCTAATGACATAGAGCTTTGCCCGGAGAATCTACGTAGTTCTCCATTTTCTGGAATCAGATCATCTGCAACATGAATTGGACCAGGATATCTTAAGTTCCATTCAAATTCATTGAATCCTTTTTTTGGTCTTAAACACAAAATTTTGTACGTGTTATCAGCTTGGGGGCCTATATTATCTTTATTGGAGAATTCATTTATAATTTCGCCACTACTATTTTTTATAGTGATTTTAATAGAATTATATTTTTCTGGACTGTTAGGTAAATAATATTTCATTATCAATCCCGTGGGTGTGTTTTGGCCTGCATCTAAGGATTTGTATTTTATATTCCCTTCTTCATTTTGATATTGATAATAAATATTTTCTATTCCAAGTGACCAGGAAAATTTTTTAGTATTAGTAGAAACTGGATAAGTATTGTGTACTCTTTGTGGCATAAATAATCTGGATTTTGATTTTTGAACATGAATTAATTCCGCATTTATTTTTGGGTTTTCATTTAGAAAAAGGGTTTTATTATTCCTAATAAAAGACAAATCATCTAATATCCAAAAAGCCCTTCCCTGAGTTCCGAGAATAAGATTATTGTTTTTTATCCTTAGGTCATGGATTGGCACAAATGGTAAGTCAAAATTTATGTTAACCCAATTATCACCAGCATTAACAGATAAATATATTCCATTTTCTGTGCCTAAATATAATATGTCAGGATCGACCGAGTCCTCTCTTATACATCTTGCATAATCTTTTGCGTCTATTCCTTTTATTATTTGTTTCCATGTCTTGCCATAGTCATTAGTTTTAAAAACTATAGGTTTTTTATCTCCATGTTGATATCTTGAAGCAGAAAAATATGCAGTTTTTTTATCGTGTGCTGATGGTTCTATATTCCAGACTGGCGTCCATGGTTCTAAATCTTTAGGTGTTACATTTTTCCATCTATTAGAATTATCTTTTGTTAATTTTATTGTGCCGTCATCTGTCCCTGCCCATAAAATATTTTTATCTATTGGACTTTCACCCAGGGCTGATATATAGCATCTTTCAAACGGGGCAATTTTATTTTTAGGCGCAGATTCCCATTTGTTTCTTGGTTTATTTGAAGTTGCTTTGGATGAACTCGGTTCAATATAATCAGGATCATTTCTAGTTAAGTCCGGGCTTATTACTGTCCATGATTTACCTTCGTTGTAAGATTCGAAAATAACATTAGCTGCAGTTAGCAATCTGTTTTTATGGTGTGATGAGAATATTATTGGTTGATCCCATCCGAATCTATATTTTCTTTCATTGTTTGTATGCCCTGTAACATCGGGCCATACTGTTACCATATCTACTTCTCCTGAAATTTTATCGTGCTTAAGCATTAAAGGTCCAGTACCATGATAACTTCCAAGAGCTCCAGAATAAGTACAATGTTGTTTTGATGGATCTATTGCAATATGCCCACTTTCAGAGCTTCCAACTATTTTGCAATCAGAATATTTAATCATTCCATTAATAGAATCGGAGGGCACTGATATTGCTGTATTATCCTGCTGTGTTCCCAAAACATTATAGAAAGGTAAATTATTATCAGTTGTTATATGATAAAATTCTCCTGTAGGTTGGTTATATATACTTGACCATGTTCTTCCCTGATCATAAGTTATACAAGCTCCTCCATCTTGCCCGCTTATTATTCTATTTGGGTCATTTGGTGAAATCCATAGATCATGATGATCATCATGAGGTGTTGCGGATGGTGAGAAAGTTTTACCTCCATCTAATGATTTCATAAAATTTTTATTCATTACATATACAGTATTTTTATTTGAAGGGTCTCCAAATACATGGATATAATAATTAGGCCTTCCGGTTAAGTCATCTTCAATTGAAACAAGTTCCCATGTTTCTCCTTTATCATCAGATTTGTATAATCCTTTTTCGTTACTTTGAACAAGTGCCCATAATCTGTCATCTGCCATGGAAATCGAAATTTTTCCAAGAGGTAGAGATGAAAAACCTTTGTTTGTATGTATAGGTGTCCATGTTTTTCCAGCATCTAAAGATCTATATATAGATGAGTGATCACCACCTGAATAAGTTTCAAAATAATGTCTTCGGACTTCCCAGTAGGCTGCGTATAATTCATCTGGATTATTATTATTAATTGCTAAATCTATAACTCCAGCATTATTATCAACAAAATGAATTTTTTCCCATGAATCTCCACCATCTATACTTTTATATATTCCCCTATCATTTGAGCTGTTTGCAAGATCTCCAAGAGCTCCGGCATAAACAATGTTTTGATCTCTTGGATCTGATTTAATTTTAGATATATACATCAGCTCTTCCATACCCAAATGTTTCCAGGTTTTTCCGGAATTATCAGATCTATATATTCCATCGGTTCTATAATTCCAATGTAATCTTGGCCAGGCAACATGGCACTCCCCCATACCAACAAAAATTCTTTTAGGGTTTGCAGTGCTCAAATGTATGCTACCAACAGCTGAAGTTTTAAAATACCCGTCAGATATGTTTTCCCATGTAATCCCACCATCTATTGTTTTCCAGACTCCTCCGGTAGAGCCTTGATAAAACACTAAATTATTATCTGGATCACCTTCTACGGCAACAGCTCTGCCACCTCTATACGGGCCTATGCATCTCCAATTAAACCATTCATTTTTAATCATAATGTATTTATTTCTTTTTATGTTTGTGATTTAACGTTGAAATAAGATCCTCATGTTCTACATTTTCATAACTAAATGCTTGATCTAGTAGATCAAAACCTACAAGTTCGCCATATGCAGCAAGAAGTTTTTGAGTGATTGGTCCAGGTATTTCACCTTCTATATCAACATTATCAACTTTGCTAACAGGTACTATTCCTGGAGTTGTTCTACTTAAAAATACTTCATCTGCAGTTATCAGGTCGTATGGTTGAATATTTTCTTCTAAAACTTCTAAATCTAAATTTTTAGCAAGTCTTATAACAACATCTCTTGAAACTCCCTGGAGTATATTAGAGTCTGTTGGGGTTTTTATAATTCCGTCTTTTACTGTCATTATATTAAATGAAGTTCCCTCTGTTACATGTCCGTCCAGATCGGTAAGAGCAGTCAGGGCATTCGGATCTATATCCTTTGTTTCTAATTGTGCAAGAACAAAATTCATCCTGCTTGAATGTTTTATTTTAGGGTCTATTGTTTGGAAGGAATGACTTTTCGTTTTTGCAAAAACGACATGCGCTCCATCTCTATACCAATCTGTGAACGTGTCAAAAGGAACAGGTTTATATTGAGCAAATATGGTTGGAGGTCCGTCCATTGAAGTTCCTCTAGAAATTTGTAGCCATATATTAAAATCTCCGCATTCTTTTAACAAGTTTTTATTTTTATTTATTCCTTCTACTAACATACTGTACATTTCTTCAGGATTAAGCCCGCAATTCATCCTAGTGTATTTTAATGATCTATATATTCTTTCGACATGTTCTTTCCAAATTAACGGTTTTCCATTAAAAGTTCTTAGAGTTTCAAAGACTGTATCTCCTAGAACAAATCCTAAATCAAGTGGATCAATCTTTACATCTGACCATGGTTTCCATTCTCCATTATGATAAGCGGTGAAATCTTGCATTTTTGGCATTTGAGACACTCCTGATTTAATTTTTGATTATACATTAATATTATTTAATAACTTTAGCAAGTTTTTAATGTTGACAAATTTTTTCTAATCTTTAAAATCGTAACCCTAGGTATTTTTATAATGTGCAGTATTAAATAAAAACTGTAATTTATTATTATAAACATTCCAGAAATTAATTCTTTCATAAGGAGGCAATTATGAAAAATTTTAAATTGTTTACAAAATTATTTGTATTTACTTCGCTATTATCTTTTATGATAGCCTGTACAACAACTGAAACTGTAGAAGTTATTAAAGAAGTTCCAGTTGAAAAAGTAGTTGAAAAAATTGTTGAAAAAGAAGTAATAAAAGAAGTAGTAAAGGAAGTGATAAAAGAAGTCGCTCCTGCACCAACATATGCTAAAAGTATAAATGTTAGAGATGTTTTCTTTTTTACTGAAGGTTTTACCCCACCAAGAGGCGGGTCATTCTTTGAACACAGAATTTCTCAACAAATTTATGAAGGTCTTTCTGCTTTAAATACTCCTATGGTAACAAGAGGAGACTCTGCAGTACCTGTTCCAAACTTGGCAGAGAGTTGGAAGATTTCAGCAGATGGAACAACTTATACTTTTAAAATCAGAGAAGGTGTGAAATTTACAACTGGTAATTCATTAACTGGTCAAGCAGTTGTTGATTCTTTAAAGAGATCTATATTTGTAATAGAATTAGATAAAGCAACAGCAAGATTTTCATGGGTCACTGATATTGTAAGTATTGATGCTACTGGGGACATGGAAGTTACTATGGTTCTGAAAAATTCTTTTGCTCCTTTGCTAGCTATATTAGCATCTAAGCAATTCTTGATTGTAGATGCTGCTGAATTGAAAAAGAATGAAGCAGAAGGTGATTGGGGAGCAGCCTGGGGTGCAACTAATTCTGTTGGTACAGCGGCTTTTAAAATTGACTCATGGGTTCCAGAACAAAGATTAACATTAAAAAGAAATAAAGATTATTGGGGCGGACACGATGGAGTTGGTCCTGGAGCTGATCAATTAGTATTTTCTAATATCCCTGAAAATGCAACTGCTGAATTGATGATCGCTAAAGGTGAAGTTGACGTAGCTTTACAGATGGATCCTATATCTTTAAAAACACTTGATCTTCAGCCAAAAGTATATACTTTTTCTTATCCTTCATTAATAACATGTAATTTCTTAATTGATAGAAGAAATGAACATGCAGCTAATGATGAGATTTTTAAAGCTATACATATGGCTATAGATTACGAAGGTTTGTTATCAGTAGTAGCTATGGGACTTGGTTCAGTTCATCAAAGTTTGATACTACCAGGTATGTTAGGTCATGATCCTGCAATTTCAAATCAATGGTCATATGAACCTGAAAAGGCAAAAGCAATTATAGCTGAACAAGGCTATCCAGATGGTTTTTCAATTAAATTGCAAAGTCGTGCTGGTGCTTGTGGATCAGTTGTTTATACTAAAGGTATTGAATTTTTACAGGCTAGCTTGAAAAAAGCTGGAATTAAAGCAGAAATTGTACAATCTACAGGAGCAAAATTTTGGGGACAAATTATTGATGGTACACTTAAAGATATGGGTATCTCTGGTTTAGGTGCAACATACTTTGACCCAGATAACCCTGCATCAGTAAGAGCTACATCTGAGTGTTTCTTGTTAGGTATAGAACAACACAACAAAACAGTAGCAGATAAATTGAAAGATTTAGTTGCTAAAGGTAGAGCTGAAACTGATAACGATAAGAGACATACCATATACAGAGAACTTAATGCACTTATGGTCGCTAATTGTGGTGAAATGACAGTATTGCAGGTAGCTGATACTGTTGCTCTTAGAACAAACATGAGTAATGGTATTGCTATGCCACATGCTTTTAGTTTGGACTTCAGATATTTAAGGAAAGCTGAATAATCTAAATTAAATAAATTTAGTATTTCATGGAAGGAGCAATTTCAATTGAAATTGCTCCTTCTCTCATATCTCTTATATATAATCAACTCTAAAAGTTATGAACATCGGTAAATTTATATTACGTAGATTGTCTTTACAAATATTTGTATTGATTGGATTGACGATGTTTACTTTTATATTAATGTTTGGATTACCAGGAGATCCTGCAGCATTATTATTTAGTGCTGGAGGCATCGCAGCCGGAATGGATGAATATCATGCTTTTCGGGCAAAATGGGGATTGGATTTACCAATGTGGAAACAATATCTTAATTTCGTTGGTAATTTAATAAGAGGAGATATGGGAACTTCCTTAGTTACAAGAGCTCCTATAATTGATAATCTGAGAGCTTATTTCCCCGCTACAATTGAATTAGCTTTTGTTTCATTTATTTTTGCAACTGTGATGGGAATCCCTTTAGGAGTTATATCTGCCTTGAAGAGAAATAGTTGGATTGATCATGTAATTAGAGCAGTTTCCTTATTTGGTGTTTCAATGCCTATTTTTTGGCTTGCTATTATTCTGCTTATTATTTTTTATTATTATTTAGGAATAGTACCCTCTTCTCAAAGAATTGATTTGGACATGGAAATCCCAAAACATATAACAGGTTTTTATTTAATAGATACTATTATCACAGGTTATTGGGATGGATTTTTCAATGCTGTCCATCATTTAATATTACCCTCATTTATATTAGGTTTTTCTGTTGTTGGATTATTAGCACGTGTTACCAGGGCAAGTATTTTAGAAGTTATCAGCCAGGATTATGTAAGAACAGCCAGATCTAAGGGATTACAAGAAAAAACAGTAATAGGCCGGCATGTTATGCGAAATGCCTTAATACCAACTATTACTATATTAGGTTTACTAGTAGGAGGTTTGCTTTCTGGGGCTGTTTTAACTGAGACGATTTTTGCTTGGCCAGGTGTTGGAAGATTTGCGGTTCAATCTATTATGCTTTTGGATAGATTAGCTGTAGTAGATGTTACCATTTTAATTGGAATAGCATTTTCAACTGCTAATATGATTGTTGATATTGTGGTGGCTTTTTTAGATCCAAGGATTAGGTATTAAATGGTTGATCAGGAAATAACATTAAGACCACAAAAAAATACTTTTATTGAGTTAATTAATGCTGTAAAAATTAATCCCCCTGCTGTATTCTCTCTGGTTATAATATTTATATATTTGTTTATAGGCTTGTTTGGTTCAATGTTAGCCCCTTATGAATTCGATGAAATGGGAGTAGGGAGCCCTCTTCAAAAACCTAGTTGGGAATATTTGTTTGGTACAGATGAATTTGGAAGAGATGTTTTTAGTAGAGTGTTAGCTGGGGGTATTATAAGTTTACGTATAGGTGTATTAGTGGTAGGTATAGCTGGTACTTTTGGTTCATTAGTTGGATTGGTAAGTGGATATATTGGCGGATGGATAGATGAAGCTGTAATGAGGATTACAGATATTTTTTTATCAGTACCTGATTTAGTTATGGCTTTAGTTATAGCAACTTCATTAGGAGCAAGTATAGATGCTGCAATAATTGGAATAACTTTAGTTAGATGGACAGGGTATGCCCGATTAATCAGAAGTGGTGTTATTGCAGAAAAAGGAAAGGATTATATTACGGCATCACGTGCTTTAGGATTACATCCTTCGAGGATTATATTTAAACATATCTTTCCTAATAGCTACACTGCTACTCTTGTTCAGGCAACTTTTGATTTTGGATTAGCAATTCTTTTTGCATCAGGATTAAGTTTTGTTGGTGCAGGTGCTCAACCTCCAGAGCCAGAATGGGGAGCTCTGGTTGCATCAGGAAGGCAATATGTACGAGCTGCGTGGTGGATACCGATATTTCCTGGGTTTGCTATTTTTGGAGCTGTGCTAGCTTTTAATATACTTGGTGATACTTTAAGAGATTTTTTGGACCCTAAATTAAGGCATTCAATGGATCAAAAGCATTGATATTTAAATTATAGGTCTTTTATTTTGCCAAGGTTTTTCTAATTCAAATACTCTCGAAGCCTGTAATACACCTACTTCATTTTCTTTTGCTCCAATAATTTGTAGACCTACCGGCATATTATATTTTGTAAAACCACTGGGAATACTTGCTCCCGGATTACCACTCCAGTTAAATAAAGCTGTGAATTGTTTACACGCAAAATTCCATGATGAATAATCGAGATCATTTTCAATGAATTTATCTTCTCTAGTCATTTTAATAATCTTTAGTTTTCCGT
>Ga0310123_10001899_pt1 | contig 16961 bp, 17 predicted proteins | sample CB6_AW_1057_MG_FD_203505 | JGI IMG/M metagenome (GOLD analysis project Ga0310123, IMG submission 203505) | Marine microbial communities from Western Arctic Ocean, Canada - CB6_AW_1057 | ecosystem: Environmental > Aquatic > Marine > Oceanic | place: Canada: Western Arctic Ocean | collected... | reverse complement strand
ACCCTGGCCCACAACCGCCGACGGCTTCGGCGACTCCTTGCATCGAATCGGCTCGGACGCTTGGGCGGGCGACGTGGCCGCCTGGGAGAGTGGCCTGCCCAATCCAGGCAGTTTCGGTCCTCGTATTCTCTTTGAAACGTCTCCGTCAGAATTGATTGTCGGGGAAGTGGGGCGCGTCACGACACTCACCCACGTGCCTCAGGTGATCCAATTAAACCACACGTACACCCACCCAGTCGTCTTCGCGCAACCCGTATCCAGCAATGGCCTCGCTCCCGTCGTCGTGCAAGTGGCTGATCTGCAGTCGGATCAGTTCAACATCTTCCTGGCTGAACCTTCCAACCTGGACGGAATTCACAGCAGGGAATCGGTGAGCTACGTCGTCCTCGAAGCGGGTATTCATTGGCTCTCCGATGGGACGCATTTGGAAGTGGGTTCCGTCAATACCAACGCCATGGTCGGAATCAGCATCCCCTCGCCGACCTGGGAAACCGTCAATTTCACGTCTCAGTTTACCGATACGCCGGTCGTATTGAGCCAAACGCAGACCACCTCTGGCGAGGTATTTCTGTCCACCCGTCAGCAGCCGGCCACATCGGCTGGGTTCCAGGTGGCGCTCGAACCCGAGGAACAATTCGGGTCGGAGCATGGTGTGGAAACCGTCGGTTATCTGGCCATTGACGCCGGCGCCAGCATCTGGAACGAGATGCCTTTCCTCGCTGCGCTGGAAAGATTCGTTCATAGCGCGGGTCGCAGGGTAAACTTCATTGGCACAAATTTCGACACCGTCCCGATCTTTGTGGCGTCGCTGGCCAGCTACGCCGGCTACGACAATGCCCACTTGCGCGTCGAAAATGCCGATCTGAACCACATTGACGTGAGGTCCGAAGAAGACACGACGGTGGACGAAGAAAACGGGCATATCTACGAAAATGTGGCATACCTGGCGATCGGCGGCTCCGGTTCTCTCACAGCCGTTTCCACCCCGCTCGTGGACGGTCTCACGCAAACGTTCCCGTTGGAGATTGCCGGTTTGGGCGTCGTCAATGACTTGGGTATGGGCCTCGAACTGGTTCACAGCCGTCTCGATGATCTGGACATTTTTCTGGAAGCGCCGGACGGGACGATCGTTGAACTGTTTACCGACATTGGCGGCACCAGCGGCGGCGTTTTCGCCACGACGTTGGACGACGAGGCGGCCGAAGCGGTCTGGGCCGCTGCGTCGCCGATTTCCGGTAGCTCTCGACCGGAGGGATTGCTGCGGGACTTCGACGGCAAGGCGATCAACGGCACGTGGTTGCTGCATGTTACGGATGATACGGCCAACGGCGATGCAGGAGCGCTGCTGAACTGGTCCCTGAACATCGAGTTGGCACAAGATCCACCAGGTAACCTGAATCACGATAGTCACGTGAACGCTACGGATATCGACATGTTGTTCGCGAACATCGGTTCGAGTGACCCCACGTATGACTTGGACAGTGACGGCGACGCGGACATGCAAGACGTCGACCACCTGGTACTGAATATCATGGGCAAGCGTTACGGTGACGCCGATCTTGACCAGAACGTGGATATCAGCGACTTCGGTGCAATGGTGAGGAACTATGATCCGCTGGGACGAAACGCTTTTTATAGTTGGGCTCAGGGAAACTTTAACGGCGATAACAGAATAGATCTTGCTGACTTCAATCGGCTGGCGATGAATTTCTCTCCCCTGGGCTATGATCCAACGAACGTTATCACCTTGGCGGAGACGCTGGCGATGGCGCCTCAGCCGCAAACTGGCCAGACGGTCATGGCCACGTCGCCCACCGGCGCAGGGGAAGGTTTGCCGCCGACGGTGTCCGAACCGGGGGCCGCGCGTCTTGCCGACATCCGGTCGGTTCACGTCGGCCACCCGTTGGACGGCGTGGACAACTCCACCGGCGAGTATCTCGTTGTTGACCATTACTTCCGTTCGTCGCGCCGTAGATTTGAGCGTCTGCGAGCCAACTTCGGTAGCCGTTGATCAGCCACAACCGTAGGTAATGAAGTACAGCATGTGCGGGTTCTCTTCAAATGTGCTTATGATGCTTGTCTGGTCGAAAAATCAATTCGGTTTGGTTCGCATTTCAAACGCCCCGATAAATTCTAAATACCGTTCTCTTGCCGATACGACTGATAGTGATTTCAGCCCAGTTGAGCAGCGGTGCGGGACTGCCACCCATCCGCAAATTCGACGAGAAGTTGGGTCTGAAGAAACAGTTTGTCATTGCGTTGTCGGATCCCCGTGTGCAAAGTTACGTCAATCATTCGTTTCTCGAGATAACACGGATGCGGATCTATGGCATTTTAGCCAACTAAGAAGATCAGAATGACCACGATGTTCTCAACAGTGATCCGATCTTTAAGTTGCTCTGTAATCGGTCGACGCACGATCCGGACTTGGCGAATCAGCCAACATTTTCTCGATTCGAAAACGCAATTGATGTTGGGTCGTTTTTTCAACTTCAGCACATGCTCATCAACCAGTTTATCGCTTCCTTTGAGGAACCACCAAGTCAGCTGACCTTGGATATGGATTCGTTTGATGATCCGACCCACGGGCAACGACAGTTGACGTTCTTTCATGGGTACTTCGACCAATGACAGGATTTACCCCGTGTCGTCACCTGTGCCGAGAACGATATGGTCGCCATGGTTTGTTTTCTTTATGGCAGTGCTCATCCAGCGTTAGGTGCGCAGGACGATTTAGTTTACTTAGTAACTCGTCTTCGCGAGGCGTGGCCTCGAGTTCAGATTCATTTTCGTGGTGACCCGGGGTTTGGAGTACCTCACGTTTATGACAATTGTGAACGATTCGACCTGTATTACAGCATCGGGATCGCAACAAACTCCCGGCTGAAAAAGTGCAGCGAATCCCTGTTAAAACGGGCTGTGCAGCAGTACGAAGAAACGGGTCGTCCCCAGCGACTTTTCTGCGCCTTGTGGTACAAGGCGGATGCGTGACCCGCACAGCACGGGTTATGATCAACGCTGAAACCAACGCGCAGGAGACCAACCGACGTGCCGTCGTGACAAACCGTAAGGGCGCCTTTGTGTTACACGAGGCGGCTTATGATGCCTATGCAGACCGAGGGGAAGCGAAAACCAAAACAAGGAATTGAAAACTGGTCTGAAAGCAGATCGCTTAAGTGATCACCGTTACTTTGCCAATCTGTTCGGCCTTTATCTTCATGCAACAGCATACAACTTGCTGGTATACATCCGTCAACAAGTTGTGGATCCTTTACCGGAAATCGTTCACAAAGAAATAACGACAGAATCGCTATCGGGAAGAAGTCGCCGGCAATACCACAACCGACGTCGTGAACACGATCCTTGGGGGGAAAGGCAACCATGCTGATGGCAAACACGGCTTATCAAAGTCGCCACTCGCGTTATCGAGACGACACGACGAGTTGTGGTTCAGCTTTCATCGAGTTGGCCTTATCGGAACCACTACGAACAAGTTAGCCGCAAAGTTCTCCTCTTCGGCCAATTGCCTTCAATCGATTCCAGCTGAAACCCCAGATAAGCTAATTCTCGAAGTCTCAGACGCCGCTTCCGTTTGGGGGAAAAGGGGTCTTATGCTCCCAAAGGTAAAATACATGCCTTCACCGCTACCGACCAGCCATTCTTCCATCGTGCAAGCTCACACGACACAATTCATGAATAATCCGGACTAATCGCTCGGAAGCGTGTTGCCTGACAACATACTTTTCGTCTTCGATTAGTTGCCGGATCATGCCGAACCGCTGTCCCATTGATTCTGTTTCCCAGACGGCATGGTCGTTCAGTCAAGTCGCCAAACGACCACACTGATGTCCCTGATGTGAACGTTGTTCGCAACCAGTGAGTTGACTCAACGGCGTAAAGATTCAGAAACCAAGTAACCTAAGTGCCTGCCACGAATTGATCACGCCCGAATCTCATGAGCAGCTCCGGTCCACTTGCAGTCACGTGACATACGTCACCCAGCGGAACGAACAGTTTTCCGGTTTCCGGAAGCGAATAGGCCGCGTGAATGACACAGGTCATACCCTCTGCAAGCAATGCTTCATTGGCCTCGGTCAATGGCACGGGCTGCTCGCTGTAATCCATACCGATTCCGTGACCGATTCGCCCACCCTGCAACGGCATTCCGAGTTTCGATGCTGCCAGCCGAATCGTCCGGGCGACGCGACCGATAGGCACACCTGCCCGCAGTTGCTGGAGTCCGGCGTCCTGTGCCTGACGAGCGACCCTTAAGATTTCATCCAGCTTCGCCGACGGGCAAACTAACGTCCCGGTGCGCTGCCCATGACACCAGTATCCCTTGTAAACGACATAGGAACACGCAGCCATTAAATCGCCCTCGCCGAGGACTCGCAAGTGCGGTTTGATATCGAGACGAGTATCATTCCAGTCGGTAGGCGGCCCGGACGCCATCCAATACTTCGCGTGATCTGCTCCTTCGCGGCGCACGGCTCGTTCCATCTCGGCCAAGATTTCAATACCGCGCATACCAGGCGTAGCGACTTGCTGCATCGTCTGAAATCCCAGGTCGCTCAATTCGGCAGCCCTTCGCATCAGCATCAATTCGGCCGAACTTTTCGTGCTGCGCAGCTTTTCGACGATGTCGTCGACTCGTTTGAGTTTTTTTCCGAATCCGGTGGCCAGTGCCTCAAAAAAGGGGACCGGCATCCTCTGGAGACCGATGACGCCTACGTCTTGGCCGCCGACTCCGTTTTCCGACATGATGGCTAGAGTTTCGCCCACAAAATCACGTGGACTCAGCGTGCCGCCTTTTGATCGAGCCGTCGCAACGGCATTTGGATCAACCGCCTGGACCAGCCGAACGTCGCGCAGGGGTGAAACGTCTGCAACTTGTTCCCGCATGTAGGGCAACCCGGCAAACAGCAGCGCGGGTGGACCGACCCCGGGAATGACTACGACCGAATCGACGATACGGTCATGATTCGCCCAACCTGTCAGGTAGGCGACGTGCGCCGTCTGACCCCACTTGTGTTCCGCGGGCGGAGAATACACGAATAGCGCTCCAAGCCCCTGTTGACGAATAAAATCGCGAACCTTCTCGAAGCGACCTTCATACTCATCAGCCGAAATGTTGAGACTCTCCATTTCGCGTCTCTCCCGAGGATTTGGTTCGATGCTGCGTTTGGCTAAAGTGTTACGCCGATGCGGAATCATCCGTCAGGATGCACGATCTTCTGAAACGCGCGCATTGTTCCGATTGGATTTTCGGACCCCCAGATGTTGCAGCCGACAACCGCTCCTCGGGCGCCAGATGCCACAATCTTTTGCATCATATCAAGTGTTTCCGTTTTCGGCCCCCCTGTACATACTACAGGAACGGGACTTGTCTCGACAATCTCGCGAAAACCGTCGACATTTCCCGTGAAGGGGACTTTGATAACGTCCGTGCCAAACTCGACACCACAGCGTACGGCGCGGAAGATATTTTCATGGTCGGTGAACACGCTCGGCTTGTCTGCACAAGTGTAATTGTACGGGTAAAAGGTGAGCAATCACGGAAAGCTGGTATCGAGCCGCCTCGTCGACGGTCTGGGCGAGTGTCGTAAGATGCGCTGGTTCACTCTTGCTGCGTACGGCCAGGGAAACTTCGATGGCTTCCGCGCCCAGCATCAGAGCTTCCTTGGCGGCGGTCGTTCTTTCGAGCGGTACGTCGTCGCGTGAAAAGATGACCGTCTGAAGGATCAATGGAATACAGCCGACGTACGGTTCCCAGACATTCTTGGCCATTCCTTTCACCATGGTTACGGTATCGAGTCCTACATTGACAAGCTACGCGAGCGTGGCGGGAACATTCCGGAGTCCCTCGAGCATAGTGAGGCCGATGAAGTGGTCAACCGCGAGGGAAAAATGCGTCCGTCCGGATTGGCGAAGATTTGATCAAGTGTGTCGTTTTCGCGAGACCCATGGTGTCACACTCCAGTTCTAATAGCACCGAGTAAGGTTCTAATCCCGAGGCAGTCTCCAACCGCTTTTCTTCAGCTTGTCCAGCAGCACTGCGCCCAGAATGACGATGCCCAGCACAACTCGCTGCACGTTGGGTTCGATATTCATCAGATTCATTCCGTTGCGGATGACGGCCATCACGAGCGCTCCGATTAACGTGCCGAGCACCTTGCCTTCGCCACCGGACAGACTGGTACCGCCGACCACCACGGCAGCAATCACTTCCAACTCCGCCATGTCGCCGTAGTTTGGTTCTCCACTTTTGAGCTGAGAGGCAGTAATCACCCCGCCCAAGCCGGCTAACGCTCCGCACGCCGTGTAACAAATCAACAACACACGTCGTACGGGGACTCCCGACAAGCGTGCCGCCTCTTTATTGCCTCCCACGGCGTAAATGTATCTGCCCAGTGTCATGCGGGTCATCATGACATGCGCCACGGCATAGAGCATCAGCATCAATAATACAGGATTCGGAATCCCCAACACGAACCCTCGTCCCAACAACGTAAACGACTCCGGCACTTGATAGATCGATTGAGAATCCGCCAGGATGAAGGCCAACCCACGTGCCACCTGCATCATGCCGAGCGTGACGATAAAGGCGGGCACTTGAAACACGGTTACCATCGACCCGGAGAACGCCCCCAGCGCGCCACAAAGGGCAATGGCCGCGAGTCCGCTGAGCACCATTACGCCAGCGGTTGCTTCGGCCGCGCCGCCCATACGAATCAACAGGGCCGTGACCACGGCGGAAAACGCAATCAAGCTGCCGACCGACAGGTCGATTCCGCTAGTGATGATGACAAACGTCATGCCGATGGCGATGATGGCAATCACGACAACGCGATTGGCAATGGCGCGGATGTTCGATGTCTTGAGAAAGTCTGGCCAGAAGTACGGCTTCGGCACCATTACGCGAGCGTCAGCCAAGGGCTTGAGCGCAGATGAGGGTCGGCGGATAAACCGGTAACGCGACTGCCGCACCTGACAGGCAATCACGTCGACGACCGTCCCGCGACTGGCAATTTCCTCCAGAGTCTGGCGGACCTGAGAAGGGCCTCCCTGGACGACTTGTAACACCGTCGCACCGCCTTGGTCAAGGTCCTGTGCGAGCACTTCGGCAAACCTCGTGTCTAGGATTGTTTCGCCGACCACGATCAACACGTCTGCATTATCCGGCACTTCGGAGAGAATCTGGTCGGCCAGAAGGTGGCCCGCCGCGGCGCCGCCCGGATTCTGACTTCGGGCCGTCGTGAGGCTAAACACAGCGCCCAGTGACAACAGCACGAACACCATGCCGTAGTCAGCAGTAAATCGCACAAACACGCTGGACAATCGCTGTTCGACCATGCGTCACCCAATTGCCAATTGCATGATATCCTGTTGGTTGGCGTTGCTAACGTCGGTGATTTCGCCGGAGATACGGCCACCGTGCATCACCAGGATGCGGTCGGCCATACCCAAGACCTCCGGCAGCTCCGAACTGATCATAATGATCGCTTTTCCTTCAGCAGCCAACTGGTTGATAAGCAAATAGATCTCGTATTTGGCTCCCACGTCGATGCCACGGGTCGGTTCATCAAAGATAATTACATCGCATTGCCGCGCCAGCCACTTGGCTAACACGACCTTCTGCTGGTTGCCACCGGACAGATTCTTCGCGAGCTGATCTTGGTGCGGAATCTTGATCTGCAGACTGTCGACGTACCGCGCAAACTCGTCACGCTCCCTTCGAGCATTGATCCAATGCAACCGCGAAAGCCACGACAGATTCGGCAAGCCAAAATTGTGACGCACTGAGTGGACAAGAACCAACCCATGTGCCTTGCGGTCTTCCGTTAGTAAACCGATACCGGCACGAATCGCCTCGCGCGGAGACCGCACCGCCAACGTCAACCCGTCCAGCTTGATCGTTCCAGCATCGCACGGGTCGGCTCCAGCAATCAGTCGGGCGGTCTCCGTACGCCCGGCACCGACCAATCCGGTCACGGCCAATACCTCGCTGGCGTGGACCGAGAACGAGACATTGTCCACGAAACCGTCTCGACAAATTCCCTCGACGACCAGCCGTTCGCCGCCAGGCTTACAACGGCGTTTAGGAAAATCTTCCTCCAACTTGCGTCCGACCATCATCTCGATGAGCCCTTTGCGCGTCAGATCCGCAATCGGATGTGTCCCCATGTGCAGGCCATCGCGCAGGACCGTCACGCGGTCGGCGATTTCAAAAATCTCTTCCAGTCGATGGCTAATGTAGATAATTCCGATGCCTTGCGATTTCAACTCGCGAACGACCGCGAACAGCCGCTCAACTTCCTTGAGCGTCAGCGTCGCGCTGGGTTCGTCCATCACAATGATCCGCGCACTTAGCGCAAGTGCCTTGGCAATCTCCACGACTTGTTGCTGGGCGATGGAAAGCGTTCGACAGGGAGCTTCGGGATCAATTGTGACGCCCATCCGCTCAAAGAGCTCCTGGGCGCTCCGCTGCTCGTTGCCGTGATGAACAAACCCCACCCTGGTACGTTCCTGTCCCAGGAAAATGTTCTCTCGCGCACAGAGTGCTGGGACGAGGTTGAACTCCTGATAAATTACGGCCACGCCACAACGTTGCGCGTCGACAGGGCTCGTAATCTGCGGATCTTCGCCCTGAATGCGAATCGATCCGCCGTCTGGCAAATGTGCCCCACTGAGCACTTTGATCAATGTACTCTTGCCAGCACCGTTTTCACCCAGTAGTGCCAAAACTTCCCCAGCATGGAGCTGCAGATCAACTTTTCTTAATGCGTGGACTCCAGGAAACGACTTGTCGATGCCCCGCATCGACAGCAAGGGGATGGGGGAAGGAGATGCAACCATGCGACTACTCAGTTGTTTCCTCCACCGCTGCCGCGTTGGACAAGTTGGGATCGTTGATGGCGTCCTCCTTTCGGTACGGCGTGGTCTTAATCAACATGTGGGGTTCAATCTCTTCTCCGTCGAAGTACCTGACAATCGCCGCGACTACTTCCACCGCCATCTTATCCGGGAATTGCGCGGGGCTGTCGAACAATTTGCCATCGCGAATTGCCTCTTTGGCTTCAGGCTGACCGTCGAATCCCACGATCACGATCTCGTCTTCTTTTCCCTCTGCTTCGACCGCGGCCCGGGCACCAAGCGCGCCGGGGTCGTTGATGGCGAACATACCCACTAAATCGGAATGGGCTTGCATCGCCTCGCGGGCGGCGCTCATTCCATGTTCCTTGTCGCCGTTACAATTCAGTTGGATGGCAATTTTTATTTTATTTGCGGCCGTTTCGTTGTACTTGTCGATCTCGGCGGTAAAACCCTTCACACGGTCGAGGCACGAATCGACTCGCTTGAAATCCAACAACGCGATCTTGCCGCCAGCAGCGCCCAGGCTATCAATCATTGCCTTGCCAGCAACGTGGCCACCCTGAACATTGTCCGTGCCAACGTGAAAGGTGACTTTCGCCTTCGGGTCCTCGCAGACCGTGTCGACAGTAAACACCGGTATGCCGGCGTCGTTTGCTGTCCTGATCACCGGGCCAATGGCCTTGGTGTCGCGCGGGCACAAGATTATCGCGTCCACTTCTTTCACGATGAATTCATCAACTTGATCCTTCTGATTTTCGATCTTCTGCTGAGCGTCTCGGATCAGCACTTCATAGCCATGCTGCGCGGCCTCTTCGGTGACTGTATCCGCGATGACTTTGAAGAAGGGGTTCGTCAGTGTCTGGACAGAAATGCCAATCGTGCCACCCGAGTCCAAGTCGTTGCCGCCGGTTAATCTTTGCCCGTCGTTTGTCGGGCCACCACATCCTGCCAAACTGACCATCGCGATGGCCAAGAGTAAACGGATCCACGTCTTCATGGGAAAACTCCTGTACAACCTTAGTGACAAATGTAGCCGTCTGCAATACTCAGTCCCTATAGAGTGAGTAGGTAAGGGCCGACCTGACGAGGCGATATTCTAGACCTGCTTACTTACTCACCCGCACGTTGTGTTTGCTGTAATCCAGTAAACAATTACATACTTCGATTCATAGATGCTGTGCGGACCTCTATGATGACCCATAGAAACCGACGGCTCAACCCGGCCTATCGGTGCAATTCGGCCAGCTTTACACCCAGTTACGAGATCCCCTGATCGATGGTATCGAGCGGGACCGCGAACGCGACTCGCAGATGTCGTGACCGGCGAAAGTAGTTGCCCAGTATCGTGACGACATGGCCACGGTCGATGAGGTAGCGCGCCAGGTCGGAATCACTCTCGATCGTCTGGCCGTCGGATTCATGAACGTCAGAGCCGACTGATAGTGATTTCAACCCCTATTACCCGTTAAACCTAGTCAACAGCCCACCTTTTTTTTCAAAATTATGTCCCGTTGTCCGTCCAACACGCCAGGTGGAGGGTGGCACCGGGATCGGTAACCAGAATGACCTGACACTCCATTTCGGTCTTGGTTCTCACAGTGGGCCTGTCGATTTGGAGATACTCGCGCCGTACGGCACAACATGGACAATCAAAGGCGTAAAGGTAGATCAGACGGTCGCGTACCGGGTGCCTAAGGCGGAGAATTGAATTCCGCGAAGAACGGTTCGCCCGCCAACTGATCCGTGGCTTGACCTCAGGACGACCGATCAAGGATGTTGCCAAAGCAAGTTATAAAACCGCTTCTAAGCAAGAGGACGATCGTGAGGAAGGCGATGCGGAACGATCGGTTGCACGGTCTTGCGGCGTACCGGCATCAAACGCCGAAGAAGTTCGGGTGAGGGTTCGTACCCCAATCGGTGGGCATAGATAGTGGGGAGATAGCGGAATGCTAAGGTGCGGTGCCAGCCCTCGTTGGTGCGGGCGGCCGACCCGTGAATCAGCATGTCGTTAAACAACGCCGCATCCCCGCGCGCAAGTGGACCTCCTCGGTACCCTCGATCTCTTCGCCCGGTCGATGGGTGATTCCCACACCTTCCGTCTGTTGCGGATGCTGGAAAAACGACTTGTGGCTGCCGGGAATGACCACGGTGGCACCGTCCCCCGGCCCGATTTCTACGTTTCGATTTCTATATCAAGACCTTCGGGCATACCAGCTAATGTGGATGTTCCTGTGGGGGATTCGTTACGATATACGCCGTTTTAGAGGTAAAATAGAAATTTTTCTTTACTGACTGATCGTAAACGCCGTTTTCGCCGCCATCGAATATTAGGTGCCGCCACGGTCGACTCAAAACCCCTTCCAGCACTGCTAGCAAAATTTACGACCCTCGATTCTTTCTGTTAACCCGGCGCCTCCAAATCGCCATCCTCCTCGCAATCCGCATCACTACGACCGTTCTCCACGCCCAACCTCCCGCCGATGTACACGCGCTGGCGACTTCCCTGGCGGCCCTGGCCAACGGGTTTCTGGAGCGACCGTCCGGGGGGACGAAAACCGGCAATGTGGCCGAACAGGCATGGCGGCATCATCTGGACAAGAACGATGGGGCTGCGTTTTTCTGGTTCGCTCTCCGCGTGATCCTCAACGCAGCGTCGCAGGTCGATGCATTGCCCGCGAATCCTCAGGGAGAAGATTGGGAACCGTGGCGGCAAATCCGCTTTCGTTTGCTCGACACCGGGGTCTTCGTGTGGGACCTCATGATACCCCGGTCGTGTTTCAATCCGTGACTTCTCCCTTCTGGCAACAGGACCAAGTGAGTTCAAGCTCGTCCGACACATCACATTCCACGTGATAGACCGACAAGGCTGTCCCTCCTACGGAGATAACGACCGACCGGTCAAAGCGAGTGGCCCGCATCGGCCAGAATGTCGCGCGTCAGGCGTCCGTCGTGCAGTGCGGAAGCGACCAAGGCGGCATGGCAACCCGACTCTTGCAGGTCGTGTAGGTCTGCGAGATTCCGCACACCACCGCCTGCTACCAGATTGATCTCCGGCCAGAGTGCCCGCAGCTGACGGCAGAGGGACAGCGTACCGACCCCCTGCCCTGTCCCGACACGTGCCAGGTCAAGCACGATCATCGAACGCACACCGGCCTCGGCAGCCGTCTGCGCAATTTCGACAGCACCGTAACCCGCCCACGCGGCCGAACCGGTAATGGGTGTGCCTTGTCGCAGGTCCAAGCTGAAGATGCAGCGGTCTTTGCCGATCACACGGACCGTATGTTGCAGGGCCTCGGGACTGGTGATCGATTCCAGGCCAACGACTACTCGTTCAATCCAACTCGCGTCTGGACGTCCAGGGCTGAATTCGCCTGCCCGCTCAGGGGATGAAAGTCCCGCGTCGACCCACAAATTCAACCCACAGCGGGCGATCTGCCGATACGCGGTCCAAGCCGGGTCGGCGCCCGCGATAGCGTCTAGGTCAGCGACGTAGACAGAGGTTGCTTGGAACGTTTGGGACAAGGCACGGCCAATGCCATCGGGCGTGCTCTGGCTGGCCAGTACACTCTGGACCGGACGATAGGCCGATCGCTGGCCCGCGATGGCGTGCACGACCGTGTCCCCCATAAGATCAATCACGGGAATAATGCGCATCCGGTGGATCTGCCTTTTTTCAGCGGGTCCGATGCGACCGTCGCGCGGCTACAGCGGAAACTCATCTTCCAGCACCTTAGCCCCGTATATGGGCAAATGCCGATAGTAGACTTCCAGGATCATGGTAGCCATAGACGTACAGTAATGGCGTCCACCGGCAGAGCCATGTCCGTCTGTTGCGACATACCAGCTGCCTGTCTCATGTCCTGCGGTGGACTGTGATGCGACCAGGGCATCGCGCATGACTTCGTTCCAACGCCTCCAGCGTTCGCCACCCATATGCCGCATGACTTGCGTCGCGTAATACTTGTAATAAAAATTGTGCTGCATCGGACCGATTTCGTTCATGTAATCGACACCGCGTTGCAGCGCCGGATGTTCCTTTTCCCATCCCATATACATCCGGCAGAGCAACCCGATCGCGGTAGTCGCCGGCGTAGGTGCTCCGGAAGCGACGTAGCTGTATTGGGCCCCGTCGTCTTTTTGGACCGTATCGAGATAATTCGCGGCCCTCATGACGGAATCGTTGGTGATTTCCAAATGATACGCCATGTTGGCACTCTTGAGGGCCATGAGTGCCCAGCCAACGACTGAAGTATCACCCACCAATTCGTCGGCCGTGTAACGCCATCCTCCATCGCTCTTATTCTGCGCCCATATCAAGTAATTCACTGCCATCTGTGCAGGCTGGATTAGTTCGTCATCTTTGGTCATCCCATAAGCTTCACACAACGCAATGGACGCCAGCGCGTGCGAATACATTCTTCCGCCGGGCTCCCATAAGTCCCCCAAATAGTCTTCTTTGACTTCCATGGAATTGATCAAGAAATACAACCCCCGCCGGACTTGTTCTTTGTACAAACCTTCCGTGTGGGTCTGTCCGGCACCCAGATAAGGCAACAAGGCCATGGCGGTCGCCGCAATCCTGGCGTCCTTCATGTTGCCAGGATGCTGGCAGCGCGACTGACACGGCCCAAGTTGGTGATCGAAGCTCCACCCGCCGTCGTAATACTGATGATTGCTGAACCACTTGAGCGCGCGCGACACAGCGGCTTCGCTTTCTTTCGTTCCACCGCCCATTCGCAGCAGATGCGCCCGTGCCGCTTGACCGCGGCCTTCAAGTCCCGTTCCGGTGTACGCACCGACCACAGCCAACAGCTCATTGCGAGGAGCCGTCGTCTCCCCATAATCGCTCAGTTCGACGGCGATCGGCGCCGCTTCGAAGTTGTCATCCGCCGATATGTTGGTGACCTGTTCTGGGACCTCCATGGACGGTGAGATAGTGGGGATCATTTCGTCCGTGGTAGTCTCGATTTCGATCGGCTCGATCACGTCCTCGACCAACTTCTCCAACTCGTTAACAGGATCATCCCGGCCCAAAAGTATTTCCTGGAACGTATCGACTGGCCTTAAGGGCAAGTACAGCAAAGCCAAGACGAGAATCATCAGCATATGAATAAACCCGCTGGTGAACCAACTGGGAAGCACTCTGAGGGCGCGAAAGACGGCGGAAGTGTGGGATGACTCGTCATTGGGCGAACTGAACTCGGACAACTCGTCGGACCGCGGGAAATTGCCTGGGCGAGACGCGGGGGCGGCGGGGGGCGGGGGCAGGCTGCCCGGAACTGGCCGCGGTGTAACGGGCGCAGCCTCGACGCAACGTTGCGCCATTCTGTCGGCTGAAAGAATTGGTGGCTGGTGAGCCATGAACCGCCTCGTGTTGGACCTCTGTTCAATATTGCAAATGACCGCGGAAACGACCCGCAGCAAGACGTCCGGCAACGATCATTATTCTCCCAAGCTAACCACCTATATTAACTGAACTTCGCGTTATTGTCACCTTCGTGATGCCTCGGCTGCCGGCCTAATGGACTGTCATTTCCTATTTATTCCTATTTAGTGGGTGCCACGAGCCGAGTGGCACTTTTTAGCCCGCGGTCACACTCGGCTTGTGTGATCCACCAATTGAATGTTGACAGAACGCTAGAACGTGTTAGCCTGATCCAGCGTAATCCGGGCTAGCGGGTTGGCTGCCTAGGACGTTAAAATAATGTGCCTGTCACAGTTCCCGTTTCTCTAATTCGTTCCAACGCAACACGGACAAGCCGATGGCCCAAAAAAAAGGTGGAAAAAGCAAGAAGAAAGTGGAAGTCGTCTTTCTCGTTTGCGAGGAAACGGGCGATTATAACTACACTTTGCGGCGTAAAACGGGCAACGAAAAACTGAAGGTCAATAAATTTTGTCCGCGGCTACGAAAACACACAATGCACGTCGAGAAGAAAAAGTAGTCTGGACCATTCGTTGTCTCACTTCGGCCGATCATGGATGGCATGGTAAAGCGTTGGTCTTTCTATCCACACGACCGCGACGCAATTCGCGACCTCGAACGACGGGCCAACGTTCCGGCGGTTCTCGCCCAGATGCTACTCTGCCGCGGCCTGGCCGATCCGGAGCAAGCACGTGAGTTCTTGGACCCCAAACTTTCGCAGCTGCGCAGTCCAGACCAGCTGCCCGGTGTGAACCGTGCGACCGACCACATTTCCCGTGCGGTGGCGGATGGAAAACGGATTGTCATCTTTGGCGACTACGATGCGGACGGAATGTGCGCAACGGCGATTCTATATGGTTGTTTGCAGCGGATGGGTGGCAATGTCGGGTATCGTGTGCCCAATCGCTTGAACGAAAGTTACGGGTTAAGCGAAGACGTGTTGCGCAAACTGGCGTCCCAAGGTACGGAGCTGGTGATTACTGTGGACTGTGGAATAGCCAATTGCCGTGAATCACAGTTAGCCCACGAGTTAGGGCTAGAGTTAGTGATCACGGATCATCACGACATGTTGGATGAGTTGCCCACGGCGGCGGCAATAGTTCACCCACGTTTGCCGTACCACGATTACCCGTTCTCAGGTCTCTGCGGGGCGGCTGTCGCCTTCAAGCTTGCCTGGGCATTGTGCCAGCGTGCCAGCGGGTCGGACAAGGTCAGCCCACGTTATCGTGAATTCCTACTGTCCGCCGTCGGCTTGGCTGCGCTGGCGACGGTAGCGGACGTGGTTCCGTTGTTGGATGAAAACCGCGTTCTGGTACGTCATGGTTTAACGTGTCTCCACCAGCGCGCTCCGCGCGGGCTGTCGCGACTGATAACCGAAACAGGGCTGGCCAAGAAGCCGTCGTTGGAAAGCGAAGACCTGGCTTTTATGTTGGCCCCGCGGTTGAACGCAGCGGGCCGTTTGGGCCAGGCTCCAATCGGTGTCGAATTGCTGGTGACGGAGTCGGACGAGCGGGCAGCCGTGCTGGCCGAATATTTGCAAGAATTAAACCAGCAGCGGGACAGTCTGGAACGCAGTGTCTACCTGGCGGCCCAGAAACAAGCGAATGAGGATTTTGATCCGCAAGCTGATCCGGCACTCGTGCTGGCCGGCCGCGGATGGCACCTCGGAGTGATCGGGATTGTGGCTGGCCGGCTGGCGGACAAGCACCACCGGCCGGTGGTGCTTATTTCGCAGGATGAATTGGGCGTCAAACCCGCGACCGGTTCCGGCCGTGGAGCTGGCGTATTGAATCTCAATCAGGCGTTTGCACATTGTCATGAGCATTTGGTATCCCATGGTGGACACGCGGCCGCCGCAGGCTTGCGGGTGGACGACAAAAGCCTGGAAGCGTTTCGCACCGACTTTTGTGAATACGCAGCGGACCATATCGCCGAAGAAGACCGCATCGCCACGATCCGTATCGACGCCGAGACACCCCTTAGTGGACTGACTCTGAACATCGTTAGTCAGATCGAGCGTCTGGCGCCGTTTGGCCAGGGCAACCCACGACCGACGCTCTGCGCGTCGGGCGTTTCGCTAGTAGGTTCCCCGCGGCGCATGGGGGGCGGTGACCGCCATTTGAGCTTAAAAATCAAGCAGCACCAGGTGACACTACGGGCCGTGGCATTTGGACGAGGAGACTGGGCTGACCCATTGTCACAAGTCAACGGACCACTAGACATCGCTTTTCGTCCCGTGATTAATACGTTCGCCGGCCGCCGCTCGGTCGAGTTGCATCTGGTTGACTGGCGACCAGCCCAAATCGCCGCATCGCTGCCCGCCAAGTCTTCATGATTTTCTCATGAGCGGCGTTCGCCTGAGGGGCAAAAAACGCGAAAGCGAGCCTAGTGGTTTGTCCAGATTGAGTTTACTAAATGCCCATCACTTGAGCCGACGGTGCTGGCCGCGGGTTTTGTGGCGTACCCGCCGCTAGCGCCGTCAGCTCAGTACCAGTAAACCCAATCTGGACAGACCACTGGCGTCATGAATGCTGCCCTGTCGGTCCATCGTCACGCGTTCAGACGCAGCGGCATCCCACGTCCGTAGCTAGCGGCCGGCCTTCGCACCGATGATCTATTCCGCTGCCAGCGTTTTATAGCTATAAGTTGCCTCATATTCCCTGGT
>Ga0310123_10001896_pt1 | contig 16977 bp, 15 predicted proteins | sample CB6_AW_1057_MG_FD_203505 | JGI IMG/M metagenome (GOLD analysis project Ga0310123, IMG submission 203505) | Marine microbial communities from Western Arctic Ocean, Canada - CB6_AW_1057 | ecosystem: Environmental > Aquatic > Marine > Oceanic | place: Canada: Western Arctic Ocean | collected... | reverse complement strand
AAGCATTACTGGGAGCTGGACGAGCGCTCCCGCAAATCCCTGCGCCGCATGCGCCGCAAACCACGCTTGATTACAGCCTTCTGGAAGCAGTCTTCTCTTTGCCTCGATTGACCGGATATTATGCGAGCTTTAATAAGGGCGAACTCTGCAATTGCCCGTTGCGTGGGGGGAAGTTTCGCCGGGCCGACATCCGTGGTAACGCTGTCGATCACTTCCGCGGGGACGCCCGTCGCTTCCAAAGCATTAGTGTGAATCATACGACAGTAGTGGCAATCGTTATGGGTCGAGACCCGCGGGATAATCATGTGCTTGAGGTAGGAGGCAGCTCAACCTGCAAGGGCAGCCCTCTCGCCAGTCCCCAAGTGACTTCCAGGATGTCCGGCCGCCGTGACTGGGCGGTGACCAAGCAATCGGGGTTTGCGTCCCGAAACCCTGCTCATCAATCTCGCGGCGGGGAGCTTCCAGTTTGGGCTGACCGGAGGGATCTTCGATCTGCTCGAATCGCGACATCTTGCCCTTGTTTCCGTGCTCTAGGAGGCTTCTTTCCCCTCGATTGTGATTGCGCTGACGGCCGCCCAGGTCTCAAAAAAATTGGCTGTCGCCGCTAACATCACCACCTCTATGATTTCACCGTCGGACAAGCCCTGATCCCGCAGAGCCCGGACGTCCTCGTCGGTGACCGATTTGGGATCCTGCGCGATTTTGAGGCCGAATTTCAGTATGGAGCGTTGAGGAGGGGGAACGTCAGCCAGGTCCGGGTCTTTGGCACAGCTTTGAATCAGTTCTTTGGGTACCCCCATGCTTTCCAATGCGCTCGTGTGCGCGACCGTGCAGTAGCGGCAGTTATTTTGCATCGCAATGGTCATGGCGATCATTTGCTTCAGCGTCGGGGGAAGCTCGCCTTGCAGCAAGATTTCCTTGAAAATTCCCCAGGTCGCCCTCAGGATGTCGGGCCGCTCCGACTGCGAAGTAAACAAATTGATTGGGGCGTCCACCCCGACGCCGTGCTCCAGGATTTATTTGTAGAGAGCCTCGAGTTGAGGGTTGTCAGACGGGTTCTTGATTTGGTTGAAACGTGACATTGTTTTCCCTTCCAGAAAGATGTCCCTCGATCTCCAAGAGTGCCGATTGGGACTTCCGGGCATCGAGCCGGGATTTCCATTTTGGGGCCCTGGCCCGACCCAGTATACACTTCTGACACTCCGAACAAGGGTACTGAGCAGACACCTGATCGTAGCAAGCCTTCCCACTTGCTATCCGATCCTAACACGGCTAGAACATTTGATCTGATCGAGCGTGTCGGCGATGAAATAGGCCAGATTTTCCGGCAACCAGTCGCAGGGCGAGGGCGGCGGCAAGAACGGCTGCCCGGACTCATAGCGCCGATAGTGTGTTCCCATGGCTCTAGCCTGCATTTCTCACCACCTGACGGGGGAAGCACGCAATAGGCCCGCCATTACTTCGTTGCGCTTGCTCGCCGTGCTCACCGTACTGTCCGAGTACGCGTCTTTGACTAAGTGGGGGTCGTCAAGCGGCGCGCGCCTCGTACTGACGGGCCTCTTACGCACTTCGTCTCGCCACGTGGTGAGAAATGCAGGCTAGTGTCCCGCTTTTGCCCAAAACATTCCACTACTTGTTGGGTTTTTCTGTGGGACAGACTCCTAGGGTTGCAACACTGTTCACTCATCCAAATCCTTGCCAATCGTGGTGGAAGATTTGACGGAAGGGTGAGAGCCTCGAGCTTCGTCGAGGCGTTGCCGGACGGAAGGGCACTCGGTTGCCTGGGCAGGATGCCGCGCCCCGGGGCCCAACAAAACGACGAATGGGTTCGCGGCAACCGTGGCCGCTTACGCCACGTCTGCTGCCCTGTTTGGTTGCGGCTTGTCCGCGTTAGGTTCCAGCCGTGGGCGGGGCGCGATGCTTAAGGTGTTTCGGAAAGCCCTGCGGGTCAAACTGTCCGGATGCCATGCTCGATGGCGTATTGGGCGAGTTCTATGTGGCCGGATACACCGAGTTTTCCGCTGATATGGTGGAGATGATTCTTGACAGTCTGCTCACTCACGAACAGCGACTCCGCAATCCGCCCGTTCGTGAATCCTTGGGCGACCAGCTCGATCACTTCACGCTGGCGGTTGGTCAGCGTGGCGTCTCGTGAGGTTGAACCGCCGAAGCTCTTCATGATGGCGGCTGTCATCCCTCCGTCGAGCCAAATTTCTCCCTTGTAGACGCGCCGGATGCTCGTCGTCAGAAGCGCGGTCGCCATCTGCTTGAGCACGACAGCACAAGCACCATAGCCGACGGCACGCACATGGTGGTCCTTGTCTTCCGAGGCGGTGAGCACAATAATCTTCGTGTTGAACCTCTCCGTTCGAAGAAGGGCAAGCGTCGTATGGCCGTCTAGGCCCGGCATGCTCAGGTCCAGAAGCAGGATGTCGGGCCGGTGCTCCCTCAGCACACCGATGACTTCTTTGCCGTCGTTTGCCTCGGCCACGACCACCAAGTCGGGCTCGAGTGAAAGTAGCTGGCGCACGCCGTCACGGAAGACCGGGTGATCGTCAGCAAGGGCAATTCGAATCGTAGGTTGTGAACTCATCTTATTCAACTCCGCCTCATTCAACTCGACCGTAGTTTCCTTTTACGGCCCGGTGACCGCGCCCAGAAGCTGACAGTCCCTTCTCATAAGTTGAGGCGCTGCCGGCCGATCCGTCTATAGCAAGTAGTACCGAAATAACCTGTTGGAAAAACCCCCAGTACGGTGGCCGCATCGTACCCTTTGTCCCTAGTTCAAGCTCCTTACGACTACCGCCCGAGGGACCCTACGACTCATGAGAGGTGGCCTCGCGAGGCTATGCCTCCAATTTGGTCAACGCATAAGTAAATGGAACGCGCTAATACGATCTATTTTGAGCAGCTTCGGCGTGTACCTGCCGTCCGGACCTGGTGCGTCCATAGCGATAGACACTGAGCCCCTGCCGACACGCCAGCCGGCTTCGGTCGTCCTTTCTGAGATACTAGGGCAGATGGCGGTTCCTACAGGGATGCGGGTTTTCGGGCTGCTTTTCGCGACACTCGTCTGCGTGATGCTTTCGCGGCAGGGGCTTGGCGCGGCCCAAGCGGGATCGGCCAGCAAACCCTCCACTGTCGCGGCGGGCGATCCCGTCTCTTCTGATGAGGCGGTCGAGCTGTCACCTCCCGGCCAGGCCCCTTCTGGCGAGGCTGCCAGGGCCTTCCCCCTGCGCGCCGTCAACATCGCCGGTAATGACCACTTTGCGACCGAAGACATCATCAGGGTCACAGGCCTGGAGATCGGTGCGCGCGTAGCTCCATCGGAATTTCAGCGGGCGATGAGGAAACTGCGCAACTCCGGAGCTTTCGAATCGCTGGAGTTTCGCTATGGACCCGAAGGCGACGGCTATCAGGTGACCTTCACGGTTCAGGAGGTGCCCGAAGTCTATCCGGTAACCTTTCGTGGACTTGGCGTGGCCGACGAGCAACTGCACGCGATGCTCAAAGAGAAGATCCCGCTCTATGACAAAAGAGTGCCGCCGACCGGACCGCTCGTGAATATGATCGGGAACGCGCTGCAAGGGTTCTGGGCCAAGCAAGGAAACGACTCGAAGATCGTCGGGACCCTGGCGCCAGCGATTGAGGACGAGTTCGAGATGGTCTTCCAGCCGCCCTCGGCCATCAAGACCATCGCGTTCGTTACGTTCGAGGACAGCGGAGATATCACTCCACTCGACCTGCAGCGCCACTTCAATCAATCCGCCATGGGCGTGCCGTTTTCGCAACCCCGTTTGCTGGAGCTGCTGCACCACAACGTCCGCCCTCTCTACGAAGAGAAGGGACGCCTGGGAGTGACTTTTTGCCCCTGTTCGAACGAGCCCGACACGGAGATGCAAGGCATCCTCGTCAACGTTCATGTGGATCAGGGGCCGCTGTACGTTTTCCGGGAGACGAGGTTCCACGAAGGAGTGAACTTCGAGTCCAGCGAGCTAAGCCGCCGCGTCAAGTTCCACGAGGGCGAGACCGCCAATATGAAGCTGGTCAATGAGTCGTTAGCCGAGATGGAAAAGCTGCTGAAGGCCGCGGGGTATCTGCGGGTTTTCGGGCGCTATGACCGCGAAGTCAACGACGCCGCGAAGACAGTCGATATCGTTTTGGATATTCGTCGCGGCGACCTTTATACTTTCAACGAGCTGACGATTACGGGTCTGGATATCGTTGGCGAGGCGGCGGTAAAAAAACGCTGGGATATGGAGCCCGGAGATCCGTTCAATGCCAATTACCCGAAGGTTTTTCTCAGCCGCGTGCAACGCATGTTCGACAATCTTTCCAAGACCGATTCGAAAATGAAGATTGACGAAGAGACGAAGAAGGTCGACGTAGAGTTGCTCTTCGAGTAGCGGAGCCGCGGCGCATCAGACACACGCCGATTCCTTCGAGAGCGGTCAGAAAATCCCGAAACGCTTTTTCTTGGCCGGCTTTCGCCTGGACCTGATTGCCTGCTGGATCGCGGCCTCTGCCAGCGGCGCCATGATTTTGTAACCCTCGGCATGGGGGTGCAGTCCGTCGTCGGCGAGATCGCTCCGGAGCTGGCCGTCATCACCGCCCATCGCAGCGTGGTAGTCGAGGAACACGTATCCGGCCTCCTGGCTCATCTGTTTGAGCCAAGCGTTGAGGCTCAGAATTTCCGAGGGCGGCCGCAGCGCCGTTCGTTCGTAGTTGGGGTCCTGGCGTTTGTGGTGATCGCTGACCGGCAGGATGGAGGAGAAGACCGGGGCAATTCCAGCTGCCTCCGCGAGCGCCGCGATCATCGCCAGATTGTTCTTGATCGTCTCGGAGGCGACGCCGCGGGCAAGATCGTTTGTTCCCGCCAAGATGACGACGACGGCGGGCTTCAAGTCGATCACATCCGCTTTCATGCGGCCCAGCATCTGCCCGGTGGTTTGGCCGCCGATACCGCGGTTGACGTACGGTTTGCCGGGAAAATACTGATTGATGCGCCATCCATTGGTGATGGAGTCACCCAGGAACACCACGCGGTTTTCCGATGGGCCGGCGGGGCCGAGGTCGCTGTTGGACTGCGCGTAGCGTTGCAAGTTGTCGCGGTCGGCTCCGCGGACGACAGTTTCCTTGTATTCGAGAAGAGCCCGGAAATGAGCCGTAACTTGGTCGACTGAGTCCCGCAGAGTTCCTAGTTGTTTGCGAATCTCTTCGGCAAACGGCTTAGGCTTGGGGACAGCTTCGGCGATTTGGAGGTAGATGCGGGCGTTGATGACGAGCTTTTCGAGAACGCCGGAGTGCTCGCGCGTTGCGCCTACGGAGAGAGCCCGGGCGGACTGCCTCGCGTTTTCGATGAGCGGCGCGCCGGCGCGGGCTAGCTCCGGGGCGGCGATGGAGGTGGCTTCCATCAAGTCGCCGATTTGGCGATAGAGCTTGCGGGCTTCCGAGCCCGGCAGCCGGCCCGACTCTTGAGCAAGTGCAGAGGAGGCGAACAGCAACGCGGCGGCCTGAAGCAGGATCATCTTGGGGCGAAAGATATTCATCGCAGTTATCTTAGCTAGAAACCGGGGGGAGAGGAGTCACCCGCGTTGCGCCTGAAGATTTCAGACAGCTTGACAAACGCGCGGAGGGAAGTCTGCGCGATCGATTGTGGCCTTTCTGAGGCGGCGCGCCTCCCGGCGGCCAGCCCCGGCCTGCGGGCCGGCACGGGCGCGGCTCTATTCTCTCTCACCGAGCCAGGGCTTGGCCCAAGAAGTCGAGGATCGCGGTCAGTTCATCGGTGTTGCAGATCGTGAGCGCTTCACGGTGATTCCAAGTGGCGCCGTCAGCGAGCTTGATTTGGCCAGCCGCAAACGAGCGCAAGACCGGCAGTTTGGAACTGAAGTCGTAGACCCGAATTGCCTTTTCCGAGGATTCCACGGGTTGCTCCGCACAACGTTCAAGCTTGCTTCCGCCACTGCGGCTATGGATCATGAGAACTCTTAATTTGCACTAAACCATTTCACGGTACCTGTTTCTTTCACTGATTCTCCCTTTGCGATCAAATCGTTCCTCAGCGGGATTCACCCTACACGGCGGCGCATCTCCACTTCTATCGGGTTACGCAGAAGCCGGGGCCAAGAGGGGCCCCTTTTTCTTAATCTTTTTTCGGGTCTTCTCTGCCAGGTGCGAAGCAAAGAGAGATAGCACAATCCGGGAATCTTCGAAACCACCCGCGTACCCATCGAAAACGGACTGCGGGGGAGGCCCTGGCAACAACCGTCAGTCAAGGTAAAAGTTGATGGAAAACGACTTACATTAATTGTGATCTGGCGATCGCCACACTACTCTGGCGCTCCGCAGCCGCTTCCTCGGCAGGCGACAGGGGAATTTTGCCGCCGGCTGCTGTGTGATATCAGCTACACTTGGCCGACAATCCGATCAATCTGATCACCGGCCGCTATTGAGCCTAGGCTGAAGATTCTGTAGATTAATAGAAGTGCCGCCGTTGGCGAGCCGGTTGCAAGACCGGCGGGTAGTGTCTCGCTCGATTCGGCAGGATGGTCCACTTTAGCCCCTGGTCCTCTTGGGGCGAGCACATTGAAACAGTTGAATAGGTGACGATGCTGAATACAGATGGCGCCACGATGATCGAGGCCGTCGGCCTGAGCAAGTTCTACGACACGTTCGCCGCGATCCGGGACATATCTTTCTCCGTTCGCGCTGGTCAAGTAACTGCCTTCCTGGGACCGAATGGGGCCGGTAAATCCACGACCTTGAAGGTCCTGACGGGATATCTGGCTCCGAGCGAAGGTATAGCTCGCATCGCCGGAATGGATGTCTCGAGATTCCGGATCGAGGCAGCCGCGCGGGTCGGCTACCTGCCCGAGAACGGCCCCCTCTACCCGGAGATGACTCCGAACGAGCTGCTGCGCTTCTTCGGCGAGGCGCGCGGGCTGGCGAACGGAACCCTCGGGAGCCGCATTGACGCCGTCATCGCCCAATGCAATCTGCAGCCGGTCGTCGACAAGAGCATCTACAAGCTGTCGAAAGGCTACCGGCAGCGGGTCGGGATGGCGCAAGCGCTGTTGCATGAGCCTGACATCCTGATCATGGACGAGCCGACGAGCGGGCTCGACCCCAACCAGATCCGAGACGTGCGGGAGCTGATTCGGCAACTGGGTGAAACCAAGACAATCCTCATCTCGACGCACATTTTGCAAGAGGTGAAGGCGGTCGCCGATCACGTGATACTGATCAATGAAGGCCGCATCGTTTTCGACGGAACATCGGATGAGATGGCCGCCGGCGAATCACTGGAGGACGCCTTCTACCGGCTAACGGGCGGGGCTGCGGAGACTTCCGAGACCGCCGAGACCGCCGAAACCGCCGAAACCGCCGAAACGGAAGGGGCCCCAGCAGCAGGAACACCCGCACCCGCAGCCGCCGATTTCGCGCCCGAGCCCGAGATCCCGGCACCGGCCGGCCCGGATTCAGCAAGCAAAACCCAAGACACAACGGGGGAGACGCCTCATGAATGATCGCTGGCGATTGCCAAAGGCTGTCCTGAAGCGCGAGCTTTTCGGCTATTTCAGTAGCCCCACGGGCTACGTATTCATCACCCTTTTCGTTTTTCTCAGCGCCATCGCCGCTTTCTGGCAGGAGCCGTTCTTCTCCAGCAACCTCGCCAACCTGGACCAGCTCAACCGCTTCTTTCCCTACTTGCTGGTGTTTCTGATTCCCGCCATCACCATGGGGCTGTGGGCGGAGGAGAAGCGCAACGGCACGGATGAACTTCTGCTGACGCTGCCGGCGGAAGATCACGAGATCGTCATCGGGAAGTATCTGGCTGCCCTGGCCATCTACACGGTCGCGCTGCTGTTCTCCTTTAGCCATGTCGCCGTGCTGATTGTGCTTGGCAGCCCGGATCTGGGACTGATCATCTCCACCTATATCGGCTACTGGTTGATGGGGGCGGCCCTGTTGGCTTTGGGGATGCTGGCCTCGCTGTTGACCGAAAACCTGACCGTCGCCTTCATTGTGGGAGCCGTGCTCTGCGCCATTCCGGTTTTCATTGATCACGCGGGAGTCATCTTGAGCGGCGGCTTGCAGCGGCTCGTCGAAGGACTTTCGTTCACCGAACAGTTTCAAGATCTGGCATCCGGCGTGGTGTCCTTCTCGTCGGTGCTTTACTTCGTGACCTTTGCGCTGGCGATGCTCTACCTCAACGTCGCTCTGCTGGGCCGCAGGCATTGGCCCAGCGGCAAGAACGCCCTTTCGCTCGGCCGTCACTACGCTGTGCGGGGCATCGCGCTGGTAGTCATCGTGGCGAGTCTCACCGTTCTCAGCGGCCGTCTCGGCGGCCGTTTTGATGTCACCGCCGAGCAGATCCACTCACTCTCCGGCGACACGCGCGAACTCATCGCCGGCATCGACGCCGAGCGGCCCGTCTTCATCCAGGCTTTCTTGAGCCCGGACGTGCCGCGCAGCTACTTGCAGACGCGGAACAATATCATCACCCTGCTGCGGGAATTTGACGCCATCGGTGGAGGGCGCATCCACTCACGCGTCGTCATGACCGAAAAATACACGCCCGAAGCGCGGGAGGCCCAGGAGCGCTACAACATCAACGCGCGGCCACTGCCGGTTTGGGAGCAGACCGCCGGCACGGCGAACGACATCTACTTGGGTATTGCCTTCAGTAGCGGTTCGGAAGAATTCGTGATTCCGTTCTTTGACGCCGGGCTGCCCGTCGAATACGAGCTGATGCGCTCGGTGCGCGTGGTATCGCGGGCCCAACGCAAGAAGGTCGGCGTGCTGCAGACGCAGGCCAAACTGTTTGGCGGATTCGATTTCGAATCGAAACGCCAGACACCGGACTGGTCGATCGTCGCCGAGCTGCGAAAGCAGTATGAGGTGGTCCAGGTGCAGCCGGGAACCGACTATCCCGAAGATATTGATGCCCTGATCGCCGCATTGCCTCATACTCTCCCGCAAGACCAAGCCGATCGCCTCACCGAGTACGCCAAAGCGGGCAAGCCGCTTCTGCTTCTGGTCGACCCGCTTCCGGCGTTCAGCATTGATATGTCGCCGCAGCAGATACCGGCCAACCCTTTCAATCGCGGAGCGCCTCCCCCCCCCCCGCCGGCCAATCTCACGCCTTTGATGGATGCTCTTGGAATCGACTGGAACGTCAATCAAATTGTCTGGGACCGCTACAACCCGCACCCGCAGTTCGGAAATCTGCCGCCCGAGCTGGTCTTTGTCGGAGCCGGCAGCGGAGCGGAAAACCCGTTCAATCCCGATCAGCCCATTTCCTCCGGCTTGCAGGAAGTCGTTCTGCTTTACGGCGGAGTTCTCAAGCCAAAAGACGAAAACAAGGTCGAGTTCTCGCCCTTGCTCGAAACCGGTCCTGACTCCAACCAGCTCATGTGGATGCGGCTCGTCCAGCGCTCGCTGTTCGGAGTCCAGTTGGCGACGAATTTGCCTCACGAGCCCGATGAAAACAGCTACGTGATGGCCGCGCGGGTCCAGGGGAAATCGGACGACAACCCGGTCAACGCGGTCGTCATCGCCGACGTTGACATGATGGGCGAGCAATTCTTCGAGTTGCGCCGCCGGGGAGTGGAGAACCTCAACTTCGACAACGTTTCATTCTTACTCAATGCCGTCGATCAGCTCGCCGGGGATGAGTCTTTCATCGCGCTGCGCAAGCGCCGCCGCAAGCATCGCACGCTGGAAGCGGTCGAGGCCAGAACCAAGGTTTACGAAGACGCCCGCCTCGAAGACACCCAAAATGCCGAATCGGTGGCGGAAGACCGCCTCAAAGAAGCGCAGGCCCGTCTCGATAGCGCGGTCGAGGAGCTGCGCGCGCGAACCGACCTCGACGAACAGACCAAGCGCATCATGATCTCTAATCAGCAGAACGTCGAGAACCGCCGCCTGCAAGTGGCACGCGCGAATATCGAGGACGAGAAGCAACGGCAGGTCGAAAACGCCCGCGCCGACATGGAAGCCTCGATTCGGACGATCCAGAACACGATCAAGGTGCTGGCCGTCGCTATTCCGCCGATTCCGGCCTTCGCGCTGTTTGTATTCGTGTCGCTGCGAAGGCTGCGCAAGGAGACGCTCGGGGTTTCGGCCGATCGCTTGGTGGTTAAGGAAAAAAGGTAGTCAGCGAATGATTGAGAAGAAAAGGTGGCAGCCATATGAATGAATTGAACAAGACCCTGGTTTTTTGCGCGGTCGCCGCCGTGCTCAGCACCGCTTCGGTCATCGTCGATCCGGGAACGATCACGCCGGAGATCTTCGACGACCAAGGCGAACCTTTTTTCGCTGAGTTTAGCGACGCTCTGGCGCCCAAAGCCATCGAAGTCGTCGACTACAATGAGGCCACCGCCACCGCCCGTCCGCTCAAAGTCGAGTTCAAGGACAACAAGTGGACCATCCCGTCGCACCATAACTATCCGGCCGATGCCGAGGACAGGCTGGCCAAGACCTCGGCGGCGCTCATGGAGCTGCGCCGCGATATCACGGTTTCCGACCGCATCGAGGACCACTCCGAATACGGCGTGGTTGATCCGCTTGACCAGAAGGTCACCAGCCTTGCCGGGCGCGGCAAACGCGTCACTTTGCGCGGCGAAAATGATGACGTCTTGGCGGATTTCGTTGTGGGAAGGACGGTACCAGGCAAACCCGGCTATCGTTACATGCGGGTGCCGGGCCAGCGCCGCACCTATGCCGTCAAGACCGACGCCGATGTCTCGGTCGAATTCAACGACTGGATCGAGACGGACCTGCTCAAGCTGGCAACCGCCGACATCCGAAAGGTCTCGATCAACAGTTACTCCATCAACGAACGAAGAGGAATTCTGGAGAATGTAGAGAAATTAACCCTCACGAAAAAGGACGGCAAGTGGATCATGAGCGGTCGCGGCACTCCCCAGGAAAACAAGACGGACGCCCTCGTCAGCGCCCTCGACAATTTGCGAATCGTCGATGTTCAGCCGAAACCCGCCAATCTCACCCGTGACCTCAAGACCCGGCAAGGCATTCAGCTCTCGATGGACTCGGTCATGTCGTTGCGCCAAAAAGGCTTCTTTGTTACCGCCAACCAGCAACTGTTTTCAAACGAAGGCGAAATCATCGTCGACACCGCGAACGGATTGCAATACACTCTGCGGTTCGGCGAAATCGCATCCGGCGGTGCCGGCGCCGCTGCAAGCGAGAAAGCCACCCAAGACCAGCCGGAGGCGCCGGAAGAGGTGCGCCGCTACCTCTTCATCACGGTCAACCACAGCGACGCCCGCGCCAGGCAATACGCCGAGGAAGGCCAAGAGCCCGATGAGAAAGGCAAGGACCTGGCAAGCGAACTGCAGAACCGCTTCGCCGACTGGTATTACGTCATCTCCGGAGCCGACTTCAGCAACCTGCGCCCCCGGCGGAGTGACCTGACCAGCGGCTAGCTCTCATTTCTCACCGAACGGCGAGGCGCGACGTGGCGCGCGTCTCCAGACGTGCCGTGTCGCCATTCGTGGCGACATGTCTTTGCGTGGTGAGCTACTGAAGGCTGGAAAGGCAGACATGAAAGCGATTCCACGCAAACAAGTCGTCGGCTACAACGTCAGGCTCCACGCATGGTTCCGCGGAGATGGGCGTGATTGGATCGTCTGGTGTCCGGCCGTCGACGTCATGACGCAGTCGCGTACTAGGAAGCGAGCCCTAGAATCACTCAGAGAGGCCATTGAGCTTTGGTTCGAGTCGTGTATCCAGCGTGGCGTGCTCGCCGCGGCATTGAAGGAAGTGGGCTTCAACAAGGTCCCGTCTGACGAAGAAACGCCAGAAGGTATCGACGTCGTCGACGTCGTAAGGCAACCAGCTCACCTGCACATCACGAAGGAGCCGATATCGTTTTCCCTCGGCCACCACAAAGGCTCTGACTATATTGAGGGAACCATCCCCGCCTACATTGCCGCAAAGCAGCTAGGGGACGCTGCTCGTGCGCGCGGTTAAATGGAAAGCACTCGTCAAGGTTTGTGAAGGCGAGGGTTGCCAGTTCGACCGTCAGCGTGGTGACCACTACATCATGACCAAACCGGGGCTGAATCGCCCTGTTGTCATCCCGAGAAAGAACAATCTCAAAGAGGTCGTAGTTCTGGGAGTGGGGAAGACGCTCGGCCTGAACCGGAAGCAGATACTTGAACGGCTGGACCTATCCAAGAGTAAGGCCGAAGAAGAAGGCTTCGAAGACGGAACCCCGGCGCACTCCGTAAGCTTGGCTGAGCTAGGCCCCCCCCACCCCGTCGGTTGCGGCGGCGAATTCAAAAGCAAATCGAAAAGCCGACGCCGGAGCTGCTCAGCAGCCTGTTCACGGCCCCGCTGGGGTGCGTGGAGCAGCGGCTGTGAACCCCGTGCACAGGACCCAGCGGGCCGCTAGAATTTCTGGATGTCTCTGACGAAAAGTTCGGCATTTCCCGCTAACTCGCCGTGAACGTAGGCCGTTGCTGTCACTGTCCTGTCGAGCAACCAATGCTCTTCGCGATCATACATATCGGGGTCAATGTAGTAATCCACCGCCATAACAGGCGCTGGGTCCTCTGGATATATCACCCTGCCCAGCGTGTCCTGGGTAGCCCGGAGAAGCGTCTGTTCCTCGTTACTGCGCTCGGGCACACGCGACGAAAAAGACGCGGGGGACTCAAGCAGTCGGGTGGGGAATTTGACGTCCACATTCCACTCGGTGATCGGTTTTCCCCCCACGTTCCTTAGCGTGACTGCCAACCGGTAGTCGTGCCGCTCTCCAAGCGTGTTTTTGACAAGCGCGAATTTCATCGAAAGCTCCACAGGGTACTCGGCGGCCGGTTGGATATCTGCGTCTTTCAACACGAGGGCAAGCGCTCTTTTGAGGTCGGCTTGGAGCTGTCGCCGCTTCTCTGCGCGACTACTTGCGTCTTCCGGCGACTCGTATGCGAGCGCGCGTTTTTGCCGCAGATCAAAGGGAAGGTCTTCCGGGCCACCGAACGCGACATTTTGCACGAGAATGACTCGTCGCGTTCCCAGGGATTTCAAGGCATATCCCAACTCGACTAATACGTTTGGGTTCGGAGCGGGCTTGCTGGTGGTACCGCTATTCACAATCGTGACATCGGCGACCATCGCGGCGCACGCGTCGATCTTCTCGAGGATGGTCTTGTCGATATCTGGGGCCCCCGGTACTGACTGGGTGTCGCGATCTACGACAGGTTCCACCGAAAGCGAGCCATCTGCGTGCAGTTCGCCCACGGCGGCTTCGAGGGCCTTCTGAATGAACGGCCGGTTGGCGGCGGCTCTTGTGTCTGATTGCCAGGAGTAAAAAATGATCGCTTTCATGAGTGCCCGCCCTCGTGCTCTACAGCTTCCCCTCCGGCGCCTTCTCCCGAGCCCCGTCATCCGCCCTCAGCGCGTTGATGACCCTCTCCGTCTCAGCCTGGAACTTGGCCTCGTCCTTCTCCCAGCCGGTGAAGTCGGCCGCGAGGCGTCGGCGAATCTGGGAGCGATACCCGGCGCCCCAGTTTTCACTGAGAAAATACCCGTCCAGATTCAGAGAGATCAGTTTTTGAACGCTCTTCCCGCGTTCTTTCGTGAGTCGCTGCTCCTCCTCCAATGCGGTCCCAATCTCACTGTCCACCCACCAGCTCGTGAGCGCGGCCTCCGAACAGCACAGTAGGAACTTGTCCCACAGCCGGATCCCTCGGTCGACCTGCGCATAGGTTTCGTCGCCGGGAAATAGCTGTTTTTCGTCTAGCCAGCAACGGATACCGCGCTCTTGAAGCGTGTCGTGGAGCTTTCGGGCGAATTCCTTGTCAGCGTGACTGTAGCTGATGAAGCAGGAGCAAAAGTCAATTGCGTCGCCCGAAAACAGCGAAGGGATGTAGTCGATGAAATTGTCTGGTAGTCCACATCCCTGAAGGAATTTCTTCGGAAGCGGCCCGGAGTGGATAAACGTTTCATGGTCGATGATCGCGGGTCCTGAAAATACACATAAATCCAATCCTCTAGCCCCGCTGAAATTAACTCGTGACAAGACCGTCTCGGCAATCATCACATTTGTGAAATCGGCTTCTCGAAAGACGGTGCCTGTGGCAAATGCTCCTCGTAGGTCGACATCGGTCAATTTCGACCGGGCGAAATCCGTCACCAGTAGTTGTGCTTCGCAGAGCGATACGCCTGTGAGAATAGCTTCACGAAATTTCGCGCCGCTCAAGTTTGCGTGCCATAGCGAAGTGCCCTCGTCGAGCTTCGCTCCGTCGAACTTGGCGTTGCTGAGACTCGCATGCTGGAAATCTATTCCTCGTAGGTCTGCCCTCGAGAAATCCGCATGGTTGAGTCGGATCCGACGCAGGTCCAAATCAGCCAAGGAAGCGTCCGTGAAGTCAGCGCGGAACGTCGGATCGTGCTGTGGATTCAGATGGATCCATTCTTTTCACGCCTCCACACCTTTCTCAAGAATCGCCACATGCTCCGGGTTCGCCACGCCCCGATTCTACGCGAGTGGGGCGGTTGATGGAAGGCGCTACCCGTGAACCCGGCGGGCGGTTGTTACAATGCGCGTTGCGATAGGTCTGGCTCAGCTCTACGCGATCGAGAGCGACAAGAGGAGAATCCAATGGCGAAGCGGAAGGTGAAACTCGTCCGTCCTGGTGACGAGCAGACCACATGGCGAGGAGCCGGGGATGAGTACCGCATGCTGGCGAGCGGCGGAAGATACTGCCGGTGACTACTTCATCATGGAAGCGATTGTTCCTCCGGGAGGCGGGCCGACACCGCACATCCAGACTCGCGAAGAAGAAGCCTTCTACGTGCTAGAAGGTGAGGTCGTCTTTCGAGCTGACGGAGAGCGGATCGTCGCTCAGACGGGCGCCTATCTGAACATCCCCCGTGATGTTCCGCATTACTTCAAGAACGAATCGGCTGCGACGGCACGCATGTTGATATTCTTTGCCCCCGCCGGGATTGAGGGGATGTTCGACAAGATGGCTGCCGACCCGGACAACTACCAGGCTGCGGGCAGAGAGTTTGGTGTTGAGTTCGTGGACGAGGCTTGATGGACTTCTGATTAGCCCATGACCACGCCCAAAGTCCTCTTCCTGTGCACCGGAAACTCCTGCCGCAGCCAAATGGCCGAAGGCCTGTTGCGCAGCCGAGTTGGTGACCGCTTCGAAGCCGTCAGCGCAGGGACCCGCCCTGCCGGTCTGAACTCCCTCGCCGTCAGAGCCATGGCCGACACCGGTATCGACATTTCGTCGCAGCAATCCAAGCACGTCGACTCGCTAGCCGACGAACAGTTCACCCACGTCATCACGGTCTGTGACAATGCCCGCCAGGCCTGTCCCACTTTTCCCGGGACAACTCAAACTCTCCATTGGAGTTTCGAAGATCCCGCTGACGCCCAAGGCAGTGACGAGGAGCGCATGAAAGTTTTCACGCGGGTCCGCAACGAGATCGACGAGCACGTTAATGAGTTTGTACGGTCCCAGACGCGCATCTGGGGAACGTCTCGTGCTTCGGGCTGATGTTCGCGGGCTTCCGTCTGCGTCTCGGCGTCAAAGACATGTCGCCAGGAATGGCGCCACGGCACGCAAGAATGCGTGCGCCACGTCGTCACGCCGCGGGAGATGGCCGATCGGCCGCCCCCCATATGCGGCTCACGAGCAACCCTGTGAGCACCGTCACGATGCAGCCCACCAGGTTGTACCAGAGAAACGATATATCGGTGTTCCGGCTGGCCCAAGCCACTGCCCCGAGCCCCGCCAGCATCCCGGCGAAAGCCCCATTGCCGTTAGCCCGCCAGGGGCCGAACGCCAGCACGAACGCACCCAGCATCGAGCCGTAAAAGAGCGACCCGACAATATTGACCGCCTCGATCAGCGACCCGAGTTGTGCTCCAAAGCCGGCAAAGGCCATGGCGTAGACGCCCCAGAACGCCGTCGCGATTTTCGAGACCGTGGCGTAGTGGCGATCGTCGGCGCGTTTGCGGATGTAGACTCGGTAATGGTCCATCACCGTCACGGCCGCCAGCGAGTTCAGCTCGGAAGAAATACTCGACATCGCCGCCGCGAAAACCGCCGCCATGATCAGCCCGACAAGCCCGACCGGAAGATACTTCAGCACAAAGGTCAAGAAAATATAATTCGTGTCGTTGTAGGTTGCGCCGTCTTTCCGCTGCACTGCGAGCGAGATACCTTCCTGCCGGGCCGCCTGGAACCCGGCATCCGCTTCAGAAAAGGCTTTTCGCGAGCTGGAAGTTTCCGCCCGCAGCAGTGACCGCGCCTCCTCCCGCCGCCGGGAGAAGGCATTGTCATATCTTTCTTGGACCGAGGCGTAGGCCGGATCGTTCGACTCTTCCAGCGCGCGCCGCTCGACATTGTTGAACAGCAGCGGCGGCTGTTCGAACAGAAAGAACGAAAAGACCATCGCGCCGGTCAGCAAGATCAAGAACTGCAACGGAACTTTGACGACCGAGTTGAACAGCAGGCTCAAGCGCATATGGCGGATCGACTTGCCGGTCAGGTAACGCTGCACCTGCGACTGATCGCAGCCGAAATAGGCCAGTGCCAGAAAAGTGCCGCCGATGAGTCCCGACCAAAGGTTGTAGCGATTTTGCCAATCGAAGGAGAGATCAACCGCCCGCAACTTCCCCGACGTCCCGGCAAGATAGAGCGCGTCACCAAACGATACATCGGAAGGCAACGTGAAGACGGCCGCCAAGAAAGCCGCGACGATGCCCAGCAGCATCACGGTCATCTGCTGCGCGTCGGTCCACATCACCGCCTTGATGCCTCCAACCGAGGTGTAGGCGACCACAAGCACGCCCATCGTGACAATCGTCGCCCACTCCGGCCAGCCGACCATGATCGAAAGAACGACCGCGGGCGCGTAGAGCGCCAACCCCACTCCCAACCCGCGCTGGATGAGGAAAATCAAGCTGGCAAGGATTCGCGTCTTGCGGTCGAA
>Ga0310123_10001894_pt1 | contig 16999 bp, 21 predicted proteins | sample CB6_AW_1057_MG_FD_203505 | JGI IMG/M metagenome (GOLD analysis project Ga0310123, IMG submission 203505) | Marine microbial communities from Western Arctic Ocean, Canada - CB6_AW_1057 | ecosystem: Environmental > Aquatic > Marine > Oceanic | place: Canada: Western Arctic Ocean | collected... | reverse complement strand
CCCTTCGATCCTGTGGGATCTCCAGCCGAAACTCTCCCAGATCGACTTGCAGCGTACCGTCTTGGCTCACCAGCCTGCCGTCCAGAAAATTCATCGGCGGGCTGCCGATGAACTCCGCCACAAACCGATTTTCCGGAGACTCGTAAACATTGAGCGGCGTGTCGAATTGCTGAATCCGACCGTCGTCCATAACCACGATGCGGTCGCCCATGGTCATGGCCTCGACCTGGTCGTGGGTGACGTAGATCATCGTCGTCTCCAGCCGCCTGTGCAGTTTGACCAGTTCGGTCCGCATGCTGACGCGCAGCCGGGCATCGAGGTTGCTCAGTGGTTCGTCGAACAGAAAGACCTCGGGGTCGCGAACGATGGCGCGGCCCACCGCCACGCGCTGCCGCTGTCCGCCGGAGAGCTGCGCCGGCTTTCGATGCAGCAAGTTTTGGATTCCCAGAATATCCGCCGCCCGGCCGATGCGGCCTTCGATCTCTGCTTTGGGGGTCTTTCGCATTTTCAGTCCGAAGGCCATATTCTTCGCAACCGTCATGTGCGGGTACAGCGCGTAGTTCTGAAAGACCATCGCGATGTTACGATCTTTAGGGGCGACGTTGTTGACGACTTTCTGGCCAATACGAATCGTGCCGTCGGTCATCTCCTCCAACCCGGCGATCAGACGCAGCGTGGTAGACTTCCCACAGCCGGACGGACCGACCAGCACCACCAGTTCCCGGTCTTGAATATGCAGGTCGATGCCGTCGACGGCCACCACCTCGTCAAATCGCTTGGTTAGTCTTTCCAGTATGACATGCGCCATGGGCCTTGACCGCTCCGGTTGAATTCATCTCCACGTCGCTACCACGCTGTATCACGCAGTCCCTCCGAATCAGAAGCAGCAAACTTGTCTTCAATTTCGCCGAGCTCGACTTCAATTTCGCGCTGTCGTGCAGCAGGATCTGCAACTTGGAAGTCAACGTTCCGTTCCTGGCCGGCTACGCGAAGACCAAGGATCTCGACGAGCATTTGGAGAATGTAAAGAGGTATTAGGAAAGTAATAAACACCAAATAAATCGCTCCAAGTACTGAGAAAATGTCGCACCTTGTGGACGGATTGAATCCCCAATTCCACAGGACCGGCAACCAGAGATACCAACAGAAATATCCCAACCCAAGAACGGGTGCCAGCATCAGCAAACTCACACCGAAGAACGGTGGAAGATGCAGCCGGCATTTTTTCTGCAGAGACTCGATCCATGAGGAACGCTGGTTTATATCTGACATAGCGGGCCCATGGAAAATATTAGGCTTGTGACGTCGTCGCCGATGAATAGTCGTTGAGGCACGTCCTGATCATGGGACGGCACCGGAATTGACGCTACCCGGTTGGAAATCGATTGTCAAATGTTTGTCCCAGATCCGCAGACAGGTCAGCGATCCGCACCCAAATGGCGCCTTGTGAAACTCGCGGCGTCAATACAGAGACAAGAGCGGATCAGGCATTTCAGGCGCGGGGCGAGAATTGGAACGACAAGTACAGCATAAGTACCCCAACGCGACGGGTTTCTGCGTGATCGGCCGGCCACGGCGACCGCGAATTGCTCCGCAGAATCGATCCTTTGCTGCGCTCCGTTTGATCCGCTATTCCACAGGTCACACCGATCATTCCGGTCAATCACGCGGCATAGCTCATCTGTGCAATGGAGGCTTAAACCTCCCGGAGACGATGTATAGGAGCAGTATCCGTTCAAAATTCCACTGATCTTCTCACGGATTGTCGGGTCCGAAGATCTCCGCTGACTTCACAAGCTCCTGTTTCGGTCAAGTCGCCTTAGATCACGTGCCGGCATGAGGTCTACCTGGCTGGCTCGTCAAGTATTCACAATTTGTGCCAATTCTGCATGCCGATCACAAAGCAACATTGATCACCTCGATGAAATCGGTCATGTCGAATTCTTCCCGTGGAGGAGGGAACTCGTTATGTCGACCGAGCCGACGGTTTTCGTCGTCGATGACGACTCGGACGTCCGGGATTCGTTGAAGGGTCTGTTCAAGACTGCGAATTTTCAGGTCGGAACGTACTCCACGGTTCAAGAGTTCTTAAATCGATTCGATCCGAACAGGCCCGGTTGTCTGTTGCTCGACGTTCGCATGCCCGGACTCGATGGACTCGAATTGCAACAGCATCTGGCGGCAAGCAAGAAGCGTTTCTCAACCATCATCGTGACCACCTATGCCAACCGGGTTCTGGCAGCCGCGACAATGAAGGCGATCACTGTCGATCTGATCGAGAAACCTTTCGATACTAAATTTCTGCTGGTGCGGCTCCGCGAGGCAATCGAGCGTGATCTTGCCGAATGCAAATTGCTCGCCGAACGGCACGAAATCAGCAAACTCTTAGCGAGTTTGACAGATCAGGAACAGCAGATCATGGATCTCATGGTCGAGGGGAAACCGACCAAACTCATAGCCGCCCAACTCGGAACGAACGTGAACACGGCGAGCAATCGGCGGAGCAGCATTCTCAAAAAGTTGCAGGTCGAATCCGCCGTCGCCCTGACCAGAATGATCACAATTTTTCTGAACAATCTGAACAAAGCGGTCAGCAAGCATGTGGTGCGTCCATGCCGACAGTCTGAAAACCACATTTTGGGTTGCGCGCCCAGACTTGACTCTTGATGATGCACGTTGAAACACAGGCGCCTGGTGTGGCATTGCACGCCGCCTTGGGCCGTGTTGCACCACGCCGCGGACATCCAATCCGGTCGTGGCGACTGGTAGGAGCGAAACAATAAAAATTTTGGTCGTCGACGACGTCGGCTACGTCAGACATTATCTCGATCAGCTCCTGACCCAGAACGGACATGTGGTCCTCATCGCACCCTCAGGAATCGAGGCCGTCACAATTCTCAAACAGGACATGGCGATCGGGCTGGTCGTGACCGACCTGCTGATGCCGGGGATGGACGGCATCGAATTGTTCAAAGCGTCGCGTTAAATCAACCGCTACGACGACAAAGGCCAACTGCCCCCCCCCGGAATTCATCCTTATCACGGCGCTGCGGCCGACCTCAGCCACGCAGCGTAAGGAAGCCAGCCTGCTGCAACAGGCGATGGGCATCGGCTTTTTCGACGTGATACTCAAACCGACCGACAACGACCACCTGATTAAGCAAGTCGCCATAATTGAAGAAAAAATGAATTCTTCGGCTGCGGCGTTAGCGTCGGCCGGACCGGCAAAGTCGGCAGCATCCGTAAAGTACGCCGAGACAGCCGCTGACAGGTCCGCGGAGCTTGCCTCCAGTAAGGCCTCCGACGGCTTCTGAAAAGAAGCCGTCCAGGAGCTCCGCGACAGCATGCAGGAGAAAATCGGTAGGCTCGATCAACAGCACACAGACCTGGCTGCGAAACTACAGAGCCTGCGGCAACTGCAAGAGGAACTGCAAGCTAAATTGGAACAAGTCACCGCTGCAGCGGAAACAAACGTCTGAGCCTGGCTGTCACGAGCGCGGAGAATTCCCGGACAGTCGAAAACGGCTTGGATCAAAGACTTGATGAATGGGAACACGATGACCATCCTGCAATCCACTTCTGTTTTCGACACCGTCACCGCTTGGCCACGGCCGGCGGAAACGGACAGGCCGGTGGAAGTCCTCGTCGCCGACGACGAGCCGCTGTTCGGCAAGAGCCTGACAAAGATGCTAACCGATTTGGGGCATCGTGTGACCCTGGTTACTGACGCGACGTCGGCGCTGCAGTCGATTTCGTCCGGCAACGTCGACGTGCTCATCACCGATTACGAAATGCCGAGGTTGAACGGTCGGGAATTGCTCGACATTATGGGATCGGATTATCCACTGATTCCTGTCCTTGTCCTGACCGGACACGAAGACCTGGCGTTGGCTGTTCAGTTGCTGCGCGCCGGAGCGGTTGACTTTCTGACCAAACCGTTCCAGCCGAATCGATTCAGCGGGCCCTCGAAAGGGCCGTCAATGCCAGCGGCTGCAAGACGACGCCGTCGAACTGGTCGCGCAGAGAACGCAGACGGCGGTGCTGACGGCGCAGCTTAGCGCCATTCTCACCTCAGCGTTCGACTCCATTGTCACCATCAATTCGCGGGGCATCATTCAGGCGGCCGGCAGCGCGGTCGAACGGGTTTTCGGCTGGACGCCTCAAGAGCTGATCGGGCAGAACATTTCTGTACTGATGCCCGAACCGTATCGATCGGATCACGATAGCTACATGGATGACTATTTGAAGCGTGGTGAAACGCACATCCTGGGCCGCGTCCGCGAATTCGAGGCGGTCCGCAAGGATGGGTTGACGTTTCCGTGCGAGATCAACGTTTGGCAGGTCGACGTGTCTGGACAGACAGAGCCGCTGTTTACGGGAGTGATTCGCGACATCTCGGAGCGCGTGTGGCGTGAGGAGGAACTGACCAAGGCGCTCTCCAACGCCCAAGCCGCCGTCCAGACCAAATCCGAATTCCTGGCAAACATGAGCCACGAAATTCGCACACCGATGATGGCCATACTGGGCTTTGTAGAAAACCTGCTCGATCCCCAGATCTCCGAGGCCGACAGTCATGGCACGATTCAGACGATCTACCGGAATGCCCGTCACCTGCTGATGATTCTCAACGACATTTTGAACCTTTCAAAGATCGAGACTGGCCGGTTCGAGATCGAACGCCCCCGCTTCTCACCGTTTGTCGTCGTGGCCGACGTCGTCTCGCTGATGCGTGTCCGCGCGGATGCCAAGAAACTCACGTTCGAGGTCCACGTTGACAGCCCAATTCCAGAAACGGTCCTCAGCGATCCTACGCGGCTGCGGTAGATCTTGATCAACCTGCTCGGCAACGCCATCAAATCCACCAAAGCGGACGGCGTTCAATTGCGGATCCGAATGCAGGAGCAGACGGTGGACAAGCCGATGCTTCGGTTCTACGTCATCGACACCGGTCTCGGCATGACGGAAGACCAGCTCGTCCTGCTGTTCAAGCCGTTCATGCAAGCCGATACATCTCTGAGGCGTAAGCACGGCGGCACCGGGCTGGGGCTGGCCATCAGCAATCGTCTGGCTGCCATGCTCGGCAGGACAATTGACGTCCGCAGCGAACCGGGGCAAGGCAGCACGTTCTCGCTGTTGATCGAAACCGGCCCGCTGGAGGGTGTCCCCATGATCGAAAACCCCAATGAAACGACGATCGGCGAACAGGAATCGCATGTGATCGTTGCACAGCCACGACAAAGCTCAAAGGACGCTTTCTTCTCGCCGAGGACGGTGTCGACAACCAGCGGCTGATTTCGTTTGTCTTGAAAAAGGCGGGCGCCCAAGTCACCGTCGCCGAAAACGGGCGGATCGCAGTCGATTTGGCCCTCGCCGCCCAGGACCAAAGGCAGCCGTTCGACATCATTTTGATGGACATGCAGACGCTCGTTTTGGATGGTTACGCAGCGACTCGACGGCTGCGCCGGAACGACTACAGCGATCCGATCATCGCTCTGACCGCGCACGCCATGACTGGTGATCGGAAGAAATATCTCGACGCCGGCTGCGACGACTACACCACCAAACCAATCAATCGCGTTGAATTCCTCAAGCTCCTGCAGGAGTACTTACGGACGAATCGTTGATGCCCCGCCATTCAAAGGCCCCGCGACCAGCCAGGAGTGAGCCAGCAGTAACCCGGATAGCATTGGACCGAGTTCTTCGGAGCGCCATCCCATGAATGCCGAACGAATTCGGGTCGCGCTGGTCAGCGATCAACAGGTGCTGTTGGACGCGCTGTCAGTCCGGCTCGACATGTCCTGATCGCTCAAAGTTGTCGGGATCTCGAGCAGTCTCCAGCGGGGCGCCGAAAGCATCGTTGGGGCTGAGGCCGACGTCGCGATCCTCGACGTTGATCTTCCCGATGCGGGAGCGTTTGACATCGCCGCCGCCGTCCGAAAACGCCGGCCGGCCACCAAAATTCTGTTTCTTGCCAGTTTCGTTTCCGAGGCCGATCTTACGCAGGCGCTGCGGCTGAAAGCCAACGGATTCCTGATTAAAAGTGAACCGATCTAAACACTCGTCACGGCGGTTGAACGCGCGGCGACCTATTAGGCCATCTTCTCCGACGAGGTCCGACGGAAGCTGATTTACGACGACCGGCGGAAGCGCTATCGGCTCTGCCGCAAAACCGTGTTGAGCAAAATGACGAATCTACAATTGCAGATCCTACGGCATCTGGCCCACGGCGACAGTGTCAAGGAAGTCGCACGAAAACTCGACATTTCGTCCAAGTCGGCCGACAGCCACAAGTATCGGATTATGATCAAAGTCGGCGGCTGCGACCGCGTCCATCTGGCCCGCTACGCCATTCGAGAAGGGATCATCTGAGCCTGAAGCAGAATCTCCGGTCGAGCGGTCGGCGTCAGCCGGCTGGTGTCCCAGTAGATAGGTGGCGAGTCCTATTCTCACCACTCCTCACTCACCACGGACAACTGACAACGCACCACCCTGTCAGAGAATCTACGGCCGGTTGCATGAGTCCCGGTTTTATCGGACAATCGGCGGCAGAGATATTCAGGCTCATCATACCAGTCGGAACCGGACGTCATGTCCCAGCAGCACGGCGCCGGCGAATCGAAGTGCGGACTGCTCAAACGCTTTACCGCCTACTGCGAAACTCAGGGAACCGCTCCCGACCCGTTTGAGTTTCTGGCGGAATTCCCCACCGTCACCGTCAGACAGCGGGTCGATGTCTTGCTCGTCGATCAATGTCGGCGCTGGCGCAGTGGTCGGGGGATTCGGGTCGAGGAATACCTGCAAAAGACCCCGAAATCGCGTCAGACGATCGGCTGAAGCTCGAGCTGATTGTCGCCGAGCACGACTTTCGCAGCCAAAATGATCAGCAGCCGACAATCGAGGAATTCACCTCTCGTTTTCCCGAGTTGAGTAAATCGATCGCCAAGGTCATCGAAGAACGCCGGTCCTGCGACCGTTTCCCCTCTTATGCGGCGCTGATTTGTCGAATCTTCGACGAGGGTTTGCTCTCGGCGACGGTATGGGACACCGTGTTGGAGAAGTCTACGATTCGAGGCGGACCAGAGTCCAGAGCAGGAAGTAGGCAATGGGAAGTCGTCTGGCTCTAGATTCCGCACTCCGCAATCCCCGCTCTCGACTCTCCGCTCTGGACCCTCGGCTCTTCTTTGTCGCAATATCCCCCTTTCTCGTCGCTGCCCCCGCATGTGATTCGAATCATCGAATTGCAAATGCAACCCCAAGAGTTTGACGTCGGCGAGTCGTTGATGCGGCAAGGCGATCCCGGAACGTTGCTGATGGTGTTGTGCGACGGCGAGGTCGAAATCAGCCTTGATGACGCATCGGGGAATCGCAAAGTCCTGACACGCACCAACCGCATGCAGGTGCTGGGCAAAATGGCGCTGCTGACAGACGAACCGCGCAGCGCCAACGTCGTGGCAGCAACACCGGTAGGCACGCTGGTGTTTCCAGCCGACAAGTTTCACGAACTGGCCGGCCGGTTTCCGGAAATCAGTGTTGTGCTGATGCTGCTGATTTCCGAACGGTTGGGACTGCCCGGCCGCGACGACATACTGGCCGGCAAGACGCTGGATGAATACCGCATCGCCCGGCGGCTGGGACGAGGAGCCATGTCGGTGGTCTACGATGCAGAGCATCTTCAAACCGGAAAACGTGTGGCGCTTAGGATGATGAGTCATCGGTTGGTCTACGACCAGGGCGCACTGGCCCAATTCCGTACCGAGGCGGAGATCATTGGGTCGTTCCAGCACGAGAACATTGTCCGCATGTACGGTCGTTTTGCAGCGTTCCGGACGTACTTCATCGTCATGGAATTTTCTGACGGTGTCCCGCTGAACGAAATTCTCGACTCCGGCGGCCCGTTCCCCGAAGCAGAGTTTCGCAAGACGTTCGGTCAGATTGTTCGGGCCTTGACTTACGCCCATGCCGCAGGGGTTATCCATCGCGACGTCAAACCGGCCAACATCATGCTCAGCAGCAGTGGACTGGTGAAGCTGATGGATTTCGGACTGGCCCGGACGCTGCTTCAGAGCGATCCCGAGGCCGACGATCGAATCGTCGGCACACTACGGTACATGGCCCCCGAACAGATGATGGGCGGATGAGTCGGACCACAGGCCGATTTGTTTTCGCTGGGCCTGGTCGGCTACAAAATGCTGACCGGTATGCCGCTCTTCGCCGAAACCAACGTGCTGGAACTGCTGCGGCGACACGCGAACTGGCGGGCCCCAAATTTGAAGAAATCTTGTCCCGTTGCCAGCGAGGAAGTCTGTCAGGTCATTGAAGGCTGTCTCGCCCACGATCCGGGCAAGCGTCAACTCGATTCAGACAAAGTCTCAGCCTGGGCCAGCCCGATCGACCCAATGATCGCTGCGGTTGTCGCCGATTCGTGAGCGGAACCGCTGGGTTCGGTCATCGGAGATCGGAGTCTCGAAGGGCGGAATGCCTGACACCGGAGTTGCTCGTCTGTTTCCCTCATCCGAACAGCGCATGCACCGGCTGACCGTCGCTGATGTGGTGCGGGCGGTTCTGCTGATCGTAGATCAGGCTCTCCGGCTCGAGACCAAGCGCATGGTACATGCTGGCGATGATGTCCTCGGGCTTGACCGGATGCCGTATCGGATAGGCGGCAATCCGATCGCTGGCACCGTACACCTGGCCGCCCTGAATCCCACCGCCGGCCAGCACCACCGACTGACACGGACCCCAATGGTCGCGGCCCACGTTTTTGTTTATCTTCGGGGTGCGGCCGAACTCGCCCAGCATCACCACCAGCGTCTCGTCCAGCAGGCCCCGATCATAGAGATCCTGCAGCAGAGCCGAATACGCTAGGTCGAGCGGCGGCAGACAATACTTCTCCTTGAGCATCTGGTATCCGGTGATGCCACCCAGCGATCCGGTACCGCCGTGATTGTCCCACACGTTGGCCACATTGCCGTTGGGGCAGATGTAGTACCAAATGACCGTCACCAGGCGGACGCCCGCTTCGATCAATCGGCGGGCCAGCAAGAAGGCCTCGCCGTACTCGTTGCGGCCGTAGAGGTCGCGCAGCCGGTTCGGTTCACGGTCCAGGTCGAAGGCCCCTTTGGCCTCGGGCGAAATGAGCATACGGAAGGCTTGTTCGCGAAACTGGTCGAACCCGCCACGGGCAAAACGGTCGATGGGGCGAGCGGTGGGCGTCAGCCCACTGGTGTCTCGAACAGCCGACTGAGGCCGCCCGCCCGCCGATGACTGAATGTGCCGATCATAGTTTTCAAGGATTTTTAATAAGCCGTAACGGGTCTGCAAACGGTGATTGCTCAAGTCTTCGAGTAGCTGAAGGCTGTGCGGCGGCGGGGCGTTCACCTCACCCGGTGACTGCAACTCCATGGGGTCATGTTTAGGTCCGAGAAAACCGGCATAGGTGCCGGTGTAGACGATCCCGTCATGTCCGATGGGTCGGGGAACGGTCACGCTGGCGGGCATGACGGCAGGGGGCGTAAAATACGAGACCACGCCACCGGCGTTGGGAAAGTCTCGGCGGTTGCGTTGGTTGCGGGGGACGGCCAGCGTGTTGTCGATCTTGCCGGTCAATGTGTGATAGACGCCCACCTCGTGAATATTGCTGGGATGCGTGAACGAGCGGACGATGGCCATCTTGTCGGTGTGCTGGGCCATGTGCGGTAACTGATCGCAAATCTGCACGCCAGGGACAACTGTGTCGATCGGATTGAACAGGCTGCGAACGCCGTCAGGAGCTTCGGGTTTCATGTCCCACATATCCTGATGCGGCGGTCCGCCCCACAGATACACCAGAATGCACGACTTAGCGGTTGCGGCTTGACGAGCAGTGGGCGTCAGCCTACTGGCATCTCGAACAGCCGGCTGACGCCGTCCGCTCGCCGTTTCGGCGTGCAGCAGACCGGGCAGCATCAGCCCACCCAGACCAGCCTGCCCCAGACGAATCATCGCATCACGACGGTGCAACATTGCCCTGCCCTTCGGTTAACCCGCAGCAACCTTTTCCACATGCTCGTCAGTGTACCAAACGGCAACAGATGGCAAAGAAGATCGACGAGGATTGCAGCGATCTCTCGTGCAGTGACCGCTCTAAAACAGGCTGTGGCTTCACATTCCGACCCGATTCGTGTAATTCGTGTAATGTCATTCACGTAATTCGCGGCATAAAAAACAGCAAGCGTTCTTGTTCCGTGGTGGCCGAGGACAACCGATGAACAACGAAGATTTGTGTTATCTTTCGGCGGTCGACTTGGCGGGGGCGATTCGCGCGAAAGAAGTCTCTCCGGTCGAGGTGACTGAGGCAGTGCTGCAGCGCATCGAGCGGCTCAATCCGCTGTTGAATTGTTTCTGCACATCGATGGACGACGAGGCCCGGACGGCGGCCAAAGGGGCCCAAGATGCGGTGATGCGAGGAGAGGAACTCGGAAAGTTACATGGTGTGCCGGTTTCGGTGAAGGACATTATCGCCGTCAAGGATTCGCGGACCACCTCCGGCTCGAAACTGTTTGTCGACAACATCAGCCGCGAAGACGCACCGTCGGTCGCACGAATCCGCCGCGAGGGAGCGATCCTCATCGGTCGGACCACGACGCCGGAGTTCGGTTGGAAAGGGGTCACCGACAGTCCGTTGTTCGGCATCACTCGCAATCCGTGGAACACGCAGTTGACGCCGGGCGGCTCCAGCGGCGGAGCCTCGGCGGCGGTCACGTCCGGCATGGGACCAATCGGACTAGGAACCGACGGCGGCGGATCGATCCGCATCCCGGCCTCCTTCTGTGGTCTGGTGGGGTTGAAGGCGTCTTTTGGACGTATCCCGAATTATCCGGCCACACCGGTCGATTCGCTGCGACACACCGGTCCGCTGACCCGAACTGTTGCCGATGCGGCCCTGTCACTCGAGGTGATGGCCGGCCCCGACGAGCGCGATCCCACTTCGCTTCCGGCTGGCGAGACGAACTATTTGGCCGAGCTGGATCGCGGCATCGACGGTCTGCGGATCGGTTATAGTCCGGACCTTGGGTATGCTCAGGTCGATCCGGAGGTCGCCACGATTTGTGAAACGGCTGCGTTGCGTCTCAGCGAAGCCGGCGCGATTGTCGAGACGGTCGACTTGAACTGGCAAGATCCGTATGCGTGCTGGAACGTCTTTTTTTACGGAGGCATTTCGGCCGTCCACTCACAGCGACCGCCCGCAGAGCTTGACCTGCTCGATCCTGGTTTGCATGAACTCGTCGACAAGGGGAGCAAACTAACCGCAGTCGATTTTGTCAAAGCAACGCTGGCCCGAAACGCATTCTGGCAGCAGATGCGGCGTATTTACGACGACTATGATTTGCTGATCACGCCGACGCTGGCAGTGCCGCCGTTTCCGGTCGGGCAGGACAACGCCGATCCGCTGTCGGGTCAACAGCCACGCGCGCTCTGCTGGACTGCTTTGACTTATCCGCTGAACCTGACGGGGCAGCCCGCCTGTACTGTTCCCTGCGGCCGGGCCGAATCGAATCGACCGGTCGGGTTGCAGTTGGTGGGGCGACGGTTCGACGATCTGACTGTTCTGCAAACCGCACGGGTTTTGGAACAGCTTCAGCCGTGGTCCGACCGGCGTCCGGTTTTCGATGTACAATAATCATTTTGGGAGGCTGCAGAAGAAGAGGAAGAGAAAGGGAGAGAGGATTTGATGAGCCGATCGTCTCGCTTCATCTCCCCGCTCTCTCTGTCTCTCCCTCGGCCTGTTTTACCAAGTGGCGGTGAGACAGTTGGCGAGTAAAGTGCAAAAGAACTCTTGGGTATTCGATGTTCGTTGACAAACTGACTATCTATTGTCTGGCCGGTGACGGCGGGAACGGCAGCCGCAGTTTCCGCCGCGAGGCATACGTTCCGCGCGGCGGGCCGGACGGCGGTGACGGCGGCAATGGCGGCAACGTGATGATTCGGGCCGACCGGCAGCTCGGCAGCTTAGCGAACATTGTCGGTCACAAGCATTGGCGGGCCGGAAAGGGGGGACACGGGGAGAGGAATCTTCGGCACGGACGAAACGGAGAAGACGTGGTTGTGTTGGTTCCGCCCGGCACGCTGATCCGCGACGCCGGCCGCGGGCACCTGCTGAGAGATCTTGCCGAAGACGGGGACGAAATTGTCGTGGCCCGCGGCGGTCGAGGTGGACGGGGAAACAAACGTTTCGCCAGCGCGACCAATCGGGCGCCTCGCGAATTTGAAGAGGGCCAGCCGGGCGGGCAGCGGAACGTCTCGCTGGAACTGAAGCTAATTGCCGACGTCGGGCTGATCGGTAAACCAAACGCAGGCAAATCGACGCTGCTGAGCCGGCTGTCGCGAGCTCAGCCGGAGATTGCCGACTATCCGTTCACAACCAAGTTTCCCAACTTGGGGCTGGTGCGGGTCGGTTACGATCGGCAGTTCGTCGTGGCCGACATTCCCGGTCTGATTGAAGGCGCCCATGCCGGCGTGGGGCTGGGACACGAGTTCCTGCGGCACGTCGAACGGACGAAAGTCTTGGTGCATCTGGTCGAGCCGCAACCGATGGACCAATCCGACCCAATTGAGAATTACCGCAACATCCGCAAAGAACTCAAACAGTACGACGTCTCATTGGCTCAGCGGCCCGAAATACCGGTCGTGACCAAATGCGAACTTCCTGATGCGTCTGCGGTAGCCGAACTGCTCGAGGAGGAGATCGGCCGACCGGTGGTGCAAATTTCCGCCGTGACCGGCAAAAGACTGCCGGAGTTGATCCGTCGAGTGCTGCAGATGCTGTCGGAATTCGACGAGGCGGTCACCCCAGGCTAGTCAAGTCTCGTCAGACGAGCAGATTTTCTTACAATGCGGTTTGAGAAATCACGAGTTCCAAATTTGCGAGGAAGAACCCAGTGACGGTCCGCTAAGCCGCAAGCGGCAACTTGACCTTCGAAACTCAAAACTAACAAACAGCTAACGACTGAAAGCTGCTCTCCATGCCCGAATTCGAATATAGCCGTTGGGACGGAACACAACAGTTCACGCCCCAGTCGGCCGACGAGCTCTTCGACGAGTTCAGTCAATACCTTCTCGAATATGGCGAGCACGTGCTAGAGAACCTGCAGGACTGGGAAGAGGAGCATCCCGACATCGTCGAAATGTTGGTCAAGCATGGATACGTCGAAAAAGATGCCGAGGGAAAATATATCGTCACGCCGAAGGGAATCCGCCGCGTGGAAAACAAAGCTCTGGAAGAGCTGTTCGACATCTCCCGTCTCGACAAAATGGGCAAACACGAGACCAACTTCCGAGGTGCCGGGCAAACGATTCACGAGGAGTCGAAACCGTACGAGTACGGCGATCCGGTCTCGAACCTGAACATGCACGAGACGCTGAAAAACGCCCTGTACCGGCAGGGATGCGGATCTCCCATCTCCATCGAGGAAGAAGACCTGGTCATCTACGACACCGAATACCAGACGTCGTGCGCTACAGTGGTGTTGTTGGACATGTCGGGCAGCATGGGCCGCTACGGAAAATTTGGACAGGCGAAAAAGGTAGCGCTGGCGCTGCAGGCGATGGTCCGCGGAAAATATCAGGGCGACTTCCTGCAAATGGTCGGGTTTTTCACCTACGCCAGTCCGCTTTCAGAGCGGGAACTGCTGTACTCGGCCCCCAAGCCGGTCAGCATTTTCGATCCGCGGGTGCGGATGCGGATCAGTCTCGATCGGCCGCCTCAGTTTGTGCCCGAGCACTTCACCAACATTCACGCCGGCCTGCAATTCGCCCGCCGCGTGCTGAACCGGCAGCCGGCCCAGAACAAGCAAATCATCACCATCACCGACGGTGAGCCGACTGCGCACATCGAAGGCCGCGAGATCGTGTTGATTTATCCGCCGGCGGAGAAGTCGGCCCGCATGACATTGACCGAGGTCAAACGCTGTGCCGACCAGGGCATTCACCTGTCGAGCTTCGCGCTGATCGAGGACTATTTCTACCTGGGGCTGGTCAACTTCGTCGAGCAGATGGCACAGGTCTCCGGAGGCGTCGCGGCCTACTGCAACGCACACGACTTGGGGAACATGGTCATCGACAGCTTTGTCGGCGGACGGCGAACCCGGCGAACACTGTAAGCGGTCGGCCTCACTCCCTCTCTCGGGGGATCGACGTGCCGGCGGTGATCTTGGTGTTGTGTACGTGCTTGTGACAGCTAATGCACGTGAGAGTCAGGTGCATATAGCTCAGCGCGGCCCCGTCGATGTTTTTCTCCTTCGACATCTTCACCAACTGATTACACAAGCGGCTGAATTCGGCGCTGTACTGCGCATAGACCGGCCCCTGCATGACCTGCCATCTGGTCGCCTTGCTCATCTCAGCCATTTTTTCGGCTCCTGTTTGATGAGGTCGAAGTCTTCGGTGACGAGCCCTTTCAGCGCGTTCTGAAAGCTGGCAAGCTTGGCTCGCATGAATTGGGCGACTTTGTTCTGGGCCGTTTCCCCCCGTCTTCCTTTTCGGCGGCCTTCGACACATACCCGGAAATCAGTACTCCCGCTACCGCAAGCGTCATCGTTCCGATCAATTCCTCACCGATGCGTTGTTTCATCATTGGTCTCCCTGTCAAAAAAGAAACCCGCACGAAACGCAAACAGTGCGCCTCGTGCGGGCCGTCACAACCAATCCGAAGGCATAACCCTGCAGCAACAAAACCTTAGGTCAACCTGAACACGCTTGGAGGCTAGCGTTTTGGGCGGGTGGTGTCAAACTGTGGTCCCCGCACCTGGGAGAAACACAATATCGGCTTTGGTGCTCTCGACAATCGCGAACAATTCCTGCTGCTCGCGTTGGGGCACTTCGAACTTGTCCAATGTTTTCCGGAAGTCGTCGAGGAAGTCCTGCCACTGTTCTTCGGTGATGTCGAGCTGTTCGTGCGACTCACGCATCGTCTTGCCGGTATAGTGTTGCGGCCCGCCAGCGGCCCAACTGACCTGCTCAGTGACCAGATACTTGAAACCGGCCCGGGGAACGCGATGATGGGCTTCGTCGACTTTCGGGTTGGCATTCAGTCGGGGGTCGTCCATGATGCGGTCGATGAAGTCGTCGACAACTGTGGCAATGGCGTAAACACCGCCCAAACGTTCGTAGAGGCTTTCCTCCCGGCTGCCTGCATTGTTTTCTTCACTCACCATGGGGCCGTCTCCTGCTGGGTTGCTCTTTCCGCCACAAACCGGCAATGCGATTATTAACCGTTGACCAATTTTGTACAAGCGGTCGCATTTTGAGTGAGGGACGCGGTAAACTGGGAGGCACAGTCACCTGAACGTTCCTCACCACTCGTCAACGGAGAAAGCGAGTCATGTCCGAGCGAGTCACTCGTCGCAATTTTCTGTCCAGTTCGGCGCAGGTTGTCGGGACTTCGGCAGCCGTCTCGGTGTTGGCCGACACACAAACGGCACAGGCTGCGGCGCCTGCGCATGTTCGGCTGGGGATCATCGGATGCGGCGGCATTATGGGGCATCATGTCCGGGGGCTGGTCTCGCGCGGATCGGCGGCGACGTTCAACTGGCTGTGCGACGTCGATCCGAGGCAGATCGAGAAAATGGCCGGACTGATTCCGAAAGTCTTCAAACCCGCACCTCAAACCACCTCCCGTTATGAAGACGTGTTGGATGATCCGAATGTCGATGCGGTCATCATCGCCACGCCGCACCACTGGCATGCGCCGATTGCGCTGCGGGCCCTTCAGGCAGGAAAAGACGTCTATGTCGAAAAGCCGCTGTCGCACGTCTTCCGCGAAGGACGGCTGATGATCGAAGCCACGAAAAAGTACAACCGGATCGTGCAGCACGGCTCGCAAATGCGCTCCAGTCCGGTGACCGAACTGGCGGGCAAACTGCTGGCCGACGGCGTCATCGGAGAGGTGAAGATCGCCAAGGCATGGAATGTTCAGAATCGTGGCACCCGGAAAGTCGTGCCCGACAGTGATCCCCCCTCCGGAGTCGATTACGACCGCTGGCTGGGACCGGCCCCACAACGAAAGTTCAACGTCAACCGCTTCCATAAAAATTGGAGAGTTTACCCGGATTTCGGAAACGGTGATATCGGCGACGATGGCATCCACGACGTCGACATGGCCCGTTGGGGGCTCGGCGTCGAGACACATCCGATTCGCATTACTGCGCACGGCAGCGACGTCCATTACGGCGGGTCGAACAAAGGCGACCGCCAGTACCCCGACAACATGATGGTCACATATGAGTATGCCGAAGGGAAAACGATGATCTACGAAGATCGTCTGTTCACGCCGTACGGCCTGCACGGCTTCGACAGCGGCAACGCCTTTTACGGCACCAAAGGGTACATGATCTTCTCGCGCCGCGGATACTTTCAGGTCTACCTGGGCAAGAAGGAAAAGAAAGGTCCCCGAGTACCGAAAGCGATTCGTGCCCGTCGCGGATACGATGAGCATATGGAAAACTTTTTGAATTGCGTTCGCAGCCGGCGGACGCCGGTGGCGACGCCTCAGATCGCACATCTTTCCTGTGCGCTGGTGCATTTGGGCGAGATTGCCTTCCGGACGAGGACCGTGCTGGAATTCGATCCGCAGAACGAACAGATCACCAACAGCGAACAGGCCAACCGCATGCTGACAAAACAGTACCGTAGGCCATACGGTCTGCCGAAGTTGACCACCTGAAGGGCGCCCGGAAATCTCGGATTCGCTGAACGCAGGGAAGTAGCCGCTTGACTTCTGACAAACGTCGCCATCGAGTCGTCGCTTCTGATGACCATTCCAGCACGAAAGGTCTACCGTGAATCGTCCATTCACAGTTTGTTTTCTCATGCTTTGTGCTGCGCCGGTGATTTCCGCGCAGCCGCAGACCGACACCGAAGCAGCCGAGGCGGAAGCCCGGCATTTGACCAACATTCGCCAGATGACGTTCGGTCTGCCGCGGGCCGGTGAAGGCTACTTTTCGCCCGACGGAACCGAGATCGT
>Ga0310123_10001892_pt1 | contig 17012 bp, 14 predicted proteins | sample CB6_AW_1057_MG_FD_203505 | JGI IMG/M metagenome (GOLD analysis project Ga0310123, IMG submission 203505) | Marine microbial communities from Western Arctic Ocean, Canada - CB6_AW_1057 | ecosystem: Environmental > Aquatic > Marine > Oceanic | place: Canada: Western Arctic Ocean | collected... | reverse complement strand
TGGTCGTTCCCGGCAAGGGGTCTTACGTTTTCCCTGGTCTCCGGCATCGTCGGCGCCATCGGCGCGTTTTGCGTGCTGCTTGCCTTCGGCGCCAAGGGCTCACCGGCCGTCGTGATGTCGATCGTGTTCGCCGGCGCACCCATCGTCAATGCCTTCGTCGCTTTTTCGATGCATCCGCCGCCGGGCGGGATGAAGTCAATACGCATCCCCTTCTACGCCGGCATCGTATTGGCGGCGCTCGGCGGTTATCTGGTGACGATGTACAAGCCGAGTCCCGGCAAGCCGGCAACGCCACCTGTACAGGAGCTTCGCGAAGCCACCCACAGCGGCGACAGCAACTGACCAGATCGTAAATATTAAGTGAATCGGTCGCCCCAGGATCCTGGACGGGATCACCGAGTATTCGCAGTATGTCAGGCCTTAAATCCTTGCAGCACCCCCATCATCAGGAAATCCGGAAACGGCAGATGGCCGGCCTCAGGAAATTACTGGGGGACATCGTTCCGGCAAACGCGTTTTATCGAGACAAGCTTCAGGATGTCGATCTCGACGCCGCACTCACGGACCTACAGGCGTTTTCGTCAAAGGTACCGTTCACGACGAAACGCGAACTCGTCGAGGATCAGCAATCCCACCCACCGTACGGAACCGTTCTCACCTATCCGATCGACCAATACACACGCTTCAGCCAGACGAGCGCCACAGGCAGCACACCCATGCGCTGGCTAGATACCCCGCAGAGTTGGTCGTGGATGGTCGATAACTGGAAGGAAGTCTTCGGCGTCGCCGGGGTAGCGCGCGGCGATCGCTGCTTTTTCGCGTTCTCTTTCGGACCATTTCTCGGTTTCTGGACTTCGTTTCAGGCGGCAGAAGCCCTGGGCTGCCTGTGCGTCCCTGGTGGCGGCATGCGCAGTACCGCGCGTCTCAGAATGATCCTGGACAACGCGATTACAGTGCTCTGCTGCACCCCGACCTATGCGATCTATTTGGGAAAAACAGCAGTGGCGGAAGCCATCGACTTGAACAATGCCTCGGTTCGAACCATAATCGTTGCCGGCGAGCCGGGGGGCAGCATATCATCGTGCCGAACGTGCATCGAGAAACTGTGGCCGACAGCCACGGTCTATGACCACCACGGGATGACGGAGGTGGGACCTGTCAGTTTTCAATGTCGTGCAACACCGGGCCGGCTGCACGTCATCTCCGCTGCCCATTTCGCCGAAGTAGTCAATCTTCAGACGGGCACAGCTGTAACGGCCGGTGAAGCCGGTGAGCTTGTGTTGACAACGCTCGGTCGGGCCGCCTGTCCTCTCGTGCGGTACCGGACCGGCGATCTCATTCGATCCGGAACGGATGCCCCGTGCGAATGCGGCCGCAGCGACCTGGCGCTCGATGGCGGTATTCTGAGTCGAATCGACGATATGGTGACCATTCGCGGTGTCAACGTGTATCCAGCCGCCCTCGAAGAGATCATGCGGTCAAAGCCGGATATCGAAGAATACCGCGTCACCGTCGACACCACCGGTGACATGCCTGAGCTGCGGTTGGAAATCGAAGCAAACTGTAACTGCCGAAATACTGATGCTCTCGTCGACGCACTGCGAACGGCGCTGTCTGATGCCTTCAACCTGCGCATTGAAATCCAAGTGGTCGATGCGGGTATCCTGCCGCGCTTCGAACTGAAGGCGCGCCGGTGGGTCCGGGCCCAATGAGAATGGCCCGGGTGTCCTGTCCCAGAGTAATGTACGTGATGTTAGTGACGTGAGCGATTTTTAGATATTCGATCCGCTTGAGGCTGGGCATGATGTCGAATGACAGCCTGACCGCCGGTGGTGGGAAATGCCCAATGCCCGTTAAACTGTTGCAATTTCTGGGTTGAATTCATGTCGGACCAAGACAATCTCCTCCAACTCCAGGATCTGTGTAAACGTTTTAATGCACCCGACCCCGCGTCGGATGGACCGACGGTTCTTGCCAACGTTAACCTCGAGATGAGAGCCGGCAAGGCGATCGCCGTAATCGGACCTTCGGGCTCGGGCAAGAGTACATTGCTGAACATGATCGGTGCACTCGATACGCCAACATCCGGCAACGTCACCTTCGACGGCCGCAACCTCGCATCACTCGACGAAGCAGAGCTAGCACGATTCCGAAATCGGGAGATCGGGTTTGTCTTTCAGGAGCATTTTCTCCTGCCACAGTGCTCCGTCCTCGAGAATGTCCTGCTCCCGACCCTTGTTCCGGGCAATCCAATGCCGCACGCCGAAGCGGAGGAACGTGCACGCCGGCTGCTGGCACGGGTGGACCTCAACGATCGACTGTCACACCGCCCGCCACAGCTGTCCGGCGGCGAGCGGCAGCGAACCGCAGTCGTCCGAGCCTTGATTAATTCGCCACGCCTGATCCTTGCCGACGAACCGACAGGATCTCTGGATCAGGCGGCCGCCGATAACCTCGGTGTGCTGCTGTCCGAATTGAACCGCGAAGAACACGTCGCTCTCGTCGTCGTGACGCATTCATCCCGACTCGCCGAGCGAATGCAGAATGTGTACGAACTTCGATCCGGCACGCTGGAAATTAGTGGCTGACCGAAAACCCGCGATTCCCCGATTCGCGGCGGAGGCCCGGTGCAAGCGGCGCCAATAGCCGGACCGAGTCTCTCCAGCCTCAAACTCACGTCGGACGGATCCCCTTGGAGCAACTCGGGCGGCTATTGGCGACCCGTTGCACCGGCCCCCCGCCAAGCGGTTTTCGGGCGGCCACTAAATAGAAAATCTTATGGGATCAAGATCACACCTGCAGCCATGTCCATCCTGAAGCTTGTCGTACGCAACCTGATATTCCATCGCCGGGGACATCGCGGCCTCGCGCTGGGTGTCGTGCTGACCTGTGCCATCGTCACCGGCGCACTGTTAGTGGGCGACTCCGTTCGTTACAGCCTCCGCCGGATCAGTGAGGAGCGCATCGGCACCGTGCATCTGGCGATGGATGCCGGCGAACGCTTTGTGACGGCTGCATTAGCCCGCCATATGGCGAATGATCTCGACGCCCCCGCCGCCGCCGCGATCCGTCTTCGCGCCGTGGCTGTGAATCCGGTCGCTTTTCGCCGTGCCAACCGAGTTCAGGTGCTCGCCGTTGATTCGGCGTTCTGGAGTCTGGCCGGTCGGCTGCGGCAATCCAGCATCAGCCAGCCATCTTCGAGCGATGACCGGCCGCCGGTCGTTGGTATCAAATCCGACCCGCTTGAGATTCGCAGCGGCCAGGCAATCGTGAATCATAACCTCGCTACCCACCTCGATGTTAACCGTGGTGACCCGATCGTGGTTCGAATCGAACGCCCCAGTTTTCTATCCCGCGACGCTGTCCTGTTGTCGCCTGACGACACGAATATCGCCATTCGCCTGACCGTCGCAGCCGTTATCGAGGCGACCGATTTCGGCAACTTCAGCCTCGAGACCAATCAACTCGCACCCTATAACGTATTTATTTCCATCGATCAGGCGCAACTCCTCCTCGAACGGCCCGGGGGCGCCAATCTGATCCTTCTGGGAGGCGGTGAGGACGGTGGCCCGACGGTCGCAGCGGCGGCGGCCGCATTGAAGCGGAATTGGACACTGCCCGACACGGGTGTCCGGATACGCGAGTTGTCCGAGCACAGCACCATCGAAGTGACGACTGACCGAATCTACTTTGATTCGGCGACCGAAGCTGTGGTCTCAACCATCCATCCGGATGCGACGCTCATTCTCAGTTATTTTGTCAACGAACTCCGGCATGGGGATCGCTCGACGCCGTATTCCATGGTTTCGGCAATCGGTACGAAGCGGGACCGCGGCCCGCAACTCCGGCCAGGGTTTCCACCCGCTGCCATGAGACCCGATGAGATCATTCTGAACGCGTGGTGCGCGGAGGATCTCCAGGCGGATCAGGGAGACACCGTGACGCTCACCTACTTTGTCGTCGATGAGCGCCGCGACCTCGGAGTTCGCCAAGCCGCGTTCAGGGTCCGCGAAGTCATCCCAATGATGGAAACCGGCATTGATCACACCCTGGTACCGGCATTCCCCGGCCTGAGCGATGCTGAAAACTGTCGCGACTGGGACACAGGAATTCCCGTCGACCTGGGTCGCATCCGGTCCAAGGACGAAGCGTATTGGGACCGGTATCGCGGCATGCCGAAGGCGATAATCACACTGAACGCGGGTCAAAGAATCTGGAACAATCGATTTGGATCGCTGACCGCTGTTCGTTTTGAATCGGACGCGAGCGAGGCCCAGAGTCTGAGCACGGCGATTCTCGAGCGTATGGAACCCGCCCGCATCGGCCTCAATTTCCGACCGGTGAGCGAAATGGCCGAATCGGCCATCACCGATTCGCTCGATTTCGCGGCGCTGTTCATGGGTCTGAGCTTCTTTTTAATCGTTGCCGCGTTGATGCTGACCGGCCTGCTCTTCGTCTTCAATCTCGAGCAGCGACTGGATGAACACGGCCTTCTGGCAGCCTTTGGCTTCCGCGTTTTCACGATCATTCGCCTGTTCCTGCTGGAGGCGCTGCTCATCGCCATTCCGTCGGCGGTTATCGGGGCCATCGTCGGCATGCTTTATACAGCCGTGGTCTTAAAGGGACTTTCGACATTGTGGCGTGACGCCATCGGCGACTGGGCACTGCTGTTTCACGCCGATCCCGCGACATTGAGTGCCGGGGCGGGGGCGGGTATCGCAATCTCAATTGCTGCCGTTCTGTTCTGCCTGCTTTCATTTCACCGCCGATCAATTCGCAACAGGCTGCATGGCGCCGGTGCTGACCTCGGACATCATGACGACCGGGGCTCGCGGCGCCCGCGCTGGATCTGTTTTGTCGCGGGGGGCGCGGCCCTGCTGATCATCGCCGTGCTCCTGGCCACCGGTGACGCCGGCAGCACAACCGGGTTCTTTATTGCCGGCACCCTTGTCCTCATTTCCGGTATCGCCGGATGCGCCAACCTGTGCCGTATCTTGAGTGCTGAGAAGCGTGTCCGGCTCAGTCTGTCCGGCTTCGGGATTCGCAACGTTGCACGGCGCCGCGGACGGAGTCTGGCAGTCATCTCGATGTTGGCCGCCGGCACCTTTCTCATCGTTGCACTGGAATCGCAACGGCTCGACGCGCGGACGGATGCCGAACTGCGATCATCCGGGACGGGCGGTTTCCGATTCTTCGGCGAATCATCACATCCGATTTATCATGATCTGAATTCACCGGAGGGACAGGATGAACTTGGACTGGAGAGTCCCGACGTTGCCGCCCTCTCATTTGTTCAAATGCGGGTACTCGACGGCGACGACGCCAGTTGTCTCAATCTCAATCGTGCCCAGTTACCGCGCCTTATTGGCGTCAATCCCGATCATTTTATCAGGCGCGGCGCATTCACCTTCAAGACAAGCGAAGACGTGCCGGGGAATGAAAGCAGGTGGTCTCTTCTGCGGAAGGATTTCGGCGACAACGTCATCCCGGCGATTGCGGACCACGCAACCACGACCTACGCGCTCGGCCTTAAACTTGGCGATTCAATTGAATATCTGAATGAAGGTGGCGACGTCGTTCGTGTCCGTATTGTCGCGACATTGGCGAACAGCATTTTTCAAGGTGTGCTGCTGGTCGATGAAGGCGCGTTCATTCAGCAGTTCCCATCGACCGCCGGATCCCGAATGCTGGTGATCGATTCACCGGCCGACTCAGCGATGCCAGCGGCCGCCGCCATGCGCGAGGCGCTGGCGGACTACGGTCTCGAGCTGACGCCGGCAACGGAACGCCTGCGGGAGTTCAATCGCGTTCAAAATATATACATCACCATATTCCAGGTTCTTGGCGGCCTCGGGCTTATCCTCGGCAGCCTGGGGCTCGGCGTCCTCGTCCTTCGCAATGTTCTCGAACGACGACCGGAGTTGGCCGTGATGCAGGCGATCGGATTCACGCAATCGGCTCTTCGTCGAATCCTCCTGAGCGAACACTGCCTTCTGTTGATCCTTGGGCTTGTCTGCGGCGCGGTCGCCGCCTTCTGTGCCGTCCTCCCCAACCTCCTGTCGCCGGGAGCAGAAGTGCCGTGGCTGTCGCTGCTTGGCACCTTGGTTATGATTCTTCTCAGCGGCCTCTGTTGGACTTGGCTGGCAGCGCATGTGGCCATGCGCGGTCCGCTGTTGCCGGCGCTCCGCCGGGAATAAACACCGGCTCGGTCATTGCAATTTCGAGTACCGGAACTAACATAGTCTAAGGCGTCGCATGAACACTGCTGCTACAACGGATTCATTCATGTGGCGCCTATTCATGTTTATGAGGCAAAGCTGAAAGGGAACCAATATGTTCAACGGCGTTTTCCACATTCCGCAACCGGCGAATGAGCCGGTCCTTGATTATGCGCCGGGCAGTCCGGAACGCGAGGAGTTGGGGACGAAGCTGAATGAACTCTCCAGCACCGGCACCGACGTACCAATCATTATCGGCGGCGAGGAAATACGGAACGGCAAGCCGGTCAACATTTTGTGCCCGCACAGCCATGAAAATGTGCTTGGCACCTGCTTTCAGGGCAATGCCCTGGATGTGAACAAGGCCATTGCAGCGGCCAATAAGGCGAAAAAAGAATGGGCCAACATGCCGTGGGATGCGCGGGCGATCGTGTTCTTAAAGGCGGCGGATCTGCTGGCCGGCAAATACCGCCAGACAATCAACGCCGCGACCATGCTGAACATGAGCAAGACGCCGCACCAGGCCGAGATCGACGCTGCCTGCGAGCTCATCGATTTCTGGCGCTTCAATCCCCATTTCATGCGTCTCGTCTATGAGGATCAACCTAATTCCACACACGGCCTTCTGAATTACATGGAGCACCGCCCGATCGAGGGCTTTATCCTCGCACTGACGCCCTTTAATTTCACCTCGATCGCCGGCAATCTGCCGACCGCACCGGCTCTGATGGGAAACACCGTCGTGTGGAAGCCGGCCTCCAGCGCCGTCTTGCCCGCATACTTCCTCATGAAGGTTCTGAAGGAAGCAGGGCTGCCGCCCGGTGTCATCAACATGGTGCCCGGCCCCGGCCCGATAATCGGCCCGCCCGCTCTCGATCACATCGAACTGGGCGGTATCCACTTCACGGGTAGTACAAAAGTGTTTTCCACGATCTGGCTCGCCGTCGGCTCCGATATCCGTAAATACATCTCATATCCACGGATCGTCGGTGAAACGGGCGGCAAAAACTTCATTTTCGTCCACGCCAGCGCCGATGTCGATGCCACCGCGACGGCCTTGGTGCGGGGTGCATTTGAATACCAGGGCCAGAAATGCTCAGCGGCCTCACGCGCCTACATTCCCGACTCGATGTGGCCAAAACTGAGAGACCGGCTCCTCAGTGATGTCGAACAGGTCAAGATGGGCGATACGGCCGACTTCGGCAATTTCATGGGTGCCGTTATCGACAAAGCAGCGTTCACAACGATCGGTGGTTACATCGAGTATGCGAAGAGCGCCACGGATCTCGAAATCCTCATCGGCGGCGGATATGACGATACCGTCGGAAATTTCATCGAGCCGACTGTCGTGCTCTCGGAAGATCCCAAATCCAAACTGATGGAAGAGGAAATCTTCGGGCCGGTTCTGACCGTATACATCTATCCGGAAGGCAAGTACACCGAGACCCTGGAATTGTGCGACCAGACCTCTCCGTATTCGCTTACAGGCGCTATTTTCTCCCTGGACCGTGGTGCAATTGTCGAAGCCATGGACAAGCTACGCTTTGCCGCCGGTAACTTTTACGTCAACGACAAACCCACCGGCGCCGTCGTCGGTCAGCAGCCGTTTGGCGGCGCCCGGGCATCGGGAACAAACGACAAGGCCGGTAGTTGGCTGAATCTCGAGCGCTGGGTCTCACCCCGGACCATCAAGGAAACATTCCTGCCGCCGACGGACTTCCGGTATCCGTACATGGGGGACAAGTGAAGGATTGACGCTGGAAGTGGGTGATTGGGCCCGCGGCACTGTCGACAATCCCGGAATATTCCTCGCCATTCGATACGCGACGTGCGAACAACACGTCCGTTACCGCTCATTCCCTGGCCATCAATCATGCCCCCCGCATAAGCGGGATCTCCGCTCCGACATCAACCATCAACCAATCCTCATTTCCTACCTCATTTCCCGTCGTATCCGTTCCAACTGCCGCTCGCAAACCGCGCGTCAGTCAGACATCACCGAAGCGACTTGCGTCCAGTTCAGGAAAGTGCTCGGACAGCAGTCCAGAATAGTTCATCCCACGCCGCGCAAGCCCCAGTGTCTGTTGCCAATAATCCAGCAGATCCTCGAAATATCGGAATGACACACGAAACCAGCCTGATCGAGAACCGGCAAACCCTAATGAGTCCTGGCATCTTTGATCACCATGGTTATGGATGCGGAATTCCCTACCGTTCAGTGACTACCAAGTGCCGCGGTCTGATCGAACAGCCCTTGCCGGGTGACGGATAGAGGGACCGGCGCCGCTGCGCCGAGTCGACGGTCCAGCAACTCGAGTGAAAATTTGTCGTCCGCGTCGCGATTACAACACATCTGGCATAAATCCTGAGTGACAATACGACATGAGGGAGTGAAAAGTTACAGGCGAGCCGGCGGCCTGGCGCCCGCCAGGACTTGACATTCCGGAAAAAACCAAGTATTGTGATTCGTGGGGCGACCCCACAACGACACAAGGGGATAATCGTCGGCTCACCCGTATGACGCGGCGCGCGGTTTTCGCGAAGCAGCGGAAAGTCGTACCCGTTTGGCCGGCCGCCTTGCATGACAGAATTTGGCGAACGGACCGACAATAACCCGGGTCAAATGACTAGGGGAAAGAACGAAATAAAGGATACACAGGGGGGAAAGACGTCGTGAATAATCTGGAATGGGAAAAACTTGTCGTCGCCATCATGGACGGCCTGATTATTTCCCAGGCCGATCTGGCGGCGCGATGTTCAGTGGCACAGCAGACCGTTTCCACGTGGAAAAAGGGCACAAGGACACCGAGCGTTCACGCCAGGCGACAACTGATTGCGCTGGCAAACGAGGCCGGACTGAGTCTGTCGTATTTCAGTCGTGCATCGCGCTTTGTGAGTTACGGGGACATTGCCGAACTGCCCGTGGAACGGGCAATCGACGATCAGACGAGTCCGATCCTTGCCATCCTGCGGCAATTGCCGTTACACGACAGGCAGGATGTCACGACCTACGCGCGTTACAAGCTCGATTCGCATCGCCGTATTATGGCGGAACGTTCATACTTGGATCCGGTCCATACGGCCATTTGACGGTAACGTACGGTCGCCGCGCCGGCCGGCAGTGGATCGACGCTACTGACCGAGGTCTGCCGTCAAGGTGAATCGGTTATGTAGTGCTTGAGGTGTTTTCGATGATGAACTCCTGCTCGGACATTATGGACTTCACGACATCGCCAATCGATATGACGCCGACCACCGGGTTGCCGCCAATCACGGGCTGATGACGAATCGGGTTGTTCGTCATCAGGAACATGCAGTCCTTGGCGGTCTGATCGGGCTTGACGGTAATGACGGTCGTTGTCATGGTCCCCTTGACTGACGTCTCCTTTGAGGATCTTCCCTTCAGAATTACCTTGCGCGCGTAATCGCGCTCGATGAAGATCCCTAACCAGTTTCTCCGCCCTGAGGCACGACCAGGGCGCCGATGTTCCTGTCCGCCTTTACAACCAGTGCATCGTACACCGACGTGTCCGGCGCCACCCACCAGACATCGGTTCCCTTCCGATCCAAGAGTTGATGAACGCTGTCCATGTGCCGTCCCCTTTCCCTATTGCAATGGTTTTCAAGCCTTTGCGTCGCGCCGGGCCCGTAATGCCCGGCCACTTGGCCGTTACCATAGATTTCATTCGGCGCGAATTCAAGGAACACTACCCCGGAGGCGCTTTTTCCATGGCTGGACAAGTCGGTTTGGATGATTATTGTTACAGCCGGAATCGTGTGATTCTTTTCGTCTATGAATAACCCGACGTAAATATTAACATACTGTCACTATAATAGTTACGGAGTATACTATATGGATTTCGCGAGAATGGCAAGGGGCAATGTCAGGGCCCTGAGGGACGGCGCCGAGGAAGAACTCGCCAACGGCAATCGTCTGCAGGCAAGCCTTCTGTTCTTCCTGGCTGGCGATAAAAGGAAGGCGTTGGAGTTGGCTGTCCAAGACGACGGTGCCTACCCATTGATGGAAACGCAACGGGGCCTGTTCGTGGATCGCCTTAAGAACGCCGACAACCGCACCGAGATTACGTACCTGGCGCGCTACTACTTCGGCGGCGACGCCAACATTTCACGATTCATGCGCAATGTCGGACTGGGGTAACCTTCGCGATTAAACAAAAAGTCTCATTCCTCCCAGTCCAGGGCCCCCTTCTTGTACAGGTAGATGTAGCCGAGAAACAGGATCCCGAGGAATACGAACATCTCGACAAAACCGACAATACCCAGCGCCCGGCTGAGCGCGCGAAAATCCACGGCCCAGGGAAAGAGAAACACAACCTCCAGGTCGAAAACCAGGAAGATCATGGCAATGATGTAGAACTTGACGGAAAACCGCTGACGCGCACCGCCCACGACATTGGCGATACCGCATTCGAACGGTGCTTGTTTCCCCGGTTGCTCCCGCCGCGGTCCAAGCAATCGTCCCGCGATCAGTGCGCCCGCCGGAATCGCGACCGCGACAGCGAAAATGAAAATGACGCCGAATGTGTTTGTGTCCATACGTCTAAACCGTTCCTGGTTATCAGGTTCAGAACAGCATCTTTGACATGAACTCGTGCTGGTTCGAAAGTGCCTCCGCTGCAACCTTTGACCAGTTCCACAGTGTTTCCGACCCCGGTACGATCTTCAGCACTGTAAACGGCCCCATGCCCAGCCAGATGAGGGCGAATGCGATTGCCCCCAGGCTCACCTTGAAATCCCAACCGCGCAGTACACCGGCCGCTTCCTCTTCGCCGGCCTCTTGCGCGAAATCGGCTTCAGCCGGGCGCATGTACATGTGAACGAGTATCCGCAGGTAATAGAAAACGGCTATCACTGAGCTGATGATCGCGAACACAGCGAATCCAATGTAGCCGTTGTCAACCGCCGTCTTGAATACCAGATACTTGCCCCAAAATCCCGCCAACGGTGGTGAGCCCGCCATGCTGAGGACGCAGATGGCCATTACCAGGCTCAAGAATGGTTGCCGGTAGCCGATGCCGTTCAGATCGTCAAGCTGACCCCGCTCCTCGTTTGGACCGCTCAGCCGCCCGACAATAATGAACGCCCCGAGCGTCATCAGACCGTACGCCATCAAATAGTAGAGCAGCGCGGCCGTCGCATCATCCCCGCCGACGCCGCGGTAGTTCGCCATGCACCGTACGCCAACCAGCATGTACCCGGCATGTGCAATGCTGGAATACGCCAGGATGCGCTTGACCGAGGTCTGACACAAGGCGATGAGATTGGGTATCAGCATCGTGACGCATGCAAAGAAAAGGATCGCCTGGTCAAACGGCGGATGCAGCCCTGTGATCCGCGGATTGGTCTCCGCAGGATTTCCGGTGCTTGTGAAGTAGAGAAATTTAACGAGAACCGCAAATGCTGCCGCTTTGACAGCCGCAGCCATAAAGCCGGTGACCGGAGCCGGCGCCCCGTCATAGGCGTCCGGCAACCAGAAATGCATCGGCACCGCCGCGACCTTGAAGAGAATCCCGGCGGCGAACATGGCCATCCCGAGTTTCATCAGCGCCGGATTACCGATCGTTGAACCGCTAACGCTCAGCCCCGTCCGCATGGCGCGTGCAATGTCAAGCAGATAGGTCGATCCCGACTGGCCGAAAAGATGGGCGATTCCAAACAGGAGAATGGCCGCGGCGAACCCGCCTAGGAGAAAATACTTGATCGCCGATTCGATGCCGCGGGCGTTGTCCCGGCGGTAACCACACATGATGTAGATCGACAGACTCATCAACTCGAGCGAGATAAAGAGCGTCACCAGTTCCATGCTCGAAACCATCAGCATCATGCCGAGCACAGCGAAGAGCTGAAACGCATGATACTCGCCGTGGGAAACGCCTTGGCGCCGCAGATAGTCGATGCTCGCGATGCTGGCCAGAATGCCGGCGATCAATATCAGTGCATTGACAAAAAGCCCGAACCCGTCGATTTGAATCGTGTGCCGAAACAGTGCAACCGGTTCGATGGCTTTAAAAATGAAAATCTGACGCCAAAGAAGGGCAAGCGCAATGACCTGCGCGAATACCGAAAAGTATCCCGATATTTGTTGCGACGGCTTTCGTACAAATGCCTCAATCAGCAACACCGTCAGTCCGGCGACACAGAGGATCAAATACGGGCTAAAAGAAAGTAAATGTAAATTCGACACGGTAAACTGAGTTCAAATTTTCCGCCAGAGGCGATTATCGATTGTGTGCACGCGCCTTCATGGATTAAGCGAGTTTTCCCCGGCTCAGCTTCACGGCGCCCCATCTCCCCGCTGTCGCCGCTCCGCGGCGAACGGCACGCCGTCGGTTGAGGGACCGGCGACCGTACCCGGATCGAACCGTCGCGCCGCGCTCGAACGGGACGCTGCAAGGGCGTTTACGATGTCTTCCGAATGGCGGTCTTTGGTCGACTCGATCATGTCTCCATGAGCAACAACCGAATCGGAGTCCATTGCCTGGAGCACACGAACTGTCTCGATCCGATCGACAATCTGCTCGTTGACACTGACGGTCATACGGCTGGTGAATGGCGTTGTTACCACACCCATGACGAACATCATGATGATCAACGGCAGCATAACAAGCGCCTCACGAAGCGATAGATCCTTCAGGCCGCGGTTTTCCTCATGCTTGATCTCGCCGAAGAAGACACGCTGCACCATCCATAGCATATACACAGCGCCCAGGATCATTCCGCTGGCCGCCAAGACACCCCAGACAACATGATCGCGCACGGCACTGATTATGACCATGATTTCACCAATAAACCCATTCAGCCCGGGTAAACCGACGGAACTCAACGTCGCGATCATGAAACAAACCCCGTAAAGGGGCATCACATGCATGATCCCGCCGAAGTCCGAGATCATCCGCTTGTGACGGCGCTCATAAATAATGCCGACAAGCAGGAACAGGCTGCCGGTCGACAGGCCGTGGCCAATCATCTGATAAATGCCACCCTTGACCCCCAATTCACTAAACGTGAAAATTCCGAGCATGACGACACCAAGATGACTGACACTGGAATAGGCCACCAGTTTCTTCATATCCGTCTGCACCATCGCAACCAGGGCGCCATAGATGATGCCGATGACCGCAAGCGTCTTGAACAATGGCGCCGCCGCCAGAGCAGCCTCCGGAAACAGCGGCACTGCGAACCGGACGAAGCCGTACGTCCCCATCTTCAACAGGACGCCGGCAAGGATCACGGACCCGGCCGTTGGTGCCTCGACGTGCGCGTCGGGCAGCCAGGTATGCAGTGGAAACATCGGCACCTTGATCGCAAAGCTGATGGTGAACGCAGCAAACAGCCACAGCTGTTCCTGTCTGCTCAGCGTATACTCTTGCAGTATGAGCGTAAGATCGAAGGAGTACTTGTAGCCGATATAGAATATGGCAACCAGCATCAGCGCCGATCCGGCCATCGTGTAAATGAAAAACTTTACCGACGCATAGATCCGGCGCTTGCCGCCCCAGATCCCGATCATCAGAAACATCGGTATCAACATCAGTTCCCAGAAAACGAAGAACAGCATGAGATCCAGCGACACCAGCGTCCCGGTCATTGCCATCTGCAAAAGGAGCACCATCAGATGGAATTCCTTTACATGGTCATCGATCGCCCGCCATGAGCTAAGCACAACGATCGGCGACAGAAACGTGACCAGCATCACCAGCCACAGGCTGAGCCCGTCAACGCCCAACAGATAGCTGATGCGCAGCGTCGAGAACCATTCCGCCCGTTCAAGAAGCTGAAACCCGCTGGCGTCAGCCGAAAACCGCGACACCAGCGACAGCGACACCAGAAATATCGCCAGGGTCAGCACCAATGTGAACCAGCGAATGCCGTTCACGGCCCGCCCCGACATCAAAAGAATGACCAGAAGTCCGATCAGCGGCGCGAATGTCAGTATGGATAACAGATGGTCTTGCATGTCAAAAAAAATGCCGGTCATTGGCCGCCGTTACACGACAGCCAGCCAGAAAACCAGGGCGATCGTCAATATCGTCGCTCCCATGATCCAACGAGCGTACACACGCGTGTCACCGGTCTGGATGGGGCGCAATCGTGCGCCCACGTCACGCATCAACCCGGCCACACCGTTGACGATCCCTTCAATGATGATAACGTCGCCAATCCCGTACAGGATCGATTTACTGATTCGAAATATCGGCTTGACGATGATCGCTTCGTACAACTCATCCACATAATACTTATTGTGAATGAATGTGTAGAGGCCTTTGAGCTTCGGCAGTAATACCGCAGGCAGTTCCGGCTTCTTCACGTAAAATAACAGCGCAATGCCGGCACCGGCGGCCGCTATCAAAACACTGCACCCCATCATCGCCCACTCCTTTGCCGCCGCGCCATGGTCCGCATCCGGCAGACCGTAGGCCGTAAACGTGCCAAGTAGCCAATCATTGACGACGGAATGGTCAACGATCACGTGGGGCAATCCGAAGAAACCCAGTATACCGGCGCCGGCAGCCAGGACGACGAGCGGTATAACCATTGACCGCGGTGATTCGTGAATGTGCTTGCGCGTTTCTTCATCAGCCCGGCCTTCGCCCCAGAACGTCAGGATCACCAGGCGCGTCATGTAATACGCCGTACAACCCGCCGCCACAAAGCCGATGGCCCACAGGACGACCGCCAAGCCATGGCTGATATTGTGGTGGGCCGTCAATGTTTGCCACAGAATTTCATCTTTGCTGAAGAAGCCGCTGAACGGCGGGCAGCCGATGATTGCCAGCCAGCTGATCACAAATGTCCAGTACGTCCAGGGCATAAGCTTGCGCAGGCCGCCCATGTTCCGTATGTCCTGTTCCCCATGCATCGCGTGGATAACCGAACCGGCCCCCAGAAAGAGGCAGGCCTTGAAAAACGCATGGGTCACGACATGAAACACCCCCGCACTGAATGCCCCGACGCCGACGGCCATGAACATGAAGCCGAGCTGGCTGACCGTCGAGTACGCAAGCACTTTCTTGATGTCGTACTGCAGAAAACCGATGATCGCGGCAAACAAGGCCGTCAATGCCCCCACGGTCGCAACAACAGCCATGGCCGTTGGCGAAAGAATGTACAAAAACCCCATGCGCACCACCAGATAGATCCCTGCGGTGACCATCGTCGCAGCATGAATCAAAGCGCTGACCGGCGTCGGACCGGCCATGGCGTCTGGCAGCCACACATACAACGGCAACTGGGCCGACTTGCCCGCGCAGCCCAGAAACAAAAGCAGACACGCCGCGGTGACAACACCGCTCGTACCCAGGACGGCCTTATTGGCCGCCACGTGCGAGACAAGACCGGGATAATCCAGAAGACCGTTGCATTGGATAAAAATAAGGGCCATGCCAACAACGAAACCGAAATCTCCGATGCGGTTTATGATAAACGCCTTCTTCCCGGCGCTCGCCTTCGCCTCGTCATTGAACCAAAAACCAATCAACAGGTAGGAACAGAGACCAACCCCTTCCCAACCGACGAACATCAGTGGCAGGCTCGAGCCGAGCACCAGCATGATCATGCTGAACATGAACAGGTTCAGGTATGCCATGTAGCGGGCAAAACCCTCGTCATGCGCCATATAACCGATCGAATAAACGTGAATCAGGGTGCCGACAAATGTGACAAACGCCAGATACAGGCAACTCAGGTTGTCGAATAGAAAGGCAACGTCGACCTTGAACGCCCCCGCCTCCATCCAGGTGTAAAGCGTCTGCGCAAGTGCCGCCCCCTCTGCGCCGCTGCCCTTGAGCTTGAAATATCCGATGCAGACGAAGACAAACGAAAGGGCCGGCATCAGGCATGCAACGCCGTTCACCAGAGGACGCGCGGGGGACTTGCCGCGGGCCACGGCGTGTAAGCTCAACACTCCGATAATCGCTGCCCCAAGCAACGGAAACAGCGGTATCAGAACGAGAAAATTGGCATCAACGGTTGACATTGTCTTATGGTCAGTGGCCGGTGGCCTGCCGTTCCCGGCACGATTTCCAATCGGTAATTATACCCGCCGTCTCCGTCAACCGACGGATGACGGCGCGACGGCGGACGAAAATCGGTAATTTCAACCGACAAAACCAGGAATGGCGAAGTCGGTCGAAAATTCCATTCATTCCCTCAAAGCGGTGAAGTCGTCAATGGTCGTACTGCGTTTCAATTTGAACATACAGATGGCCAACGCCAGTCCAACACAGATCTCCGCCGCAGCAATGGCCATCATAAACAGCGCAAAGACCTGCCCATCGACGTTGCCCAGGTAGCGACCATACGCCACGAGGGTCAAGTTCACGGCGTTCAGCATCAACTCAATGCCGATCAGCATGACCAATATGTTGCGTCGCGCCAAGACACCGCCGGTACCAATAAAGAAAAGAATAAGGCTTAGCGTTAAGTAATGGTCGAGTGTGATCATCGCTAAACGTGACGTTTTGTCAAAATCATCGCCCCGATTGCTGCAACAAGCAGCAGTACAGACAGAATCTCGAACGGAAGGAGGTACGGCCCCAGCGCGAAGTGACTGTCACCGTTCGCGAGGGTCGACTTCTCCCCGAAAATCCGGCCGCTGATCTGGCGCATGGTACCGAAAACCGCGCGCTCCCTTTCAACCCGGGCCGCCGCCGATAGATGCTGAATACCCTCCTGAATCGTTTCGGCGTCGTCGGTGACAATTGTCCGTGCCGCTTGCTCATACGTGATGATCACCGGTTTTTCCGCATCGGATGGTCCCAGCACCGACATCCG
>Ga0310123_10001891_pt1 | contig 17012 bp, 13 predicted proteins | sample CB6_AW_1057_MG_FD_203505 | JGI IMG/M metagenome (GOLD analysis project Ga0310123, IMG submission 203505) | Marine microbial communities from Western Arctic Ocean, Canada - CB6_AW_1057 | ecosystem: Environmental > Aquatic > Marine > Oceanic | place: Canada: Western Arctic Ocean | collected... | reverse complement strand
TTCGATGCAGTTTGATGGCCGGGATCTTTCCATCGTTGCCAAGAGCTTCAACGACCGCTTGCCGGATGTCTTGATCCGGATCGAAGTCGATACCGGCGTCGTCCATCAGCGCCGTCACCCTGGCTTCGAGTTGTCGCAGCCTGGCGGCTTGGCGTTGGCTGCTGTTTACGAGGCCAATGATGAAGGGAATGCAGCAACAAGTAAGGATCCATCCGGCGGTGCCCATTCTAAATTCTCCTGACGCAGTGAGTGACTTTTGCAGCGGCCCGGTCAGAAGTCTCTGACAGCCTCACGTCCACTGGGTGAGAGCAGCGCCTTGAGCTCCTCAAAACTGATCGTGTCGGGGATCATCTGCACACGGCCATCACAAAAGAGTGCGTGAAACCCGCCGAGGTGGCTGGTGGCGGGCCCTGATGAGCCCAGTTCCGTGACTTCGAGATCGCTTGGTTTGTTCCACGGGACCGCCTTGTCGTGAGATTCGACAACCAATAACGTCTGGGCACTACCATCTGTGATCTCTGCTAAGCGGATCCCCTTGCCTGCCTCGAAGCTGGTCCCCGCCCCGGTGACGTAGACATAGTGCGTCGTATTGGTCTGTCCGGGTGCCGAGGGACAACGAAAGACCGGCGGCGTGAAGCGGGTTACCGCCAGGTTGTCGGGATGATCCCAGGGCTTGTCGAAGTCGTATTCGGCGTGCATCGGAGCTTGATTCAAAAAGGGTAGCAGCAGCACCCGCCAGCTGTGCATTGGCTTGCCGTCGCTGTCGGGGATGTAGGCCGGCGGAAACGTGTTGTACATTTCGTGGTAGTTGTGCAGTGCCAACCCGATCCGCTTCATGTTGTTCTTGCATGCCGACCGTCGGGCTGCTTCCCGAGCCTGCTGGACTGCCGGGAGCAGCAGGGCGATCATGATGCCGACGACACAGATGCCCGCCATCACGACTCCGCCGATCACCAGCAGCCAGATCATCACGGTCGAACTGCTCTGCGACGGCGCGGCTGCCGCGTCCGGTGCAGCGACCGGTGCGATCGTGAGTTTCGACTGGCAATGCGGGCAGGTGGAGAGCCCGGTGTCGATCAATTCGGCACAGTAGGGGCAAGGGACCATGACCCAGTCCTTTTCGTGCGTGTTGGAATACAGCGGCGGGATGCCGGAGCGTTATGAGTCTCGGGCTACCCCGGCACTCTCGCGTCTGCTTGTGAGGCTTGAGGCGGCAGGCAAAAAAAGAAGCCGACGAAATTCGTCGGCTTCCTTGTCTTTCGAAATGTCGGAGATCTCAGATCACCCGAACATTCTCGGCTCGTGGCCCCTTGGGTCCGCTTCCCTCCGTGAACGAAACTCGCTGACCTTCCTGGAGCTCTTCGTAGCTCACATCTTCAAGGTTCGAGTTGTGGAAGAACATGTCTTCGCCGGTTCCCGTGTCAATGAACCCAAAGCCTCTGTCCGTCAGTCTCTTGATCGTGCCTTCTGCCATCGTTCGTCCGATTCCTAAAAAAAATGTTCCTGTGGCTTCGGCCGACTCTACTAGTTCGGACCCCCATCCACAGGACTGGATTCTAACGAATGCCAATTCGAAAACACAAGTAAAACCACGCAGTCTTCATTTCGAACTGGTTTTCGCATCGCTGCGAATCGCATACAGCCTCTTGCGACCTCGCAGGAAAATCGTCCCATTGGCGGCTGCTGGTGAGGCGATGATCTGGTCGTCGAGCGGATTGGCAGCGAGTTGTTTGAGTTCTCGCTGGGCCGCGATCACAGTGCAAACTCCGGTCGAACTGGGGAAATAGACGCGACCGTCCGCGGCGATCGGCGAGGCCTTGAACGGTCCCTTGAGGCGGGTCCGCCACTGAAGCTGTCCGGTTTTGGCGTCGAGGCACTGCGCGATGCCGTCGTCGCTGACGGTGAACAACAGGCCGTGGTAGAGCAAAGGGCAGCAGGTGTCGGGGCTGTTGTGTCGGTAAGTCCAGGCGATCCGGTCCTCGGCCAACCGCCCACTGCCTCCGGAATGAACCGCGAGGATTTCGCCGCGGAGCCCGCGAACCGCGAAAATCAGGCCCAGGCCTGCCGTCGGCGATGGTACGGTCCGACCGCCGGTCAGTCCGGGCAAGAACCAGAGTTGTCGTCCGTCGGTGGGGTTGTAGGCGTCGAGTTGATTGGCTCCCATGATGACCAGTTGCTGCCGGCCGCCTTGCTTGACGAGCAAGGGGGTCGTGTAGGCGTCGCACTGCTCACCGTCGGCACGGGTCTGGCGGATCGTCTTCCACAGCCGACGCCCCGTCTCGATGTCATGGGCCACGATGTAACTGGAGACCGCTTTGGGCTGCCGGTCGGCGAGCGAGTCCTGCATGCAGACGGTGATCACCTGGCCGTCGTTGACGACCGAACTGTTGGCGAATCCCCACCAGATGGTGAAACGGCCGTGGTCCTTCTGCAGGTTGCGTTTCCAGAGCACCTTGCCGGAAAAATCGAGTGCGGCAATGTCACCGGTGCCAAACTGGACGACAATGCGGTTGCTGGAGGTGACCGCCGAGGGGCTGGCCATGTTGTGCCAGCGATGAAACACCTGGATTCCTCGTTTCGGTCGGTCACCGGTCACCGGCTGGCCGACGCCGATCTGCCGGATCCAGACGATCTTGCCCGTCTTGCTGTTGAGTCTCAGGACCAGCAACTTGCCCGCGTCGGTCTGGCTGGTCAGGAACAGTGCCTCACCACGTACGACCGGCGTGCTGCCGCCCCATTCGGGCAATTCTGTCTTCCAGAGGATGCCCTCCGAGTTGCTCCAACGCAGTGCCAGCCCGGTTTCTGAACTGACGCCATTTCCGTGTGGGCCTCGCCATTGCGGCCAGTCGGCAGCTGGCAGAGTGCTCTCGGATGCCAGAAACAGGCCGCAGGCCAGAACGAGCAGCTTGCAAGATCGTGCGGGGATCACGGTGCGAGTCTCCTCAGGGTCGAACTTCGATTCGGGTTGATCGGTTTAGTGGCTGTGGCCATCCCATTCGGGCAGTTCAGCCAGGTAGTCCGGATGGACTCCCTTGAGCCAGATGTGGGTGTCGGTGATCTCGATGGGAGAGACGATCCGTGCGGCGACGACACCAGAGACGGCAGCCCCAAGAGCAATGACCACCGCCGCCAGCGCCGAAAAACCGACGACGTCGGCCGGTACATTCAACAGGATGCCCACGCCGAAGGGCATTGCGAGTGAGCCCAGGATCAGCAACCAGGCGATGAGGATGGAGCGACGGCGGCGAGCGAACCACTCTTCGCTGAGTCCCACAGCGATCCTCGCCCGCTTTTGGACAATCAGCGCGATGACAACATACGGGATGATCCCGCACAGAAAGAGCGTGAGATACAGTGCCGGGTGGTGCCAGGTGAGGTTACGAGGCAACGCTCGGCTGCAGGGTTGATTCGACTTCACGCATCGGTCGGGCAGAGTGGTCTCCTTGCGCATCACCAGCAGGTTGCCGGACCGCCAGAGACCTCGGATGGCCGAATCGAGATACTCGCCACAAAAGCGGCACTTGGCCGCCCCTGTCACGATTGTCTCGCCGCACAGCGGACAGGGGGACCGGTGGCGGTCATCGGGCGGCGGGCCGGGATCCTCGACGGGGTCGAAGCCACCCGGTGCCGGAAATTCCTCGACCGCGTCATAGACCGGTTCGAGGATCGAGATCAGGCTGCCGCAATCCGGGCACTTGGCCTGCTTGCCGGCTGCCGAGTCCATTGCTCTGAGATTCTTGCCGCAGACTGTGCAGGTGACTTCGATGGCCATCGATGAACTCAAGAAAACGGAAAACGCCTGTTGTCACTGCGTCAGCAGGGAGACGGTTGCCGGTCGGGCAGTTCGGTGTCGGTCAGTTCCCAGGCAAGGGCGACGTCAGTCGTCGACCGAGCGTGATTCTTTTGGATCCGATTCGCGTGCCCAAGACGTCTGGGCAACCGTACATGTCCTGCGACGGCAGGTCAGTTCCCCGAACGAGTTCTTCGAGCAGGAGGGTGTTGTCGCGTCGTGATCAGTCGGTGGTGAACGGAGACGCGGGCAACCCTTCCTTGTTGTACAGGTTGATGCCGACCGGATTGGACTGGTAGCCGAAGCGTACGTGCCGGGGTTTGCTCACGCCCTTGGCCCAGACCACCACCGTCTTCCCGTCGATACTGGCCTGCGCCCAATGCCACTTGCCATCGGAGGCCTGGATCGCAAAGTGAGTCAACTCGACTCCGGGAGTTTCTTCGGTGGGCTTGAGGCCCTCCTTCCGGGCGGTCACCAGTCCTCCGCCGACGTGGTCGAACGAGACACGGATTCTGTTCCCTTCGACCTTCATGCCCGTATACAGCGGTCCACTGGGGACGATGTCTCGACCATAATCTTTGGCCAGGGCCAGTCGTGCCAGGCGTGCCCCGACGTCCTGCTTGTTCCTGGGATGGATGTCGCGGGCGGCGCCAATGTCGATGATCACGGCCATGCCGGTGTGGGGGAGCCGTAATGCCCGGCGTTGTCCTTCGCGGACCGGTCCCCAGCCACCTCCGGCGGGGTTCATGTTGGGGCCCTGGAAGTTGGCCAACTGGACCCAGTAGAACGAGAGCTTGTTGTTCTCGAACACCGTCCGCCAGCCCTTGACCAGCGCCTCCTTGAGATACTCGTACCGAAGACCGTCACCGGCATTGGATTCGCCCTGGTACCAGATCGCCCCGCGGACACTCAGCGGTATCAGTGCGTGGACCATCCCGTTGTAGATACGGGTCGCGCCACCCTTGGGGGCAAAGTTCAGGCTCGGCGGCGTGCCAATCGTCTTGCCCGCCTGCACGTTCAACTTCGCCTGCTTCAGCCAGGCCTCGACCCGGACCAGGTATTTCAGGTGATTGGCCTTGCCGGCAGGAGTGCCCGGGTCAAGCGCGTCGAGGTTTTCGACGTAGTCTCTCAACTGCGGAACCTGCCGAAACCCGACCGGCGGGGTCCATGGCTCGATCCGCGTTCCGCCCCAGTTGGTTCCGACCAGACCGATTGGGACCTTGAGTTCCTTCTGAAGTGCGCGGCCGAAGAAATAGCCGACTGCAGAGAAACCGGAGATGTTCTTCGACCCGCAGACCTGCCAGCTTCCCCGCGCATCGGTCTGTGGGATCGGTCCGGCGACGTGACCGGGGACGTCGAACAGCCGGATCTGTGGGTGATTGGCAGCGGCGATCTCCTGTTTGGCATTCATCGTCGCGGCGACTCTCCACTCCATGTTGGACTGTCCCGAGCAGATCCAGACTTCACCCAGCAGTACGTCCTTGAGAATGATCGTGTTCTTCCCGGAGACCTTCAGCGTGTGGGACTTTCCGTCGGCTTTCATCGCCGGTAGTTCCAGCCGGAAATAGCCCGAGTCGTCGGCTGTCGCGGTCGCCGTCTTTCCCGAGAACTCCGCCGTGACTTCTTCGCCAGGGTCCGCCGAACCGAACAGGCGGATCGGTTGCTGTTGCTGGATCACCATGTGGTTTCCAAAAACGCGAGACAGCCGGACGTTGGCTTGGACCGATCCAGCAGACAGGACGGTGGCCAGCATCACAGCCAGGGTGATCACACGGTTCATCGAAAACTCCTGTCAAGCACTCTGTGAGCGGCACCAAGTTGGTCACGCATTGTAATGCGGCCGAGGCTAACACAGCCCGGTTCGGTTTCTCAACCGTTGGTCAGACGCCGGGCCGGGTGAAGGGGGAGGGCTATGGGGCGGGTCGTGTCCGGGATGACTCGAGGTCGCTGAGGCGGATCCGCTGAAAGGTCATGTGTGCCCGGCTGCCTTCGTAGAGGATCCCGATCGTCTCGGCGTCGATCATCGTCAAACACGAATAACCGGCGCCTCGCCCCTCGTCGAGCAGCAGTTGCAGTTGTGTCGGCCAGGTCATCCCGTTGTCTTGGGAAGCCTTGATCGTGATGTGATCACGGCCGCTGGTGCTGTGGGGGTTGGAAAACAGCAGTCGACGGCCGGCCCGATTTCCCAGTTCCCGGTCCACCGCGATCAGGCTGGCCATGCAGGCTCGCGGTTCGACCAGCGACCCCAGCGAGGTGGGATGCGTCTGCCAGGTCTTTCCCATGTCCCGGGTTGTCATCACGACCCGGTGCGACTGGCGGTTGTAGCGGCAGTTGAGCATCAGGACTCCGGGTGAGATTTCCACGACCTGCGATTCGGTCGTGTCATCAAAGGCACCGGTTCCGATCTGCCAGGTCGAGCCGTGGTCCCTCGAGTAAATGATCGTGGAATGCGGCAGCCGTTTTTTCGACGGCGAGTCCTGGTACTGGGCGGCGAAGACCAGTGTGCCATTCCGCATGGTGATGCCCTTGCCCGGCCCCTGCAGCAGGAAGCACCACTCGGGCCGCTTGACCTGCGAGGTGATATTGATCGGTTGGGACCAACTTGTGCCCTCATCATCGCTGCGAACCAGCATCAGTTGCCCGGTCTCGATCGGTTTCAGCCCGGGTCCGGATCCTCGCCACGAGCGGTTCCCGTGGCTCCAGGTCGCGGCGACCCAGATCGTGCCCGTCTGGCGATCGACCAACACGGCCGGGTCGCCGATGCCGTCGTATCGCCAGCGGGGATCGCTGCCCATGTCCATGATGACCTGCATCGGTTTCCACGTGCGGCCCCCGTCGGTGGACCGGGACATCCCGACGTCGATGTCGCCGGGAAGGTCGCCTCCGCTGCGCCGCCTGACGTCATAAACCGCGATCAGCGTCCCCATCTTGGTCGTCGCCAGGCCGGGGATGCGGTAGGTGTGAACCTCGTCGTCGCCCGCATTCCGCAGGGCGATTCCCATCCGTTGAATCGATGGGACGGCCTGGAGCTTGACGGTGGTGCCGTTGGAGAACGTGACCGAGTCGCATGTGGCACCGACCCGATGATCGATGTTGGCGTCACGAGCGATCCGGCCGGCGATCCAGATGTGATTGGTGCCCTCGCCAAGCCGGATGGAAGATCCGCCGAGCCGGACGACCAACGGCCCCTTTGCGGTCTTGGCCACATCGAGCGTCGCAACCGGCTTGCCCGGGGGAAAACGGCTTGTGGTTCCACCGTTGTAGATGCCAATCGACGCCAGGTCAGAACGATCTGTTGTTCCTCGCAGCGTGGCGGTCAAGACGGTCAGCGATATCGGGTCGAGTCGACCGGTCGTTTCGACCCTCAGCCTGACCAGCGGGCTGGCGAGGTCGCCCACGAGTGCCGGGATCGAGAGTGGGACAGCCTGGACACTGACGATCTTCTGCGGTCGCGCCACGTCAATTCGGACGTCGTCGATCAGGATTCCGGTATTGGGTGGACTGGTAACCGAAAACCGCAATTGCCGGGTATCGAGATCATCGAGGGGCACTCTGACGAACGACAGAAATGGCCGGCCAACCCGGATCTCCCTGTCGCCGTTGAAGATCTCCTTCCATCCCGCCTTGGTATTCTTGTCGATGCGAAACGAGAACGGGCTGCGGCTTGTCCAGCGTTCGGCCCAGAACGTCAATTCGCTTTTGGCTTCCAGTCGCTTCGCGATCTTCAGCGTGACGAGGGTCTTCTTGCCACCGGTCAATTGCAGGCAGTGTTTTCCGGTCTTGGCATGCTTGTTATCAACGATCGTCGTGCCGATTGTCGGGGCCCAGGTTCCGATGCTCGTTTCGAGCGTCTTAAACCGGCCCGGTTCGGCCTGCTCGAATGTGGCCGCCGTGGTCTTCGCGGGTGTGGGTTTCGGTCGCGGCTGAGCGAGCCCCTGTGGTGCGAAGAGGGCCGCCGCCAAGGCGACGAGCAGCAGCGATCCCTGGATCATCTGGCGCATTGATGCATCCGTCGCTCGGCTCTTGGCGCTGGCTGTCTACTGGCGGAGGTAGACCCAAACGAATCCGTGGGTTTCGGACCGACGGCGATCGTAGGAGTTCATCTTCACCGAGAAGGGACGGAATGTCTCCCGCGCTGCTCGATATCGATCGAGCACCTTCCTGGGGATGCCTCCCTTTCGGCCGACGTAAGAATTGCGTTCTTCGACCACCTTGAAGTAGGCCTGCTGTGCGGCCTCGTACCGGGGACGGAACGCAGCTTTTTCGCGCGTCTTCTTGGCGGTCAACGGCGGCAGGGAGAACGAGTGCCACTGGACGTCGCCGACCAGCAGATCCGCTCGACCGTCACCGTTGTAGTCGGTGACGTGGACCTTGGTGCGGCTACCGGGGTGAATCGGAGTCGTCCCGGCCTCTATTTCGGCGAACTTCGGTTTTGGGATCAGGACATTTCGCTCGCCGTATTTCGGCTTCGAGTTTGTGCCCACGTTCTGGTACCACGCCGCCTCGCCCCATTCGCTGCCGACGACGAGATCACGCAGTCCGTCGCCATCCCAGTCGGCGTGGTGTGCGTTGCTGCCCCTGATGGTCTTTCCCGTGGCGGTCGTCAGTTTCCTGGCCTTGGCCGACCAGGCCGGTTCCTGTCGTGTTCCCTGGTTGGTGATGACAAACACGCCACTGGTCCGGCTGCCGATCACGAGATCCAAGTCTCCGTCTCCATCCATGTCGACTGCTTCCGGGGTGATCGATGTGCTGCAGTTCAGTGGAGCTCCGTCGACGGACTTGAGAAACTTTCCCTGGGCAAATGTTCCGGACTTGAGACGCTCGAAGAGGTAGACCTCACCGGTGTAGGAACCACTGAGAATGTCGAGATCGCCGTCGGCGTCGTAGTCCACAAACTGTGGACAAAATGAGATACATCACGTCGAGGGAATCGAAGCGTGCTCTCCTCCCGCGGCCAGGTACTCGAATGTCTCGTACTTCGGTGCGGCGTTCGTACCGGTGTTGCGATAGATGCGAAGCTTGCTGTTGGCAAAGCCCATCTTGCGGAGTTCAGGATCCTCGGGCAGACGCGAAATCGGGAACGATCCCCTGCCGAATTCTCCGACGAGAAGGTCGCGAACGCCATCGCCATCAAAGTCGATGATGCAGGGTGCGGCGTGCCCCACGGTGACGTCGATGGGCTTGCCCTTCGCCTTGAGTCGGAACGGCGTTTCAAGCCCATCGGCGGCGGGAGCGGTCGAGGTCACGAGGGCAAATGCCACGGCCAGGCACGACAGTGAGAAGCGACATTGCCTGTTCATGACCCGGTACCCCAGCGACAACCACGCTCAGTGTGGGTCAGAAGTTCTCAATTGTCCACTCGTCTCTGGCCGCTGCTAAGGTCTTCGCCACGGCGATCCTGGAATTCAAGCAGAGAAGTTCGGAGCGGTTTCCTGCACCACGAACCTCACCACGGCCGGTTGCTGAAATCGCCGGCAACCGGTTTCCGTGGCGATTTCTGGACGAATTGATCCGGGAAAATCGACCCAGCCCGTTTTGTCAATCGGGGATGTTCAACTTCCGGTTGTTTTCCATGGAGGTCTGGTGAGAATAGAGGGAGAGCGGTTTTCACGAACGGTCAAGACACTCCGATATGCCCGCTTCATTCGACGCGTACCACAAGTGGCTGGGAATTCCACCGGATCAGCAGCCGGCTCACCACTACCGGTTGCTGGGAATCGGGATGTTTGAGTCCGACGCCGACGTGATCGAGGCCGCCGCGAACCAGAGGACGGCCTACCTGCAGGAACTGGCTACAGGCGAGCATGTCCAACTGACCCAGAAACTGCTCAACGAGATCACCCAGGCCCGCCGTTGCCTGATTAATCCCGACCAGAAACGGGCCTACGATGCCCAGTTGCAGTCGCAACAGTCCATCAGCCCGGTGTCCGAGCAGGAAGCTCCTGCGCCGCCGAGCTCCAGGACTCCGGCCCTCCTGGCCGGGCTGGGCATCGCCGCGTCCATTGTCCTGATCGTGGTGCTAATCATCGTGCTGTCGCGAGGTGGCACTCAGGGGGGGAGTCTCGCAGAGGCCGGGGTATTGCTGGTCCGCTGGGAGACTGATCAGCGTCAAGGTGCCGTGCTGGAGGTCGATGGCGAGAACGTGTCGCTGCCGGCTGAGAGAGAGGTCAAAGTCACCCTGAAGAGACAGCCCCGGTTCCGGCACCGGATCGTTATGCGACGGTCGGGCTATAAGTCGATCGAACGTGACCTGACGGTGACCCCCGATGAACCCATGATTGTTCAGCCCAACTGGCAGAGAGAGAGGCGGTAACACCCGGCTCCGTCTGTACCCATCAACGGCGAGGCGGGATGTTGCGGGAGAAGCAGGAAACGATTCGGAAGGAACTTCCATTTACCAGGTCGGATCGAAACGCACGCCGTGACAGACCAGTCCCAGACACCTGCCGTCGGCATCGACCTCGGCACGACCTTTTCGGTCGTCGCTCACTTGGACGGCCAGGGTCGCCCGTGGACAATCCCGAGTCGCGAGGGAGATCTGACGACTCCCAGCGTCGTACTGTTCGATGACGGGCGGGTGGTCGTGGGTTCGGAGGCGGCCAAGGCGGTGGAGTTCGAACCGGGCTTGGTGGCCAGTTTCGCGAAGCGGGACATGGGGAGCCGTCACTTCCACCGCACCATCGGCGGCGAGGACCTGCCACCGGAGGTTATCCAGGCACTGATCCTGAAAAAGCTCAAGGAAGACGCGGTCTTGAAACTGGGCGAATTCACCAAGGCGGTCGTCACCGTCCCGGCCTACTTCAACGAGCCACGACGGCGACGGACCCAGGACGCCGGCCGCATGGCGGGACTGGAGGTCCTGGATATCATCAACGAACCGACTGCGGCGGCGATCGCCTACGGAGTTCAGCAACAGTTCCTCGATGAACAGGGCTGCAGCAGTCGGCGCGAGACGATCCTGATCTATGATCTCGGCGGCGGCACGTTCGATGTCACGCTGTTGCAGATTGACGGGCAGGCGTACACCGCGATCGCAACCGGTGGTGACGTGTTCCTGGGAGGGATCGACTGGGATCGGCGGATCGTCGACCTCGTGGCCGAACGCTTTCTGGCCGAACATGGTGTCGATCCCCGCGATGACGCCATCGCCCTGCAGTCGTTGCTTCGCGAAGCCGAGGACTGCAAGCGGTCACTGTCGGCTCGAGACGACGTCCGGCTGCGGTTTGCCCACGAGGGACAACGCATCCAGCTGGATCTCTCGATAACGCAGTTCGAGGAATCCACTGGCGATCTGCTCGACCGTACCCTGTTGACCACCCGCAAGGTGATGCGTGAAGGCAACATGTCGTGGGGCGACGTTGATCGCCTGCTGCTGGTAGGTGGGTCGAGCCGGATGCCGGCCGTGCAACGGATGCTCGAAGCCGAGTCAGGCATGTCCGTGGATCGCTGTTTGTCACCCGACGAGTCGATTTCTCATGGCGCGGCGATCTACGCGGGGCTGTTACTGGGCTCCGACGCGGCCGTCCTGCAGGACATGTCGGTCAAGAACGTCAACTCGCATCACCTGGGTGTCCTGGGCGTTGAACGGGCCACCGGGCGGAAACGTCGCCAGTTGATGATCAGTCGCAACACCGTGCTGCCGGCCAAGTCGGTTCACCAGTTCAAGACGCTCACGGATGACCAGGCGAGTGTCGAGGTCAACGTGATCGAGGGTGGGGACGACAGCGGCAACGACGCCACGCAGATCGGTCGCTGCGTCGTCAGCGGGCTGCCGCCGGGGTTGCCCGCCGAGACACCTGTCGAGGTGACCTTCCAGTACGAGTCCAACGGTCGACTGGCTGTGGCGGCCTGGGTCCCCTCGGCCGACAGGCGAGCCCAGCTCGACATCATGCGGGCGGTCGGGCTGGCTGCCGACGAAATCGAACACTGGGCTGCGCGGATCCAGTCCGGCTTGCGGCTGTCGGCAGTTGACGACAGCCGCCCCCCCACACCGCAACCGCAGACCGTTGCTCCCGCTGTTGAGGCCGTTGTCGCCGCGGATCCTGCGCCGCCGATCGAGCCTGAAGCTCCTGCTGCTCCCACTCCAGAACCCGGCGGCTGGAAGTCGCGACGGGCCAGGGTCACGGCGGGCGACGAGGAGCCACCGACGTGACCGCATCCATGATCACCGTCTCCAACGGACAGGAATTCTACCGGATTCCCGCGGTGGACCTTGACGAAGCGCGGCAGGACGGCTTCTACGTTCCCGCCGAAGAAGGTCGGACCATCGTCTCGGATGGGACCGAGCTGTTCGAAGTGCCGTTGGCCGATGCAGCGGAAGCCGAAGCGGACGGGTTTCGCGACCTGCTGGTCGGTGAACGGAGTCCGGCCGAGAGCGTTGGCGAGAATCAAATAGCTGCGACACCTGTCGAGAAAATCATCCCAGTGGAGACGGGAGCCGGGACGGGGCGAGAACCGGCCCAGGTGGTTGTCGGCTTCGCTGGAAGGGAGGACGACCTCGAGGAGGTCGCGTTCAGCAAGGATCGTCGACAGTTGCTGGGAGTCTTTGGTTTCAGCAGCGTGGTGCATGCCGCCGCCGTGCTGATCCTGTTGTTGATCATCATCCCGATCGAGATGGAGGACCGCGTCGAGATTCTCTCGGTGTTGCCCACCGTGGATCAGGCGGCCGTGACGTTCGAAGAAGTCACCCTGGTGCAGCCGGAGCAGATCAAGCAGGATGCAGCCTCCGAGGTCGTCGTCGACCTGATCAGCGACACTGACAAGTTGATCGAGATCGACATCAATGACCTGGAGATCTCCTCGGTGATCCCGGAAACGACAAAGGGGGCGGGGAATCCGGTCGCCAAGATCACCGGCGAACTGGGGGGACGCAGTCGGGCCGGGCGGAGTGCCCTGGTGGCCCGCTACGGAGGAAACGCCGCCAGCGAATCGGCGGTCGGTGCCGGTCTCGAGTGGCTGACACGTCACCAGAATGCCGATGGCAGTTGGAGTTTTGATCACTTCCACGCTGCCTGCCAGGGATCGTGCTTGCAGGCGGGAACCCTGAAGCGATCACAGATGGGGGCCACGGCGATGGCCCTGCTGTCGATGTTGGGTTCGGGAGAGACGCACTTTGTCGGCAATTATCGCGGCCAGGTGTACAAGGGCTTGGATTATCTGCTGACAAATGCCAAGCAGTCATCCAACGGCTTGGACCTGCGGGGTGTGGGCGAGGGAAATACCGGCATGTACATCCAGGGGCTGGCGACGATGGCCCTGTGCGAAGTGGTGGTCATGAGTGAAATGGCTCTGAAGCAGCGGTCCCGACCACGGACGAAGGTCTCGAAGAATGAGCGAGTGGACCGCAAGGTGGCCACGGCCAGCCTGAAGCGGTTGCGTGCCGCCTCGCAACTGGCCCTGAACTTCATCATGCGGGCCCAGAATCCCAAGAACGGAGGCTGGCAGTATCAGCCTCGTCAGGGTGGTGATACCTCGGTGCTGGGCTGGCAGATAATGGCTCTCAAGAGCGGCCAGATGGCCAGGTTGGAGATCCTGTCCGAGACAATCCGTCGGGCTTCCTATTTTCTCGACTCGGTCCAGATCGATGGTGGGGCCGCCTACGGGTACACCGGTCCGCAGCGAAAGGTCTCGACGACTGCCGTTGGGCTCTTGTCCCGCATGTACATCGGCTGGGGCAGGAAGGAGCCAGCCTTGAAAGCCGGCGTGGCCTATCTGGCCGCGACGGGACCAAGCCGAAACAACATGTACTACAACTACTATGCGACCCAGGTCCTGCACCACTGGGGTGGAGAAGAATGGCAGAACTGGAACAAAGTCATGCGCGAGCAGTTGGTCAAATCCCAACGCAAGCAGGGCCACGCGACAGGCAGTTGGGATGTCGCCGACGCCCATGGCGGCAGCGGCGGGCGTCTGTACATGACCTGTCTGTGCGTGATGACGCTGGAGGTCTACTACCGGCACCTGCCGCTCTACCAGCAAGCCGGCCAGTTGAAAGCGGCCGGATCCAAGAAAAGCCGGAAACGCTCCGGCAAGAAAGCCGCCGGGGCCAAGTAGCTCCTCCGGTCCGCTGCGGTCCGGGAAAGCCCCCGACCTCGGCTCAAACGGCCAGGTGACTGGTCTCCGCGGATTCCATCTGGCCCGGAATGGGAGGCATGGTCACCGGCGGAGTCGACTTCCGGGTCACGATTTCATCGACCTCTTCAACATCGTGACGGTTTCCAGGGCCTCCGTAACGCACGAGTCGGTGAACTCGTCAAGCCGTCGGCTGGCCTGGGCCTGTTTCCCGGATCCTCGTTCGGTGATCGCGAGTTGTTCGATGTTCAGGGACCGGTCCAACCACTGCCGTTCCAGTCGATCGAAGGCCTTGCGGACCACCGGCTGCCGTTGCCGAAACCGGGTTCCGGTTTCATCGCCCTTGATCCGGTCGAGCAGGTCACGGAACAACCACCAGTAGGACTTCTCCGAAAACGTATCCGGTTTCGCCCGGTCCGGAGCGGTGACGGTCTTGCCCTGGCGACCGGCCCGGGTCACGACATCCGGCAGCTTGCCGGTGGCGGCGAAGACGGGGATGTAGAGTCCTGTGCAGGGGGTCACCGGTGTCCACCACATCTGGGCGAGGCGATCGGACTTCTCGGGCAGAAGGAACACCGCCGAACTGGCGGTGTTGCCCCAGGTGAACCCGGCCGGCGAACTGTGCATGCACAGGGTCAGAAAGTCAGGCAGCGCGGCGTTGAAGTTCGGCCCGCCCAGAAACGTACCCTCGTAGTGGTCGCGAAGAACCCGCATGACCCACTGTGGCGAGATGTCGCCGTCTTGCTTCTGGCACAGCAGTTGATGCGATCGTTGGACCCGCAACTGAGAGAGTTGCAGGGGTGTCTTCAGATCGATGTAGGCTCGGGCAAAATCGAAGTCGTTCTTTTGCTCCCTGGGCCACCAGCCGCGGTCGATGGCGTAGTCGACCAGGTCGTGGCTGGCCAGGTCCCAGCGGTTGCGGATGGACGGCTGGTTGGAAATCGTCGCCACTCCCCTGGTGACCTTCTTGGCCACCCAGCGGGTGCCGACCGTTTCAAGAATCCAGGCTTCCTTGCCGTCGGCGATGATGTACGAGTTGTCGTAGCCGCCGGTCTCGTGGTCCATGCCCGGCACACCCGAGCCCCACTGGCCGTACCGCTCGACCAGGTCGGTGATCACGTCCAGGGCCTTGCGGGCCGTGGGGCCGCGTTCGAGACCCAGCCGCAGCAGGTCCATTCCCAGCAGTCCCTTCTCGGGCGGCTTGCCTGCCTTGCTCCGTGCCACCGCGTCGGAAAATGTCTTGGTGAAAATGGCCTCGTTGCCAATCGCCACGCCGAACTCGTTGATGCCCTCCTCGTAACCCCAGCACCAGTAGGGGCTCGAACCGATGGTGGCATGGGTCCGCGGGGCCTGGGGGATGCTTCGGTATTCGAGTTGAAGCATGGTCCCGGAGGCGTGTCGGGCTGCGGGGTAGCGGACCAGAGGCTGGCAATCGAATACCGGGCGATCGCTGTTCTTACCCAGGACGGTGGTGCCGGTGGTCGTCGCATCGGGCATGGCGACCATCGTGTCGCACGACATCGGCCAAGCCAGCCGATTCACCTCGCGGGGCGATCTCGGACGGGATCTGCTGTCGGCCAACGCGGACAGTCCGCCGGTGGAGAGCAGGCCCAGGAGTCCACCGGCGGCGGCTGCGCCACGCCCAAGCAACGTGCGACGACTCAGTGGGCCTTGGAAGGGTCTTGCCACGGTTGCGGTCCTTGTGTCTCGATGCGGTTCAGACCTTCCAGTCGTAACGGCTCTGCTTGCGGAAGCCCTCGATGTGGATCGTGCCGTCCTGGGAGAGGCTCATCACAGAGTAACCATTATTGGCGGCGCCTGATCCTTCGATCATTGCCACCAGCGTGCAGTAGTGGATGCCGCCGATCTCCTTGTGGTCGTTCTCGTGGCTGTGTCCCTGGAAGACGGCCAGCACCTGGTCCGATTTCTGTAGTATCTTCCGCACCGCCGGAGCGTTCTTGACACCGTAGACGCTGCTGACATCCAGCCTCTGGTGGGCGAACACGACGGTCTTTTTCGAGGTGGCCTTGAGATCTGCCTGCAGCCACTCGAGTTCCGCGGCGGGGATGTTGGGGTCGGTCCATTCGAAATTCTTCCGTCCGTAGGGCTCGCCGTCGCCGCGGAAGCAGGAATCGAGCACGACGAAATGGAATCGTCCCGAGTCGAACGAGTAGTACGACTTCTTCTGTTCGACGGTCTCGAGAAACTCCTGCTTCTTCAGCGTGTAGACGCAGTGGTTGCCCAGCACGTGATGCCGGTGTTTGCAGATGGCCCTGAAGTCGCGGTTGATCTTCTTCAGGTAGTTGAGTTCGGTTTTCACCGAGTCGGCCGCGTCGATGAAGTCACCGAGTTCGACCAGGAATGACGGTTTGTGCTTGGCGAGTTCTTCGGCGGCTTCTGCCAGCTTGGCAGGAGTCTCGCGATAGTGACGGGTCCCGGACGCGGTCTTGTCGGCATAGTGCAGGTCGGTGACCAGTCCGATCTTCAGGCCGGGCTTCGGCTCGTCGGAAATCAATGATCTGGGAGTGATGGCGGCAGCCGAGAGAACCAATACCCCGTTTCTTATGAACGCTCGTCGTCCGAGTTGCGGCATTGGCGAGTTTTGAGTCTGCATGTCCGGGGTGTCCACTGCTGAAGAAGGTGGTCAGAACGTCTTTCAGTGTAGCTTCTCTTGGCGAGAAAGCGGCCGGGTAGGTCGATCGGAGTTCTGCTCATCGTCTGTCCGGAAACTGGAACGAGTACAGGTCAGCGTCCCTGACCTCGAATCGCAGTTTCACCGGGCGGCCGGCCAGTTGGCCGACATCCGGACCTTGTCGCCAGTGGACGACCTGGTCCAGCGAGTCTCCGAAGATCTCGGGACAGTCGTCCAGCCCAAACCCCTTGACGGGTTGCCCCCGGACGTCTTGAATTTCGACGCGGACACTTCCGGCGGCCGAGGTTGAGAGATTGATCGTGAGCTGGTGGCCGCTGAAGGTGATCGGCTTGGTGACGACCTCGCCGCCACTCAGTGGAGCCTGCACGGAGACGAAGCCGTCGACACGGAGGGCGTAACGTCGAAATCGCGATGCGTTTCCGCCGGACGGCCAGCCGCCCCCGTCCTTGACGTACAGGGAAAGCTCGTCGGGCATGCCGGAGGTGCTGGGCCGTGTGA